>Ga0209181_10001780_pt1 | contig 36572 bp, 32 predicted proteins | sample MAT05_FD_187208 | JGI IMG/M metagenome (GOLD analysis project Ga0209181, IMG submission 187208) | Freshwater microbial communities from Lake Fryxell liftoff mats and glacier meltwater in Antarctica - MAT-05 (SPAdes) (version 2) | ecosystem: Environmental > Aquatic > Freshwater > Ice > Liftoff... | reverse complement strand
GATTCGTCGGCGCGCAGGACGGCGCTGGCGTCCCCATCGAAATGGGTGATCAGCCGCATCAGCACCCCTGATCCCAAACCGTCGATCAAACATAATACTAACCACGCCTGTTCACGCGCCGACATGCGTCCTCCATGCTGTCGCCATCACCAATATAACGAAAATAAATCCCATTGCGTAATACAGCCGATATTTATATACTATAATCAAGCTAGGTACTAGCTCCATCTTGTATTTTCACCTGATCGATCATTCTCACATTTTCTACACAAAGGGGTTGCAAATATGAAATTGTCCCGCTTGTCGATTCTCGTGTTAGTCTTGGCTGCGCTCATGGGGTTATCGGCGCAGGTCGTGGGGGCGCAGCAAACCAACCAGCTCGACGTGGTTTTCGTAGTCGATACCACCGGCAGCATGGACGACTTTATCGCCGGAGTCAAGTCCAACATCACCAGCATCATCGCTGGTATCGCCGCAACAGGCGCCGATTATCAGGTCGGTGTCATCGGCTTTGGCGACCCGGATACGCAGTTCTTCCAGGCGTTGACCGCTGACAGCGCCGCGATCACGGCGGGCGTCAACGCGCTGTATGCCAGCGGAGGCGGCGATACGCCCGAACTGACCTACTGCGGCGTCTCGCGCGCGGTCGAGCAGATGGCATACCGAGGCGGACGCCGGATCATCATCCTGATCGGTGATGCCAACGACAAGACCGGATGCGATGTCGCCGGTATCGCCGGCACCTCTGACGACACGATCGCCCGCGCCAACGCCAAAGCGGTTAGCGTGTGCGCTATCCCGCTCACCTCCGACGCTACGCCGCACTTCACCACGCTGGCGAGCGCCACCGGCTGCGGTGTCTATCCCGCGACCGACCCGGCGGGTCTGGTCGACGCTATCCTCAACATCGTCCGCACGATCAACCTGGGGGCTGGCGTCTCGGCCGGGTGCGGGATCAACGTCCCGTCCGGGTCGGTGGTCGGCAGCGCTCCGGCGGGCGCACGCGCTTTCTATGCCCCGGATCGTATGACCGATAACACCTCGATCACCCTCAATCCGGGCACCTATTGGGTCATCGGTCAGGATGCCAGCGAGACTTACTACAAGATCGTGCTGTCCTGCCAATTCCTATGGGTACGCAAGGACACGATGGGACCCAACTACGATAGCGTGTGGAACGGCGCGGCGCTGCCCACTCGCATCGTCGAGTAACAGGCACAGCGTCATCATGCGCGGGCACAGCACGCAGTGCCCGCGCTGCATGCCCGCGCTGCACCGACGGGGATGCCGATGGCTTCTCCTTTTTCATTGAATCCCGTTTATAATTAGTGCAATGTGCTTTTGATGTCATCGACTCTGCTTCAGCAGATTACGCTGGCTGCACATACGTAAACAATGGAAGAAACTGCAATGTTCACAGGACAAGACCCGGACGCGATCCAGCGCCAGTACGCCGACGACAATTACCTGCGCGTGATGCAGGATACGCATGATCAATACAGCAGCCCCGCCATCGACTTTCCCAACTGGGTACTCGATCGCTGTGGACTGCGCGGCGACGAGCATCTCCTGGATGTAGGCGCCGGGGCAGGACGCTACTATCAACCGCTGCTCGCACGCTATCCGAGTCTCCATTATACCGCGCTCGACATTTCGCCTGGGATGATGACTGGATTGAGCGCCGTACAGCGGATCGCCGCCGACGCCGCCGCGCTGCCCTTCGCGTCCGGCACATTCGACGTCATCCTCGCCAACCATATGCTCTATCATCTGCCCAACATCGCCTCCGGCTTGCGCGAGACGCAGCGCATTCTCAAACCAGATGGTCTGCTGGTGGCTTCGACCAATAGTGCTGGCACCATGCCGCAGCTGGTCGAGCTGATGCGCCGGGGCATACTGCTGCTCAGTAAGCCCGGCACCCCGCTGACACAGATGCCACCCCCGCCGCACATCACATTTTCGCTGGAAAATGGTGCCCAGCAAATGGCACGCCACTTTTACGCGGTCGTGCGTCACGATCTGCCAGGTACGCTGGTGTTCCCCGACACCGACTCCACACTGCGTTATCTGGAGACCTGGCGTCCGATGCGCGAACCTCAGCTTCCCGCTGGCGTGAAATGGGACGATCTGCTGTTGGTGGTGCGCGATCAGGTCAATCGCATTATCAAGCTGTTCGGTCAATTGGCAGTCGAGAAGGTGAGCGGCGTGCTGATCGCCACCCAGAGTGGCGGCTTTATACGTGGTTATCGCCAGCAGATGCAGATGACGCCCTCGAAGTAACGATTCGCGTCTCTCCCCGCCGCCTGTTCCTGACAGCAGCGGGAGCGGGGTTTCCTAAACTCAGTGAATCACGATTTTCTCTACCGACGCATTGTTATGCGTCCCTACGGGCATACTCATTTCCTGGCAGACCGCTAAAATACCGATCGCGTCTTGAAAAATTCCAACAGATACGCCGCTCGGCTCGGATTCTCCATCAAAAACCCTACGTCGAACGGGCGCTTGAGAAAATCGGTGTAGCCGGGCATGGCGTCGGCATCGAGCGAATCGAGTCTGTTGAAACCCATCTGCCATTCGCCAAAGCTGCGCTCGTTCACGCGGCGGGTGAACATCTTGAAGACATTCTGATGACGCGGATCGACGGCGATGATGTTGTACAGCGCCATGACGATCGCTTCTTCCCCTTCGAGCGCCTGGATGAAATGCCCGTCTTTGTACAGCAGCATCCCCGTGACATTGCGGTGCAGGTTGTTGCGGCGGCTGACTGCCAGAATATTTTCCAGCTCTTTATCGAGCATCACCTGTGTGATGACGCTGGTGTAGACCAGTGCGATGAGACCCATAGCGCTATCCCTCATTCAATCAACTGTAGATCGATAAACTGATTACAAGAGATTATAAATGAAGTTATCAGCCGATCGATAAGTATTTGATTAATACGCGGCGATCATTTGTGGTTAAAAACCACCCATCACCGCCCGATGCAGCAGAAAGGCGCCCATGCCCAGCGTGATCGTCAGCAGCAGATTGCCTGAACGCCACGCGATCAGCGCGCTGACCACGCCCGCCACCAGTGTGCTGCTTTCCAGCGACAGGGTGAGCGTCCCACCGGGCATGAACACCTCTGGGACAATGATCGCCGTGAGTACGGCGGCTGGCACATAACGCAGCGCGCGAAAGACCGGCGCTGGCAGCGGCAGCCTGCCCACCAGCACCAGCACCGGAAAACGCACGGCGAATGTCACCACCGCCATGCCCACGATTAATATCAGTTCTAATGCAGTCGGCATAAAATGTCATCCTCCCAGTGGACTACAGTCGGATAGGTCAATGGATCAGATCGAGTCGGGTGAGACGTCCGGCTGTGCATCCGCAGCGCGCCCGGACAGCATTTCCGCGATTACGCCCGCCGCTACCCCCGCCAGCGCTGCCGCGATCAAACCCAGTTTGTATGGCAGCGGGTTGGCAATCATGGCGACGAATCCTGCCGTCACCACCGCCGCCAGAATCGGGCGGGTCTTGATCGCTGGAACGACGATGCCGATAAAGGTCGCGCTCATGGCAAAGTCGAGTCCCCAACGTTCGGGGTTGTCGATGCTGCCTCCGGCGATGATGCCGATCAGCGTGGTCGCTGTCCAACTGATGTACATCGCCAGCGCCGAACCGAGATAGAACCAGTGTTTGTGGCGCGGCGAGTCGTCGTGTGCGTAATGCTGAATGACGACGACGAACGTCTCGTCGGTCAGCATGAAGCCGAGCGGCAGCAGCCAGCCTATCGGCAGATGGCGCACATGCGGCGCCAACGTCGCGGCGTAGAGCGCATGGCGCACATTGACGATGAAGGTCGTCAGCACGATCAACGGGATTGCCGCGCCCGCCGCGAACAGGTTGACGCCAATGAACTGCGCCGATCCGGCGTAGACCAGCAGCGACATCATCAGCGCCGCGCCGGGCGACATGCCGCTGGTAATCGCCAGCGCGCCGAAAATGATCCCGAACGGGATCCCGCCGACGATCAACGGCAGGGTCGCCCGCGCGCCCGCGATGAATTCAGCGGGCGGCGTGGATAACGAAACAGATAACGAAGCCATCAATATCTCCTGGGCGGGTTGGGTGTTGTACACAATGATTGTGGGATTCCGTTGTCAAGGTGATAGCATCATCTAAGTCCACCACCCACGTCCAGCGACGCCTGATGCTGCGTCCGCGTGCATGGGGACTGCATAACCAGGTGTCCGCTCGATGAGCTTGTGGTGAACGGCGATTCAGAACGATTGCCAAGCCGATACGATATGGGTTAAAATGACATTCGATGGTACGAACATTTGAACCGACCAATATCCATACCGTTAAACTGATCGATCTGCCGCTGATGCGCCGCCTGACTGAACGGGGTGTGCTGCTCGACAGCGAACTCGTGTGTACGCGCGAGGTGATCGGCGCATCCAACGTGCTGCTGTCCAGCATCCTGCCACAACGCGGCGTCTATACGCTGGTGGGGCGGGCAGGACGGCAAAAAATCGTCGGTCAGTTCCGGCTGCGTACCGATCTGCCGCTGGCGCAGATGATCTTCGTCGCACCTGACGCCGACGCTGATGACTCGGCGCTGCTGCACCTGCTGGATGGCGTGGCAGTCGAGGCGGGTAAGCGCGGCGCGCATATGCTGATGGCGGAGGTAGACGAGGACAGCGCCCTGTTCGAGACGCTGCGGATAGCGAATTTTGCCGTCTACGCCCGGCAAACGCTGTGGCGCTGGATGGGCGATCCGGCGCGTCTGCCAGAGCCGACGCTGACGCTGGACGAGATCACCGATGCCGATATAGGTGAGATCAACGCGCTGTTCGCGTCGATCGTGCCGTCGCTGATCCAGCCTGTGGCGGCGCCGTCCGAGGATTCCGGCGGATGGCTGTATCGGCGTCCGGCGGTCGGGGATGATCGCGTCCGGTTGAGCGCCTATATCGCCTATGCCAAAGGACGCGGGGGCGGCTATATCATGCCCTATATCGCCGGCGATGTCGTCGGCGCGGAGGCAGAGTCGCTGCTGACGGCGGCGCTGCTGCGCGCGACTGCCGAACGTCAGTCGTTGTTCGTCTGTCTGCGCCGCTATCAGGGGTGGCTCGACCGTGCGCTCGATGCGGTCGGGTTCATGCCTTTCAAGGATCAGGCAGTCATGGTGCGCCATATCGCGGCGGGTGTGCGCCATGCCCAGTTCGGATTGACTCCAATGGCGCTGGAGTCGCTGCCGCGCGCGGTGCGCCCGCCCAGCCGTTCCTCGGTCCGGTTGCGGGTCGGCGTAGCAGATATGCCCGACGGTGCCGCGCCGACCTACGCGGTCGATTTGCTCGATGAGTCCAGGAGAAATGCGTAACAGTCTATGGAACGACGGATCACGGACGATTTAGACGAACTTAAGCGGGTCTTGCCCGTACATATCAATGCGCGGCTCGACGAAATCGGCAACACCGATGACCTGTTGGAGGTTGTCCTCGATATTGGACGCATCCCTACCGCCCGCTATCTGGGCGGCGAGGTGGCGCTCAGTGAGCATGAGGTCACGCGCGCCCAGCTCGACGCCATCGTCGCCAGCATCGGCACATTCGACGCCGACAATCGCGCCGGCATGGAGCGCACCCTGCACCGTATCAGTGCCATGCGTAATCGGCGCGGCGAAGTGGTCGGGCTGACCTGTCGTGTCGGACGGGCGGTCTATGGCACCATCGACATCATCCAGGACCTGATCGAGAGCGGGCAAAGCGTGCTGCTGCTCGGTCCGCCGGGCGTCGGCAAGACGACTACCCTCCGCGAAGCCGCGCGCGTGCTGGCGGAGAGCAAGCGCGTCGTCATCGTCGATACCAGCAACGAGATCGGCGGGGACGGCGATGTGCCGCATCCGGCGGTGGGACGGGCGCGGCGGATGCAGGTGTCGCACCCGGAACGTCAGCATGAGGTCATGATCGAGGCAGTCGAAAATCACAATCCCGAAGTGATCGTCATCGACGAGATCGGGCGCGAGCTGGAGGCGACGGCGGCGCGCACGATCGCCGAGCGCGGCGTGCAGTTGATCGGCACCGCGCACGGCAACGCCCTCGACAATCTGCTGCTCAATCCCACGCTGTCCGACCTGATCGGCGGGATTCAGGCGGTCACGCTGTCCGACGAGGAAGCACGGCGGCGCGGCACCCAAAAGACCGTCCTCGAACGGCGCTCCCCGCCGACCTTTGACGTGCTGATCGAGCTGCAGACACGCGACCGCATGACCATTCACGAAGATGTGGCGGCGGCAGTCGATGCGGTGCTGCGCGAAAAAGCGCTGCAAATCGAGATTCGCTATCGCAACGAACACGGCGAGGTCATCATCGAGACGCCAGCGCCAGAGATTCGCTCGATCAGCGAGCGCAACTCGCGCGGGGATCGTTCCGAGCGCTCGGAACGATCGAACACCGAGCGTCCCTATCGCGGCGAGGGACGACGTGGCAGCGGCGGCGGCGATCGCCGCCCGGTCGTAGAAGAAGAGCCGGGCAATGGCAATATGCGCGCCGCCTATCCCGCGATGGGCGACACCTCGGCGCTGCGCCCGACCACCATCTATGCCTATGGCGTCGCGCGCAACCGTCTGCAACAGTCGGCGCGGCGGCTGAATCTGCCGCTGAATGTCACCGACGACATCGGCGCGGCGAACGCGATCGTCACGATCAAAAATTACTACCGCCGCCGCCCCAAGCTGATCGTCGATGCCGAGCGGCGCGGCACCCCGATTTACGTGCTGCGTGCCAACACGGTGACGCAGATGGAAAATTTTATGCTCGACCTTTTCCAGCAGGGCGGAGGTCTGGAGGAAGCCGGCAGCCCTTTTGGGGAGGCGATGCGTGAGGCAGAACAGGCGATTTTGCAGGTGCGCGCGGGCATGATCGAGGCGATCGATCTGCCGCCGCGCCCGTCGCTGATCCGCCGTCGCCAGCATGAACTCGCGCATCGTGCCCGCCTGGACTCCGAGAGCTATGGCGATGAACCCGAACGCTACGTGCGTATTTTCCGCACGGCGATGTAACGACCAGCACGCGGACGCATCTTTGTGCGTCCCTGCGTGTGCGCTTGTGCATTTGTGTCCCTGTACAGGGAGGATGATCGGGTGCGCCGCATCGTGATCGTCCTCCCGTGCTGTATCGGTGACGTGATCCTCGCTACCGCCGCGCTGGTGGCGCTGCGGCGTGCCTATCCCGACGCGCATATCGCCTGGGCGGTCGGGGCGTGGTCGCGCGCGGCGATCGACGGTCATCCGGCGCTGAATGCCGTCATCGACACGGGCGCCGACGCCAACCCGCTCAAGTCGCCACGCGGTTTTGTCCGCATGGTGCGCCTCTTACGCGCCCAGCAATACGACATCCTGGTCTCGCTGGTGCGTTCGCCGCTGATGAGCGCCGCCGCGCTGATGAGCGGTATTCCCGTGCGTGCGGGTCTGGACAGCGGCGGGCGCGGATTCGGCTACACCCACCGCGCCCACGTCGATCCCGATTTGCCCCGGCACGAAGCGGAAATTTATCTCGATGCGGTGCGCGCGTTGGGAATCGATCCAGGTCATGTACGCGCCAGCGTACCCGTTCACCCCGACGCGCTGACGGCGATCCGCGCGCGGCTGCGTGAGGCGCACATCGCCGGGCGCTATCTGGTCGTCCACCCTGGCGGCGGACGCAATCCCGGCATGACGCTGGACGCCAAGCGTTACCCGCCGGACAAGCTGGCGGCGCTGGCGGACGCGCTGGCGCGTCATCTGGACGCGGCGGTCGTGGTGATCGGCGCGCCGGGCGATCGCGCGCTGGTCGAGGCGGTGGCGCGGGCGCTGAACGCGCATCATGTCGCGCTGACCGATCTCACCTTCGGACAGATCGCGGCGCTGGCATCCGAGTCGGCACTGTATATCGGCAACGATACCGGCATGACGCATCTGGCGGCGGCAGCCGGAGCGCCGACGGTCGCGCTGTTCGGCCCCACTGATCCGCGCCGTTACGCGCCGTATGGGGAAACAGTGCTGACGCTGTGGCGTGAGACTGCGGTCGCGGCGCGCGGCGTGACCGATAGCGCGCCGTCGGATTGGGATTGGGATCGGGATGGGGTGGGGGTGGAGGAAGGGACTCAGCAGATCGTCGCGTGGCTGACTCCTTTGTGATGCGATTGGCTAGGCACCTGCGCGCAGCGGTCATACGTCTGCTTCAGGTAGACATCTGCGCCCGATCGATCGCCGTTTTCAACTCACTCCATACCCCACCGCCGACTTGCGATACAATCAGCGCATACTGTCGGCACACGAGGGCGCGCACGCATGAGCGACCCATCATTCATCCAGTCGCAGCTCCGCACACTGCCGTTGTTCACCCGCCTCACCCCGCCGCAGCTCGCCCTGGTCGCCGGGATCACCCAGATGCACCGCCTGGCACCGGGCACGCTGGCGCTCGGTGAAGGGCAGCCGTCGCTGGGGATGCTGGCGTTCGCATCCGGGCGCGGCGTCTTCACGCGCCGCCGTCCCGATGGATCAGAAGAACAGATCAGCACGATCAGCGGCGGTCAATTCGTCAACGAAGCCTCGCTGTACGCCGCACGCCTGGAACCGGTCTCGCTGCGCATCGTCGAGGATGCCGCTGTGCTGTTCATCGCGCGCGACGCCTTTTTGAAGCTGGCGAACGGCACCCCCGAACTGCGTGCTAATCTGCGCGTGCCCGAACAGCCGACTGCCGCCACCGCCTCCCCGCGCGCCACCGCGACCATCCCCGTCGCGCCGCGACCGCCGCGCATGAACGTAACGCCCGCGCCGACCGCCTCACAGACCGCCGCCGTCGTCACCGATCAACCGCAGGCGCCCGAACCCGCGCGCGCGGTCGGCGCCACCCTGTTCAAGGGACAGCGCGCCGATGAACAGGTCTTGTACGTCTTTCGGCGGCACTGGTGGGCATTCGGGCGGCATCTGTGGATGCCGATCGGGATCGCCCTCATCGGCATTGGCGCGGCGATCGCTACAGCGGGCACAGCGGCGGCGCTCAGTCTGGCGGCGCTGGCGATCGGCATCATCGCGGCGGTGCTGGTGACGATCTACCTGTATTTCGAGTGGCGCGACGACAGCATCGTCCTCACCGACGAGCGCATCGTGCGCATCTGGAATTTTCTGATCGGCTTCGAGAACTCGTTGAGCGAGATTCCGCTGGATCGGGTGCTGGAGGTCTCTATGACCGTCCCGCCCGGCGACCCGTTCGCGCAGTTGTTCCAGTACGCCACGCTCTACATTCGCACGGCGGGCGAGGCGGCGAATCTCCAGCTCGACCTGATCGCGGACGCGCGCAATGTGCAGTCGCTCATCTTCGCGCAGCGCGACCAATTCCGCAATCGTGTCGCCCGTCAGCAGCAGAGCACAATCCAGGCGGACATTCAGGCGGCGCTCGGCGCCAGTCCGACCGTCCCGGTCGAGGCGGTGGCGAGTGTCAGCCAGCCGGATACGAACCTGATCCCGCTGCAAGCCGTCGATACCGCCGGGCTGCCCTTCGTCCGCACCCGCTACATGCTGCCCAACGGCGACATCGCCTATCGCCATCATACGACCGTGTGGCTGGCGCATGTGGCGGCGCCGTCGCTGCTGATCGCTGCCGCCCTGGTGCTGATCGGCGTGAGTGCGCTGGTGCCTGCGTCGCCGCTGCCGGGTGCACTCGGTGTCGCCGTCGGACTGGGGATCATCGCGGTCGCGGCGGTCTGGTTTTTCCTGTCCGACTGGGATTGGCGTAACGACATGCTGATCCTGAGCGCCGACGCCGTGACCATCATCCGCAAGCGTCCGTTGTGGCTGCAAAATCAGGTCGAGCGAATGCGCGTCTCGCAGATCGACAACGTGACCTCGGAAGTCGAAGGCTTGATCGACAACATTCTCACGCGCGGTGAAGTCCGCATCGCGCTGATCGGCGCATCGCAGGCGGAGATCAAACGCTTTGCCAATGTCTACGATCCGCAGTCGATCCAGTCGGAAATATCACGCCGCCTGTCCGTGCTGCGCAGTCAGCGCCAGACCGAAGACCTGGAACAGCAGCGTCAGGTGATGCTCGATTATCTGGCTGCCTATCATCAGATGCAGGGGACGGGCGGCGCGACTCCGACGCCCGCTCAGGTGCAGCCCGGCATGACCTTTCAGCGCCCGACCCCGCCGCCGATCGCACCACAACCGCCGTCCAGCGGCACGGTGGCGCCACCGCCAAGCGCGCCTGACGCGGTGCGTCCGCCGCGCGTGCCGCGTTCGCGCGATTCTGGGTGACCATATGCTATAATTCGCGGACTTCCAAATCAGATCACAGTCATTGAGAAAGCACGCGCCCACGCGCCGAACCATTATGGCAATCCGCACGATCATCCAACCCGACAATCCGACTCTGCGCAAGAAAGCGATCCGCGTCCAGAGCTTCGACCGTAAATTTCAGACCTTGATCGACGATATGGTCGAGACCATGCTCGACGCGCCCGGCGTCGGACTCGCCGCGCCACAGGTTGGCGTCAGCCAGCGGCTGATCGTCGTGCGCCTGCAGGACGACGAGGCGAGCAAAGAGGAGTTTGGCGAACATGCGGGCGTGTTGTACGCCGTCGCCAACCCGGAGATCATCAAACACAGCCGCATCCTCGTCGAGGGCATCGAGGCGTGCCTGTCGATTCCCGGCTACGCGGGCAAGGTCGATCGCTATGACAGCGTGGTGATCACCGGTCTGGATCGGCACGGCAAGCCGATCCGCATCAAGGCGAAGGACTGGCTGGCGCGCGTGTTTCAGCACGAGATCGATCACCTGGAGGGCAAGCTGTACATCGACATCGCCACCGAGGTCTTCCGCCCGTCCGATCAGGACGACGAAAAGGACGCAGCAGACAAAGCGGCACAAACCACATCCTAGTAGTTACACTTTCCTGGTGGACTACTGGATAGAGCCGTCTCTCAAGCTGAACATGGTACGACATTCACGGTTGTGGTACGCTGTTCCTATCCAATTGCCTCACCCTACACCGGACTGAACTGACTTTGAGTGCAGTTCACTGTCACCCTGGGATATTCCAACGATGACATATCGAGAACTTGTCCGTGGCTATTTCGACAGTCACTATGCACTGCTTGGATTACTCCAGGAATTGACACACACCAAACCTCGTGACGCCCTTTTGATCCAGAGTGGTCAAACAGCAAACATCGTCGAGCTGCTCGATCGCTGGCAGGCGTTTATTGTCACCACATTTGCAGCCTCGGCGGTCCCTGAATTCGCGGTCAAATTCACCGCCACAGCGGACAATGTGCGTGCGAACCTGGCAACCGGAAATGCCCTGTCATTGGATGTCATCGCGGGCGCCAAACGTGCCAGCACGAAAAATAAAAACAGGTTTCTAGCGCTCGACGAGGCGGTCCAGCTCGTGCCAACGAACCCCGATTGGTTACAGGTGCGCTTGCTGGCGGTCGCCATCTGGGGAAGTACGATCCACCTGGATTTCTAATCAGCGTGTTTATGACTGCCGCCGAGGTGATGCGTTGACCCCACCCGCCATCCCAAAATACCATCTCGATGGCATCTTCGACGCCGCCGCCGCGCATCCCTACAGCGCGCACACTCAGTTGATGGCAGCAGTCCCACGCGAGACGCGCGTGCTGGAGCTCGGCTGCGCGTCAGGGTATCTGTCGGGTTACATGGAGCAGCGGCTCGGCTGCCAGGTGACCGGGGTCGATTTCGATCCGACCGCGACGGCGATCGCGGCGGGGCGCTGTTCGGAGGTTCACACCGTCGATCTCGATGCGCCAGATGCGCTGGCAGGCGTCAGCCGCGCGCCCTACGATGTACTGCTGGCGGCGGCGGTGCTGGAACATCTGAAACAGCCCGAACGTCTGCTGCGCGACGCGCTGGCGCTGCTCAAGCCGGGCGCGCGGGTGATCGTCTCGCTGCCCAATATCGCGCATTACAGCGTCCGGCTGGCGCTGCTGCTCGGTCGCTTTGATTACGGCGAGTATGGCATCATGGATCGCACCCATCTGCATTTTTACACCATGCGCACGGGCGCGCATCTGGTGACCAGCAGCGGCGCGGCGCTCGATCGGACGGTGATCGCGGGCAGCGGGCTGCAAAATCTGCTCAACCGCACCGCCAGCGGCTTCGGACTCGGCAGTGTTCCCTTGATCCTGCCCCATCTGCTGGCGTATGAGCTGATCTACATCGCCCATCTGCCATCCGCGTAGATCAGGCTGACGGTGCTGGTGGGATGCGCTGGTAGATCACCGCGTCACCGTGAAATACCACGTCTGGCACGGTATCGACGACGCGATAACGCGCGCTCACCCACGCGGTGAATGGCGTGATGGCGGGTGCGCCGACCACTACCAGATCGGGAAACACGATGATCCAGTCGGGCGGGTCGATCGCCCAGGCATCGAACACGCTGGCGCTCACGCCCGGCGCTTCGAGATACCAGCGCCATCCTTTCACCCACAGCCCCGGCGGGAGTAACCCGGTCATCATATGTATCTGCGGCGTGCTGTCGGTTTCGGGCAGGATGAACAGCGTATCGTCGGCGGATTGCCTCTCAGCCATGCGCGCGACCAGCGGCGCGAATTCGTCGTAGCCCGGCACGGCGGCGCGCCCCAGGGTATTCGGGACATACACGACCGCTCCCGTCCACAGCGTGGCAATGCCGACGACCGCCAGAATGCCGATCAGCGCCCCGTCGGTGGGGCGCAGCGCGCGCATCGCCGCGATCCAGCCCGCAAACGGAGTCAGCCCCTTCGGAATCAGACTGCTGACGACCACCCCCGCCATGACCGCCGCGAAAGGCAGGTGCGCCATCGCGTGAATGATGCCGAAACGCGGTAGCAGCGTCAGCGCGGCGCCCGCCCAGATCAGCAGCAGCAGCAGCCCGCGACGCGGCGCGGTCGAGCGGACGAGCAGCAGCGCGAACGGCAGCACGAACAGATTGGACAGCGCCAGCTTGCGCAAAAAATCGCCCGTGAGTGGGTCGCTGTCCATCAGCCCGGAAAAGTTGAATCCCCAGTTCCAGTAGAGATAGCGCTCCAGATTGCCGCTGATGCTCACCCATCCAATGGCGATGAGCGGAAAAGTGAGCGCCCCGATCACATAGGCGGCGAACGCGCGCCGGGCATAGATCAGGATGAACGCGCCGAACAGCACCGCTGCTGCCCACCCATGTTGTTTTGCCAGCGTCGCCAATCCCATGCACAGCCCGGCGCACGCCGCCGCCGCGATCGGACGGCGCTGTCCCTGTTCTACCCAGATCAGCACCGCGACGCAGGCGCACAGTCCGAGCAGCGTATCGAAATAGAACAGGATATTGCCGTAGACCGGCTCCCACCACACCCAGAACAGCGCCGCCGCGATCCCCGCCGCTGGACGATCGCCAGCGAGTCGCGCCGCCAGTCGATACACCAGCACTGTGATCGCCGCGACTACCAGCAGATTGAGCAGGCGCGCCACATCGACGGGCGCAATGAATGGCAGCAGCCGCTGCGCGATCGCCGCGATCGTCGATGCAGCCGGGGCGTGCTGCTCCCAGAGCGTGCCGAACAACGCCATGCCGCGATTCATCATGTACGGGATGGCGACCTGACCGGAATGTGCCGAGATCGACAGCCATAACAGATGGCTTGCCGCCTGGAACAGGATCAACGTCGTCAGGATGATTGTGCCGATGATGCGGACGCGCGGCGCGCTGAAAGTGGAAACTGCCGGGTTCACCCCGCCACCCCCCACACGTAGACCGCCCCGCCCGCGTCGAACAGCAGCAGACGGCGCGCGTCGGGCGTCCATGCCGCGCTGTGAATGCGCGTCGTGCCCACGTCCAGCACCGCCTGATTGATCGTCTGTCCGTCGATGCCCGCCACATCCCAGGCGCGCACGCCGAGATCCAGTCCCGTCGTGATCAGCAGCGGCGCCCCCGGCACGAACGCTCCGGCGATGCTCGATGCGCTGGTCAGCGGCAGCCGTGCCATCTGTTCGCCACCGCCAATATCCCACACCGTCATGCCCACCGCCCGGCTGCCCGCCACCAGATAACGTCCGTCCGACGAGAACGTCAGCAGTTGGCTCGCGCCACCGACACGCGAGTCCAGCGCCAGCGCCCGCCCTGGATCAGTCAGTGACCACAGCACGACGTTGAAGTCGGTCGCCGCGCCGATCCAGGCACCGTCGGGAGAGCTGACCACCTGAGTCAGTGCCTGCGCACGCGCGATCGTCCGTTCAGCGGTGATCGTGCGATCGCGCCAGGCGATTCGGCGCAGGGTGCTGCCAACCGCCGCCACCACCGACTCGCCGTCGGGCGTGAAGGTCAGCCCGGTCACCGCCGAGTCGCCCGCCGCCACGGTCGCCAGTGCGACTCCCGCCGCCACATCCCATACTTTCACCCGTCCGTCCAGCGCCCCCAACGCCAGCAGACCGCGCGCCGGGTCATAGGCGGTCACGCCGCTGGCGCCATCGATGCCGCTGAACTGACCCACCCCAGCGCCGTCGTTGGCGTCGAAGCGGATCACCGCGCCAGCGGCACTGATGCCGTAAATATGCGCGCTGTCCGAGCTGAAAAAGACACGCACGACATCGAGCCGGGCGGTGGTAAAGCGCAGATCGCCGCTGACCACATCCCAGGCGAACATCAGCGCGTCGTTGATTCCGACCAGTCGTGTCCCGTCCCGGTTGAGGGCGTGATCGAAAAGCGTCGCGGGAGTCTCGGACTCCGGCTGCGTCAACCGTGTCTGATAGCTGATACGTGCGATATTGTCGGCAGTCACCGGGACGAGCGCGGACTCGGCGCTGACGGTCGGCGGCGGCGGCAGCGTCGGCGGGTTGCGCGACTCGGTCGCGGGCGCCGCACCACATCCCGCCGCCAGACTCACCCACAGCGAGAGGGTGGCGATGTGCCTCAGCCGCACTACGACTCGCCCCGCACGATCGAGAAACTGCCGACGGCGATCCCGTACTCGACGATCTGACTCAAGCCGCACTCGCCCTCGAACGGCTCGACCTGACCATTGCCGTTCAAGTCCTCGCCATCGACCAGGTTCGCCGTGAACAAGGTCGATTCTTCGATCTCGGTGGTCACACGCTCGATCGAGTCGGCTGCCAGCATCGCCTGCTCGCGCACGATGATGTCATCGACCCAACCACGCGCATTGATGATGCACACCCGGATCAGCTCGACCTGGCTCTGAATTTGCGGCGTGGCGTCGGGCACGTCGGTGATAGCGGCGAGTTGGGCGTCGATCAGGTCGAGGAAATACGGCACACCGAACCCGCGCCCTGGATTTTCCGCGCGCCCGCTGCCATTGAGGTCTTCCTGTGCCTCGCGCCCACGCAGAATATTGATGGTGTGTTCGGAATGGGTCTGCATACTGGCGATGCTGTTGGCGCGCGCGGCGAGTCCGGCGTGCTGCACGGCGATCTCCGCCTCGGCAAGCGCGCTCTGAATCAGGCTGAAGTTGGCGCCCGTGCCCCCACGCGGCGGGATACCATCCGGCGAGGTCTGCAAAATCTCGATCAGCGCGGGCGCCACCGACGACGGCACGCCGCCTTGAAAGAGAATGGCGCCATTCGGGGCGTCACCAGGTTCGGCTTCGCTGGTGATCACCAGTTGGTTGTAGAGCGCGGGCAGGGTGGCGCCATCGCTGTCGGTATAGGTCATCGCGCCAGCGCCGAGGGGATCGAGCGCGACCGACCCTAAAGATAGGGCAGCCCCGGTATCAGGGTTGATCAGCCAGACGGCATACCGTCCCTGTGGCGGCGCGGGCAGATCATCGACGCGCACGCTCACGGTGTCGCCCAGCGCGCGGCTGCTGCTGAAGCTGACCCTGCCGAAAATCGGCTCGGCGGGCGCGACCGGCACCAGCGGCGCCGTCACGATCTCGATCCCCGGCGCCGTGCCGGACAGCGGCGGATTGCCGTTGACCAGCACATTCGGCGGCTCGTTGGAGCGCAGCGCCAACAGCACCACCGCTGCGACCAGCGCGGCGATAATGACAAAGCCGCCCAACAGCACCAGCGGATTGAGCGGCTGCTGCTGAATGATGGTCGTGGTCGGCGTGGGCTGATTAGTAGTCGGGTAGCCGGGATAGGACTGATACGACTGATTGGCACCCGTCCCGGTCGCCATGTTGGTGCCCGTCGGCGGAGCATAACTCCCTGTTCCGGTCGGCATGTTGAGCGTGGCGTCGTTGGCGCTGAACTGGAGCGTCCGCGACTCCGGCGCATCGGGCACGATCATTTCACCGCGCGCGGCACGGCTGAAGTCGTTCACGAAATCTGCTACGCTCTGATAGCGATCCTGAGGTGCCTTTGCCAGCGCTTTACCGATCACCGGGACAAAAGTCGGCGGCAGCATGTGCAGCGGCGGCGGCGCGCTGATGTGCTTCAGCACGGTCTGCATGGCGGTATCGCCGGGGAAAGGCTGGCGCCCGGTCAGCATCTCGAAGGCGACCACCGCCAGCGAGTACAGATCGCTGCGATGATCGACCTCGACACTTTGCGCCTGTTCTGGCGACATGTACGACGGCGTGCCGACCAGGTTGCCCGTGCCCGTCAGACCGGACGACTCTTCCATCAGCTTGGCGATGCCAAAGTCGGTGAGCAGTGCGTGTCCCTCACGGTCGAGCAGAATATTGGCGGGCTTGATGTCGCGGTGGACGACATTCTGCCGATGCGCGTAATCGAGCGCCCCGCCGATCTCGTGGATCAGACGATCGGTCTCGGAGATATTGAGCGCCCCACGCCGAATCCGTTCACTGAGGGTGCCGCCACGTATGTACGCCATGACCAGATAGAGGATATTGTCCTCGTCGCCATAGTCGTACACGGGCAGGATGTGCGGATGCTGGAGACGGGCGATCGTGCGCGCTTCCTGACGAAAGCGCCCAACGAAGCGCGCATCCTGCCCCGGATGCGGCGCCAGCACTTTGATCGCCACATCCCGGTCGATGTCGTCCTGATGACCGACATAGACCGTCGCCATGCCGCCCTGACCCAGCGACGCCGTGACTGTATATTTGCCTAGCTTTTTGCCAATCAGGGTCGTACTCACGTCCTGGCGTCCTCGGTGACTCTGCGAACAGACGATAAAAGCAGCTAGCTCAACGCATACGCTTCTTCAAGCTCGGCGCGCAGCAGCAGATAACTCTTGTAACGCCGCACCGCGATCGACCCGCGATCCACCGCTGCGCGCACGGCGCAGCCGGGTTCAGCACGGTGGGCACAGTCGCGGAAACGGCAGTCGCCCACGCAGGCAGCGATCTCTCGAAAATAACCATCTAACTCTTCTGGCTCGACATCCCACACCGTCAAGGTGCGGATGCCCGGTGTGTCCGCGACATAGCCACCCCCCACCAGCTTGATCAATTCGCTGTCGCGGGTGGTGTGCATCCCTTCCTGATTGCGCAGGCTGACCGCCTTGACCGACCGCCCTAAATCGGATTGGATACAGTTGAGCAGGCTGGTCTTGCCGACACCAGACGGACCCGTGAACACCGAGATATGCCCGGTCAGACGGTCGCGCAGATGATCGATACCGATATTTTTAAGGGCGCTGGTGGTGATCGTCTCGTACCCGATCGCGCGATAGGGTGCCAGCTGTCCATCGATCGTGTCCATATCCGCCAGATCGATCTTGTTGATCACCAGCGTGATGCGCGCGATGTCGGCTTTTTCGCCCATCACCAGAAAGCGATCGAGCGAGCGGGTGGCGAGGGCAGGTGAGGCGGCGGCGAATACGAAAAAGGCTTGTTCCGCGTTGGCAATGATCACCTGTTCGCGTTCTGGCGATCCCGCACCGCGAAAGCCTTCGGTGCGCACCGCGCGCGATACCGCGTTGCGGCGTTCCGCGACTGCCTCGATCGAGCCTACCCCTGGCGCGCTCACCATGATCGTCACCTGATCTCCGATAGCGGCGATGTCCGCCGCATGGGCTTCTTCCAGCAGCCGACCCCGCAGCCGACACACGATGATACCGTCTTCAGCCGTTTCGACCCAAAAAAAACCACTCTGTTCTTTGACAACCAACCCATTGAGCAAAGGCAGCGCTTTCCTTCAATCTCGTCACCATCAGGACAGCCTTCATTGTACACAAATCCCCGCCGATTCGTTCGTATTCAGTCGGCTGTTGTTTGAGGGCATTGTGCGCCGCAGTAAGCCGATTATGAACCTGTTTATAGTACGCGCCAGAGGGCACATTTGGATCATCGGCGCGTGTGGGTGTATCATGTCTGCACACACATCCAATTGACTGCAAGGACATTCCGTGACTTTTTCGCCACTGCCCGCGTCACCCGATTCGCCGCCCGACGACAACGCGCCGCGTCCGCCGTCGCTCGCTGACCAGCCGATAGCGACCATTTCGCGTGTCACCTTCAACTACCTGCTGATTGGGACGGTGGCGCTGGTGGTCGGGCTATTGGTCGGCTATCTCGGTTACGAGCGCGTAGCCGATCGCGCCCCGGCACCCGCCGCCGCCGCCGATACCGAAGCGATGATCGACCGTGCCGTCGCCGCCGCGATCGCCGCGCTGCCGACCGCGGTTGTCCCGACCGAGCCGCCCCCGGTCGAGGTGCTGATCGCGGACAATCCCACGCGCGGAGCGGAAGATGCGCCGATCACCATGATCGAATTTGGCGATTTTCGCTGTGGCTACTGCAAACGCTTCAACGACGAGACGATTGGCCCGCTGATGGAACGCTTCGATGGCAAAATCCGGCTGGTCTTCCGCGATTACCCGGTGTTGGGACCCGAATCGCTGGAGGCAGCCCTGGCGGGGGAATGTGCCGACGATCAGGGGCGTTTCTGGGACTTTCACGACATGATCTACGCCACGCCCGATCAGCTCAACCGGGATGCTTTCCTGTTGTATGCCGAGGCACTGTCGCTCGATACAGCGGCATTCACCACCTGTCTGGACGAGCAGACGCACCGCGCCGAAGTGATCGCGGATTACGCCGCCGGACAGAATGCTGGGGTGAGCGGCACGCCGACCTTCTTTATCAACGGCAAAATTCTGGTCGGCGCGCAGCCGCTGGATACGTTCGTGCTGGCGATCGAGGCGGAATTGGCGTCGCTGGAAGCGGCAGCGGTGGAGGCAACGCCGGAGCCAGCGTAGGGCGGCGGTCGAGACCAGATACTCCTGCGGACGGACGCATTGTTTTGCGTCCCCCTTCGCGCCTTCCTGTACTTTCCTGGTCGCCTGCCAGAGATCAGAGATTGAGAGGAAAGAATCCAGAGAATGTTATAATGCGGGGCATGATCTACCCTGACGTAAGGATGACATCCTCATGCCCCCCACTGCATCCGACATGACCCCGGACGCACCAATCAATGCCGCTGTACAGCCATCAGCCGCCGGGCGATCGCCATCGCCCGGCGCGATTGCGCTCGGTATCGTCCTGGGGATCGGCGCGCTGGCGCTGATCGCGCTGTTCGCCCGCCCGCTGGCGCTGCTGTTCCTGGCGGTCTGTACAGCGGCGGCGTTCGCACCGCTGATCACCCGGCTGTCCGGACGAGTGCCGCGCAATACGGCAATCCTGCTGGTGTATCTGGCGCTGCTGGTGATCGTGGTCATCCTGATCGCGCTGCTGCTCACGCCATTGGTGCGGCAGTTCATCGCGCTGGCGGATCGACTGCCGGAGCTGATCGATCGGCTGCGCCTGTTTCTCGACGAGAACAACATTTCCGAGGCGCAGATCGAGTCGCTCACCACACAGGCGGGACAATTTGGCGCGGGCATCCTGCGCGCGCCGATCTCGGTGGTGTCCGGCGCGCTGGATATCGTGCTGGTGCTGATCGTGTCGCTCTACCTGCTGATGGACGCGCCGCAGATTCGCCGTTTCGTCCTGTCGCTGGTCGGCGCGAATGCACAGGGGCGCGTCGATGCGATCGGGCTGGAGATGGTCGGGGTGGCGGGCGGGTATCTGCGCGGGGTGTCGATCAATATCGCGCTGGTCAGCGTCATCACCACGCTCGGTCTGGGCGTGATCGGGCTGCCGTTTGCACTGGTGCTGGGCATCACGGCGGGCTTGTTCGAGGCGCTGCCTGTCGTCGGATCGCTGATCGCGGTCGTGCCGATCATGGTGGTCGCGCTGCTGCAATCGCCGACGACCGCGCTGATCACATTCGTGTTCATCATCGTCGTGCAGCAGGTACAGGGCAATGTGATCACGCCTGCCGTGATGCGCGATCAGGTGCATCTGCCTCGCTTTCTGGTGCCGCTGGCGGTCGTCGCTGGGGCAGGCGTCGGTGGCATCCTGGGCGCGCTGATCGCGGTGCCCCTGATCGCGGTGCTGCGCGTGTTCGTGCTGCGCGTCGTCGCGCCGATCATCCGCCGTTTCACCGGGGCGCCGACGCCGACCGAAGACGCGATTTGACGATGTGAGGGGGATTGCCGGATGCACGATTGTCGCTATAATTAGAACAATTGAACTATCCTCTTGCAAAGGTGAACCCCATGACGCAGCCGCGACTCGACGTAATCGGCATCATCGTCCGTGATATGCCATCGGCGCTGGCATTCTACCGCCAGCTCGGACTCGATCTCCCAGCCGAAATGGACGCACAGGGACATGTCGATGCCTTTCTGCCAGGTGGAATGCGGCTCTCGTTCGACACCCACGCCGTGATCCGCAGCTTCAGACCCGATTTTCAGCCAGCCGAAGGGCATCTGCATAAGATGAACCTGGCATTTCTGTGCGCCAGCCCCGCCGACGTGGACGCCCTCTACGCGCGCCTGACCGAGCAGGGCGCCGAGCCGGGCAAGGCGCCGTTCGACGCCTTTTGGGGACAGCGTTACGCTCAGGTTCACGACCCGGACGGCAATGTGATCGACCTGTTCGCAGCGCTTTAACAGCGGATCATCCTGTGGCACGACTCGTGCAATTTCGATTTGTACGCGCGAGTCGGTTCGTATTACGGGCGTGCTGCTTGTGAAATTAAGCACAGGTGTGGACGGCGGGTGACGCGATCGGGCATGATGTGGGCAGTATTCATTGCACACTTCAGGAGTCCGATCGATGTTACGGTTCCGCTTCATGATTATCTGTTCCGTGCTGCTGCTGATCGGCGGCGCCGCCGTCGCGCAAGACTCGTCGCCGGGCGTGGTGAACGTGTATTCCGCACGGCACTACGGCGCCATGGAAGGCACGTTCACCGCCTTCACCGAGCAGACCGGAATCGTCGTGCGTCTCTCGCAGGGATCGCCGCAGTCGCTGCTGGAACGACTGCGCGCAGAAGGGGCGCAAACCCCCGCCGATGTCTTCTTCTCGATCGACGCGGGCGCGCTGGCGCTGGCAGCCGACGAGGGGCTGTTGCAAGCCGTCGAGTCGGCTGTGCTGACCGAGGCGATCCCTGACGATCTGCGCGACCCCGATGATCGCTGGTTCGCCTTCAGCCAGCGTTTCCGCACCATCATGTATAATCCTGCCGTCGTCGATCCATCGGAGCTGTCCACCTACGAACAGCTTGCCGATCCGGTCTGGCAGGAGCGCTTGTGTCTGCGTCCCGCCACGCATATCTACACCATTTCGCTGGTCGGCAGCCTGATTGCTGCGCTCGGTGAAGCGGACGCCGAGACGGTAGTCGCTGGCTGGGTGGCGAACAATCCGCAGTATATCGACAGTGACACCGAAATTCTGAACACGGTCGCGGCGGGCGGCTGCGATGTCGCGCTGACCAACCATTACTATCTGGCGCGGTTGCTCGGTGAAACCCCCGACTTTCCGGTCGCGCTCTTCTGGGCGAACCAGGGCGAAGGCGATCGCGGGACATTTCGCAATATTTCCGGCGCGGGCGTGACCGCCAATGCGCTCAACCGCGACAACGCCGTCGCGCTGCTGGAATGGCTGGCGACGACTGGACAAGCCGCCGACGATCTGGGCGTGCCCGGCGGCAACAATGAGTATCCGGTCAACGCGGAAGCCCCGATCAAGCCGATCCTGGAGACGTTTGGCGCGTTCACCATCGACGCGCTGCCGCTGACCGAGTACGGCGCGCTGCAAATCCAGGCGATTGATCTGCTGGAGCGTGCGGGATACGGGTTCTAAGACCCGCTGTGGCGGACGCATCGTTATGCGTCCCTGCGCACCTGAATGACGCGGCGGACGCATCGTTATGTGTCCCTGCGATGTGTCCGCCGCCCTATCATCTTCACCGTAACGCCAAAATCACGTAACGCGAAAACAAGGGATTGCACCACACCATGCAGCCATCCACCCTGCTGACACCCCGCCCCAGCGCGCGCCTCGCTCGCTGGGGCGTGTTCGTTCTGGTCGGCGGGGTGCTGGCGCTGCTGCTGCTGCCGATCGGTCTGCTGTTCGTGGAGGGGATCACCTTCACGCCCGATCTGTGGGCGCGCCTGTGGGCGACCTCGCTGCCGCGCATGATCGTCAATACCGCGCTGCTGCTGCTGGGCGTCGGCGCAGGAACATGCGTGATCGGCGTCGGCATGGCATGGCTGGTGACGGGCTACGATTTTCCGCTGCGCGGTATCTTTGACCGGGCGCTGCTGCTGCCGCTGGCAGTGCCGCCGTTCGTGATGGGGTTCGTCTATATGGCAACCTTCGATTATGCCGGCCCGGTGCAGACGGCGTGGCGGGCGCTCCTGGGGCGCGACGCCTGGTTCCCACCGATCCGATCAGGGTGGGGCGCGATCGCTGTGATGACGCTGGTGCTGTATCCCTATGTGTATCTGCTGGCGCGCGCGTCCTTCCGCGAGCAGGCAGCCAGCACCTTCGACGCGGCGCGCGTGATGGGCTTCAGCCGACGACGCGCCTTTTTTCAACTGGTGCTGCCGATGGCGCGCCCATCGTTGATCGCCGGGGTGACGCTGGCAGCGATGGAGACACTGACCGATTTTGCCACCGTGCGCTTTTTCGCCTTTCCGACGCTGAGTGAAGGCGTCGTGCGCATCTGGGAAGGACGGATGGATCGCGCTGGTGCGACGGAGCTGGCGGTGCTGCTGCTGGTCTTTGCACTACTGCTGATCACGCTGGAACGGGCATTACGTGGCAGAGCGCGCTACGATCAACAGGGCAGCGCCGGACGCCGCCTGACCGCAGTCGTGCTGACGGGATGGCGCGGCTGGACGGCGGCGCTGGCACCCGCGATCGTGGTCGGGCTGGCATTTGTGCTGCCCGTTGGCAGGCTGATCGCCTGGACGCTGAACGAGATCGACGGACATATCCCCGGCACCTGGGAGACGATCTACGGGGCGTACATCGGTAATTCATTCACGCTGGCGGGCGCGGCAGCGGCGATCACCGTGACGCTGGCGCTGCTGATCGCGTTTACCGAAAAAAATGAACGCTCGCGCAACCGCGCTGGACACCGTGCCCGCGCGCTGCGCTGGAGCGCGCGGCTGGCGACCCTGGGCTATGCCATGCCTGGCGCGGTGGTGGCGGCGGGGGTGCTGCTGGTCGTGGCGCCGATCGATCACGCGCTGATCGCGGCGGGGGTCATCGGCGGACTGGCTCTCACCGGATCGATCGTCGGCTTGCTGTATGCCTACGTCGTGCGCTTCATGGCGGTGGGCTATCAGAGCGTGTCCGCCAGCCTGGAGAGGATCAAGCCCAGCATGACCGAAGCCGGACAGACGATGGGCGCCGGACAGCTTCGCATCGCGCGCCGGATAATCGCGCCGCTGATTCGCGGCGGGACGGCGGCGGGCGTGCTGCTGGTATTCGTCGATGTCCTGAAAGAACTACCCGCGACTCTGCTTTTGCGCCCATTCGGGATGGATACGCTGGCGATTTGGAGCTATATGTTAGCTGCCGAGTCGTTCTGGCAGGCAGCAGCGCTGCCTGCTCTCACGATCCTGGCGATTAGCCTGATCCCGGTAGCCGTGCTGATGCGTATAGGACGATGACCTCACCCGCCCTGGAACTCCGCCACCTGAGCAAACGCTTTGCCGACCGCCCGATCCTGGACGATCTCTCGCTGACAGTCATGCCGGGGGAGATCATGGTCATCCTGGGTGACAGCGGATCGGGCAAGACGACGGCGCTGCGTTTGATCGCCGGGCTGGAAACACCCGATGACGGCGAAATCTGGATCGCTGGAACGCACGTCGCCGGGACAGGGCGCTGGACGCCGCCGGAAAAGCGCGGCGTCGGCATGGTCTTTCAGGATTACGCGCTGTTTCCGCACCTGACGGCTGCGGGCAATGTCGCTTTTGCGCTGCACGCGGAGGCGGCGGCGACGCGGGGCGCTCATGCCCGCGCGCTGCTTGAGCGAGTCGGCTTGACCGACGCGGCAAATCGCTATCCGCATCAGCTTTCCGGGGGCGAACAACAGCGGGTGGCGCTGGCACGGGCGCTGGCGGCGGCGCCGCGCGTGGTGCTGCTCGATGAACCGTTTTCCAATCTCGACGCCCGACTGCGGCGATCGCTGCGCGAAGAAGTGGTGGCGACGCTGCGCAGCGGCGGGACGACCGCGATCTTTGTCACGCACGATCAGGAAGAAGCGCTCCAGCTCGCCGATCGGATCGCCGTCGTGCGCGCGGGACGGGTGCTGCAGGTCGGCACGCCGCGCCAGCTCTACAACGCGCCGACTCATCGAGAGGTCGCGCGCTTTGTCGGGGACGCCAATTTTGTCCCCGGCGCAGCGGCTGGCGAGCGCGTCGAGACCGCACTGGGCACGCTGACGCTGCGGGCGCCGACGAACGGACGGGTCGAGGTGCTGATCCGCCCCGAAGCGCTGACCGTGCAGCCCGACCTGGACGGCGGCGCGATCGTGATGGCGGTGCGCTTCTACGGACACGAACAAGCGCTCGATCTGTTGACCGATGATGGATCACGCCTGACAGCACGCGCGCGCCCCGACCGCGAATGGACGATCGGGGTGCGTGTGCGCGTCGGCGTGGAGGGCGTGGTCACGGCGTATCCGTTATGACGCCGACGGCACCCACGCTTGCGGACATACGGCGCCCGGCTGCGCGATCATGAACGTCACGCACTCAGTCAGCAGCGCGCCGACCTTCTCGTGCCCGGCGGTGTTCCAGTGCGTATCGGCGCTGTTGGCATTGCGATAGTCGTCCAGGGTGAGCAGCGGCATCAGGTCGAGGTACGCGATACCGACCGACTCGATCAGCGCCCGAAAGTCATCCAGCAAATCGGGATAGAAGGTGTCCTGACTGACCGTCGGAATCAACACGCCCACTATTGGGATGCCCTGCGACTCCGCCAGCGTCCTGATCTGAGTCAGCCACTCGCGGTTGATCGCCGCGGTGTGTTGGTACAGGTTGGGATGCTCGTACAGACTGGGGACGGACTGCGCACGCTTGAACACGTTCACAAGCTGATAACCGATGCGCGTATGCAGCAGCGCTGTGCTGATCAGCGTCAGATTGACGTCCTCCACGTCATGATAACGCCAGCGCAGTTGGTCATCGGTGAGCGGCACGACCGCCAAATCATTGGCGACGCTGTAGACATCGATCCAGCGTGTGGATGACGGGGCACCGTTCGTCAACTGCGCGAATCGCGGTCGCGGCATAAAGTCGGTGGTGTTGTTCTGATTCAGCCCGATCACGATCAAATCCGGCTGCATGAGCGGGGCATAATGGGTCAGCGCCTTGACGATGTGTTCCAGATTGGTGCCGGGAAATGCCGTGTTCCACACGGTCACGTCGGGCACAGCCGTCTCGAGCGTCTCCAGATACCCGCGACCGACCGCTGCCAGAAAGCCGACACTCATCGAGTCGCCGCTGGCGAGGATGCGATAATGATCGTCAGGCAACAGGCTGAGATCGAACTCGGTGCGCGTCATAAAACCATCGGTATTACTCATGTTGGAGCGCGTATTCGGATCGGGATTGGACGGGTCGTAATTCGCTTGCGCGATCATCTGGGGTGTTTTGTGACACCCGCCTTCACAAGAGAAATGTTCGACTGTGAGCGTCTCGATCATGGACGCTGTGATCCCAGGACTATTGATCGCCCACAACAGCCCCTCCAGACCGACAACCCCCACGATCGCCACGACGATCCCGCCTGCCAGCGCGCGCAGATAGGGGCGCAACCCGCGCGTCCAGGCAAGCGGGGCTGCGATCAGCGCCATCCCCACCAGCACCGCGACGACGATGACGCTGCGCGGGGCATACCATAAGCTGTACGCGCCGCACAGCGCTAAAATGACTGTTCCTAACGCTATCACCAGTCCACCTGTGATCAGCCGCATCGATTCCGACCTTCTTCTCTCTCTGTCTCAGTGCTGCAAAACCTCTGTGAAAGCGTACACCAGTCGAGGCAGAGATGACAATGCCAGGCGGTCTGATGCACGGGGGTATCGTATCAGGATCAGCAAATCACGAAAACGGCAGACGACATCCGCTCAGATCGTCACCATCACCGTGAGACAAGTGAGCAGTCTTGCCCACCGCATTTAAGCGCAGTCTATGTTGATTCGTTTGCCCTGATGTCATCCACCCCATAATCAGGAATATCCGTCTCGATATGGCGAATCGCCGGGATAAGGTAGGCGACAATACAGATGAGCGTCCCAGCCAGCGCTGTGAACAGGTACATCAGCCCCATACCCGCGCCGGGACCCGTTCCCCAGATACCGCCGAAGATGGGCGCCAGCGACCCACCCGGCATCATGGCAGGTTCAAAGACGCGATCCGCTAAAAAACCCGCCAGCAGATACCCGACCGGGATCAGCGACTCGCGCATGGTGCTGTCGATGGCGAACACCCGTCCTTGCAGGTCGGGCGGGACTTTGTTCGCCAGGATGGTGCGCTGGGCGTTGAACATGAATGGGATAAAGAATTCGGTCACGCACGCCGCGATGATCCAGCCCGGCAGCGCCTGTGACGCGCCCATCAGCAGATCGCCCAGCAGGAACGACAGCGCGCCGCCGACCACCATCCACAGCACCAGCCGCGCCCCCTTGATCCACAGCGTCACCGCCACCGCGCCGACCAGCGCCGCCGCCCCGATCGTCCCCTGCACGATCGCCAGCGTCGTCTCGTCGCCGCCCGTGCGCGCCAGGATCATCGTCGGCATGACGCCGAGATAGGTCAGCGACGCCATGAAGTTGACCGCTGTAAAGATAACCATGATGTAGAACAAGCCGCGATGCGCGCGCAGATAGGCGATCGCCCCGGCGAATTCACCGCGCCACGATCCGCGCCCCGCCTGACCCGCCGCGCTCGTCGTCGGCGCCGGGACGCGCACCAGCATCAGCGTGACATAGGCGGCTAAAAATGTGATCAGATCGATGGCGATCACCGCGCGCAAGCCGCCGAAGCCCATCACCAGCGCGCCCAACGCCGGCGCCAGAATGCGCGTCAGCGAAAAGCCGACCGTGCGCAAGCCGTTGATGCGTCCGCGCTGGCTGGGTGGTGTCAGCACGGTCACCGCCGCCGAAAATGCCGGGGTCTGAAAGGCGTCGAGTGCGCCTGTCATACCGACGTAGGCAAAGGCGTGCCAGAGCTGAAGCGCCCCGTCTGCGTACAACAGCAGCAGCACGACTGTGCCGATCCCGGCGAGTCCATCCGCGACCAGCAGCACCAGCCGCCGATCCCAGCGATCGATCAGCACGCCCGCGATCGGGCTGAAGATCACCAGTGGCAAAAATGTGAAAAAGCCGAGCAGCGCCACCGTCGAGGCGGAGCGAGTCTGGTCGTATGCCCAGATCAGCAGTGCAAAACGGGTCATACCGCTGCCCGTGAGCGAGACGATCTGCCCGATGAAAATGGCGAGGAAAATGCGTAAGCCGGACGCCGATGCGCGCGCGCGGGCGGTCGAGAGCGATGACGAAGCCATGTCCTGGAAACCTTCTGTGGTTAAAATGGTCGATCGTGGGTATTACGGGATTACTAGCGGAACACAGGTGCAGCGAGTTAAAACAGGGGTGTCGTGCCAAAAGCACACAGGGTGATGAGGACAGCATTGTTCAGGAAGTACATGATTCGCGTTTCACCTCATGAAACAGGATAACGCGGATGAGGTGGGATTGTCAACGGTGCCCAGGGGACTTGGTCATGCCAGGTCCCCCTGCGCACCACACCGACCGATGCCCACCTTTACAACGGTGCCTGGCGTGGTCATCGGCGTGCGATCTGTCAGTTCAATGTGTGCCTCTGAAAGAAATCCCAGATGAGCTGGCTGGCATTGGGGGATTTGGGATCGCTCAAGGGCAGGATACCGGTGCCGCCGCTCCACATGTGCCACATGCCTTCGACGCTGTAGCGCTGCATCACGAGCTGCCCGTCAACCTCGTAATTTTCGACAGTATAGGCGTGTCCATCGGGAACCTGTTCTGTCACCGTACTGGTAGGCTGTGCCGTGATGCTGTCGTTATCGGCGCCATCATCGATGTGATCGTTCATCTGGGCAAACTGCTCGATCGTGTCGTCACCGTTGCGCGGGATGACCACTGTATCGGCGGCGCCGTGCAGCACGAACACCGGCATGAGACGGTCTGGCTCGCCGGCACATTGATAAGCGTCGCGTCCTGCTATATCCGGTGGCACCTGATTGCCCTGGAGCGGTGCGGCGATCGCCTGAAAGACCGAGGTGGAGGACTCGTATGCCATGCCCGACAGCACCGCAGCGGCGGCGAATACATCAGGGTAGCAGCTCCCCAGGATGCTGGTCATCGCGCCGCCGGACGACAACCCGCCGACATACACGCGGCGCGGATCGGTGCTGTAGTCCTGCTGCACCTGACCGACAATGCCTGCAATCAATGACGGTTCGCCGCTGTCACGCTGCTGATTGCGCTGGTCGTACCAATTCCAGCAGCGATGCGGACTGGCGATAAAATTCTGCTGTGGATAGACCAGTATGAAGCTGTTGGCATCCGCGATCGTGCGCATGGCGCTCGATGCTTCCAGTGTGGGCGGATCCTGGGTGCAGCCGTGCAGCAGCACGACCACTGGCAGACCTGACTCCGACGGGGTATTACTCGGCTGATAGACCAGATAATCGAGCTGTCCGTAAGCATTGCTATACGATGCAACGGTGCCGAATGCGGGTGGCACACTGCTGATACTGGGCAGCCGCAGCCACAGTGCCGCGAGACTCAACAGCGGTAGCAGCGCGATGGCAATCAATGGAACGGCAAGTGAAATGCGTCGATGCCCCAATTTCAGACTGAAATTGTCGTGGGTGTCGTCTGGCGTGATGGGATCGACCACGAGCCGGACATCGACGGGCGCGATCGCGGTGATCTGGCGTCGATTGACGATCCACAAAGCGAGCGACGCCGCCAATGCGCCGATCAGCGCACCCACGATGCTCCATAGATTGAGGTCGATGACAGCGGGAATAGTGAGTAGATCAACGAATACGCCCCCGACAAAGGCGCCCAGGACACCGACAATGAGTGCATTCAGCATCCGCTGGCGGGTGTGTGCAGCGATATGCACGCCCGCGCCGACGACGACACCAATCAGCAGCCACGCCAGCCACGCGATCAACAGCAGGATCATGATGTTCAACTCCGACAAGACTTTAGGATGTAGCGTTGGGTAAGCACAACTCTGCCTACACTAGTCCTGTTGTCGATTTATTCTCATAGCCTTTTGGGTGATCCTGGATCGCTTATCCTCCTAAAATAGGCTGTATATTCTTCTTCCCTTAGATTTCGCCAAAAACTGCCTCTACCGCCACTGCGAACCCCGGCAGCACGGCGCCGCCATCCAGCGTATCGCCCGCGCCGAACTTCAAAATCGTCTCACCAGGGATGTAGACCTCGATCGTTCGCGTCTCAGGAAAGACCAGCCACACGGTGACACGCGCATTCGGGTAAAAGAACAGCTTCTCGCGCAGGCGGCTTTGCGACGCCGCCGACGACGGATAATCGACCTCGACCGCCAGATCGGGCGGCAGCGGATGAAACCACTCGCTGCTGATGCCCTTGTCTTTGCGAATGAAGACGACATCGGGGGCGTACCGTTCTGATCCCCAAATCGTGTAGCCGCCCGCTTCTCCCGTCACATAGCCCAGGTCGTTGTTTTCTACGAACGCTGCCACGCGCCGCTGAATCCGTCCGGCGATGTAGGAGGAAACCGTATTGGAAGGCACTTCGACGATCTCCCGGTTGATGAACTCGAAGACACGATCGGCGTTTTCCGTTCTGGCGATCAGCGCGTAAAAATCGTCGAGCGTGGGGGTGTGCGGTCGGGTGGACTGGATCGCCATCTCGCCTCTGTCCTTCGCACCTGTGCGCCTGCTTGTTCCGTCTTTGTCTTCAATCTCAGTGAATCACGGATTCAGCACGATCGCAGGGACGCATAACACTGCGTCCGCAGAGAAAATCGTGATTCAGTGACTCGTATTACACTGCTCGCCCCAGCCAGCGCCGCCCGCCCTCGGTCAGTGCCGCCGCGATCACGGCTTTCACCAGGTCGAAGGGGATGAACGGTGCCGCGCCGACCGTCCACGCGACTTCGGGGGTCAAGCCGCGTCCGACGATCAGCCATGCCACGCCAAAGGCGTAGATCACCGCCACGCCGACGACTCCGGCGAGCCAGCGCTGCCACACCCGCGCCACGCCGCGCTCGACCAGCCAACCCGTGATCCACGCCGCCGCGATGAAGCCAATCAGGAATCCGCCCGTGCCGCCGACCAGCGCCGCCGACCCCAAGCCGCGTGCATCGACGGGCAGCCCGACCGCGATCAGCCCGACGTAGGCGATCTGACTGAGCGCGCCGTCGCGCCGCCCCAGGATCATGCCTGCCAGCAGCACGGCGAGCGGCTGCATGGTGAACGGCACCGGGTCGAGCGGAATGCTGATCCGTGCCGCGAGGATGGTGATGATCGTGAAGAGCGCGATCGACGCCAGCCGAACTGCGGGCGACCAATCGCGAGTTTGTTTTAGAGTGCGCAGCATGAAGAATCAGTCCTTTAGGTGCGATTTTCCGGCATCGGCTCGACCACGACTTCTAACAGCGTCAGCTCCGATTTCCAGCGCGTGGCGTTAGCGCCCGCCGCGTCGGTGGCGGTCACGGTGTCTTTGTTGCTCTCGATCAGCGTAACGACCGTGCCCATGCCATGCAGTTCAAAGCGGGTGGACAGCTTGCCCGATTCCTGGGCGTTGCGGAAGTACGCCAGCTTGCCTTTGGGATCGAGGCGGCGCAGCTTGCCTTTGGCGCGGTTGAACTTCATCGTCCTGAGGTCGTTGAGCAGCTTTTCGCGTTCCGCCTGGTTCAAAAAAGCCATCGCGTCCACCTTCTGGGCTGTATAGGATCGTCTTGTAAACACGCCGATTATAACACACGGGGATCGGCTATAATCGAGCACGAAACACGACTAAGGATTTGTGCGATGCTGCAAGAACAGACCCTGAGTGTCTCCGACCTCACCGCGACCATACGCGGCATCCTGGAACGCGACTCCCGTCTCCAGGATGTGTGGGTGCAGGGCGAAATTTCCAACTTTCGCAAGGTGGCGTCGGGACACCTGTATTTCACGCTCAAGGATGGCAAGTCGGCGCTGTCGTGCGTGATGTGGAAATCGACCGCCGCGCGGATGCACACCCTGCCCCGCGATGGCGACTCGGTGCTGGCGCACGGGCACGTCTCGGTCTATGACCCCCAGGGTGCCTACCAGCTTTATGCCGACAGGATTCGACCGGTCGGCGTGGGCGACCTGTACGCGCAGTTCGAGCAGCTCAAGTCCCGGCTGGACGCTGAGGGTTTGTTCGACTCGGCGCGCAAACGCGCCTTTCCACAGTATCCGCGCATCATCGGGGTGGTCACCAGCGCCGATGCCGCCGCCTTTCAGGATGTGCGCAATGTGCTGATGCGCCGCTTTCCGCTGGTACAGGTGATCCTCTCGCCCACGCTGGTGCAGGGTGCCGATGCACCGCCGCAGATCGTGCGCGCGCTGGCAAGGTTGAACGACCGCGACGACATCGACGTGATCCTGGTCTGTCGCGGCGGGGGCAGTATTGAAGACCTGTGGGCATTCAACGACGAGACCGTCGCGCGGGCGATCGCCGGCAGCCGCTTTCCGGTGATCAGCGGCGTTGGACACGAGACCGATTTCACCATTTGCGATTTTGTGGCGGACATGCGCGCGCCGACTCCCAGCGCTGCCGCCGAAATCCTGACCCCCGACATCGCGGAATTGCGCGCTGGGGTCGCGTGGCTCAACGGACGGCTGCGCGGTGCCGCGCTCGACTATGCCGATTCGCGCCGCGACAAAATCGAGCGCGCCCGCCGCGCCCTGAGCGCCGCCTCGCCCGCCGCGACGGTGCGCCTGTTCCGCCAGCGGCTCGACGACGGCGCCGCGCGTCTGACCGCCGACCAGCGCCGCCGCATTGCGCTCTGGCACGAACGAGTGGGCGCCCGTACCGACGCGCTCCATGCCGCCAGCCCCGCCGCGATCCTGGCGCGCGGCTATGTCATGGTCACCGACAGCGACACCGGCGCGCGCGTCACGGCGGCTGCCGACGCGCCCCGTCATCTCACGCTGCAATTTCACGACGGCGCACGCCGCGCCGACCTGCACGATCTGCCCGCTTTTTCATCGAATATCGACGCGAAAGACGACGAAAGACGAGACTCGTGACCCCTGATGCCATCATCACGCTGCCCTTCGAGGCAGCCTACACCAGCTTGCAAGAGATCATCGAACTTTTGGAGTCCGGCGAGCCGACTCTCGAAGAATCGGTCGCCCTGTTTGAACGCGGACGACTGCTGGGCGCACACTGTCAGCGGCTTTTGGATCAGGCAGAACTCCGCGTGACCCAACTGAATGAGAGAGAAAATGAGCGCGATTGATCGCCCTCACGGGAAGCGTTAACATGCCGCTCTTCCGTATGCTACAAGCTATATCCCAAAGTCATATCCCAACATTGGGATAAATTTGGGATAAGAGGTGATTCTGCTGTGAATCCGAGACGGTAAAGGAAACAGGGATGGCGAATAAACCGGTCATTTTTTTGCTCGACGACGATCCTGAAGTGCTGAACGCGATTCAGCGTGACATCCGCCGTGAATTTGGCAAGGACTATCGCGTCATGCGTGCCAGCGCCGGGAGCGAGGCGCTCGAAGCGTTAGCACAGTTGAAACTGCGCGATGACGTAGTGGCATTTTTCCTGATCGACCAGCGGATGCCGGAGATGACCGGTGTCGAGTTTCTCACCGAGGCGATGAAATTCTTCCCGGACGCGCGTCGTGCGCTGCTGACCGCCTATGCCGACACCAACGCGGCGATCCAGGCGATCAATGCCATCAACCTCGACTATTATTTGTTGAAACCCTGGGATCCGCCTGAAGAAAATCTGTTCCCGGTGGTTCACGACCTGCTCGACGGCTGGCAGCGCAACTATCGTCCGGAGTTCGAGGGCGTGCGCATCATCGGTAACCGCTGGTCGCCGCAGTCGCACGCGCTCAAGGACTTTCTGGCGCGCAACCGCGTCCCCTACCGCTGGCTCGACGTGGAGACCGATCAAGCCGCGCGCGATCTGCTCAAGCTGATCGACGGGGCGAAGCTGCCGATCGCGCTGTTTCCTGACGGGACACAGCTCGTCCAGCCGACGACCGTCGAGCTGGCGGGTCGGGTCGGGTTGCAGACGGTCGCCAGCCAGCCCTCCTACGATCTGGCGATCGTCGGCGGCGGACCGGGCGGACTGGCGGCGGCAGTCTACGGCGCATCGGAGGGACTCAAGACCATCCTGATCGAGCGCGAGGCGACCGGCGGACAGGCTGGACAAAGCTCGCGGATCGAGAATTACCTCGGCTTCCCGGTCGGCTTGAGTGGCAACGACCTGGCGCATCGCGCCGTCGCCCAGGCAACTCGCTTCGGCGTCGAGATTCTGACCCCAGCGGAGGTGTGTGGGGTGCGCATCGAAGACCGCTACCGCATCATCCAACTGACCAATGGCGCCGAGATCATCACCAAAGCCGTGCTGATCGCCACCGGCGTCAGCTATCGCCGCCTGCAGGTGGCGGGCTGCGATGAACTGACGGGCGCGGGCATCTATTACGGTGCCGCCATGACCGAGGCACCTTCGGTGATGGGTCAGAACGTGTTTATCGTCGGGGCGGGCAACAGCGCCGGACAAGCCGCGATGTACTTCTCGCGCTATGCCTCGACGGTGCATCTGGTGGTGCGCGGCGATGACCTGGGCAAGAGCATGTCCCAGTATCTGATCGACCAGATCACCGACACGCCGAATATCGCCGTGCGGCTGCGCACCGAGATTTTCGCCGTACATGGTGAGGCGCACCTTGAAGCGGTGACGCTGATCGAGCGTCCGAGCGACGAGATGACCAAATACGATGCCGCCGGGCTGTTCGTCTTCATCGGCGCCATGCCGCTGACCGATTGGCTGGCGGGTGTGGTCGAGCGCGATCAACGTGGATTTCTGCTCACGGGGAGCGATCTGATCCGCGACGGACTGCCACCCAAAAGCTGGAAGCTGGCGCGTCCGCCTTTCCTGCTGGAGACCAGCGTACCGGGCATATTCGCCGCCGGGGACGTGCGCTACGGCTCGGTCAAGCGGGTGGCGTCGGCGGTCGGAGAAGGATCGATCGCGGTACAGTTCATTCACCAGTATCTTGGAGACCTGTAGATGATCACCCGTGACGAATTACGCCAGATCGAGCTGTTCGCCCATCTGCGCGACGATCAATGCGACTGGATCATCAGTCACAGCGAACAAATTCAGGTCGAAGCCGGGGAATATATCTTCAGACAGGACGCGCCCGCCGATTACTGGTACATGGTGATCAGCGGCGACGTCCAGATCGTACAGGTGCGCGACAACGCCGAGTACATCCTCGCCACGCACGGCACGGGTAATTTCAGCGGTGAGGTGCCGCTGTTGAGCGGCGCGCCGTATCTCGCCAGTATGCGCGCCCTGGTGCCGTCGGTGCTGCTGCGTCTGGACGGGCAGAACTTCCGCGATATGTTCGGCGTCTGTCCTGTGATCGTCAGCAAGCTGTTCAACGCGCTGCAATGGCGCATCCAGACGACTGAGGCGCTGGCGCGTCAGCGCGAGAAATTGTCGTCACTGGGCGTGCTGGCGGCGGGGCTGGCGCACGAGCTGAACAACCCGGCGGCGGCGGCGGTGCGTGCCGCCAACCAGCTCGGCATGGCGATGGATGCGTTACAGGCACCGTTGATGCGGCTCGCCGGGACGATCAGCGCCGACCAGATCGACGGGCTGCTGCGGGTGCGTGCCGATGCCGTCGGGCATATCATGAAGCCGACCGAACATGCGATGATGGCGCAGGGCGATCTGGAGGAAGATGTCGGCGGCTGGCTCGACGATCAGAACATCGACAATAGCTGGGACATCGCGCCGATCTTTGTCAAGGCGGAGATCGACAGCACGCGCCTGGAGACGCTGCGCCATGCCATCGGCGATGCCGCGCTGCCCGACGCGATCGGCTGGCTGTGCGCCGCGCTCAATGCCGCCGAGCTGGTGCGTGAGGTCGAGCAGAGTACCAAGCGTATTTCCGGGCTGGTCAAGGCGGTCAAGTCGTATTCCTACATGGATCAGGCGCCACAGCAGGAGGTCGATCTGCACGAGGGACTCGACGATACCCTGACGATCATGGCGCACAAATTGCGCAGCGATCATATCGCCGTCGTCAAGCACTACGACAAGACCCTGCCGCAAATCCAGGCTTATGGCAGCGAACTCAACCAGGTGTGGACGAACCTGATCGACAATGCCATCGACGCCATGCACAGTGCCAACGGCAAGGGCACGCTCACGCTGAGTACGACCCAGACCGAGACCGACGTGTGGATCGAGATCGCCGACGACGGACCGGGGATGCCCGATCACGTCAAAGAGCATATTTTTGAGGCGTTCTACACCACCAAAGAGGTTGGCAAGGGGACGGGACTGGGGTTAGACATCGCGCACCGGATCATCTTTGCGCGGCACCGGGGGGAAATTCAGGTCGAGTCAGCGCCAGGCGAGGGCACGCGCTTTCGGATTCGGCTGCCGCTCGCCTAGGGACACATAACAATGCGTCCGCCACGTCGATATGCTAACGGATGGGTCGTAGGACGCATGACGATGCGTCCACACCCGCACGTGACGCGCTAGGGCAGTGTCAGCAGCGCGCTCACCGTGACGCTGAATCCCGGCAGCACGGCACCGCCGTCGATCACATCATCGCTGAACAGAATTTCGTCGGCGTCGGGCGTCAGCCACTCCACCAACTTTTTGTCAGGGTAGATCAGCCACACCATCTGCCCGCTATGTGCCAGATAAACAGCGGCTTTATCGCGCAGCAATTTTCGGCTCTGCCCTTCCGATTGAATTTCGATGCACAGGTCAGGCACGAAATGCAGCGGGGCGCGGCGAATGATGTCCTCCAGCCGTTCCTGCCGCACGAACGCCACATCGGGGATTACGTCATGTTCGGATTGATCGGGCAGCCTGATACGCGGCTCGACAAAGCCGCGCCCGCCCGGATGCACCTTCAGATAATCGCCTAACAAAGTAGCAATGTGAAATCCTAAGCTGGCGTGCAATGAGTCTGGCATTTCCTCGATGATCTCCCCGTTGAACAATTCCAGCTTGCGATCGGCATTTTCCGGCAGCGCGATCAGCCGCTCGAATTCTGCCACCGTG
>Ga0209181_10001778_pt1 | contig 36581 bp, 33 predicted proteins | sample MAT05_FD_187208 | JGI IMG/M metagenome (GOLD analysis project Ga0209181, IMG submission 187208) | Freshwater microbial communities from Lake Fryxell liftoff mats and glacier meltwater in Antarctica - MAT-05 (SPAdes) (version 2) | ecosystem: Environmental > Aquatic > Freshwater > Ice > Liftoff... | reverse complement strand
GTGCTGGCGACTGATGAACCGCAACCCCTCACCCCGCTGCATCCCGAAGCCCCAAAACGGATCATCAGTGAATTCAATAACAGACCGTGAAATGTCCGAACCGTACGGAAACCTTGCTGGTAATGACGACCGCCGGGGCATCGAAAACGACTTTCTCCGCGACGCCTACGTTAATTGGCAGGACTCTCCCAGAAATACTCGCCGCGCAGAGCCATTTCTAAGCGATAAGTGTCATCAGCATTCACCGGAGAAGACCGTTTATCGGAGGCTAGCGCGACAATTTTATCAATATCGATAATTGCGTTTAAGCGAGTTCAGCCCTTATTCAGTGGCGGTTACATACAAAAGCTGATGACGTTTTAGCTGCAAAAGAACGAGCTGGAAACTGCCGTTGCGGGTTACTACCGCCCAATTGTGAACCGCTTTGGTGAACTTGAAGGCACTGAGTGGTGATGGCATTTTTGTACGCATCGCTCTCGGGCGGAAAAACGGCCATATGTCACGGCTAGGGCCACGCCAAATGAATCCAATTGAGCCAACTTGCTACAAGCGTTGGTACCGATTTCTCAAGCTTCAGATTTGGCCGTTGTTTTACCCAACCTTTCCCTGCGTCTTCAGAATCATTTCCCGCAACCATGACAGTCCGGCATCCTTGTTGGCTCTTTCGTGCCAAACCATGCGATAAGTAAAGTCGCACGCTGTACTGTCCAAGCTGCGCCAAGTCATGGCCGGGTGTTCAGCTAATGCCAGTGCAGCCCGTTGCGGGCAAAGCATCACAAAGTCGGTATCCTTCAGCAGCCAAGGTGCCGCGAGAAAATAAGGAATCGCCGCCTGCATCGAACTACACTTTTGCCCCAGCTTGCCCAACACGTCATCCACTTCGGTTCGCCGGCCGGCCGGATAGGTTGCGACTAGCTGAGGGTATTCTTTCAGCTCAGCAGGGCGTAACTTCGACAGGCTGTCGGTATTCAGGGCCAATGGGTGAGTCTTTGCCATGAGTGCCCCATAAGTCTCCTTGAACAGATCACGGGTATGAAAATCACCAGGGACTGGGTCATCAGAGTACAGCGCCAAGTCCAACTCCCCTGACTCCAAGTCCTCGAGCGTACGCTCCTTCCACGGCTCGATGTGGATACCCAGCATTTTTCCTTGTCCGGCAATGCTGCGCAGCACCCCGTTCAGCACGACCATGCTGCCATAGTCGGTTGATGCCACACGGAACTGGCGAAGACTAGTTTGCGGAGCAAAGTCAGTGGCAGAAAAAACATGATTTGCCTTGGCTAATGCATCGGCTGCAGCCTGTTTCAACGCCAATGCGCGCGGTGTGAGAACGTAACCCTTACTGGTACGCACCAACAACGGGTCGGCCAATGCCTGCCGCAATCGGGTCATCACGCGGCTTGCCGCTGGTTGAGTGATGCCCAAATGCTCGCCCATGCGCGTGATGCTTTCAGTCGCAATGAGTGAGTTCAGGGCCTTTAGCAAATTAAGGTCGTAATCTTTCATTTGACCGAACTTTAACATGATTATTTTGCATGTTGCTTATACCTGTGAATATATTGTAATCATGCGCTAACTGCTTGAAACTCTGACCAGTCTCATCAATAGCGAACTCAAGACATGAACAAACGACAGTTTTTAAAAACGTCTGCAGCCACCGGCATCGGCTCGATCGCAGCTCCACTTTTGGCACAAAACACGCCTGCCAACACCGGAACAGGTGCAGTCATCCCGGCGCATCTTCAAAATACGCCGACTGGCGAGTTCAGCACCCAGACTTGGGGAGCCCAGAGCCGCATCGACACGGGCAGCTATTTCATCGAGCGAGTGACGTTACCAAGCCAGGGGTCAACGATTGTGGGCAATGCCCTGCTGCCAAAAGCCACGGGTAAGAAGGCTGCTGTGGTGGTGATCGGTCCCGTGGCCTATGTCAAAGAACAGTCGCCGATGCAGTACGCGACGCGCCTGGTTCGAGAAGATTTCATCACCATAGCCTTTGATCCGCGTTTCCACGGCGAAAGTGAAGGCATGCCGCGCCGCCTCGAGTCCAGAGCTGCCAAGGTGCAAGACCTTAAAGCGGTGTTGGACTATCTCGCCAAGCGGCCTGATGTGGACGCCAGCAAACTGTATGTGCTGGGCGTGTGCCAAGGTACAAACTGGGCGATAGAGGCCAGTACACAGGATTCACGGGTGAAGGCTCTCGGCTTGGTAGCAGGCCATTATCTGGTGCCGCAGGTCGCTGCCATGTATTTGGGGTCGCCAGAGAAAGTGGCAGAGCGCGTGGCGCGTGGACAAAAAGCCCGTGCCCGGTTTGAGACCACCGGGCAAGTGGACTACATCCCCATCATCGGAGACGCTGAAGCCTTGCTGCCAGCGCCTGTCATCGCCCAGTTCTACAGCCGATGGGCTGATCGCGGACCTTTCTGGAACTTCCATGGCTTGTGGGAGAACCGCATCACGGCGATGAGCGAGGCTGACATTTGGGGACACAACGTTGCCGAAGTCATGAAAAACCTCAACACCCCGACGCTGATGATTCACGCTAACCGTGCCGCCAGCGGTCCCGCTGTGCCCAAAGATCTCTTTGCCCTCATTCCGGCAAAGAAAAAAGAGCTGGTCTTTATGGCTGACCAAAATCAAATGATGTTCTATGAAGACCCTCTCACCATTGATACGGTAGCGCCGAAGGTCGCAGCGTTCTTCAAGTCAACGCAAACAACCTAATTCATTGAACCATTGCACATGAAGCTCACCCCGATCTCAAGCTCTCCGTTACCGCGTCGTCGGCTTTTACAGGGCGCTGCTGCGCTCACCCTGTGCAGCCTGTCGTTCAGGTCTCAATCCCAGGACAAACCTGCGTTTACTCCCGCAGCTGCGGCATCGCCTAAGCGCGTCGTTTTTGTCGTCTCCAACGAGGTCAATCCCGGCCCTGCCGGCTTTGCGATCGGCTATTACCTGACGGAGTTAGCTCATCCCTACTGGGCGTTTCAGCAGCGTGGTTACACCATGGACATCGCCTCGCCCAACGGAGGGCGAGTTGTTCACGACGCCATGAGCGATCCGGAAGGTGGCCGCTTTGGTCCACCGCAAGACTTTCTGTCCATTGGTTTCAAGCATTCGCCCAAGATCAAGCCCCTGCTGGAGAACACTAAAAAGCTATCGGATGTAAGGGTAGCTGACTACGACGCAATTTTCGTGATTGGCGGGCTCGGCCCTATGGTGACATTCACCGACAACACCGAACTGCACAAGCTCTTTGCCAGCTTTTATGAGGCAGGCAAGGTGTCTGCCACTATCTGCCATGGCTCCGTGATTCTGCTGAAAACCCGCCTGTCCAATGGCAAGCTACTGGCCGAGGGCAAGCAATGGACCGGCTTTTGCGACGCCGAGGAAGAAATCGTTGACAAGGCCTACAACAAGCAGGTGCAGCCATTCCGAATCGAGACAGAGGCCAAAAAAATTCCTAACACCAAGTTTGTACAGGGTCCCGCGTTCAGGCCGTTTGCGGTGCGCGATGGTTTGCTGATTTCTGGCCAGCAGGGATCGTCTGGAGGGCGTACTGGCGAACTTGTTGTACAAGCCCTTGAAGGTTGATCCATGAACAAAGCACTAATCGTCACTGCAATCTCTCTGGCGGCTTCAACATTTGCATCGGCCCAATCCCTCACCGAAGCGAACGCTCGGCGAATCATTGCACCGTTCTATGCGAACTTCACCATGCCGGTGAAGGGTGACGCCAAATCTTTGCTTGAGCAATCGACCATAGTGGATTGGCAGTCTTGTTCAGGCACGGACGCCAACCAGTGCCGCGGACGCGAAGTGTCAGCCAAAGTTTTTGCTGGCTTTGGACAGGCCATTCCCGACATGAGACATGAGGTCAAAGAGGTCGTTGTCGCGCGCGACAAAATTGTGGTGCGCGGCGATTTGACCGGTACTCCTGCTGGTGAATTCTTTGGTGTGCCGCACTCGGGCAAAAGCTTCAAGATCATGGCGGTGGACGTTCACACCGTTAAGGACGGGAAGATTGCCAAAACTTACCACGTTGAAGACTGGGCTTCCGCGTTGAATCAATTGCGTGCGAAATGAAGGCTACTGCACGCGCGATGGGCACTAAGTCAGTCACTGGAATCACCAATCATAGGCTTGAAGCCTGCTGCGATGGCGTGGTTGCCATCTCGATCACGCTGTTAGTGTTGGAGATCAAGGTGCCGAACATTGAATACTCAGATGCCAGTGCGCTGAAATTCATTTCATGTTTGCAATAACAGGTGCCCTCGGGCAAACCGGCTCGGCATTGTGCGAAGCCTTGCACGCGGCCAATCAGAAGATTCGGCTATTGGTCCGCCGCGATGACGCAGAGGCCGCTGCATGGAGATCTCGTGGTGCAGAGGTTGTCGTGGTGGATCTCACCAACACTGCATTGCTGGCAGAAGCACTACACGGCGCGGACGGTGCCTATCTTCTGAATCCCCCTGCCTACATGCAAAGCGATTTGTTTGCCCATGCGCAGATCGTTCATAAGAGCCTTATAGATGCTGCGAACCTGGCGAAGGTGCCGCACATCGTCGCATTGTCATCGGTCGGCGCGCATCAACCAAAAGGGACTGGAAACATTCTGACCACCTGGGACTACGAACAGCAACTTCGCCAATTAAATGCAAGGTTAACGATACTGCGCGCCGCCAATTTCATGGAGAACTGGGCATGGTCACTGGCACCCGCGCTTGAAAAAGGTGTACTGCCCTCGTTGTTCTTGCCCATTGAGAAGGCAATTCCTATGGTCTCAGTAGCGGACATTGGTGACGCAGTGGCGGAGTGCCTGATGCAGCCGCCAGCGAACAATCAAATCATTGAGTTGCATGGGCCAGACGACTATTCTCCTGTCGATGCCGCCCACGCGTTGAGCGAGCTGCTTGGGAAAACCGTTGTTGCAGTCGAAGCACCCGAGAGTATTTGGCCCGATGTGTTCAGAGGCAAAGGATTTCCGCCTGTAACTGTTCAAGCTTTTTGCGACATGTTTCATGGTTTTAATGATGAAACCATCGTCTTTGAAGGAAACCAACCTACGGTGCGCGGCAGGACGGATTTGAAAACTGCCTTGGATACATTGCTGAAACGTCCCCATGGAAAGCATTGAAAGAAAGGGCGACCAAATGCATGTAGCTCCAACACTGCGTGGTCGCTATCAAATTTCGCTTGCTCACAGAAAGGAACTTGTGGCGCGTCCAGCGTTCAGGTCGTTTACCGTGCGTGATGCTTTGTTGGTTTCAGCTCAACATCGCTCGTCCGGAGGCCGTACTGCCGAAGTCGTCAACCATGCGCTGGGGGCTTAGTCGCGATGCAGCACGGCCATTCGCTGCGGCGCCGTTGGGTGTGGCCGATACTCCCGATGGCTGCACTCATGGCTGGTTGCACCGCCTTAAGTGACATCGAGCGGCAGTTGGTATTTCGGCCCATTGTTGGAGAGTCACGCTCGTATTCGGGGCCGCCGAGAAATACCAATGAAGTGTGGATTCCGTCTGGCGCGGCGGTTTTGCATGCATGGTGGGTAACCAACGACAAAGCGCACAACGCTGCGCCTGCGCCAGTGCTGCTTTATCTACACGGGCAGCGTTGGAACTTGTCCGGCCACACCGAGCGCATCGCGCGCCTGCATGAACTCGGCTTCGACATCCTTGCGATTGATTATCAGGGCTTTGGCCGCAGCAGCGCTGCATTGCCCTCGGAATCGTCAGTTGTCGCCGACGCCCACGCAGCATGGAAATGGCTACTGCCACAACTTGAGCCAGCGCAGCCGGTCTACATTTATGGGCACTCGCTGGGTTCGGCAATTGCAGTGCAACTCGCCACGGACCCATCTGCTGGCGCACGCGCTGCGGGCCTGATACTGGACAGCGCATTCACGTCCATCCCGGATGCTGCCGGGCAGCTACCCGGGTTGGCCTGGTTGCCCGCCCACGGCCTGATGACGCAGCGCTTTGATTCGGCGGCCAGGATCAATCAGGTCACGATGCCGATTCTTTTCCTCCACGGCTCGAACGATACAGTCGTCCCATTAAAGCTGGGCCGCGCACTGTACGACGCAGCGCCTGGCAGCCGGCAGTGGGTTGTGATTGATGGTGCCGGACACAGCGATACCTTGCTTTCCACTGGACAGGAGCCGCGCAGAGCCTTGCGCGCATTCGCAAACCTTGCCGGAGTCGCTTCAAGATGAATGCAACCTTGCTGCGCAATCCGTCGGAATCTACCTAACCAAAAACCACGAGGATTTCCATGAAGTTACTGAACTGCTCTGCATTGCTTCTACTGTTCATCGTGGTCAGTGGCACCGTTGGCGCGCAGTCGCCCGCCCCGGTGCCTGTGCAGGACGAACCGCGCCACAAACCAATCTTGCGCAACCCGCAAGTCATGGTTCTAAGGATTCAGATTCCCCCTGGTGACGAGTCGCTGATGCACACCCATGAAAACGACGCCGTGCACATCACCGTGCAGGGTTCCGATATACGCGAGGCCACGCCACGCGGCTGGTGGGCGTCCAACCACGCAGCGTCTCCGGATGGTCTGACCTACTTTTCGGCCCTGGGTGGCAAACCCTACACGCACCAGATTCGCAACACGGGATCTCGCGAAACACACATCGTGTCGGTAGAGCTTCTCGGCAGCGCACCAGGCAACCCGCGCGTGTTTGAAGCACTACCTGGTTCCGAGAAAATTTCCGACACCCCGAGGGCTCGCGTCGAAAGGCTGAAATCAGACTCCGCCGTTGCCGTCCCGCCGTCGCCAGCCAATGCCGTTTTGGTTTCGTTGCGTGCAGGAACCTTGAGCGGACTCGAACTGGGTGCTGCGATGTCACCAGGTAGTGTGCACTGGATTCCGGCCGGGACGGTGGTGCGGACGGAGGCCGCACCTGGTTTCGGCAATGACTGGATCTACGTGCGGCTGCGCTGACAGCATGGCCAAACGACTTGATCGCGACCAATTTGCCGATGTCCAGCAAGCAACACGACAACATCTTCGGCAGCACGGGTGCGGCGCGTACACCTTCGAAGACGGGCCAGCCTTAACGGCATTGTCTGTCTGGAAGCGGCCGCAGCGTGTGCTGGAGTTGGGTACGGCGCTCGGCTATACCGCGTGCTGCCTGGCACAGGGCTGCGCATCGACGCGAGTCGATACGATTGAGGGTGATGCCACGCACGTCGAATTAGCGCGTGAACAAATCGCCAGACATGGCTTGACTGATCGCATTACCGTGCATCATGGGCAGTTTGACAAGATATTGGGCCAGCTGGAAATGGGGTATGACCTGGCGTTCTTTGACGGATTTGAACCGCCGCCAGCCATCATCGCGCGGATACGTGACGTGCTTGCCATAGGCGGCATGTTGGTCTGCTCCAACCTGCAGCTCGGCCGCGGTAGCGCAGCTCGACAACTCGCACGCGAGCTCGACGATGCGCGCCGCTGGCAAACCCTGTCGTCAATCGAACATGGACGGACCGCAGTACGCCTGAAACTAAACGCTTGATAGGACCCCATAGTTTCAACGATGACACGGTGGTCTTCGAGTCCAAAAACCACATGGCGGCATATTGCCGTCCGAGGAGTATTTCCGATGAAAAATAGAATCCAATTCGTGCTGGCCGCCATGGCCATTGCGGCCAGCACCAATGTCTCAGCGACCGGCCTGGCCACTTGCGACTCCGGCCACAAGTCGGGCTGGCAGTCAATTGAAAAACTTGAAAAACAACTTTCCGAGCGCGGGTGGACGGTGCGGCGTGTCAAAGAAGATGGTGGCTGCTACGAGGTTTATGCGATCGACGACAAGGGTCAGCGCGTCGAGGCCTATTTCCATCCGGTAACGCTGGCACCCGTCCCTACCAAGTCGCGCTGATTCGCTCAATGGCTTGGGTGCGTGTTTGGCCAACGTGGCAGCGTTTGCTGCACGCGGGGTTGGCGTTGACCACGGTTGCGGCGCTTGTTACGTATGAGGGGGGACGCATGCACGAATTGTCGGGCTATGCCGCTTTAGCCCTCGTGCTCTTGCGCCTCGCGCTCGGCTTCAGAGGGCCGTTACAGGCGCGTTTTACGGCTTTTGTTCGCACGCCGATGGACACTTGGGACTATGCGCGAGCTGTGTGGAAATCGCGTGAGGCCCGCCACCTCAACCACAACCCGCTGGGCGCATGGATGGTCGTGCTGCTGCTGTCGTTGGGCGCCGGCGCCGGCGCGACCGGTGCCCTCTATGTAACCGACCGATTCTGGGGCGAGGCGTGGTTGATTGGCGCGCATGGGCTGCTGGCCTGGCAGTTGGGCTTGCTGATCGCGCTGCACATCGCTGGTGTGATCCACGCTAGCTGGCGCCACGGCGAGAATTTGACCGGTGCAATGTGGTGGCATGGCTACAAGCGCGACGAATTAGCAGACACCCGGGGTAAACGCGGTGCGTGATCGTCCCCGCGAGCGCGTGGGCACGCCGAACGCGCAACCAGCGTGTGTGGGCTTTCAAAGGTCGCAGGGCCGTTGTCGACATTCACTTTTTGCATGTTCAGCATTCTGCAGAGAGTCTTCACAGCATGCTGGCCGTCTGCGATGCTCGGACTTTCTAAACCCCTTCACAAAGGTCGATGCAATGCTCACTGCACCAGTTAGCCGCCACACTGAGTTAAAGGCTGATTCAAGCACCAGCGCGCGACAACGGGAACAACGGCGCCGGTTTCTTGCCAGCGCCTGCGTGATCGCTGTGGCCGGGCCCGCCGTAGGCCAAAGCCCCGCGCCCGCGACCCCGGCCCAGTTGTCGGGTACAGCCGCTTTGCAGCAGCCTCCAGCCACGCAGGCCCAAACCCGGCAAGCGCCCTATTGGACACAGGCGGCGCCCCCATCGCTTGCCCGTCAGGAGATTTACCCTGAGACTCTTGGGGGCAAGATCTACGTGGCAGGGGGCCTTTTGAGCCCCAATACGGGGTATTCGGCTCACTTCGAAGCGTACGACCCGCCCTCGGATACATGGACAAGGCTGGCGACGCTGCCGGAGGCCCGGCACCACATAGCACTGGCGGCGACGGGTGGGTTGATGTACGCAGTAGGCGGGTTCAGCGGTGGTTTTCCCAACTGGCAGGCACAAGCATCGGTGTACGTCTTTGATCCGGCTTCAAACCGTTGGCGCGACAGCGTGCCCTTGCCGGTCCCGCGTGCAGAGGGCGTGACTGCTGCTGTCGACGGCAAGATCTATGTAGCCGGGGGGCGGGTGCGAGCGACCGCCGAAGCAAGGCACTTCAATGAGCATTCGGACACCACTCGCAGCGAGGTGTTTGATCCACTTAGCGGCAAGTGGTCGCCGATTACGGACGCACCGACGGCTCGCAACAGCGCCGCATCTGTCGTAATCGACGGCAAGATTTATGCAGTGGGCGGGCGCCAGGCGCTCAGGCAGGCAGACGGTTCGCTGCGTCAGGTGAACGTTGCGAATCTGGAGGTGTACGACCCAAAGACGAACCTTTGGCAAACGCGCGCTCCGATGCCGCAGGCGCAAGGCGGCCTGGCAGCCGCGGCACACGGCGGAAAACTTTACGTCTTCGGCGGAGAACAGTGGGTTCCGGAGCGCAAGGTGTTCGACAACAACTGGGTTTACGAGCCCGCCACCGACCGTTGGCAACCGCTTCCGCCGTTACCAACCCCAAGACACGGACTGGGCGCCGCCACCGTGGGCAACCGCATCTATGTGTTTGGTGGAGGCGCGAAAGTCGGTGGTGATGCTGCCACTGCCGTTCACGAAGTTCTTGTTCTCAGCGAGACTCGATAGTGAGCGGCACCCTGAAAGATCAGCCCTTGCTCAATATTCTGAGTGAAGTGTTCACAGAATGTCCGCGACTGCCACTACTGCACCCGCACTAACCACTATCCTGAAAGGTAATTACGCATGAACTCAACCCGACGCGCATTCTCCCTGTCCAGCATTGCCCTGCTTGGTTGCGCTGGCGCGGTGCCAATACTACTTGCACGCGACGCGATGGCGCAGGTGCCTGTGCCGGCGAATCTCGACGCACGCGTCAAGGCCTTCCTGGATCAACGTCGCAACACCTGGAGCCAGGGCATCAACTACTGGAATGTGCGCTACGAAGATGGACAAGCCTTGCATGACCTGGTGCTCAAAAACGGATTCAAGCGCCTGCTGGAGGTCGGCACGTCGACAGGGCACTCCGCAGTCTGGCTCGGGTGGGCTGCTGCCAAGACCGGGGGGCGGCTCACGACTATCGAAATCGACCCGACACGCCACGCAGAAGCGCTGCGCAACTTCAAACTGGCTGGCGTTGACGCCTACATTGACGCCCGGCTGGCCAACGCGCACGACCTCGTCAAGCAATTGTCCGGCCCGTGGGACCTGGTGTTCCAGGACGCCGACAAAGATTGGTACCTGAACTACTGGAACGACCTCAAAGGCAAGATCGCAGTGAAGGGCTGCTACGCTGCCGACAACGTCCTTCGCCCGGACGCGCGTCAGGTGACGCAATTCGTTGAAGCGGCCCAGCGTGATCCGGCTTTCAGAACACGTATCGATGATCTTGGCAGTGGTGAGGGCGTGTTACTGGCCTGTCGCGATTAGAGCGCTTGCGGTTCATTCGGAGCGTTGAACGCATGAAATCAAGCACGGACGAGAGTTCGGGCCTGCAAGCGTTCACTACGTTGCTGATATTCGCAAGCGCTATTGCGGCGTTGTCCAGCTTTCTTCTCTTTGGTCTGCAGCCTTTGGCTGTCGCCGAGATGGGCCATTGGCATAGCCCTGGCACTGTCGTGCACTTTTTTCAGTGGACTTATCTAGTAGGAGTCGCGCTGACGGCCATCTCGTCAGGTCTTGCGCCAGGACCTGATCTGCGCCTGGCGGCGGCAGTCTTCGTGCCCGTCGCGGCTTACACGATCCTTATGGCGATGCCTGCGGGCCCCCATCGCCTGGGTCATCTTGCGCCCATTGCGGTGTGGCTTGCCTGCGCGTCGACGGTCATGGTGCGCGCTCTAGGGAGAACAGCAAACAGTTGCGAACTGCGCCCCTATTCAATTCTCGCGTCCAGCAACGCGGGAGCGCTGTTGGGTGTGGGGGTCTGGATGCATCCAGCGCATGCCCCTTCGGACACCTCGTGGGTCATCGTGGGCTCCATGTTATTGCTCATTGGGGCTAGCCTGATTGGGGCTGTGCGAAAGGTGGGCTTAGCGCGATCACTGCCCCACGCTGGCAGGTCGGGTTCGATCGCGAAGGTTCGGGTTGGTGTTGTTGTGATCTGGTTCTCGCTTGCAATGTCAGCGAGCTTGGCGATGATGCTTACCCAGAGCCTGTTTACTGAAATGGATACATCAGGCCCCGCGATGACGGCCATGCACGTGACATGGACAGCACTGCCATTGATGGTGTTTCTGCTGGCCTACGTCGTGGGATGGTCTCAGGCAGCATCGGCGGACATGAGCAGCAACTGGCATTGGTTTCAGCATGTGATCGCAACTGGCCTCATTGCCGCCTGGACGATGACGTTTGACCCGTCGAAGGCCGCGGTATCTGTGGGACTGTACGTTTTCTGCGCCACTTGCGTGAGGTTGCTGCGGCGCCATGCGCCTCACCCCGCAAACGCCACCGCGTTCCAAATCGTGCAAGCGGCAGGGGGAGTTTTTGGCGGATGGCTCGCCTTGTTCACGCAATAGTTCCGCTCACCGATTCGCCCTCACAGGCGGACGCTGTCCGAATCCTTGCGTAGAACTATGGGCGTGGCGATGCGGATTCCGGTGTGACTGCTTGGTCGAAACTGGTGGGCTAGTTCTGCGCTTCCAAGGGTTGGAGGCATTGAAATTAGAAAATACCATGCTGCAACGTTCGGATAGCAACACAAAGGAAAGGCAAGGCCGTCGCCTCATTTAGAACTTTTGGCAATCGCAAAAACTTGCAACAAATAGATTCAGTTGAACGTGAAACCACATCTGTTTCGCGAAAAGTGGACTAAGTTTGGCGACGTAATTGGCCATGACCTTGCGAAGCTTTCCCTGTCACTCCCACTCAATTGTCGCCGGTGGTTTTCCTGAAATATCGTAGACGACACGATTGAAGCCGCGCACTTCGTTGATGATGCGGTTCGAGACTCTGCCGAGCAGCGAATGCGGCAGTTCGGCCCAGTGTGCGGTCATAAAGTCAGTGGTTTGTACCGCACGTAACGCTACGACGTTCTCATACGTGCGGCCATCGCCCATGACACCGACGCTTTTCACTGGCAGGAAGACCGCGAACGCTTGCGCAGTGAGGTCGTACCAGCTCTTGCCGTCGGCGTCTTTGGTGTTGCGCAATTCCTCAATGAAGATCGCATCGGCACGACGCAGCAAATCCGCTGCGGGGCGCGTCACTTCGCCCAAAATTCGCACGCCCAAACCGGGACCGGGGAACGGGTGGCGAAAGACCATTTCGCGTGGCAAACCCAGAGCGACGCCGAGTTCGCGGACTTCATCTTTGAATAATTCGCGAAGCGGTTCGAGTAGTTTCAGATTTAACGTTTCCGGCAAGCCGCCCACGTTGTGATGGCTCTTGATGGTGTTCGCTTTTTTGGTTTTTGCGCCAGCGCTTTCGATCACGTCGGGATAAATCGTGCCTTGCGCGAGCCATTTTGCAGCGGGCAGTTTTTTGGCTTCGGCCTGAAACACTTCAACGAATTCACGACCGATGATTTTGCGTTTGGCCTCGGGGTCAGTCACGCCTTTAAGGTGACCGAGGAATTGATCACTGGCATCAACGGCGATAACTTTGACGCCCAGATTGCGCGCGACCATATCCATCACCATCGCGCCTTCGTTAAGCCGCAACAGGCCGTGATCGACGAACACGCAAGTGAGTTGCGGGCCAATCGCACGATGGATTAACGCAGCGGCAACGCTCGAGTCAACGCCACCGGAGAGACCCAAAATAACTTCGTCCGTACCCACCGCTTCGCGAATTTTCGCGACGGCGGTGTCGATGTAATTCGGCATCGTCCACGAGGGCTCTGCAGCACAGATATCGAGCACGAAACGGCGCAGCATTGCGGCACCACGCTTGCTATGCGTGACTTCGGGGTGGAACTGCACGCCGTAAAACTTGCGTACTTCATCGGCCATGCCTGCCACCGGACAGCTAGGTGTTGACGCCATCAGCTTGAAGCCGGGTGGCATCTCGGTGACCTTGTCGCCGTGGCTCATCCAGACGTGCAACAGACCGTGGCCTTCGTCGTTCTTAGTGTCTTCAATGCCTTCCAGAAGCAGTGTGTGACCGCGCGCCCGCACTTCGGCATGACCAAACTCGCGATGATCACTCGCTTCGACTTTGCCGCCCAGTTGCACGGTCATAGTGAACATGCCGTAGCAGATGCCGAGCACCGGGACGCCTTGCGTGAACACGGCAGCGGGCGCACGCAAATCATGCGCTTCATACGTGCTGGCGTGACTACCGGAAAGGATGATGCCTTCGGGGTTGTATTCGCGAATAAACTCGTCCGACACGTCATTCGGATGCAGCTCGCAGTACACGCCCATTTCACGCACTCGCCTCGCGATGAGTTGCGTGACCTGCGAACCAAAATCAAGAATCAGGATACCGCGCGCCATGGTGATCTCACTAAATACGTTAAATGTAGGCATCTCTAAAAGTTCTTTTTTGGGGATGCCCGTAGGCTTAAGGCTGAAACACAAAGGGGCCGCGAGGCCCCTTGTTCACTGCCGCTATTTTTTGGCGGGAGGTTGCACGCCGCCCGCGGCCGGTGCGGCCGGTGCCGCTTTCGGCGGTTCAGGCAGTTTGAGGCCTTCTCTTTTGAGCCCAGTTTCGATTCGTTGGTCGATATCAGCAGACATGGAGTCTGCCCACTTCATCGCGGTCTGGAACGTTTCGCCGTTGACTTTCGCCTGATTCGCCAGCAGTTTTTTACCGACAGGGCTTTGGTAAAACTTCAACAGGTCGGCGATTTCTGGCCCGCTAAACGTGTTGTGATACACGAGCGCCACTTGTTCAATCAGTCCGCCCGGCGTGTCTACTTTTGCATTCAGGCTCGCCAGAAAAGCGTCACGTGCAATCGCAAATCCTTTGTCCGGGAACTTGGGGTCGAGTTGCTTGATGCCCGGAGCCCAGCTTTGTACGGTGTTATTGGCGATCTGTTCAGGGATCGCCTTGATACCAGTGATATCCAGAAGTGTTTTTATCTGCGCGCGCTTGGCAGGCGTAAGCTCATCGGCCTGTGCCACAAGGGCGGCGCAGGCGAGGACCGCGACAAGCGCGAGGCGGGAAATACTAGTCAACATGGTAGTTCGGGGCTTCTTTCGTAATGCTGACATCGTGAACATGGGATTCACGAATGCCAGCGGAGGTGATTTCTGAAAATTCTGCGTGTGCACGCATCTCGTCGAGCGAGATGCAGCCGCAGTAGTGCATAGAGGCGCGCAAACCGCCTTCCATCTGGAATATGACATTCGCGACGCTGCCTTTGAACGGCACCTGCGCTTCGACACCTTCCGGCACCAGCTTGGCGGTGTTGGGATTGTTCGGCGCGCTGTCTTGGAAGTAACGATCAGCACTGCCCTGTTGCATCGCGCCAAGGCTGCCCATGCCACGGAAGCTTTTGTAGCTTCGGCCCTGGAACAACACGATGTCGCCCGGCGCTTCTTCGGTGCCAGCGAACATGCTGCCGAGCATGACGCAATGCGCGCCTGCCGCGATGGCTTTGGCAATGTCGCCCGAATAGCGAATGCCACCGTCGGCAATCAGTGGAATACCGGTGCCTTCGAGGCCCTTGGCGACGTCGGCAATCGCGGTGATCTGCGGCACGCCGACACCGGTCACGATCCGCGTGGTGCAGATCGCGCCGGGGCCAATGCCAACCTTGACTGCGTCAGCGCCTGCATCAGCCAGCGCGCGAGCGGCCTCAGCCGTGGCAATATTGCCCGCGATGATTTGTGCGTCAGGGTAGTTAAGCTTCGCCCAACGGACGCGATCGACTACGCCCTTGGAATGACCGTGTGCTGTGTCGATAACGAGAAAATCGACGCCAGCCGCCAGCAGTAGTTCAACGCGCTCCTCGGTGCCCTCTGCGACGCCAACCGCAGCGCCGACGCGCAGGCGACCAAACTCATCCTTGCACGCGAGCGGATGTTCGGTCGACTTGAGAATATCTTTGACGGTGATGAGGCCGCGCAGCTCAAACTTATCATTGACGACGAGCACTCGCTCAAGGCGATGCTTGTGCATCAGCGCCTTGGCCACCTCGATGCTCTCGCCTTCACGCACCGTGACCAGCTTTGATGCTGGCGTCATGATCGCGGAGACAGGCTGATCAAGTCCAGGCTCGAAGCGCAAATCGCGATTGGTGACAATGCCAACGACTTTGTTCCCTTCGACGACCGGCAGACCGGACACGCGATGCTCACGCGTGATGGCGAGCACATCGCGCACCGGCAACGTCGGCGGCACGGTGATCGGGTCTTTCAGCACGCCCGATTCGAATCGCTTGACGCGGCTCACCTCAAGGGCTTGCAGCTTTGCCGTGAAATTTTTGTGGATGACGCCGACGCCGCCAGCTTGCGCCATAGCAATGGCCAGACGCGATTCAGTCACCGTATCCATCGCTGCTGACAGCAGCGGCAAATTCAGGCGAATAGAGCGGGTAAGTGGGGTCGCGAGGTCAACGTCGCGAGGTAGAACACTGGACTGGCCGGGGACGAGCAGAACGTCGTCGAAGGTAAGGGCTTTGGCGCGAATGCGCATGTGAAATTCCCAAAAGCTCTATTTTACTCACGGCGCGTGGACGCGGCCAATTGCGGTGGTGCGCCGCGAGTTCGCGCGATTTAGCCGGATTTGCTGGCACCCGCTTTATCTGATTGGTCAGACCTGGCGGGGGCCGCCGGAATGGCGTTATTTTTGATCTCGACCTTGATGCGCTCTTTTAATGCGACGAGATAAGCGTTGCTGAGATCGGCGCCACCTTGCCCCGTCAAACGCTGACCCAGTGACTTCAATTTTTCGGCGTTCGCTGCTTCGGGCTCAATGACCTTCAATACTTTGGCGACGGTGTAGCCACCCGCATCGTTCGCGCCGCCGACAGCGGTTGGGCCCTTACTCACGTCTACCGCGAACACGGACTTCGCCAGCGCCTGATTGACGTTAGGCAGTGGGGCCTGACGTGTGAGCTTTTGTGCGGGTCCAAACGTCAGACCTGCGTCTTTGCCAGCGGAAAGCGCCGCAAGCTTTTCTGCACCGGACTTGGCGGCGAGTTCACCCGCCAGTTTACGTTGCAACTGCAAGCTGATTTGGCCACGAACTTCTTCGAGCGGGCGAACGGCAGAAGGCTTGTATTCGAGCACACGCGCCGAGATCAGGCTGTTGTTACCCAAATCAATCGCCTCAGAATTTTTCTTGGCAGCAACGTTGGCAGGCGCGAATACGGTCTGCGCAAATTTCTGGTTACCGGCGGCGACCGCCTGCACTTGGGCGCGCGTTAGCCAGTCGGTCTTCTTGACTTCCAGCTTCAACTCTTCGGCGATCTTCGCGTAGCTGTCGCCCTGCTCATAAACGCGGTTCTGAAACTTCTCTGCGTTTTCGGCAAACAGCTTGGTGGCCTTTTGTTGTTTGAGTTCAGTCTCAATTTGCGCCCGCACTTCGTCAAGTGCGCGCGTCCGCTCCGCTTTGACTTCGGTCAAACGAATGATGTGAAAGCCAAAGTCCGACTCAACCGGGCCGCGTACCTCACCTGGCTTCATCGAATACACCGCTTCCTCGAACGGCTTCACCATCTGACCACGACCGAAGAATCCCAGATCGCCGCCTTGCGCAGCGGAGCCTGGGTCTTTCGATTTTGTCTTGGCCAGCTCAGCAAACTTTTCTGCCGACGTGCCAACTTGTTTGATGATAGCTTCGGCTTCGGCTTTCGCAGCATCTCTGGAAGCGGCTTTTGGCTGTCCTTTTTCATCTTTTTCAACGGACAACAAGACGTGGCTGGCACGACGCTCTTCGGGTGCCGAGAACTCTTTGAGGCGCTTGTCATATTCGCCCTTCACTTCTTCGGGCGTAACAACAGCGCTTGCCATAAACGCAGCCTGATTGAGCGTCACGTACTCAATCTTCGCTTGCTCAGGCGCACGATATGAGTCGGGGCTCTTTTCGTATTCAGCTTTGATCTGTGCGTCTTCGACTTTAGCCATTGGCATGAACGTGTTGACGTCGATGGCGGCGACCTGAATCTCGCGCGCCTGTTCGGTCAAACGCTGAAACAAACCAACCTGAGCGGTGCTGGTGAGATTGCTGCGGGAAAGCGCATCCTGAATCGGTTGCTGCGCGAGATCGCCGCGCAGGCGCTGCTCGTAGCTCATGCGATTCAAGCCATTTAACTTCAGCACCTCATCGTACTTCGCTGGCGAGAACTTGCCGTTATCCTGAAAGTCAGGAATTTCAAGAATGGTCTTTTGCAGAAGCGCATCAGGCGCGGTAAGTTTCAGGTTCTGGCTTGACGCAGCCAGCAAACGCTGATTCACCAAACCATCCAGTACCTGCTGACGAACCTCTGGGTTGTCAAACATCGTGGGGTCAAAATTTTTCCCGAGCATTTGGCGCATCCGCTCCTGCTGCGAGCGCAACGCGTTCTCGAAATCTTGTGGCGTGACGCTTTGCCCGCCAACGGTTGCAACGTCTTTGTCGCGGCCCATGTTGTTCACGTAGCTGTCGAGACCGACGAACGCAAATGGCAACACCATCAAAGCCAGAATGAACTGAACGATGCGTTTGTTTTTGTGGACGAAATCAAACATGCTTTTCTCTTCGTTACGGTGTTGCGGTACGGTGTCGTCAAGCCTTCAAGGGCTGCCGGGAGGCTCGCCCCGGGTTGCGGCGTTCGGCACCGAACTTAATACGACATCAGATACAAAAAAGGCGAACTACTGTTCGCCTCGATTGTGTCTCATTTTGTTGGCGGAGTGGACGGGACTCGAACCCGCGACCCCCGGCGTGACAGGCCGGTATTCTAACCAACTGAACTACCACTCCACATTGAGCTACTTGCGCTTTCGCGCTCGCATCATTTGGTGGGTGCTGAGGGGCTCGAACCCCCGACATTCGCCTTGTAAGGGCGACGCTCTACCAACTGAGCTAAGCACCCGCTTTTAATTCTGAAGCCGATTAGAAGCCCCAGAACTCAGCGGCTGGATAAACCGATCAACGAATTAATTAATTTATCCAAGCAAGCCCATTAGTTTATCGCATCTTTCAAAGCTTTGCCAGCGCGAAACTTTGGAACCTTTGCCGCCTTGATTTTGATTGCAGCGCCCGTGCGTGGATTACGACCGGTACGCGCGGTGCGTTTGCCGACATAAAAGCTACCGAAACCAACGAGTGTGACTACATCACCCTTTTTCAAAGCAATCGAAACCGCCTTGATGGTGGCGTCGAGCGCTCGTGTTGCTGCTGCCTTCGAAACGTCAGCGCTCTTGGCGATGCTCTCGATCAGTTCTGCTTTATTCATATTGTTTGTCCCCTTTCAGCAATTGTTTGGACTAGTACAGGATTTTCGTCTCGTCCGCCAGTCGGTTTAACGATCTGGCGAGACATAGACATGGTTTAAATCGTAGGGCGCGAGTCTACTACGAAACCCGCGCCACGCCGCTGCCTGATTGGCTTGGCTTAATGTGTGATAACAACATCCGTGGCAATAGCCGTATCTTTCTGCACGGCTGAAGGAACAGCCACCTCGTCACCGAGGGGAATCGGTGCGTGTTCCAGTGCAGCCGACAGCACTTCGTCAATCCACTTGACCGGTCGAATCTCCAGAACGTTCTTAATGTTGTCCGGAATTTCTGCGAGATCTTTAATGTTTTGTTCCGGTATCAAAATAAGCGTCAGACCACCACGATGTGCGGCCAACAGCTTCTCCTTAAGCCCGCCAATAGGCAACACTTCCCCGCGCAATGTAATCTCCCCTGTCATCCCCACGTTTGCGCGCACCGGAATGCCCGTCAGCGTTGATACGATGGCCGTGGTGATAGCGATGCCTGCGCTCGGGCCATCCTTCGGCACAGCGCCTTCCGGGAAGTGCAAGTGCAGATCGTGCTTCTCGTAGAAATCGGCTTTGATACCGAGTTGCTTCGCGCGGGCGCGCACCACCGACACGGCTGCTGCCACTGATTCCTGCATCACGTCGCCCAACTTGCCGGTCTGGCGCACCGTACCTTTGCCAGGCAGAGCCACCGCCTCCACGGTGAGTAAATCACCGCCAACTTCGGTCCATGCCAACCCGTTAACCTGACCGATCTGATTGGTCTTTTCAGCCATGCCGAACGAGAATTTGCGCACGCCCAGATAGTCCGCCAGATTAGCGGCGGATATGACCACGCCGACGGCCGCTTGCTTACCGCCAATCTTTGCTTGCGTCATCGTTTGCTTGATCGTCTTGCGGCACAGCTTGGAGATTTCACGCTCAAGCGAGCGCACGCCAGCCTCTCGCGTGTAGTAGCGAACGATGTCGCGAATCGCATCTTCGGTCACATCGATCTCGCCGGGTTTTACACCATTGTTTTTTATCTGCTTCGGCAGCAAATACTTCTGTGCAATTTTTACTTTTTCGTCTTCGGTGTAGCCCGAGAGCCGGATGACTTCCATGCGATCAAGCAACGGCGCAGGGAGGTTGTAGCTGTTTGCGGTCGCAACGAACATCACGTCGGAGAGATCAAAGTCAACCTCAACGTAATGGTCAGAGAACGTGTGATTCTGTTCAGGATCGAGCACTTCAAGCAGCGCCGAGGCCGGATCACCGCGGAAATCCTGGCCCATTTTGTCAATTTCGTCGAGCAGAAACAGCGGGTTGCGCACGCCGACTTTTGACAAATTGGTGAGCACTTTGCCCGGAAGCGAACCGATGTACGTGCGGCGATGACCACGGATCTCTGATTCATCACGCACGCCGCCGAGCGACATACGCACGTATTTACGATTGGTAGCCCGTGCGATGGATTGCCCCAGCGAAGTCTTGCCGACACCCGGTGGGCCAACGAGACAAAGAATCGGTGCCTTGACCTTGTCCACGCGCTGGTGCACGGCGAGATACTCGGTGATTCGCTCTTTGACTTTTTCGAGGCCGTAGTGATCCTCTTCGAGGATGTTGATCGCCCGGTTCAAGTCCTTGGATACCTTGCTCTTTTTCTTCCATGGCAAGCCGGTGAGCACATCAAGATAGTTGCGAATGACGGTCGCCTCCGCCGACATCGGCGACATCATCTTGAGTTTCTTCAGTTCGGCTTCAGCCTTATCCAGAGCCTCTTTCGGCATGCCTGCCGCTTTTATTTTCTTTGAGATTTCCTCAATCTCAGCCTGATCTTCGCCGTCGCCCAATTCTTTCTGAATTGCCTTAACCTGCTCATTCAAGTAGTACTCGCGCTGGCTCTTTTCCATCTGCCGCTTGACACGGCCTCGAATGCGCTTTTCGACTTGCAAAATGTCGATTTCTGCTTCGATCAAGCCCATCAAATGCTCAATTCGCTTGGCAACGGAAGGTAGTTCAAGCACTTCCTGTTTCTGCTCAAGCTTCAACGGAAGGTGCGCTGCGATGGAGTCAGCGAGACGACCGCCATCGTCAATGCCCGCCATTGATGTGAGAATTTCTGCGGGGATTTTTTTGTTGAGCTTAACGAACTGATCAAAATTCGCGAGAAGTGCGCGGCGCAAAGCTTCCACTTCTGCGGGCCCCTCTTCGCTTGACGCAATCGGCTGCGCTTCAGCAGAGAAAAATTCACCGTTGTTGGTCAGCGCGGTCAACAGTGCGCGGTGCAATCCTTCAACCAAAACTTTGACGGTGCCGTCAGGCAGTTTGAGCATTTGCAGTACTGTTGCGACACAGCCTGTGTCGTACAAATCCTCGGGCGAAGGATCGTCCTTGGCGGCGGATTTCTGCGCGACTAAAAGAATGTGCTTGCCACTCTCCATCGCCACTTCGAGCGCCTTGATGGACTTTGGGCGGCCCACAAACAGCGGGATGACCATGTGCGGAAACACGACGACGTCGCGTAGCGGCAACAAGGGATAGGACAGGATGTTGGGGACGTCAGCGCTAATGTCGGACATGGCAAACTTTCATATCATCGTGCGAACCGCGCAATGCGTGCAATGTGTGCGAATCACAAATTGCACCTGCGGCTGAGATGACTCAGGCAGCTTTGCTTGGTTCGCTGTAAATCAGTAAGGGACGGGAATTTGTCTCTACCGTGTTTTCGTCAATGACCACACGTTCGAGGTTATTGAGCGACGGCAAGTCATACATGATGTCAAGTAGCAGGGATTCAACTATAGATCGCAATCCACGTGCACCAGTACGCCGCTTTATGGCTCGCTTGGCAATAGCGGCCAACGCGTTATCGCGAACTTCAAGCTCGACATTCTCGAGCCGGAACATCTTTTGATACTGCTTCATGAGCGCATTTTTCGGGCGCACAAGAATATCAATCAAAGCCGCTTCATTGAGTTCGTCGAGCGTTGCCAACACGGGCAAACGGCCCACCAACTCGGGGATCAGGCCAAATCGAATCAAATCATCGGGCTCGGTGTCACGTAACAGCGCGCTGATCGAACTACGATCGTCTGGCGAAACAACCTCAGCGCCGAAGCCGATTCCGGTTTTCGCAGAGCGTTGCCGAATCACACGATCCAGACCTTCAAACGCGCCACCTACGATGAACAGGATATTGGCCGTGTTGACGGTGACGAACTCCTGATTCGGATGCTTGCGTCCACCCTGAGGTGGCACCGAAGCGTTGGTGCCTTCGATCAGTTTGAGGAGCGCCTGCTGCACGCCCTCGCCGGAGACATCGCGCGTGATTGAAGGGTTCTCGCCCTTGCGCGAAATCTTGTCAATTTCGTCGATATAGACGATACCGCGCTGCGCACGCTCTACGTCGTACTCGCAAGTCTGCAAGAGCTTTTGAATGATGTTTTCAACGTCTTCGCCAACGTAGCCAGCTTCGGTCAACGTAGTCGCATCAGCGATCACAAACGGGACGTCCAGCAAGCGGGCCAACGTTTGTGCAAGGAGCGTCTTGCCGGAGCCCGTGGGGCCAACTAAAAGAATGTTGCTCTTGGCGAGTTCAACGTCGTTGTCTTTGAGATTCGCGTCAATCCGCTTGAAGTGGTTGTACACGGCGACCGAAAGGATTTTTTTCGCGTGCTCCTGACCGATCACATATTGATCAAGTTTTTCGCGAATTTCATGCGGCGTGGGCAGGCGCTTAGAGCCGACGCGCTCAACAGTTTCAGCCTGGACTTCTTCCTTGATGATGTCGTTGCACAGGTCAATGCACTCATCGCAGATGAACACGGACGGGCCAGCGATCAGCTTGCGGACTTCGTGCTGGCTTTTGCCGCAAAACGAACAATAAAGGAGCTTGTCGCTCGTAGACTTCTCGGCCATAGGGATAAATTAATCAGCGTGACCGGCACGCGTTCGTGTCAGTGTAGCGCTTTGTACGAGGCAAAGGAGTTATGTAAACCGCTCTATCAGATAGTGGCGAGCTCGTGCGCAATCTCCGAGACCGACCGATAAGCGAAACGTTAGGCGATTTCAGCGCGCGAAGACGCCAGAACCCGATCCACCATGCCGAATTCCACAGCCTCTTCGGCGGTAAGGAAATTGTCACGATCAGACGCTTTGTCCACTTCTTCGATCGTTCGGCCTGTAAAGTCCGCCATGTGCTGGTTGTAGCGCTTTTTCAGTCGGACAATGTAGTTGGCGTGACGCTCGATATCTGATACCTGCCCCGAGAACCCGCCGGAGGGCTGATGAATCATTACGGTCGAATTCGGCAGCGCAAATCGCTTTCCCTTGGCGCCTGCAGCAAGCAGGAACGCGCCCATTGACGCCGCCATGCCAACACACAGAGTGCTTACGTCAGGCTTGATGAATCGCATCGTGTCAAAAATCGCCATTCCGGCCGATACCGATCCACCCGGAGAATTTATGTAGAAACTGATGTCCTTGTCCGGATTTTCCGATTCGAGGAACAACAATTGCGCCACGATCAGATTCGCGGTCTCGTCGGTCACGGCCCCGACCAGAAAAATGACGCGCTCCTTCAACAGTCGCGAGTAAATGTCGAACGCGCGCTCGCCACGACCACTCTGCTCAATCACCATAGGTACGAGCCCCAAGCCTTGGGGAGCGCTAGTACCGAAAGTTTCGCCAAACCCGCCAGCCATTGCGCCAGGGGGAATCCAGTTCGTCATGATGAGTCCTTTTGCTTGTGCTTGTGCGCAGCCCTATGGAGGAGCCACGCTTCGTTCACATGATATGTCTTGTCGGGCACAATTGTCCGCGGTCGGACGAACCCGATTCTGTCAAGTCCGCCCAGAGATCAAGGGTGGTGCCGATCCGCGCAGTTTCAAGAGGCGCGCAGGAGCCTCGTTGGCCCGCAAATCGCGTGATATCTACGAGCGCCTGAAGCTACGCGGGCTGCTGACCAATCAGATCGGCAAAAGGCTGCGCCTTATCGCTCGTCTTCGCAACTTTGAGCACATGATCCACCACATTTTGTTCGAGTGCAATCGCCTCAAACTCAGACAGGCGGCGTTGATCCTGGTAATACCAAGCGACTACTTGTTCTGGCTTCTCGTAGCTCTGCGCCTGTTCGTCGAGCAAAGCGCGAACTTGTTGTGGTGATGCTTGCAGATTGTTGCTGCGAACCAGCTCGCCCACGATCAAGCCCATCGCGACGCGCTCGGCGGCAGCTGGCTCAAAAGTGGACCGCGACATCGCTTCATCAGCCTTGCCGCCGCGCGATTTGTAATCCTCAGTCGCGGCCGTCGCCATGCGCTCTGCTTCAGCGGAGATCAGCGCCTTCGGCACTTCAAGCGTTGAATACGAGCGTAAACCGGCGAACACCTGGTCACGAATTTTCTGGAATACGCGACGCTTGCGCTCAAGCTCAAGATTACCGCGCACTTCTTTTTTCAATCCATCAATGTTGCCGTCAGCGATACCAAAGGCTTTCGCGAATTCGGTATTGATCGTAGGCAGAATCGGGCGAGCAACTTCTTTGGCGTTCAGCGTAAACGTGGCCGTCTTACCGGCGACATCCTTGCCAAAATAGTCCGCTGGGAATGCCAGCGTGAAAGTCTTGCTTTCGCCTTTTTTAAGCCCCTGCGCAGCGGCCTCAAACTCCGGCAACATGCGACGTTCGCCAAGAATCATCGTGAAATCTTTGGCTGAACCACCGTCAAACGCGACGCCGTCAATCTCGCCGTTGAAATCCACGATCAGGCGATCGCCTTCTTCGCTGGCTTCGTCTTTGGCCTCGTAGCGAACGCGCTGCTTGCGCAGCGTTTCCAGAGTTCGTGCGACGTCCTCATCAGTGACTTCCACCACTGGGCGCTCAATTTCGAGCGCTGCGAAATCAGCAAAAGTCACATCCGGGAAGATTTCGAACGTAGCGACGAACTGATAGTCATTCACGTTCTCAGAGTCGGCTTTGGGTTCAATCCGGGGATAGCCCGCAACGCGCAATTGATTTTCATCAACTACGGCACCGAAGCTCTTGTTCACGGCGTCCGAAAAGACTTCCGAGCGCACCTGCGGGCCGTAAGTCGATGCAACCATTTTGACGGGCACTTTACCGGGGCGGAAGCCCGACATCTTGACGGTACGCGCGAGGCGCTTGATGCGGGTCTCGGTTTCCGATTCGATCTGGGCGACCGGGATCGTCATCGTGAAGCGGCGCTCAAGCGTGCTCAGTTGCTCAATCTGCGTGGACATGTTTTTGTTTCCATCCGAACGCGATCTCGCGTTCGCTCAAAGTTGTCGCCAGACGGCTTGTCCTGTTGCGCAGAGCGCAAAAAATGACGGCGCGAGAGACGCGCCGCCGGACAGTCCGCAATCATTAAATTTCGGGCATCTCTAAAAACTCACTTGTGCGGCGCATTGTGTCGTTGCGAGGTGCTCGCAATCCTCATGTACCAAAGCGTACATTGTGGTTGCTGCGCGCCCCGCGCCTAACACTGCATCCCCAAAAGTGGCTTTTTAGAGGTGCCCTTTGGTGCGAATGGAGGGACTCGAACCCACACACCTTTCGGCGCTGGAACCTAAATCCAGTGCGTCTACCAATTCCGCCACATTCGCATAACCTTCTATTATAGCTATCGTTTCCTATGGACTCTTATGGCCTCTACGTGACCGTTGACGAGCATTACGAGAACTTCCCGGTCGCCTCCGCGCTTGTGCCAAGAGCCATACGGCCCTTTGTCATCGCTATTTATCGCTTCGCCAGATATGCCGACGATGTTGCCGATGAGGGCAACGCGACCGCCGCAGAACGGCTCACCACGCTCTCTGCATTGGATGACGACTTGGTAGGCTTGTTCAGTGGCGGAGAAGCCAGTGCGCCTACTGTGCGGGGGCTAGCTATCATCCGTGACGCTGGTTTCGTCGCGATTACCGCGCAACCGTTTCGGGATCTGCTCGATGCGTTCCGACAGGATTTGACGGTTCAACGCTATGAGTCGTACGAGCAACTTCTCGATTACTGCCGACGTTCGGCCAACCCGGTCGGACGATTGATGTTGGCGCTGGTCGGTGTCGACAGCACCAAGGCGCTTGTCGCAAGTGACAATATTTGTACGGCATTACAACTCATCAATTTTTGGCAGGACGCGGCGCTCGATGCGTCGCGCGACCGAATTTATGTGCCCCACGACGAGTTTGCGACGCACAAAGTGTCACGCGATCAATTTCCCACCTACCCAGTGCACAAGCAGTTGATGCAGACCCAGTGTGAGCGTGCGCGCACTATGCTGTTAGCTGGTACGCCATTGCTGGCTAACTTATCGGGACGCTTCCGGCTTGAGATTGCCTTCACCATTGCGGGTGGGCTCCGTATCCTCGACAAGATTGCCGCCAACGACTGGGACGTGAGGCAGCGCCCGAAGCTCGGCTGGTACGATAGCCTTCCCGTACTTTGCCACGCCATCCGCGTGTGGTTTCGGGCTTCCAGACAGCGCGCCCCATGACTCCCGACCAATACTGCCAGGAAAAAGCCGCCAAATCCGGCTCCAGCTTTTACTACGCGTTCCGCTTTTTGCCTGATGAGCGGCGGCGCGCAATCACCGCGTTTTATGCGTTTTGCCGCGAGGTGGACGATGTCGTTGATGCCGCGACTGACCCGGATGTCGCGCGTGCCAAACTTGCCTACTGGCGACGCGAAACCGACACTATGTATCTCGGCGGCGCGCAACATCCAGTCGCACAAGCACTGGTGCCACACATTGCGACGATGCACTTGCCGAAGACTGCATTTCACACCGTAATCGACGGCATGCAGCAGGATCTCGAAAAAAATCGATATCTGAATTTTGAAGAACTGAGCCGCTACTGCTATCAGGCGGCAGGCGTCGTCGGCGAAGTCAGCGCCCGAATTTTTGGCATGAGAACCCGAGATAACCCGGCGACGCTTGCCTATGCGCGCGAACTGGGGGAAGCGCTGCAACTTACCAACATTATTCGCGACGTCGGCGAGGATGCGCGACGAGGCAGAATCTATTTGCCGCAAAACGAATTGGCGCAATTTGGCGTGCCGGGTGGAGCGCTCTTGCAGGGGCGTACCGAGGGCGATTTCGTTGGCATGATGCAGTTTCAATACGACCGTGCCATCGCAAGCTTTGATCGCGCAAATGCTGCGCTGCCGCGCGAGGACCGGACCGCACAACGGCCCGGACTGGCGATGGGCGCGATCTATCGGGCGCTGCTCGAAGAGATCAAGCGTGACGGTTTCCGCGTAATGGAGCATCGTGTCGCACTGACCCCGATCCGCAAACTCTGGCTAGCCTGGAAAACGTCGACATTCGCATGATGCACGTCGCTGTCATTGGTGCCGGCTGGGCGGGCGCAACCGCCGCGTTGATGCTCGCACGCGCTGGTATCCACGTAACCGTGTTTGAGGCGAACAGCATCGCCGGCGGACGTGCCCGCGTCGTCGAAAAGTCAGGCCGCCTGTTTGACAACGGGCAACACTTGTTACTCGGGGCCTACAGGCGATCACTGGCAATGGTTGATAGCCTTCACGCGGCCGATTCAGCGAACGAAGCGCCCTATTTGCGGTTACCGCTGATGCTGCAATCCGCGCCGAAAATGCCTGCGGCGCTTTCACTTGTAGCACCAAATCTTCCTGCACCACTGCATTTGTTGGCCGCAATCATTACTGCAAAAGGTCTCAGCCTGTCCGAAAAAATTGCGGCAGCCGCATGGGCTGGGCGACACCTGCGTGGAGGGTCGATTGGTGCAGCCGTTACGGTTTCGCAATTGATCGAAAACCAGCCGCGGCGCGTGCGTCAATCGTTATGGGAGCCGTTGTGCATCGCCGCGCTGAACACGCCGCCGGACGCGGCAAGTGCGGGCGTCTTTGTTGAAGTGCTCAAACGCTCGTTTACTGGCGATGCGCGGGGCAGTGACCTCATTATTCCGCGTGTCAATTTGACGGCGTTGTTGCCTGAGCCGGCGCTTGATGCAGTGCGTTCGCTGGGTGGCGACGTCCGGCAAAGCACCTACGTCACGTCGGTCGCGACCACCACATCGGGTGCGAGCGTAAGGTTGCGCGATGAGGCAACACATGCATTCGACTTCGTCGTCATGGCAACCGGGCCGCAACATCTGCCGCGCCTACTCTCTGAAATACCGGCGGCGGCTGCCATTGGCGAGTCGCTGCGCACGCTCTCCTACGAACCGATCACGACAGTGCATTTTGACTTTTCACACGGTGATCTGGGACAGGGCGATCAAGCGCCCATGTGCATGCTGGACGGATCACCAGGACAATGGGTATTCTGGCATCCTCTTCCCAACGGCCATTGGCGAGCAAGCGTGGTGATAAGCGCAGATCATTGCTCTGGCGATGAATCGTCGTTGATCAGCGCGACGCTTTCGCAACTCGCACAAAGCTATGCGCTGCCGACTCCGACCTGGCAATTTGTCGTGACAGAAAAGCGGGCCACGTACTCATGTACTCCGAAACAATGTCGAATGTTGGCCAGCATTCCAAAGCGCATCGGACCGCTATTTTTCGCTGGCGACTGGTGTGTGCCTGAGCTTCCAGCAACACTTGAAGCCGCCGTGATTTCGGGTGAGTACGCGGCACAAAAAATAATTTCGGAGATCAATCATGACTGACGCACGAAACGTTTTCGCCTACGGATCGCTCATGTTTCCTGCCGTCTGGAATCGTGTCGTACAGGGCGACTACCGCATCAGCGCGGCTACGATTCATGGCTTCCAGCGTCTGCGGATACGCGGCGAACAATACCCTGCATTAATTGTCAATCCTGACGCTGGCTTGCTAACCGGGCGCGTGTATTTCGATGTTTTAGCGAATGATATTGCGAGGCTGGATCACTTCGAAACCAGCGACTATGCTCGCGTATCTATCGTGGTCACGGTAGCGGACGAGGCGCTTGCAGCCGATGCCTACTTCACGCTCAAACCAGAAGTGCTGGAGCGACTGGAATGGAGTCCAGAGATTTTCGAGAGCGACGGCATGGAACCGTTTTTAGCGACGTATGCGGCAACCAACGCGCCGCCGAAGTAGCGGCACACTTACGGCGCTATTCGAACGGCACGATCACCGCGACGCGACGATTTTTGGCGCGGCCTTCGGGGGTGTCGTTACCTGCGAGCGGACGGTCAAAGCCAAAGCCGCGTCGCTCGAGATTTTCTTGAGCAAAACCGTGTTGGCTAACCGCTTGCGCGATTGATTCAGCGCGCTTCGTCGATAGTGTCCGGTTGAACTCAGCGGAACCGACATTGTCGGTGTGACCAAACAGACGCAGCTTTTTGATGTCAAGATTGTGCAGGTCGGTTGCCAACTTGCCAATCACAACCCTGGCGTTTTCACTAAGCACATCGCTGCCGGTTTCGAACAGCAGCGGACCGGGCAAATTCAGCACATAGCCTTCGTCGGTCTTCTCGAAGCCCAGATCAGTGAGTTTGCTCGTGAGCGACGGTTGCACGACGGGTGGTGGCGGCGCGGGCGGCGGCGCGCTGGCACATCCGCCAAGCAGCAGCGCGAGGGCGAACGCGGCAACGATAGTGCTCAGTGCTTGACGAACAAGCGAAAGGTGTTGAATTTTCATGATTTTCCGCTGGGGGATTTTCGCCCATGAATGGGCATCGCGATAACGTTAGTGGCCCCAGATTTGAGCACAGACGCACGCATCGCCAACGGCACCGACGCCGCAACACGAATCGATTCGTCCTGCGACAACGCCTTCGCGTTGTACATGGCCCAATCGGCCGCCTGCATGAGGTTTGTGGCATCGTCACCGTGATCCGGGAACACGGCGACGCCAATACTCGCCCGCACCGGGTGCGCCCATTCGTCCTCTGGCAGCGCGATGCCGAGCCAGACTGTCAGCCGTTCGCCCAGCTTCACCGCGTCGGAAACACTGGTGAGATTGGTTGTCACGACGACAAATTCGTCGCCCGCCAGACGCGCCAGGAAATCCGAGCTGCGCAGTGCCCGGCGAACGCGCGCAGCGGTCGCCACCAAAGCCGCATCGCCTTGCGAGTGACCGTGCGCGTCATTGATCTCTTTGAGTTCGTCCAGATCAATAAAAAGTACCGCGAGCGGCGTCCCCGAACCGTTGGCTTTGGCGAGCATCGTTTTCAACGTGGCATCAAGCATGGCGCGATTGGGCAATCCAGTGAGCGCGTCAGAAAAAGCGATGGATTCCAGGTGCTCGTTGGTCGCTTTGAGCTCGTACTGTTTGCGCTTAAGCTCGCGATTTTGTTCCGCGACTTGAAGAATCAACGCTTCAAAACTCGACGTCAGGCGATTAACCTCGCGCCCGCCACCACGCGGCGCGGGGGCTAGCAAATTTCTCGACGCACTGACCTCTTCGGCCCACTCTGACAGCTCCTCAACAGGCCTTAACAGCGCGCGGCTCAACGCTTTCGCCACCAACCAGCCCGCCAGCGCCGTAAACACCAAAACGACGGCGAGAATCATTAGTGCACGCGACACGCCATCACGCAAGGAGCGCTGGTTGGGATTGACCACCAACGTGCCGAGCGCTTCCTTGCCGTCGCGGCTCTGGTCATCCCGCAGCACATATTGCACAGGCTTCGCCTCGGCCAGCCCATCACCCCACGTTTTCAGCGCGGCGATTTCCGATGGAAATGTGGCCTCTCCTGGTGCCACCACCTCCGCGCGAAGACGTCCAGTGCGGTCATATACCGCAGCCGAATCATGCCCAGCCCCGGTATCAAACACGCGAAGCGCTTCGGCAATCACGTCGTACCCACCGAAACGCATAGCGGCCGACATGGTGCTGGAAGCGACGTTGGCTTGCGTGAGCGCGGAGACGCGACTCTCGTCAGTCCGCCCCTTCAAAAAAAGCGAAGCGAGCGCCACTCCGGCCAGTAAAAGCATGGCGACTAGCGTGAGCACTGTCGCCAGCGTCGCTCGCCGGGCCAACGAATAATTCGAAAGAAAATCACGCAATCGAGCGCTCATCTCTGCTCTCCAGCCGTTGCAGAGGGACGAAGCTTGTTGCTCAAGCGCAATGCAACAGCGGAAATACTCAGTCGAGAGCGCTGTAAGGCCTCCAGACTCACTTCAAAGCGCCACTCGCCTGCCAACCGGTACGCGCCTATGATGCCACCGTCAGCGGTGAAATCCGCGTAGTTACTGAGCGTCAGAACAGGTTTATCCTGCAACGCCGAAAGCCACTCACGGGGGGCAGGTCGCACGTCGGCATGCAGCCAGACAACGTTGCAACCGGGCACCTGCGCGGGCGCTGTAATTTGTCGCCAGGTTACGGGAAGTCGTCGCACCTCGCGCGGCGTATCGCCAACAATCGCCGCGGCTGACGAGGCGGTAGGAGCCGTCAACGAGCCGCCATGGGCGAAGCAGACCGTCAGCCCCTTTTTTACGACGTCACCGGGCCACGATGTGTAGCGTGCGACGTTGACGATGAGGTCAGTCAGGTCGCCCGCATCGGCAATGCTGTCAGCCGAAGCGACGGACGGTAGCGACAAAGCACACAGCGAAAAACCAAAAACCGACGCAATCTGGCGTCGGTTTTGATGGGACTTGGCTAACCGTTTGTTCGCGCGTATTGCCTCACTCGTGTGCAGCGAGGCTCGCAAATCACCTTCAGTATCTGGCCGAAGGTGACCGCGTTTACAGCGACTCGGGCGCAGCTTTTGGAGCAACTGCCGCAGGCGTTGTTGGTGCATCAACCTTGCCCTCGCCACCATCAGTCGATACCGGCACGGCGGTGCCCGCCGATGGGTCGTCACCTTTGCCGGTAGGCGTGTTGTAAGACTTGATCGCGCGCACTGTGCGACCCGCCATGATGTCAGAAATCTGATCGGCGTCGATGGTTTCGTATTCCATCAGCGCCGCAGTCATCGCTTCAACTTGGGGAGCATAGTCTTGCAGGATTTTGGTCGACACGGCGTACTGTTCGTCGATGATGCGGCGAATTTCCAGATCAACTTTTTGCAGCGTTTCATTCGATACGTTTTGTGTCTGCGTGACGCTGCGGCCAAGGAATACTTCGCCTTCGTTTTCAGCGTAAACCATCGGGCCGAGCAGATCGCTCATGCCGTACCGAGTCACCATGTCGCGTGCAATTTTCGTGGCACGTTCAAAGTCATTGGATGCGCCCGTAGAGATATTCTTGACGAACAAATCCTCAGCAATACGTCCACCAAACAACACCGAAATTTCGGTCAACATCTGATCTTTGTACATCGAGATACGGTCTCGCGCTGGCAGCTGCCACGTCACACCCAGAGCGCGACCGCGCGGGATGATGGTGACCTTGTGCACCGGGTCGGCTTTCGGCATGATCGTCGCGATGATCGCATGGCCGGATTCGTGATAGGCCGTGGCGCGCTTTTCCTCATCGGAGAGCACCATCGATTTGCGCTCCGCACCCATGTAAATCTTGTCTTTGGCGCGCTCAAAATCATCCATATCGACCAGGCGCTTGTTGCTGCGCGCAGCAAACAAAGCGGCCTCGTTCACGAGATTGGCGATGTCAGCACCCGACAAGCCGGGGCAACCGCGAGCGATGACGTGCGCATTCACGTCAGCCGCAATCGGCACCTTACGCATGTGCACTTGCAGAATCTGTTCGCGACCACGAATGTCCGGCAGCGGCACAACCACTTGACGGTCAAAGCGACCGGGACGGAGCAGCGCAGGATCAAGCACGTCAGGGCGATTGGTCGCTGCGACCACGATCACGCCTTGCGAGCCTTCGAAGCCGTCCATCTCGACGAGCATCTGGTTTAACGTTTGTTCGCGTTCGTCGTTACCGCCGCCGAGGCCTGCACCGCGTTGACGACCGACAGCGTCGATCTCGTCGATGAAGATGATGCAAGGCGCGCTCTTCTTCGCCTGATCGAACATGTCGCGCACACGAGCCGCGCCAACACCGACGAACATCTCGACGAAATCAGAACCGGAAATTGCGAAGAACGGCACTTTCGCTTCGCCCGCAATTGCTTTCGCGAGCAACGTCTTACCGGTACCCGGAGAGCCCACAAGCAATACACCGCGCGGAATCTTGCCGCCGAGTTTCTGGAATTTGGTCGGGTCTTTCAGGAAGTCCACGATCTCGGTCACTTCTTCTTTAGCCTCATCGCAACCTGCGACGTCCGCAAACGTCACCGTGTTGTTGGTCTCATCAACCATCTTGGCGCGGCTCTTGCCGAAGCTGAACGCGCCGCCTTTGCCGCCGCCCTGCATCTGGCGCATCATGAATACCCATGCGCCGATCAAGAGAAGAATCGGGCCGAAGGAGAACAGGATGGAACTCAAAAACGACTGCTGCTCTTCCGGTTTACCGGAGAACTTGACGTTGTTTTTGAGCAGATCGTTGATCAGGTCTTTGTCATATCCGCCAGGGATGTAGGTGGCTTTCTTGCCATCTGCGGTACGGTATTCGACGTTGCGGCCTTCAATGCCGACCTCGCTCACCTTGCCGCCGCGAACCTCTTCGATAAACGTCGAATACGCCACGGCATCACTCTTGCGGCTCGACTTATCGAACTGTTGCACGACGGTAAGCACGACCAGGCCGATCACGACCCAGATACCGATATTTTTGAGCATGTTATTCAAGTAAACGACTCCTGTAATCGCATATTTCCGTGACAGACGGAGCATTGCAACCACACTTCATGACGATTTTAAGGGCGATTGCAGTTTTTCAAGGTGCAAAGCCCAATCAATCAACAATCTGGTGATTTATGTCGCCATTTGAAGACAAATCACGCGGTAGGGCACCTCTAAAAATTCATTTTTTGGGATGCAGTGTTCGGAGCACGGAGCGCAGCAACCGGAGCGTACGCCCTGATACGTTAGGATTGCGAGCACCGCGCGACGACACAACGCGCCGCACAAATGAATTTTTAGCGGTGCCCGCTAATCGAAGTTCGACAACGACGATTTCACCCATTCAAATCCGATCTGCTCCTGCTCAAGGCGTAAGCGATGACCGATGCTGTTCTGTCGAAGGTCATCGAACATCGCCATTTCGTCCGGGCTCAAACGTTGCAGATCAAGCTTCAGGGGTTCTGCCTCATGCCCCAGAGCACGGAGAACGCCAAAAAAGTCGCCCGATCCATCGAAAACGACTGAGCATGGGGATACGGCGCGCGGAATCGCACACGCAACGATTTGTCACCCAATCCATCCGTCGTGCCAACTGATTTGCTCCGGATTGCCAGCCGGTCAATCTGATCAGCGGGCAGCGCTCGATCCAGCGTGATCCAGCGCAAGCGATTCGCTGGCCAACAGCGAACGGGCGGGGCCGGACGGCTGCGGGGAAAGCGAAGAGTTAATCATCGCGGGCAATGCTAGTGCAGCACCGCCCGTTAAGCCGTTCTGTTCAACAGCTTTTCCCCGGAATGATCTCTACATTGGGGCTGACGCAAATATTCGCTAATTATCGATTAATAGCGTAATTTGACTTCAGCCCCTGTGTAATCTAGCTTTCAGCAAAAAGCTGTTAGTCAAATTGATCGCGGGTGCAGTTTAACGCTGGCCCTGTCTGCGAAGTGCCATCACAGCGGCAAACATCAACATCATGATGCTTGCCAGCAGCGCCCACGTTGAAATCGTAGGCACTGGAACCGTGGTCACCGGTGGTATCACGACGGCAGCGATGACGTTCAGAGTGGCGATCGCAGGACTGGGATTCGTGCCGTTGCTGGTGACCAGAGCGCCTGCCGGAATGGTGTTGACGTAGTTTCCGACGGTCGCCGACGTGACGTTGACCGTGACCTGACAGCTGCCGCTCGCCGGGATCGTGGCCCCGGTGGGAAGCGTCACCGCGCTGCCCCCGGCTGGTGCTAGGGGAAGCACGCCGCCGCCACACGTCGTTGACGCATTGGCTGGATTGGCAACCAATACGCCCGTCGGCAACGTATCTATCAGCGGTGCGCTCAGCGTTGCCACGGTGGCATTAGGGTTGTTGAGCACCACGGTTAAGGTCGAAATGCCATTTGCATTAATCGTCGTCGGATTGAACGACTTGCTGATCGCCACATTGGTGGCAGCGATCACATTCAGCGTGGCGATCGCGGGACTGGGATTCGTGCCGTTGCTGGTGAGCAGAGAGCGTGCCGGAATGGTGTTGACGTAGGTTCCGACGGTCGCCGACGTGACGTTGACCGTGACCTGACAGCTGCCGCTCGCCGGGATCGTGGCCCCGGTAGGAAGCGTCACCGCGCTGCCCCCGGCTGGTGCTAGCGGAAGCACGCCGCCGCCACACGTCGTTGACGCACTGGCTGGATTGGCAACCAATACGCCCGTCGGCAACGTATCTATCAGCGGTGCGCTCAGCGTTGCCACGGTGGCATTCGGGTTGTTGAGCACGATAGTCAGTATCGAAACGCCGTTTGCATTGATCGTCGTCGGGTTGAATGACTTGCTGATCGCCATGTTGTCAACAGCCAGACTGCACACCGTCACATTGTTGGTATCAAGCGTCACTGCGCCGGTTAACCCGATGACGCGACCACTGTGATTCATGCCCGTGGTCAGGGTCACGCTGCTCGACGCCAGAACGTTTCCCGCGAAACTTGAACCGGTACCGAGCGTCGCGGAACTGCCAACTTGCCAGAACACGTTGCAGGTTTGGCCCGCGTTGATCATCTGCACTTGCGACGCGGAAGCAGTGGTCAGTGCGCTGCCCATTTGAAAGATGAAAACGGCGTCACGATTGCCCTGCGCGTCGAGCGTCAGGGTGCCAGTCAACCCCATTGACGAAGCCGAGCAATAAACGCCCGGCGTCAAGGTGCTTCCGCCCAGATCGCCGGAAATGGTCGCGTCGCATGCCCGACCGGCAAGCGTGTTGTAGGCGACTAACGCGTCGTTTTTTGCGTTGAGCGCTACGCCATTCGCGAAGTGCGGGGTGCCGGTGACCTGCCCTGGGCCGGGCGGCGTAGAGAACGTGAATCCAGTGACCGAGCTGGCGTTGTTAGGGTGTATGCCCAGGTCGCCGACGACAAGGCTTGCGCCAGTATTGGTCACCGCCGACGCAGCAATCACACCAAAGCTCGCAGCGGTCCCCAAGGGGACGGTTTGTGCGCTGACGGCCAGGGAGGCAAACAATAAAAGCCCCGCCAAATTCGTTGCAGCACGATGCGCGTATGTACCGACTGACCTATTCATTGATTTGCCTCTTCCGGTGAGTTCGTTTTAATTCGTGACACGACCGCCGAAGACAAAACCAGCGCTGCATGCCATCGTCATCCATTGGACGCTCGCGATGCTCAGTAGTCTGTTGGCTACCGCACATAAGCACGGAAAAATCCTAGAAAGCCACGTTAGCGGCGGAAGTGAGCCATCGACTCCGATCTGAAATCCTCTTCACGCCGACGGCAAGCTCGATTTCGGGGCGCTTGGCCCGCGACCCGACCACGGTCGCAGACCGACGAATCTCGGTGTTTAAGTGACAGGCATCGCCAACAGCGCGGGGTCACGCAAGTGAGTGCCAGCTTCGCGGAAAACCGTAAAGAACACGATGGTCTCCGCAGAAAGCGGTGCTGCAGAACTTCACAGCTAGCGCAAACGCATCGTTCAGGAGCGCGTGAGCTCAGGCCCCAGCTTGCAGCCGAACGCATCGAGTCCGGCGCGCAACTGCTGATAGGCAGGCGCAACCACGTCCGGCGCGCCCTTCACTCCAAGATCAATGTGGCGTCCGTACGTCGGGTGATCCACGCTCGGCAGGCTAAACACCTTCACGCCCGCGTGATCGCGCTCTATTGCCTCCATCAGCGGCGTGAGCGCAGCCTCCATCGCGCCCATCACGATCACCGACTTTTCAATCCATGCATCGCGCTGAAACAGCTGCGCGTACTTCGTGTCTAGTACCCACTCCATCATCGGCCAGGCCATCACCGGAAAACCGGGCACGAAGTGCACATCGTCTACCGAGAAGCCAGCAATCTTGTTGAACGGATTCGGGATGATCGTCGCGCCGTCTGGGAACACGCCCATGTTGAGCCGATGCAGGTTGTCCGCACGGTCCGGCTCATAAGGCAAACCCGCCTCGCGCGCCACGTCCTGCA
>Ga0209181_10001776_pt1 | contig 36587 bp, 24 predicted proteins | sample MAT05_FD_187208 | JGI IMG/M metagenome (GOLD analysis project Ga0209181, IMG submission 187208) | Freshwater microbial communities from Lake Fryxell liftoff mats and glacier meltwater in Antarctica - MAT-05 (SPAdes) (version 2) | ecosystem: Environmental > Aquatic > Freshwater > Ice > Liftoff... | reverse complement strand
CCGCCGAATCAGGCGCGACTGGCAAAGCTTGCGAAAGGATCTGCAAACAAGAATCCAGAAGCGCGGGATGAAAGGAGTGCCCCTCCAGGGAGAGACCGCTCGGAAGCGATACCCGCGCGAGCGCCTCCCCCTCCCCGCGCCAGACGCGTTCGATTCCCCGGAAGGAAGGACCAAACAAAAGGCCGCTCCGGCGAAACTCCTCATAAACATCGTCCACCGAAACCTCACTTAAACAACGCGTTTTGAGCGCAGCTAAATCATGTCCTTCCGCGAGCGATGCCTGTTCAGTCGGTGCAAACCGACCCGTCACATGGCAGGTCCATTCCGCGTCCCGACGATCCGGGCGGGTCGAAATCCGAAAGCAGGAATCATCGGGGCAACCCGCCATTTCAAAACGAAGCGGCCCGCCATCCTGGGCCAGAGGCAAGGCGGCTCGAATATCGAAATCCGCGAGCGTTTTCACTTCGGCGCCGGGAGCCATCGCCAACGCGGCATCAATAAATCCGGCTGCGGGGAAAACGGTTTGTCCACGAACCTGGTGGTGGGAGAGAAAAGGCATTTTCTCCAAGTCCAAAGTGCCGCTCCAGGCTGGAGCAGAAGCGTCGGCGCGTCTGGTCAGTAACGGATGAACGGGGTCCGAAAGACGTGCTTTTTCCCAGCCCGGCGACTCGTGCCAATACCGCTCCAATTGCCAGGCATAGCTGGGAAGCCGGACGCGACGAGCCGATGGGTAAAGTGCTTTCCAGTCAACGTCGCTCCCCGCTACATAAAGCGCCCCTAACGCACTAAGCAGCGTGAGGCGTTCGGGTTTTCCTCGACGAAGCGACGGCAACACAAGGCACTCTCCGAATCCTTCGGCCACGCATTCACGAATTGCGGTCGAGAGCACCGGATGCGGACCGACCTCTAAAAATGTCCTCGATCCTCCCGCCACCAAACGCTGGATCGCGGCGGCAAAACGCACGGGCTCCCGCACGTTCCTCCACCAATACTCAGTCTGAAAATCCTCGTGCCCAGCCTCCACGCCCGTGACGCTTGAGACGATCGAGATCCTAGCCGGAGACACCGTGAGGCCGCCCAACGCTCCCAGGATTTCCTCTCGCACCGGTTCCATCTGGTGACTGTGAAACGCGTAGTTTACAGGCAGCCAGCGGCAAAAGACGTCTCGGGATTCGAGCTCCGCAGCGAGCGACTCCAGCGGCCCGGCATCGCCAGAAATGACGACTGAGCGAGGGCCATTGATTGAGCCGATGCAGAGTTGATCCTCCATCCCGACCAACAAGCCATTGACCTCTTCTGGAGAAAGTCCCACCGCGAGCATCTTCCCTGTTCCCCCTGCCAGCTCCATGCAGCGGCCACGTTCCATGATTACCCGAGCGGCTTCCTTCAAGCTGAGAATGCCGGCGGTGCAAGCCGCCGCAGCCTCTCCCACACTGTGCCCTACGATGGCCGCCGGGCGAATTCCCCACGACTCCCAGAGCGCGACCAATCCCATCTGCAACGCAAAAATCGCAGGCTGCGCAATCGCGGTCACCGACATCCGCGAGGAACTTTCGTCCCGGTGAAGCTCTTCGATGAGCGACCATTTCCCAGCTTCGCGAAAGAGCGCGTCGCATTTTTCGATCACCGACCGAAAGACGGCTTCCTGCGCAAAAAGCTCACGCCCCATTCCCCACCATTGCGGCCCTTGACCGCTGAAAACAAAAACCGGACCGACCGACGACTCGCTGCGTTGCGAAACCCCTTCCTCAAGAGTGTCTCCAGTGAAGCGCCGCAGCTTGAAGAGGAGGTCCGGGAGATCCTCTGCCGCGACCGCGAGCCGGTGCGGGTGATGCGTGCGAAACGCTCCAGCGCAAAATGCCACATCCGCGACATCGCCAAGCGTCGGCTGCGTTTCTCCGGCGAGAAAGTCGGCATACTTTGCAGCCATATCTTTCAAGGCGGGCTGACTTCGTGCGGAGAGTGCAAGTAGGAGCGCACGCCCGGTCTCCTTGTTAGACTGACGCGGTGCCAAACGCTCATGCGCTTGCAGGATCGCGTGGGCATTCGCGCCACCGAAACCAAACGAATTCACCCCCGCTAATGGCAGCCCGCCTTCACGGTAGCTCTGCTGTGTGGTCCCAACTCGCAAACCCAGACCTTCAAAATCAATCGCCGGATTCGGAGTTTGAAAATGCAGACTCGGAGGAATCTCCCGATGACTTAGAGAAAGCGCGGTTTTGATGAGTCCGGCAATCCCAGCCCCAGCCTCAAGATGCCCGATATTGGTCTTCACTGAGCCGATCACGCACGGGCTGTTCGGATTGCGTCCCTCGCGGAGAACCTCGCCCAGCGCGGCGGCTTCGATCGGATCGCCGACAGCGGTCCCGGTGCCATGTGCCTCCACATATTGGATCTCCCCTGGAGCGACCCCGCCCCGCAAGCACGCCTCCCGCACCAGTCGCGCCTGCGCCTCTCGCGAAGGCATCGTTAATCCAGAAGTGCGACCATCTTGATTTACCGCCGTCGCGCGGATCACCGAGTAAATCAGGTCCCCGTCTTTTAAGGCATCGCTCAGCGGTTTGAGGACGACGACGCCCACTCCTTCCGCACGCACGAACCCATTCGCCCGGGCATCGAATGCCTGACAACGTCCGTCCGGGGAAAGCATTCCGCTGCGGCTAAAGCTGATGAACGGGGCTGGAAAGAGCAGCGCATTAACTCCGCCCGCCAGTGCGATCCGGCATTCTTTCCGGCGCAGACTTTCACAAGCAAGATGTACGGCCACGAGTGCGGAGGAACAGGCCGTATCCACCGCAATGCTCGGTCCGCGAAGATCCAGACAGTATGAAATCCGGTTAGCTGCGATGCTGGCCACGCCGCCCGTTGACGACCAGATGTCGAGGCTCTCGTGGTCCTCCGGTGCTATCTGAAGATGCGCATAGTCGTTCGTTGAAACCCCCACAAAAACCCCGGTTGCGAGCGCTTGCCCGGCAACCTCGCCCGCATCCTCCAGAGCTTCCCATGCCGATTGCAGCAGCATCCGGTGTTGTGGATCAATGAACGCCGCCTCCCGGGGGGAAATTCCAAAAAAGCCTGCGTCAAACCGGTCAATCGCCGTGATGAACCCACCGCACCGCGACACTGATTTCCCCCGTTGTCCAGCGCGTGCGTCGAAGTATGCCGCCAGACTCCATCGGTCCGCCGGCACCTCCCCTACCGCATCCACCCCGTTCTTTAGAAGCTGCCAAAAAGCCTCCGGCCCATTCGCTCCCGGAAACCGGCAGCCAATGCCGGTGATTGCAATCGGTTCACAGGAGCTCATTTCAAATCCTTGCTGGTGCGCCCCCGCTCAGCAAGCACGGACAAAGCCCTGTGTCTGCGGGTTATCCAGCAATATGAGGGACTCGCTTGAATCGCACGTATCAGGAAATCTTACTCTTTGTTTTCCTCTTGATCCTACTCTGAAAATTCCGGTAGGGAGTAAGATCAAGAGCAAGACAAAGAGTAAGAACCTTCGGTCTCACCCACCCATTTCGCAAATAAGGTTTTCAAGAGCCACCGAGAAGCTGCACCGTCTGGCGGGTCGCCCCAGCTTGAGCCAAGACCACAGCCCTCGCCGCCTGCCCCAACGCCTCCGCCGCTTTGGAGTCTCCTAACAAACGGATCACTTCAGATTCGAGCTCCTCCGCATTACTCACTTGGATTGCCGCTCCGCTTTGCAGAAAGCACCGCACTACTGAGTCGAAATTTTCCATGGAAGGACCGAAGATCACCGCTCGACTCGCGGCTGCCGGTTCCATCGGATTTTGTCCGCCTCTGGCTGTTAAACTTTTACCCACAAACACCACGCGCGCGAACCGATAAAAGTCATCCAAATCGCCGATGGTATCAATGACGAGCACGGTGAATTCAGCGCCGATCTGATAGCCCGGAGCCAAAACTTCTGACCACAGCAAACATGTCAGTCCTTTTTGTCTGGCGACACGAACCAGCTTCTTCGCGCGAGAAGTGTCGCGTGGAGCGACCGCGAGTAGCAACCCGGGAAACTCCATTTTCATCCGAAGCAGCATCTCGAAAAGAATCGCTTCCTCTCCGGGATGCGTGCTTCCACCAACTAGCCAAGTGCGTTGCGCAATCGCGTTCCAAATCTCCGGACCACCGACGCGTGCAGCGTCTAGTGGTCGCTCTGCTTTTCGAATCGCCGCATCCATTTTCATACTTCCCGTGATGTGAATGCGTCCGCGCTCCACCCCCATCGCGTGAAATGCCTCAGCGTCCTCTTTCGTCTGCGCACATACCACCGAGAGAAGACCGAAGACGTCTTTCATAAACCACCGACCCCACCGGTATTTTCTCAAGTCACCAGCGGGCAACCGGGCGTTGACCAACGCGATGGGCACACCCAGTCGGTTCGCTTCCCAAAGTTGATTTGGCCAGATCTCCAATTCGACCAACACCAAAATATCCGCTGCGAAGGCTAGGAAACTACGGCGCACCGCACCCGCAAAATCCAATGGGGCGTAGGAGATATGAACGTTCATTAACCCACAGCGCGCAGCACGCTGATGCCCCGAGCGGGTGACCGTCGTCAGGATAAATTCCGCATGAGGATTCTTTTCGCGCAGCGCCTCAATCAGACACAACGCCACATCTACCTCCCCAACACTCACCGCATGGATCCAAAACCGAGGCCCAGTCTTCGGACCCAATCGGTCTTTAAACGCCTGACTATGCCGCCCCAAGCGCTCATCCAATCGCAACCGGCTTACCTTTGTCCTACAAAACAGACGAGCCGGCATCCACATCACGGCCAATCCCGATGAGAGAAGGGAGTAGAGCCATCTCAGGGCCTGTGTGAGCAATCGTTTCGGAATCTTTAGCATAAAGAGTGGATAACCATGCCGCCCTGCAGCCCACAATAAAAACGAATTCCTACCCACACGGTGCCCTCCCAGACATCCCAGCCGCACGTACTGCCTCCATTGCCTACCGGTCCGGAGAAACAGATTGTGGCTCCGGACTCACAGGACGCAACCACACGCTGATCCGCTGCCAGCGGGAGCGGCCGGGGTTGAAGGCTTCGAGTGTCTGAATGCGTTGCGCGGTTTCTGTCAGTCCAGGCGGCACTGGTTGGTCGCGCCAGTTTAGTCGTCCTGTAAAAAACCCGAGCGGATCGCATTCGCTTTCCATCACCACCGTTAGCACCGGGCCGGGCTTCACGAAGGCTTCAGTAAGCGCGCTCGGCGTACTGAGAAAATCCCATTTCACCCCGCTGTAAAAGACGAGGCTTGGTTCGGAAAAACCTAAACCCATATAACGCGTGTCCGAGGGCAGGTCGTGCAAAGATGCGCTTATGGTAACCGCCGGATTCACCGCCCGCAGCCCGGTAGCCGTCACATAACCGCCCGTGCCCAACAACACGACTCCTAAAACCCCCACTCCAATCCAGCGCCCCCACCATGCTGTAGCCACCAGCAAAAACCCGCCATACACCGCCAGTAATCCGAAGACACTCTGTCGCAATGGTTCCACGCCCGCTGGCAACTCCGCCCGCGCAACCAGAGCCGCAAACACGATTACCCCCAGGCCGAACAGTGAGAGCACGCCGACGCCCACCCACTTCTGCCAACGCCCCAGCGCCGTCCATCCCGTCGGCCTCAAACCGGTGCCTAGCAACAGGAAAAACGCAGGGAATCCCGGCAGCACATAGTGAGACAACTGCGTCGCATAAACGCTGAAGATCAAGTAAGGAGCTAGCAACCAACTAGCGAGCCAGGCGCGTCGGGCTTCCCATTCCCGCCTCACGGCCAACCCCGCCACTCCAGCAAAAATGATCCATGGGAATAGGCTCAAAAACGCAGTCCCAAGATAGAATAACCCATAGTAGGAGCGCCCGTTGAATGGTTCAAAGCCACGCCGGATTACATGCTCGCCCATTCCAATTTTCCAAAACGCTCCATGCGTTACCCACAATGCGGGAATCCCCCATATCGCGATGATCCCAGTGGCCAGACACAGTCCGCGAATAATGCCTAGCCGCGCCCACGCCATCGGCTTGCGCAGGAATATCCAGCGCCACAAGACGAGCGCCAACGCCGGGACAGCCAGCGCGATCGGTCCTTTGGCGAGAAACCCCAGCCCAAGGGCGAGCCACAGACTCCACCATGCCACATGTGTCCACGGAGGCCGGGCGGAGGCCGCCATCGTGCCGTTCGGCGTAACCAGTAATTCGCCCAACGCCACGCATGTTACCGCCACGCACAGCACCATCGGCAGGTCAGCCACCGCCAAGCGACCGTGAATGAAAAATTGAAGACTCGTCGCCAGCATAAACCCCGCAAAGAACCCCTCTCGTCCGCCGAACCAGCGCTTGCCTGTCCACCACACTAAAAGCACCAGCCCCATCATACAAACCAACGCCGGCAGACGCGCCCCAAACTCGCCAACCCCAACCGTCGCGTAACCGCCACGCATCAACCAATAAACCAACACGGGCTTATCAAAACGATCGCTCCCATTGAAAGTGGGCACGATCCAGTTTTGGGCATCCTTCATTTCCCGGGTAGCCGTGGCAAAACGCGGTTCGTCACGGTCGAGCAATGGCAACTGCGCAGTGCCAGGTAGGTAAATCGCCACTACCAGTAACACGAGCAGCCATGGGGCGAAGCGGTCACCTTTCCAAGGGGAAGAGATCATGAAAAAGGGGCGTAAAAATCTTTCTGTAAGGTGTCAGTTTGCACATCGGCGTCCGGCTCGTCCGGAGCGGGGCGGTGTGATTTTCTGCAAGGGGTGTAGCCAAACACATCCAACCGAACAAGGCTATGAAGTTGAAATGGCATGGGTAGGTATCACTCAGAAAGGCACCGTTCCTTGACGCATCCCCATATTCCCATATTATCACCCATATATGAAAACAACGCTCGAACTTCCCGATGATCTACTCATTGAGGCTAAGGCCGTTGCTGCTCGGCGTCGCATCAGCTTAAAGGCCATGATTGAACACGCACTGCGTCGCGAAATTGCACCGCTACTTACCCTTCCGTCTGACAGCCCTTATGAGGTCGGTCCTTTTGGAATTCTTAGCTTGAAGAAGCGGCCCGAAGCCATGACCGCTGAACAGGTGCAATACCTCATAGACCACCAGCATGATGAGGAAGACGCAAGAGTTCTGAAAATGGCAGGAAAACAATGATCCATCTACTCGATGCAAATATCCTGATCGCCCTCGGCGACACCAATCATCCTCATCGGGTGTCCGCTTTGCGATTTTTCGAGAATTGCGTCCTCCAGGGTTGGGCTACGTGTCCGCTGACCGAAAATGCGTTTATTCGTATTATGGGCAACCCGGGCTACCCAGGCGGGTTGGGAGCGACACTTGATGCCCGCCGAATGTTGGAAAGCTTCAAAGCCGCTCCAGGCCACCAATTCTGGCCAGATGATACCCGTCGGGAAAACTCGTGACGCCGCTGCCGAGTCTTTTGTGCAGTACGCATACGAAGTGAACACGGTCACCGCGATGGATTGGGCCACCAGGATTGGCGATGAACATCTGCGCAATCACACCCTTCGGTGGGTCTCCAATGCTTGGTTGATCAAAGACGCCACTGCCGCCACTCGCTGGATCAAAACAACTCCGCTCCTCTCCCGCGAAATGCGCGCTGAGCTGCTTGAGAATTAATCCATGAACCCTCCTTCATCCATTTTTCGCGCACTGGGGTTGGGTGTTTTCTCCGGTCTGGTTGGATACATCATCGGCTGGGTGGTGCTCGATGGGCGGCCAGTCGCGGATCAAGGCGCACCGGCTGCCGCCGATGGTCTGTCGAAAGCTACCTGGAAGCCTCAGGAGTTTGATCGTTCGATCAATGGGCTTTTGCAGGTGGAAGACAAGCGCAGCCAACGCGAGAAGCTGGATGCACTCATCGCCGGGCTGGATCGCACACAACTTCCGCAGGCACTCGCGATGGCGCTCCGGCTCGAGGGCGAGGATCGCAAGCAGGTGGTGGCGGCTTTGCTTTTTCGGTGGGTGGAGTTGGATCCGCCCGCCGCCATAGAGCAGGCCAAGGCATTCACTTCCGACATCGTGCGACCCTCGCTTTGGACGGAGCTTCTCACGCGATGGGCGGAAAAGGATCTCACCGCCGCGCTGGCCTGGGCTTCCACTCAGCCCGCAGGACAGCGACGGCGTGAAGCGGTCGTGTGTGTCGCGGCCACGCTCGCGAAGCAGGATCCCGCGGCAGCGGTGAAATTACTGGAGCCGGTCGTGCTCAACGATGCCGAGTTGACCGTGCTGGAAAAAGCGTTGGGCGAGTGGGCGGCGCGGGATTTCACCGCCGCCTCAGCGCACGCGCTGACCGTCGTCAACTCCCGCATCCAAAGGGCCATGTTCCGTGCTCTGCTCGAAAGCAGGTCGGACACTCGGCTGCGCGAAACCCTCGACTGGGTGGCGACCCTGCCCGACTTCGGCTTTCGCGCGGAGACAATCCCAAAGCTCATCAAACGTTGGATGGGCACCGATCCGATGGCTGCGCTGGATTACGTCGTGGGTCTCGATCTTTCGATGCTGAGACGCGATGTATTGAGCCAGAGCTTTGAACAATTGGCCAAAGAGTCTCCAGAAAAAGCCCGCGCGGTTTACGCCAAACTGGGCAGCACGGCGGATCAGGAACTGGTGATCAACGGGCTCATCCACGGCTCCATGCAAATTGACCGCGACCGCACTCTGGAGTATGTCAAAGGCCTGCCCGAAGGCCGCCCGCGGACGAGAGCCTTAGCGGAGGTCGCTATCACGCTGGCCCCGGTGGACATGGCTGAGGCCAAAAACGTGATCGGACTTCTGCCCGCGGGCGGCGACCGAAGAAAGGCAGTGGGTAAGATCGCGAAGGTGCTGGCCGAAACCAATTTTCCGGCGGCGCTCAATTTTTCACTGTCGCAGCAATCGCCAAATGGGGTCGACCAGTATGTCTACGATGGCATTGCCGAGGATCTGCTCCACACCTGGCTCACAAATGACAAGACGGCGGCCGTGGAGTGGATTCGCAAACTCCCCTCCGGCGATATAAAGACAAGTTTCGCCTGCAATGCGCTGACGAATTTCGACTACGGAGGCCCACAAAAAAACCTGGAATTCGCCAGCACCTTCGACACAGCTATCTACGCGGAAGTCGCATTTTGTACGGCCTCGGAATTATTGATGCGGGATTTTAAGGCGGGTTCGGAATGGATTTTAAAATTGCCTCCAGGCCATGTTAGAGAACGCGCCATCGCGGGCATTCCCATTTATCTGACCAGCGAAAACTCCCCCGCAGTCTTTGCCTGGCTGAATCAACTCAGTGGGGCGGATCACGATGCCGCGATGAGTGGCATGGCTTATCGAAGCGCCCACACGATCCGGGGAGAAAATCCTGCCCAAGCGTTGGAGTATGCCGCCAAGATCGGTGATTCCCGCCGTCGCTTTGCCAATCTCGATAACCTCGCCCAACAGTGGCTCATGAGCGACAAAGAGGCGGCGACGACCTGGATTCAGAACACCAGTCTGATCGATCAGCGGACGAAGCAAAAACTGTTGGAGGTCCCCGGCAAATGAGATCGCCGCATCGGTTGCTGATCGCACTCCTCGGGCTCGCCTTGGGTTTAGGCCTGCGCTGGGCGATGGTTGCCAGCCAGACGCGAGCTAACGCCCAGGAGGCTGCGGCGACGAAGGTCGACAAGGCTTCACCGCGTCACGCTCTGGAAGCATCCCACCAGACTCCTGCGGAGTTGTTCCAGTGGGCTGCGTCCCTGACCTCCTCCCAGCTGGATCAAGATGTGGACTCCGAAGCCTTCAAGCGCTGGGTGCAGGCTGATCCAGCTGCCGCGCTCAAATACGCTCAAGCCATCGCCGATGAAGACCTGCGCGGGAGGGCGGTTGAACGGGTAATGAAAGAACTCGCTGAGTTCGACTTGGATCAGGCCAAAGCTCTTCTCCCCACGATCACTAGCAAATCCGCCCAACTCAAGGCCGCCACGGGCATGTTTCCTCTTTGGATACAAAGCGACCGGACAAGCGCTGGGAAGTATGCACTGGGATTTCAAACCTATCACCTTGAGCACAAGACGATGATCAATCTCCTGCTGGAAAATGATGCCCGCTCCACCATCGGCTTCATCCAGGCGCTACCCCCGGGTCCATTTCGAAACGATCTAGGGCTGGTCGTGGTTGAGGCATTGGCAAAACGGGATCCTCTCGGCACCGCCAACTTTGCCATTAGAAATCAACTCTACGACACCCTTTCATCCCCACTACGGCTTTCGATCAGAAGCCTCCTTCAACAGGATTTTCATGCGGCAACGGACTGGCTGAAAGCTCTCCCCGAGGGGAAAGCGAAAGAAATGTCCACTATCATGTTGTTTCTGACGCTCACAGACATCGATGTCGCAGCAGCAGCCGAGGCCCTGCCTGAGTTCAGTGGCGCAACGGCAGAGCGAGCTGCTCTGGCCATCTCTTTGCATCAGGCATTTGATGACCCCGCTGCCGCCACTCAATGGTTCGATAGCCTGACCGATGAAGGGCTGCGAAACGAGGCAGTCAAAGGCCTGGTCAGAAATTTAGCCGATTACGATCAAAAGCAGGCGATGCAGTGGATGGCCACCTTGCCGCCTGGAGCGGTCCACGACACCGCCGTGGAAATTTTTGTCTTCCGGACCTCTGGGAAGGACACTCCGCTGGCCATGGAATGGGCTACCCGAATTGGTGACGTTCACCGGCGCAACCGGGCCCTCCGCACAGAAGGCAACGACTGGATGATCAAGGATGCTCCGACCGCCACCCGCTGGATCAAAACATCTCCGCTGCTCTCCAGCGAAATGCGAGACGAGCTGCTTGGAAATTTATGATCGGGCGAAATCTTGTATTCGATCCCACTCGTTCCCCATCACGAAAAAGGCGCTCCGAGGCTTATCGTGCCGTTTTCAGGAATCTCACCAGGGAAGTTTTATCGCACATTTTTGTATCGGAACCTGAAATGCCGAAACGCGTCGAAAATGGGTGCGAATTTGCGGGGCAAAAAAACTCGATCGCCCGCAACTCTTGTATTGATCATGCTCAAACGCTGCCATACACTCCGCAAACAGTGCCAGTTTACATGGTGTACCCGGGGAGGCTCGAACTCCCAACCTGCGGTTTAGAAGACCGCTGCTCTATCCAGTTGAGCTACAGGTACTGATGGTCTGACTACAGTCTGTCTTTCCTGGCACGACTCGCAAGCCCGGATTGAGGGTGGCTGTTTTCTGGGTTTTCTGGGGTGTGATTAAAAGTGGACGTGGTTGAAGGAGGTGACGGCGGCGAAGCCGCCTAATGGTGCGCGCGCTACTTTGCTCCGCTCCTCTGGCTTCGCCTGTCCTCTCGATTTAACCGCACCGACTTTAATCACACCCTCCGTCTCTTCGTGTTCGAGATCAGTCTTTAAATATAAATCATTTAAATAAGGCCGCTACGGATCGTAGCACGATCTGATGGTAGCGAGCAGATTAAATCCCCTGCGCGGCATGCATCTATTATCTATGAAACGCTCCCTGTTTTCGTCCATTGAATGTCTTGAATCACGTATCGCTCCCGCCGGTTTGGTTACGGTTACTTTTTCTAATGGCACTCTCACCATCAGCGGGGCCGATGGTGCCGATCACGACATAGAAATCGTAAAAACAGGCACCTCCACTTTCCGCGTGGAAGGAAACGCCACCGGAATTGACGACGTGGCACAAACCTCGAAGAGCTACCGAGGCACGCTCAACCATGTCATTATCCAAGGTGGTGTCGGTGCGGATACGTTTAAACTTACCAATTTGAGCCCGCTCAAAAGCCTGAGCTTTGATGGAGACGCCGGAGTGGATTCGCTGATCACCAATAATCTGCGAACCAAGCTCGCTGCGCAGGTGAACATTGATCTTGGAGCGGACACCGGCTCTGTGAATTTCATGGGAAGCCGCACAATCATCCATGGTCCGTTGAATCTCGATCTTGGTGGCGGGGGAACCGCGTTATTCAGTTCAACCAATACCACCATTTATACCGACGTAACCATCACGGGCGGGCTCGGCAGCGATAATGTTTCAATCACCGGAGACAAAACGCTCTTTAAACGTGCGTTCACTTTCACAGGTGCCGATGCAGACGACACTTTTTCTGCCACGGGCAATGTCTTTGATGTCCGGAGTTTTGTCACCATGGACGGTGGAGCCGGAGCAAACGTCTTTACGTTTGGGGCTGATAGCAACAAGTTCGGCCGCACTACAGCGGCGGGTTTGGTGGATATAAAGCTCGGCGAAGGTGCAGGCACGGTTAGCTTTCTTGGTAATACCTCCCGCATCCTTGGAGAGTTGAGAATTGACCTCGGTGTTGGCGGCGGCATTGCGCATGTGAAATCTGCCACTGTTCGGAATGATGTCCTGGTCTTTGGCGGCGCGGGCAATGACACCCTGGAATTTGAAGGCGTCACGAGCCTTGCAAAAAGTCTTTCGTTTTTCGGCGACATCGGCGACGACACCTTAAGTGCCACTGGCTCCCTCTTTTCCGTGAAAGGAGACACCAGTATGGACGGCGGCAGCGGTGCTGGAGTTTTGGATCTGAATGTCACCACCATCGCACTGGCTGAAGTGTCATATAGAGGTGGAAGCGCGAACGATATCGTCAGCATAGTCGCCGACGGCAACATCGCTGGTAACTTGAATGTGAAGATGGGGCTGGATGGGATCGGTATCTCCAGCACCACACTCCAAAGCAAAACCGGTAATACGAACGGGCTGAAGTTTGGCGGATCGGTCTCCATTGATATGCTCGGAGCCACGGTCGATGTGCTGACTATTGCCAACATCCAGGTCGCCCAATCATTTTCGGCTCAAACAGGTGAAGGCGTAAGCACTGTCACGATATCCAAGCTGAACGTGAAAGGGAACATCACACTCCGCACTGGCTCAGGTGCTGACGCGATAAACATCGATAACATCAACGCCCAGAATCTTTATATCGATACGGAGATTGGTGCTGACGAAATTCGTATCGAACGCAATGCACTCATCACTGGCACCTCCAGCGTGCTCGGCGTCACCAAAATCCTGACCGGCATCGGTGCCGATCAAATCCGGATTGGCGACGCAACCAGCGCTGCGAATACGCGGGTGATCTTCAGCGGAGCGATGAGCCTCGACGCCGGAGACGGTGCAAATATGCGCAACGATATCGGCGGCAGTAACTCCTTCGTCTCACCTCCGTCCATCACTGCAACTGGCGGCACCCTGACTGAGACGCAAGCGGTGTAAATGGAATGGGTAATAAAGAACCCCGGTGTGCTGGAGGGGATTTCTAAACCACTACCGGCCCTACCGGGATAAAATCATTCATATATTTAATCCCCGGGTGTTACCCGGGCTACGGTTCGTCAAACTCTCTAGGTTTTCTTCAGCACTTAAAAGTGCATGACAGCCTCAAATGAGGTGACTTCGTTCACCAATTCCAGCGGGAGCATCACATACACCGGTCTTGATCGAACGCTTTTGAGTAATTAACCCCGGCTCTTTCATCCCTATGCGTGCTGTGAGGCCGTAAAAAACGCACCTACGATTACGCGTAGGTGCGTATATTGCTTGCGAGTGGTATTAGTTACAACGCTCCACCCCCCACATGAAATCCCTCGCACGTTTTCTCCTCCCAATATTGCTCACCTTGGCGACTGTTTGCGCAGTGAAAGCTGAGCAAGTCATCATCAGCGAAATCATGTATAATCCGACGGGTACAAAGCCGGAATATATCGAAGTTAAAAATGTGACTTACACCCCCCGGGATATTGCAAAGTGGAAATTCACCCAGGGAATTACTTTTGAATTCCCCGAATTCTCCTCTGGCACTGCTCATCTCCTCTCCGCCTTGGAGCCCATCATCATCAGTTCTTCAGATCCTGCAACCACCCGCGCGGCCTACCCCCACATCCCATCAACTCAGCGGGTATTTGGACCATGGGTGGGCACTTTGAGCAACTCTGGGGAGCGTATTACTTTGAACGACAAAAACGGAGTGAGTCAAACGACGGTCAACTATGGCAGTACTGGACGCTGGCCAGCGGCTCCCGATGGGGTTGGGCACTCATTGGTAATCCTCAATGAAAACTGTGACGCCGATGATTTCCATAACTGGAAAGCCAGCTCCGGGGCACGCGGAGGCACGACCGTCCAGGTATTCGACTACAGCACCACTTGGAAATATCTCCTGCCCGCCAACAACGTTTTTCCCAACAACTGGAACACTTCGGGATTCGACGATACTTTATGGTCATCCGGCGGTGGATTTCTGGGGCGTGAATCCGGTAATATCAACATTCCGGCACCTGGAATGGTCACCAACACCTTCCCCCAACCCAGCGTATCACAGTCGGTAGCACTCTTTCGGAAAACATTTAATTACAGCGGAACCAATCCATCCTCAGCAACGGTAGCCATTGATCATGCGGTAGATGATGGCGTGACTTACTACCTTAATGGCCAGCTTCTGGGATCTGTGCATCACACACCCGGTAATCTGCTCGCGAACAGCGGACTTCCGGGCGGTGACATCACCGGGGAAGTTCTAGATGCAGTGGTAAAGGCTGGGAGTACGGGCCTTATCAATGGAACTAATGTGATCTCCGCAGAAGTGCACCAGATCACCGAAGGCAGCTCAGACGTGGTATTTGGAGCCCGTCTGCGCATCTCTGAGGGCGGGGGCACACCAAGCACCGCCAAACTTAGGATCAACGAACTGCACTTCACCGGATCCACAGTGAATTGGGTGGAAATTCAAAATTACAGCACATCTTCCCATTCCGCATCAGGCCTCTATCTCGCCACACAAAAGGATCTTTTCGACAAGGTCGCTCTCAGTGGAACCGTGAATGCCGGCGCATATGCCAGCTTTAACACCACTTTCGCCGCAGACGGGAGCGGCAACATCACCATTTACCTGGTTGATTCCAGCAACAACGTGCTCGATGCACACAAGCTTCAGCAAGTCGCTGGACGCAATTCATTGCAGGCGATCTGGCCCCCGCAGCCGGTCGCAAAGCCTGCGTGGCATCTGTTCCGACAGGACGCAGAATGGTATGGCTCCACCTCTTTCACTCAGAATGTGGTCAATGCTCCCGCAGGCATCACCACCGCCATAGTAATCAATGAGATCATGTGCGATCCGATGTCAGAACAACAGCAGGCCAAATACATCGAGCTTTATAACAACAGCGCCTCGCCGGTTTCCGTCGCGGGATGGAAACTTCGCAACGCGGTGGATTTTGATTTTCCAACCGGAACAAGCATCCCAGCCAACGGCTATCTGATCGTTGCTTCCAACAAAACCTATCTTCAGGGGGTATTCCCATCCGCTACGATTGTTGGCGACTGGGACGGCAAACTCAGCGGGAACGCAGACTACATCCGACTGGTGGATCAAAACGGCAATCTTGCTGACGAAGTGGATTACAAAGTGGGCGGTGACTGGCCTGAAATGAAGACCTTCAAGGGGAGTAGTCTGGAGTTGATTAATCCCAATATGGACAACAACCGGGCCTCAGCCTGGCGCGCCAGTGACGAATCCAACAAAACCAGTTTCGCTAACTACAAAATCACCGGGACTTACCAGGAAAACGCCGGGGGCCGCGATGATACATTTTTTGGCACAACGCCAGGGCAGCCTCAAACTCTGAATGCCTGGGGTGCCTCGCAAAGCGACTATCGCGAGTTGCAGATGTACCTCAACCGCGATGGCGAAGTCATCGTTAAAAACGTCAAGATCACGACTGACCCCAATGGCGGCGGCTCAAACATGCTTAGTAATCCAAACGTCAAATCCAGTAACGGCTCCAGCTCATCTGGCTGGCTCTGCCAGGGCACCCACGGGGAATCGTGGATGGATGGCGGCACTTCCGAGTTGCACATAGTTTCTACCGGACATGGCAACATGTATCCCAACCACTGCGAAGTGGACGCCACCGCAAACGGCAGCATCCAGCCGGGCACTCAATACACCATTTCCTTCGATGCGCGCTGGGTGCGCGGTTATCCGCGACTGATCAGTCACATCTGGAATTACAGTATCGGCGGATCACTCATGATCAGTGTGCCAAACAATCTGGGCACGGCTGGATCCGTAAACTCCCGCTACAACTCCACCACCCCGCCACAGGTGGACTCTGTTCTCCACAGCCCTGCTGTTCCAAAATCCACGGACGCCGTGAAAGTAACCGCGCGTGTCACCGCACCTGGTACGCCGACTGTTCAGGTTTTTCACCGCGCTGACTCGGTGAACAACGGAAACTCCTATTCACAGCAGACGATGTTTGATGACGGAACGAATGGAGACGTGATTGCTAATGATGGCGTTTATACCGCCTCCGTTACCTCCCATCAGGTGAATAACCGGGTGGTGCAATTCTATGTAAGGGCCACACACAACAGTCAGACTTCACTTTGTCCTCCCACCCCACTTGCCACCGGTGCAAATGGCGAACTGAATCCCCACCCCGCCATGTGGGTGGTGGATAATCGCACCATCCCCTCCAATCACCGTCGCCAGCGCTTTATCCTCTCGGCAAATACGATTGACCGGATGAAAAGCAATAACTCTCCCAGTTTTGGAGCACCGAAGCCGGAATATAATTACAAGCATGGACGTGTCTCCAATGACAAATTCCCAGCTGTATTCATCCACAACGAAAGCGATGTCTATTATCAATGTGAATTTCGCGAAGGGGGCAGCCGCTGGCATCGCACCCTTGACGCCAAGCTAGAGGCGGCTAAATGGAAAATTCCAGATGACCGCCTGTTCCGTAAACATGGAAAATTCGCTTACGACCACGACTTGGACTACGGTCAAGATTACTACAACGGCGGGCCACCATACCCCTATGCAGGCGGCATCAACACCCGTGTTATTTGCTACCTCCTTTATTTGATGGGATACGAGTCTGTGAATGAAGCGGAATGGGCCTGGACCATCCTCAATCCCAGCGAATATCCCGATTATGATCTAAAAGTGGACGATGAACTAACAGACAATGACCTGATCAGTCGCACTTTCGAAAACGGATCCAACGGGGAGCTCTATAAGGTTTTCGAAAAATGGTGGTTGAAGGATGATTACGGGGATACATTTGGTCAGCCAGACTGGGTTTACAAAGGTACGCACGATCAGATTCGCTACATTCAGGACTACCCGCTGCGCTCCCAGGAGCTGGATTCGGATTACGCTCCGCTCACCGATATGTTCAAGATTGTATCAGACTCCGGCTCCTCACGAGAGCTTCAGGAGCGGGCCATGGATATTCATTCCATCCTGATCGAAGAAGCCGTTCGTGGTGTTTGCGGAGACTGGGATCGTGGTTCTAAAAACGGCTACATTTATCGTCGGCCAGATAATAACAAAATGACGACCCTGAACTGGGATAACGACGCTTCATTCACTCCAAACGATGGCAACAATATGGTAATCAATGGTCAATCCGGCCCACAGCCTGGATCACCCGGAAACGGCACTGCATTGCGTCCGATGTTTGGCACCTGGGTGAACCAACCCTGGATTCGTCGCTACATAAACTATTACCTCACAGAGCTGATTGACGGTTACGCAAATTCCGGAAACTCACGCCTAGGCGCCTGGCTCACTGCACAGAAAAATGCTCCAGCAGCCGCGATCAGCACTCGTAACGGCATGTATGATCCGGACAAAAATATCACCGAACTATTCTACAAGGAGTGGTTTGACCGCCGTCGTCAGGATGTGCTGGATACAATCAACCAGAATGTAGGCACTGGCGGTGCGGGAAGCTCTTACTCAGCCACGTTTGCAATCACCTCCCCCGCCAATGGCAGCAGCACAGGATCCAACACGATCACTATTGTCGGAACTGCCCCATCAAAGGCATTTGCGGTGGCCGTGGATAACCAGCCTGACGCTGTTTTGACTTGGACCAATCAGGTCAACTGGTCTCTCAGCAACGTCGTGCTCAAAACTGGCACCAATAACTTCGTAATCCGCATGCTCAACGCATTTGGCGCCGCGATTCCCGGGAACTTGAATCTCAGCGTAACAAAAACCGGAAACGCCGTTCCTATTGTTACCCTCAACGCCGATCCAAATTCCTATAATGTCACGCTGGGAGAAGTTCTGACCTTGGATGCATCTACAAGCTATGATCCCGACAGCACCGCTCTGACTTTCGGCTGGAGCAACACCCCGAATACAGGTCTGACAGTCACCACGCCGACTGCTATTCCGGTGAACTCCAAGAGTCAGGCCACATTTACCACGCCGGGAATTTATAGTTTCACGGTCACGGTGACGGATGCAGGTGCTGGCAGCACACCGGTCACAAGGGAAATCAACGTCGCAAACACTGCGGACTTCGAGTCGTTTAATAACAAACAGATCAATACCACCGTCTGGAGCACGCTCAACACAGGAGGAGGCTCCACCATGGACAGCCGCGCCGCCGTTCTCAGCAGCCGCTGGTATTCGCTTTATGACATCCCTGGGAGTCTGGTGATCGGTGTTCAAGATGGCTCGCCCAAGGCACTCAGCCATACCAACAACCAGCCCGTGCTACTGCGCAGCATTCCTGCAAACACCGACTGCGCGATTCTCACGGAAGTCACCACGGTTTCCCGTAAAACTGGCAGTTTTTTCACTGGTCTTTATATCGAAGGCAATGAAGCCGAAGGTTCGGTAAAATATGCATTCGGTCTCGATGGGGGCACCACCATCAAGGTTCGTCGCCTCACCAGCGGTGGTATTACCGAGATATTCTCTGCCGCCTCAACCGGCATCGATGCCAAGCTGCGCATCCGCAGAGTTGGAAATAATCTCCGATTTGAACGCCGCACGACTGGATCGTGGACAACTCTTCACACGCGGGCCATGTCCGGCTCCCCTAGCTTGAGCAAAGGTGGCATCTTCCTCTCCACCAGCGCCGCTGAAAATGCACGGGCGAGTTTTGATTATATCATGGTGGTGGATCCCACCAACGTCGGCGACAGCGTTTACAACAATCTGCGTATTACGGAGCTGATGTACAACCCACGTGGAGCCAGCGAGGCCGAATACATCGAGGTCCGCAACATCGGCGGCGCCACCATCAATCTGAACGGCGTAAAAATTGATAATGGCATCACTATGAACATCACGACCGATGTCTTCCTAGTAGCCGGCGCTCATGGTGTTTTCACCGAAAATAGCACCGCTTTCACCGCACAGTTTCCGGGCGTCACAGTGCTAAAGCAATGGGAGAGCGGCAGCCTGAGCAATGGCGGCGAAAAAATTGTCCTTAAAGATGCGGACAATAACATCATTCATGAATTCACTTACTCTGATCAATCACCATGGCCGACAGCTGCGGACGGAACCGGTGCAGCCATGGAAGTGATCAGCACCAGCGGCGACTACAGCAGCGCATCAAACTGGCGCGCCACCGGTGCAGCACCCGGCGGCGGCACCGATACCGATGGAGATGGCGTGCCTGATGCGTGGGAAGCAAAATTTGGAACCAATACCACCGATCCACTTTCCAAGCCACAAGCCACGACATCCGTCAACGGCAGCAACCAGACCCAGATCAACTGGGGCGGCATCAATGGACAAAACTATCGGGTAGAATACTGCGATAATCTGGGCGACGCGTGGCAGACGATCTCAGGAGGCGGCAGTGTTGCAGGCGTCAACGGCACGGTTTCCTTCACTGATCCGCAACTGCCGCGTCCGACGAAGCGCTTCTATCGCATAATGGCGTTGTAGTTTCTCCTCTCACAATTTCCTTTTCATAGAGAAAAAACCAAGCCGCTTGAGGAGGACGGGGGTCCTATTAAAACCTCAAGCGGCATCTTTTTGCTCGCAATGCTCGCGTTTCGAAATTTGAAATCATCAACCTACTAAACAGCCTCATCCACTGTGCTCCATAAAGCGAATGGATCTTTGAATCGATCCCACATGATTTGCCCGCCTTTCATTTCGACATCAGTCAGCAAGGCGAAATCGAGCATTTTAGTGATGACGTCTCTATCCATGTTGGCACCGATGATCACGATTTCCTGTCGCCGATCACCATAGGGTTCCTGCCATTCCTTCGCGAGGGATTGCTTCCATTCTTCTTCATCCGACCAGTGCTCCTTTGGAATGGCTGCCCACCATGAGCCGGCGACTTTGTATTCGCAGGCACCTCCGGCCTGACTCCATTCGCCCACGAATCTGGGACGGGTTGCCAGCCAGAAGAATCCTTTTGAACGAACAACGCCCGGCCATTCTTTCTTAACGATATTCCAGAATCGAATCGGGCTGAACGGTCTTCTTGCACGGTAGACGAAGCTGGCAAAGCCATACTCATCGGCTTCGCTGGTTTCCTCCCCGCGCATGACTTTCATCCAGCCGGGAGCTTTTGCCGCCTCTTCGAAATCAAAGCGATTGGTGTTCAGGATTTCATCCATGGGAACTTTACAGCGCTCGCTGCGGATGGTTTTTGCCCGTGGATTGAGTTTGCGGATGGCACCCTCGACTTTACGAACCAGACCCTCCTCGGCGAGATCGCATTTGTTAAGAATGATCACATCCGCAAACTCGATCTGGTCCACCAACAGATCCACTACCGTGCGCTGATCCTCTTCATTGAGGGCAACTCCACGATCCGTGAGTAATTCGCTTTCCTCAAAGTCCTTCCAGAAATTAAAAACATCGACAACGGTGACCATCGTATCGAGCCGTGAAACATCCCCGAGTGAAGTCCCATCCTCCTCCTGAAAGGCAAATGTCTCGGCGACGGGCAGCGGTTCGGAAATCCCAGTGCTTTCAATCACGAGATAATCAAATCGATCCTCCTGCGCGAGCTGTCGCACCTCTTTGAGTAAGTCTTCCCGCAATGTACAGCAAATGCAGCCATTACTCATTTCTACGAGCTTTTCTTCGCTGCGGGAAAGCTGTGCACCGCCTTTCTCGATCAGTGCAGCATCAATATTTACCTCGCTCATATCATTGACGATCACGGCGACACGGCAGCCTTCGCGGTTGTTGAGAATATGATTGAGTAGCGTGGTTTTTCCGGCGCCGAGAAATCCAGAGAGTACAGTTACGGGAAGTTTTTTCATTTAGGAAACGAGTGGAAAATCGTTCATGAACGAACCGTCGCAGGGAGTGATTTCAACATCGTCCCTGTTATCATTGCAGGTTTACCCTGCGACGGTCGTTCCACTGAAACATGGATGTTTATCTGTTGCGGCGGCGGATCAGCATCGCGCTTGCACCGACGAGTGCGAGGAGTGCGCTGGAAGGCTCGGGTACGACCTCCACGCGGACGCGGAATTCACCGGAATCACCATAAGTTGCCGATTCATCCGTGAGTTTGAATTTTGCCTCATAGATTCCGGGCGCTGCGCCTTCATCGGTATAAAGCACCGGAGTAAACGGAGTGAAATTTCCGCCACCTAGATGATGATCATCGCCAGGATTGTTAAGACCGATATCCAAGGTTGATGTGCCGCCAATGAACAAGCCGGGAGTCAGACTCACCAGTTCGATATGAAGGTCCGCGTCACCATCCAGCAGTGTATTCCAGCGGCCGGAGGATGAATTAAACATGAAATCCTCAACCGTTCCCGAAGTGAAGCCGTTCAGGGAGTTAGTCGCTGCGATTTCCAGAAAACTGGAATCATAAACAGGATCCGCTGGATTTGTGTAAGGATTCGTGAGCAGCTTGTTTGCGTAAGTTCCCGTTCCGATACTGAGTTGGATTGGGGGCAAAGCACCCTCCGGCACATAATCGCTCACTGTAAATGTCTCGGTGTGACTTGGTGGCGTGCCTGTGTAGCGATAAATGGCTTTCGAGTGATAGTGACTGCTTGATGGCGTCACTTCATTTGGATGGGCATATAGGAACGTAAGGCGGTTGAAGTTTGGATTACTCAAGCCGGTATAGACTCCCGAAGTGAACGTCGTAAGATCGTCTGTGCCAACGTAGTAAGAACCGACGACGGCATCGGCGTGTGTCGTTAATGCAGTAACTGTCAGTGCAAGCCCTGCGCTTCTGAGGATTGAGCGTAATGGTAAATAACTAATTCTTTTCATTTTATATTAGGTTGTTGTCATGGTTTCGCTCTGGGGAGCAGGGTGACGTGGGAGATGCCGCCGCAGAGGAAGGTGAAGACCAGACATCACCCTGAAAATCCCACCTCCCCCCGCGGACGGACGTTTTTTAAGAATGAGAACTTATGCGCGGCGCTTCCTGCGCAGGCCAATGAATGCGGCACCGATAGCGCCCAGCAAAATTGAAGAAGGCTCCGGCACCGTCTCGATGCCAAAATGATAGGTTTCCACAGGGCTGCTTGTGAGGTTTGTCTCGCCTGGCCCGAGGTATGCAGACGCTACGACATCTACTTCGTAAATCCCCGGTGCTGTGAATCCAAAGTTGTAATGAGCATGGTTTCCTGAGGATCCGAAGACCACATCGGTTGAAGTGATCCCACCTGCCGAAGTAGACCACCAGACGCGGGGTGAGCCGAATGTGTCGCTATCCCAAAGCGACACCTGTCCCGGCCCACGGACCGCCTGTAAAGTGAGTTTAATCCACTCGGAGGTTTGCCCGGATTTGCGCGGATCAGTCTCTGTGTATGTAGAAAAAGAGCCTGGGGCTGTCTCCTCTGCACCCAATCCCAAAAACAATTTTGCGGGCTCTTGCGCTATGGGTAACACCCATAAGTCAGAACCTGGCGTAGTTCCCAAAAAATCCCATTGCGCTCCAGCAGGACGCGTCATTTTCGTATTCGTATCTGCAAACAGGAGTGCATCGGAAGGTGCATACTCCGCAACATTTTCTTCGTCGTGAACATGGAGATTCCAGGCCCCGCTCGAGTATTCAAGACCGATATCCACGTGCCCTTCCGTGATGATTGCGTCATAGGCATTGCCCCTGGACGTTGTTAAAAGCAGCCCGATTGCGGCTGTGAGGATGAGTAATTTAGAATTCATTCGTAATGAAGTTGTTAGTTTGTTTTGCGAGGGCGAGCCAGGGTGATGAGTGAAAGTCCGAATGCGCAGAGCAGTGTGGAGGAAGGTTCAGGGACGACCTGAAAATGAAAAGTAGTGAGATCGCTTTCCGTGTATTCGCTGCCAGAAATAAGGGTACCGAAGGCCCTGAAGCCGAGCGTGTAGTCTCCCGGAGCCGAAAACGCCCAGTTGAAGTGGGTGTGATTACCGGGCAAAAGATTTCGACTATCTGCGGCACTCAGCCCATCCGCTGTGTTCATGTAAACGGTCGGATTGCTGAAGGAATCTATAAAGTAGAGTGCGAAGCTCCCAGGGCCGCTAAATGATTCCAGTTTCAAAGTGACGCGGTTCAGTTCAAAGACGCCGCTTGGAATGCCTCGGGCAAGGAAAGGAGCTTCCACTCCTTCACCAATCCAGTCACCGGACAGACTTCTGTTTTCGGTAGAGATGCCGAGATAGAGGAGTTCTGGGTCTTGTCCTTGGGGTAAAATCCACACGGGATTTCCTTCAGCTCCTAAAAAGGAATAGTCTGGGTCAGCTGGAATCTCGGTCTGCGCACTGAGGCCGACGGATAAAATCACGCGTTCAGGATCAGGTTTGGGAATACGCATCCCCAGGAATTCAATCGTGTTATCCTCATCACGCGCCGTAAGCAGCCAAGGGCCATCCGCAGTATTGATTTGGGATGCATTGAAATTGATTCCAATATCCGCGTGTTCGGATGTCAGGGTTACCACCTCTGCACGCGAGGAGGCACCAACGATCAAAATTAGAACGGGAATGCGCGCTATCATTCCGGCGGCTTTGCAAAAGGTTCCTTTTTGTCGATCCGACGCTTCACTTCCTCCGCATCGATATTTTGCACATGCCCATCGGCATATAAATAATTGGCACTTCCGGAGGTTCTGTCTTTGTTACTGGGTCCCAGACGGTGACGATCTGGCTGAATATCCCGCAGGACATTTTTCCACCCCTTCCAGTTGCGCGAATGCGTGTGATCTCCTGTGAGACCGACATCCATATCGTCCGACCCGATAAACATGACAATAGTTTTATCAGGTTGCTTAAGCTGTTGCCGGATGGTGAATGATTCCTTCACACGCCCAAATCCATCCACAAGCGGGACACAAATGTATTCATTCAGGATATAGCTGGTTCCCTTTGCATCGAGCCGCTCCTTTGCTTTCGGATCAGCAGGGCATATCCGTATTTCGTCCACATTATCGAGATAGGGCTTAAGCAACCATACCCATGCTTTTTCCTCATCTTCCGTGGTATGCATGGAGCCCGGGTATTCACCGCTATGGTCGTCGCAGTAAGAATTCAGCCCAATTCCGATCTGACGCATATTAGACATGCAATGCAATTTATTTGCACTAGCATGACTACTTGCAAAGGCAGCATAAATCAACGCTGATAAAACTCCGATAAGGGAGAATCCCACCATAAGCTCAATAAGAGTGAACGCGGATAAAGGACGAGACACAGAACCTTTTCTTGCAGGCTATCTGCAATTAGTCAACCCTTATTGTCTGATTGTTGCATTAAATATAAGACTAGTTCATCAAGGATCCTCGAAAACAAGGACTCTATTTGCCCTCCAATAATCTCAGAGGGGAAAAGCCAAGCCGCTTGAGGAGAGACGGGGGTTCTTTCAAAACACCAATCGTGAGAATGTGCAATGGATTGCCAAATACTTCCTATAAAATGCTGGAGTCATGGTTTGTATTCATCTCGCACCCAAAACCAAACCGACATGATGAGATTCGTAACGATAACCCTGACAGCATTTTTATTCACGCAAAGCCCTGCTTCATTTGCTCAGAAAACCCTCCCTGCTCCCACCACCCCTAACCAGAGTGGGAGCGTTACATTCTATAAAACAAAACCGGGGATTTATGCCAACCTACCCGTCGCCTGGTTTGCCCCGGAGGTTTACCAAAAAACCGTAGCGGGTCGGATGGAGTATTGGGTGCGTGATACCATCAAAGATTACAAAGATCCCCGTCCACGCTATTATTTTGTCGATGGATTTGGAATCGGTTCCACGTTGGATTACGGGCCGATCTTGCGAGGCGGTATCTACATGGTGAGGTGTGCACGATTCCTGGGTGAACATTTCCACAAGGACAATCAGATGGAATCCCATGTGATGTGGATCAGCATTCCCGGCCCGCTGATGGAACCCGGCGAGGTTCCCGTTCCTGCGAAGTTTCAGCCCACGAAAAACTGGCAGGAGGAACACATGACCCTGCTGCCTCAATACGCGCCTTTGCTCAACAAGATCAGCGTTTCCTATATTCGCAATATCGGGCAGACAGACGCCGGACTTTTAAAATTTGGAGCAACCCATACGCCTACCAGCGAGGACCTTAACAAGAAGGCGATTACAACCAGCATTGATCTACCGTCATCCTGGCGAAAGGAATTGCCTCACGATGTCACAGAAGGGGAGATCAACCTGAATAATGTCGGCGAGGCGGGATTACGCCTACTGACGGATGCGCAACTCGATGAAGTCGCCAACATGCAGCCGCTCGGCGGACTCTGGTTTTCCGATCTCGAACGAGCATTCACTCCGAAATATTATTGGAGTGCGAATATCGAAGACTCCACGTTACCGAACTACTACAAGCTTTACGAAAAGCTGCGGGCGAAATCGAAAACACGGTTTCTGGGCGATTACTACCGGCCATTTTTTCAGGCCAAAGGTTTGCACGGATCGGATGATGGATTGCCACGCCCGTTGGATCGCAATTTTGTTCCTTCCATTGAAAAGCCAGAGCTTCGCCTGGAAGGCTGCTACCGGAATTTCAAGCATGAAGGTAAGATCAAATCTATGCGCGAGGTGATGAATATATTCACCGCCGATGCCTATCCTGCGAGCTGGATGCCATCGCGCATTGCCGATCAACAACTCACCCCCGCGCTCTACCATATTTACAGTTTCCTGTTTGATCTGATCCAATCCCGCCGCGTGCTGCCGCCCGATCAAAAGGTCATTACATTCGCCTGGACGCAAACGGATGCGGAAGGCGCGACAACCCGGCTTTACTTTCAATACCCCAATGGGCGGGCTTCCTACATGTTACGCACAGCTACTCCCGCATGGTGGGCCCAAAGCGCGCACATGCTGAGTATGATTGCAGGGGATGGGATCAAGTGGTGGACAGAGGGAATGGTGAATGGAAACAACATCAACCGTCTCGGCGATGGCGATGGGGATCCTCAATGGCAGCCTTCCGTGAAAGATGCTCCGTCACCATTGGTCAAAGGCGGGGTGGACTTGTATCCAAGACATCCATTTTACAACTACACATGGGCAAAGCTGGGTGAATATCAGCTCAAGCATGTGGAACGGTCGCTGGATCGGTGGGAGTTTGCTTCCTATAAAATGGATGGGGAAACGATAGCCGCCGTTTCAAAGCATAAGGACGCGGGTGCCAATAAGGCGGAAACTGTCCTGAATCTCGCCGATAAAAGACGCCCTATTGTCATTCTATCGGGAACTCCGGGGGCGCAGTCTCTCTTCGCGGTCCATCCCTTTGGAGACTGGCGGAAACGCTACAAGCTGAGTGTCCAACTCGACGGAAAGCAACGGGACATCACGATCTCTGGAAAGTGGCCGACTCTGGTGAAGCTTTCCCGCTAAATTTGTCTGAATTAGCCGCAAAACAACATAGGTTTCATAGGTTTTAACTACCCTCATTAAGCCTTTTCAAAAGTGTGTTTTTAACAGAATTTTGCTTCCAATCACACCCTGCCGTGAAGACTAATAAATTAATCACACTTTCAAATATAATTATCTAAGCACTTGACCCAAACCAAGTCGGGGATTTACTGATTATGCCCAATGTTCATCCCCCTGAACACTTTATCCCCCAGAGCCCCCATGAGTTTCTTCCCACAGGTGATGCGTGCTTTCATTAGGTTTTTGAAAAGTAAGCGCCAAAGAATAGGAGTCAGTTTAATCACTTTGCTGATTCCACTCAGCCCAGCGGTGGCTGATATAAGCGTAGCGATCAACTACGGAGCCTCCTGGAAATGGAACATCCCAACCAGCGATCCCGGAACGTCGTGGCGCGGGACTGGTTACAATGATTCGGGTTGGGCGAGCGGCCCGGGGTTGCTTGGTTTTGATACCGATCTTATACCTGCACCCGGTCTCCAAACCACCGTGGGCGCGGCCAATAATGGGCGGGTCACTTATCTTTTTCGCAAAACATTCACCTACTACGGCAATCCGGCGGGCATCTATTTTGCGACAGATCAAATCGTGGATGACGGTGTGAGGTATTATCTGAATGGGAATTTGCTCGGTGCAGTGCGGGTGTCGGCCAACGGGGCATGGGATGAAGGCGCCAGCCCATCGGTGACCAACGCTGCTGAGGAAATTAACTGTTTAACCGGAGCTGCAACGGGACTCATCAATGGCAGCAACGTCCTGTGCGCTGAAGTTCACAACAATGGTCCCGGTGGTTCGGATATGGTTTTTGGGGCAAAGCTGACCCTTTTTAAACCCGGCGCGGTGAATATGACCAACTGGAGGACTCAGTATTTCGGCACCTCAGCCAATTCCGGGAATGGTGCTGACACCTCGGACATTGACCTCGACGGCTTGAAAAACATCGTCGAATACGCGCTCGACACCGATCCCAATAAACCCACACCCGCGTGGGGGAACGTGAAAGTAGAGGGTGGCAATCTCACGCTCATTTATACCCGCCGTAAAGCGGCGACGGATGAACTGACATTTAGTGCGCTTTGGATGGTGAATGCGGCTGATGCGGGCAGCAGCGCTGGAGTGACCACCCAAGTCATCGGCGACAATGGGACTTTTCAAACCGTGAGGGCGTCGGTGCCGACTGGGGTCGATCCCAAAAAATTCTTTAAACTGAATGTCACGCTGACCCCTACACCGAGCGCTCCGTGCTGGAAGACATTTATGATGACGTATGTCGGTGAGGAGACTTGGTCAGATGGGCAGACTTACTATTTGAATAGGGCCAACGTTCCCGGTCGCCCACTCCCTCCTGCCGGCGTCACTGTAACCAACATCGCGCATATCAAGGCTGTGGTGGACACATGGGCTGCACTCGGCGGAACTCATATTTCATTTCCAATTGGCTGGGATGAAACCGAGGTGGCTTTGGGGCAGTTTGACTTTCGCAAGCTCGACTGGATTTTTGCGTATGCGACCTCCAAAGGCATCAAATGCAACGTCATACCATGGCCGCTGCTGAGCGATAGCGATAACCCCGATCACCAATACGACACGGCCGTGAGCTGGAAATATCAGCAGTCCGACATGCCTCGCGACATGCAGGGTAACAAGCTTCAGCACTTCATGAATTTCCACTCCCCGAAAATCAGCAATTACTACCGCTGGCTGCATGCGCTGGGAGCCTATCTGGCTCCGCATTGGAATGCCGGAGCAATCGGGTACGTATCCGTAGTGGTGACTCGGGAAAAGGAAATGCACTACACAATTATCACCGATGCTTCGCAGACGGATTTTCACCCCGACGCTATTGCGGCGTATAACACCTGGCATCAATCCAACTATGGAGCAGGCGCGCCCTATCCCCAGCAATACATCAGCGGGAACACCGATGGAAAACGCTTTTACAAATTCAAGACCGAGACGCTCGTCAATTTTCTGAACACCTCCAACGGTATCCTTAAACAATACGCGCCGTTTCGCTGCGTCTGGGATGCGGGATCATTTACGGACAATCTTGCGAACCGCAACGCGTGGGGGGCACTGGCCGGCCAGGCCACTTCCGTGGACGGCTATAAACACAATCCGGACATTTACTATCCTGCGATTTTCGATACCCGTGCTGCGCTGGGCGTAAAAGGCTGGGCCAGCATAGAGTGGACAAACTCGGACACGACCATCGCCGATGAAAACGAGCGCAAAATCCAACTCCTTTCCCAGATGAAAGCATCCATTGATGCCGGAGCGAATGACATCTCCTTCGCATTTTATGATCAGACTGGAAATCCATCCGTAATGGCGTTTCTCGCCGCCGTCGTCCAGAACATGAAAACTTCCGGCCATTGGAACAAACCAGTGCCCGCGCCCGTGACTTCCGGCACGCAGATCAACATCACGCTCTCCAACGTGATTCAAAATAGCTACAACAACTATCACGCACCGTTTAACGCCGCGTATTCAAGCAGCGGGATTTATCCAAATATAAAAGTCACGAACGACCTCCCATAGTCTTCGAATGAAAATGGAAGGGGCCGTCTTGCCCTGGATCAACAAACTCCCTTTCTTGTTTTCGTGGCCTATCAAGGCCCCGGCCGCCTAGGGGTCGTGTCCTCCCTCATTTCACCTCCGGAACGAGTGTCGTTAGTAAGCCGCGACCCCGTTGCCTTTCCGAGGGGCTGATCGGTCCCGAACACATCGTGCGTTTCAAAACCGCGAAGCCCTACGTAAACGGACCGAACACTGAGTTTTATGATTATCTGAATGCGAAGATGATTCCGGGGTGTGATCTCAGCGGCGGTTACGCGACTTTTCAACACGGCGGACGTCTGCCCGCGCACGTGCATGACTTTGATGAATCCATCTGCATTGTGCAGGGAAAAGCGACCTGCAACGTGGAAGGTCGCCTTTACTCAATGTCTGGCGGAGCTACCGCGCTCGAGCCGATGCCGGTGAGTACGGAAATCGACGAGCGTTTCACCCAGCCGGGGGCTGATCCGTGGGGGGATAGGTGATTTAGGGTAAGACCTGGTCCCTTTTTCTATACCAAAAACCGAGTGTAATAAAGTAAGCCACGACCCCTATTCTTCGCTTGAGAGGACCCATGCATCTTTCCGCCCTTCTCGCCAGACCATGAGTGTCAATAGTAAGCCACGACCCCAATTCGACCCCCTAATGATCGGCTACAAAATTGGCCGCGTAAAAAGAAAAAACCATCAATAGACAGGATACATTTCGCATCTAAACTAAATCCACGAGTATCTTCTCTCAAGACAACCCGATCAGGAAAACCCATTAGAATCGCACTATGAAAACCACCTTTCACCAACGCGCAGAAATAGCCTGGGGCGCACTTTCTTGCGCTATACTTGGAGCACTTGTTGTCATCGTCTCCATTCGCGAGCAGCACACCGATCGCCCCGCAAAATCCGATCCGTCGATTGTCGCAGAACCACAAGCCGCCCAGCCTCCGCAAATGGAACAGAAGGCACAGGAGCCAGTTAGACCCATCGGAACATCATCGCGTCTTGGGTCAATGCCCAAGCTCGACATGGCAGGAGGGCTGCACGAGCCAGCGAGGGCTGTGAACTTTAGAGGCGGCGCGCCCCGTTATTATAGCGTCGAAAGAGGCAGCGGCAGCGCATCCGCAAGCGGCTACGCCACGACACCAGCCCCAGCTCCATCAGCCCGACCATCGGAGTCTCGCGGTGAGACTCGCAGCGAAAGCCGGAGAGAATCCACGCCCCGACAAGTGAGCGTGCGCTGATCGGCCTCTCCGTGTGGGATAGACAGCGCAGTATGAACGAACTCTGAATAGGGGTCGTGGCTTACTATTGACACTCATGGTTTAGCGAGGAGGGCGGACAAATAACTGGGGCTTCCCATGTTAGAGATAGGTGAAAATCCATGTTCTTGTCAGCCCTCACAGCCCCGACGGGTGCCTGATCTTATAGCGCTTTGCGGGACGGCTTTTGGTCGTCCATTTCGGGCCTTCGTTCTGGCCGTGCCAGCCGGTGTCGAAACGCAGCCCGGCGACGACTAAAAACACATGGCCTTTGCGGGCGTAAACACTGATCCATTTGCCCTCACCGCTGCGACCATATTTCCGAAACGCTTTCGATGTCGTGGCACCTCGCAGCAAGCCGGCTTCTCTCAACACATACGACGCGGCACCGGAACAATCATACGCGGTGTCCAGCTCGGTGCCGTGTCCGCATCCGTAGCCATAGGGCAGGCCGTGAATGCGATTTCCCGCTGCAATCGCGGCGTGAACTTGTTCCGGCGCTGATTCCGGCGCGATGGCCTGTCCGTTTTCCAAGACTGCCGTTTTCCCTGCCTTGTATTGGTATTTATAAGACGGACCCGCGCAGCCGCTGAGACAGATCACCAGCAAAAGCCAAGTGTAGAGCAAGATTGAATACCTGTTTTTTTGCAATGCCTTCATTTCGCGTGTTCTGTTTAGCGGACAAATTGCATTGGCGATTAACGCCGGGCGGCTTCCAGGCTTGCAAGCGTGCGACGATGTTCGTCTTGCAGATACATCAGCTGCTCCTGAATTTCCTTTTTCGAGCGACTCAATTCCTTCTCCCGCGTGTGCGCAGCCGCCTCCACTTCCTTGCGGATGGCCGCCTTGATCGCATCGATGTGCGCTGCCGTATCCACCTGCACACGTTCCGCATTGGCCAGTAGCTTTTCCGCCTTCAAACGTGCTTCGCGTTCACGATTGAGATCGCTCGCCGAGTTGCGCTGAATCGTCTCCAGCGCGGTAATCCGGCGGGTCAGCTCTTCGATCTGCCGGTTGGTCTGACGCAGCTTTTCCGCATCCGAAGCAAATGCCACGGGCGTTAAAGAAGTAGTTTCGCTTTTCGGCGCTTCTTCTTTTTCCAAAAAGACCGATATCTGCGCCGAGAAAGCTTTGATCATCTCCAGCATCGCATCGCGCTCGGTGGTGACTTTATCGTTTTCTACTTCTTGTGGCGTCGCCTGCTGACTTGCATCCGTCGGCTTTTTATTTTGATCCATAGTCCGAGCTGGTTGATTGATGATAGTTGATGGTTGATAGAAAATGCAGCGGCTCCTGCAAGTCTGTCGGTTTCATTCAGTGCAATTTAAGGCTTAAACAGCCTGCTGAGTAATGACGGAGACACTAGCGACTGGAGCGGTTTTTGTCTCCACAAAGATTGAGTCCTCGCCGGCCGACGACTGCGCAAAACGGGCGTATTCCGCAGCAAGCGCCTTGGAGAGCGTGACGACGATCACGACATCCGCCTCGTCATACGTCTTCTCATGAATTTGCGCGTGCTGATGCAGCCGGGCCAATGCGGCGGACTCCCCGGCGGGGATGCGAAGCTTGCGCGTGACGGTATCCGGCGCCGCAAGCTCACTCATCTTTTCCAATAACGCATCGATCCCTTCCCCGGTATGAACCGAGATAAAAAAGGCGTCCGGAAAATGACTCTTCAAGTCGGCCATCACCGCCGCATCGGCGACCCGGTCGATCTTGTTCAAAACCACGATTGTTGGGCGCGCATCGGCACCGAGTTCGTGCAATACCTTCAAGGTCGTGTTGTGGAAATTCATCACCTCTGGCGCGCTTGCATCCAGCAGATGAATCAGAAAATCCGCCATCGCAGACTCTTCCAGTGTGGCATTGAAAGCCTCCACTAGACGATGCGGCAGCTTGCGCACAAAGCCGACGGTATCCGTGAGCAAAAGCGGCTGACGATTCGGCAGTGAAACTTTCCGCGTCGTGGTGTCGAGCGTTGCGAAAAGCTTGTCCTCCACCAGCACATCAGCACCCGTAAGCCGCCGAAGGAGCGAGCTTTTGCCGGCATTGGTGTAGCCGACAATCGCGCAGTTTGGGACCGGCGTGCGTTTGCGATCCTTGCGCTGCGTGGCGCGTGCCCGTCGCACGTCTTCAATCTCGCGCTTCAGACGATCAATCGACTTCCACATCTTGCGACGATCCTGCTCAAGCTGACTTTCTCCCTCGCCTTTCGCGCCGATTCCGCCGCCCTGACCACCTAGATGGCTCCACGCCCGGGTCAATCGCGGGAGCGAATACTCCAGCCGTGCCAGCTCCACCTGGAGACGGGCCTCACGCGTTTGCGCACGGCCGGAAAAAATATCCAGAATGATTCGTTGTCGGTCAAAAACCGGCAGCTTTGCCAGTTCCTCCCAGTTTCGCTGCTGGCTTGGGCTGAGCTCGTTATCCAAAACAATTGCGCCGTACCCGTTCTCCCTAGCCTTATCCACGATCTCCTGCGCCTTCCCCGAACCGATCAGAAACTGCGGCTTCATTTCGCGATGATGCACCAGCATTTTTTCCCCGATCTTCATCCCCAGCGTGTTCACCAGCTCCTCGAGTTCATTCAGGAGACTGTCTGCCTCCTCTTTCCCGGCAGGATCTACATAGGCGGAAACCAGAAGGGCGGGGCCTTTGAGTTCTGTGTGCTCGAGGAAAGTAAACATTGGGTGGAATCGGCTAGCATAGCGGCGGTCTCCTTCGCCGCAAGGCAGGAACCGGGCAAAGGAAGACGGAGGGTGTGATTCGAAGTGGGTGAGGTTGAAAGAAGTGGCGGCGGCGAAGCCGCCCAAAGTAGCGCGAGCTTCCAGCTTGCGCATGCCATGGAGTTCAATCGCCGTGTTTCCAATAGGCAGTAATTTGCGACCCACCTGCAACGCTTTAAGTAGCGATGCGGGCAGGCGCAATCTGGAAGCATTCGCTACCTTGCTCCGCTCCTCTGGCTTTGTCTATCCTCTCGATTCAACCGCACCTAGGTTTAATCGCACCCCGGCGAAAGTTGGAAGGGAGGCAAAGCTTGACGCAAAAGGGCGTTTGCAGAGGATGTGCGCCCCATGCGATTTCAGACACTTTTCGAGGGCCGCCATTTTTTAATCCCGTTCGGGTTGGGAGCTATATTTTTTTGGTGGCTCGCCGCAGACTGGTCCGGCTGGAGCTGGCTGGCGATTCCCTGCACCATGGGGTTCATCTTCTGCGCCAACTTCTTCCGCGATCCGGACCGTCATATTCCTCAGGAAGAGGATATCATCGTGGCAGGGGCCGACGGGATTATTGACGCCATCGAAGAGGTGGAGGAGACGGAATTCATCAAAGGCCCTTCGCGTCGGGTCAGCATTTTTCTCAATGTCTTCGATGTGCACGTCAATCGCGCCCCGATCGCAGGGCGGATCGTGTATCAGCAACATCACCCAGGCACCTATCTCGATGCGCGCTCGCCATATTGTCACCAGAAAAACGAGGCGCTGACATGGGCGTTTGAAGGGAAACAAGCGACGCTTGTGGTGCGCCAGATCACGGGAGCGATTGCCCGGCGGATAGTGCCCTGGAGCAGGACGGGCGAGATGGTGGAAAAAGGGCATCGTTTTGGAATGATCCGTTTTGGTTCCCGCACCGATATTTACCTGCCGCTGGATGCCGAGGTGCTTGTCAGCCTAGGCGATCGTGTGGAAGGCGGCTCGAGCGTGCTGGCGCGATTTGCCGCGAAAACTGAGACCACGGAACAAAAAGCGTCATGAGTGCAACAAACGACGACGGTTCACCAAAGATCTATCTCCTGCCGAATCTGATGACGGCTGGCAATCTGTTCTGCGGATTTCTGGCGACGCTCAAAATTTTGCAAGGCGCACTAGAAAGCGCGAGCGCAATGGCAGTGGCTAATTCCAGCGGCCTGATTTCCCAGGCGGCAAAAGTTGCGGCACTCGATGCAGGAAGCGGCCATTTCAAATTCGCTATCTGGTGCATTCTGGCGGCGTGTGTGTTTGATCTATTAGATGGACGTCTCGCGCGCCTCGGCGGGACAGACAGTCCTTTTGGTCGAGAATTCGATTCACTGGCGGACGTGGTTTCTTTCGGCGTTGCCCCCGCTTTGATGGTGAGTCGCGTGGTGCTGAGGGATTTCGACAAACTCGGTTGGCTCGTCGCCTCGATCTATCTCATTTGTGGCGCAATGCGTCTGGCACGTTTCAACTGCATTGCCGCCGCCAACTCCGCAAGCGCGTCCAAGGAATTCAAAGGCTTTCCTATCCCGGCCGCTGCTGGGCTGGTCGCCTCCCTGACGCTGTTCATGCTGCATCTCAACAACGACAAGGTTGAGCACGCGCTGATGCAATGGATATTACCTCCGCTGCTCTTGTTTCTATCCTGGATGATGTTTAGCGGGTTCAAATACCCGAGCTTTAAAAACATAAACTGGCGGACAACACGCAGTATCCCCGTCTTCCTGTTCACGATCGTCGTATTAATTCTGGTCTGGCAGTTTTACTGGTGGATGTTGGCGTTGATTTTCATCTCCTATCTTCTGTATGGCTTCCTTCGACCGTTCCTGTCGAAGCGTATCAAACAGAACATTGAGGAAGGCGAAGACGAGGATGATCACGAGTACATCAGCCCGAACGATAAATAAATCCTCCTAAGGCTTCGTGTAACCCCGGCTTTTCCCAGAACCGATAACCCAGATTTAAAAATCACTAACTATGAACAAACTGCTCCCTTCCCTGGCCATTGCCATCCTCACCACATCCATCGCTGCTCATGCGCAATCCACAGATCCCGGTCCGCTGACTGGTGAGTGGACGAAAATCCAGGCGACGGATGAGTTTTGGGCGGAAGGCGCGAGCACTGCCGATGTGAACAAGGACGGCAAAGGCGATCTCCTCTGCGGGCCTTACTGGTACGCGGGACCGGATTTTAAAACACGGACTGAAATTTACCCTGCCGACAGGAGTTACGACCGCAAAATGCCTGATGGCACGACTGCAAAGACACCGGGCTTTAAAGGTGTCCTCAGCGGCGAGAATGATTACTCAAAGAACTTCCTGAATTACACCTTCGACATCAATGCCGACGGGTGGGTGGATTACATCGTGGTTGGGTTCCCAGGCGAACAGACCTTTTGGTATGAGAATCCAAAGGGCAAGGAAGGTCACTGGAAACAGCACACCATTCTTGCTGTCACCGATAACGAATCGCCGATTTTTGTAGATCTCACCGGCGACAAAAAGCCCGAGTTACTCAGCATGAGCGGTGGCTTTCTTGGATACGCGGAGGCCGACTGGAGCAAGCCTGATCAACCATGGAAATGGAACGCGGTTTCTCCAAACAACAACTACCACAAATTTACCCACGGCATCGGCTATGGTGATGTGAATGGCGATGGGGAGATTGATCTCCTTGACTCGACCGGATGGTGGGAGCGCCCAAAAAATTGGGATGGAAAAGCAGTCTGGAAAAAGCACGACATCCAACTCGCAGGCACGCAGGGCGCATCGCAGATCTACGTTTACGATGTTAACGGCGACAAAAAGAACGACATCATCACTGCTCTCATGGCGCACGGTTATGGAATGGCTTGGCATGAACAGACCAATGACGGCGGCGTAGTCGGATGGAACCGGCACGTGATCGTAGGCGGTGATGTGGACGGCAAGAACCTCGAGGGCGAAACAGGTGTGGTATTCTCTCAGTTACACGGCGTGGACCTCGTGGATATGAACAAGGACGGCCTGAAAGACATCGTCACCGGCAAGCGCGTTTGGGCGCACGGTCCGTCTGGTGATGCCGAGCCCAATGCAGCAGGGGTTCTCTACTGGTTCGAACTCAAGCGCGAAGCTGGCAAGGCGAAGTTCATCCCACACCTCATTGATGACAACAGCGGCATCGGCACTCAGGTCATGGGAGCGGATGTAAACGGCGACAAAAAAATCGACGTGGTCGTGGGGAATAAGCGCGGCGCGTTTGTCTTCCTACGCAAATAAGCGACCTGAACATTCAAAACATAAACCCGCTGCCAGACCCGGCAGCGGGTTTTGTTTTGTGCAATCGAAATTGAACCATGTCACGCAGCCAAT
>Ga0209181_10001773_pt1 | contig 36630 bp, 32 predicted proteins | sample MAT05_FD_187208 | JGI IMG/M metagenome (GOLD analysis project Ga0209181, IMG submission 187208) | Freshwater microbial communities from Lake Fryxell liftoff mats and glacier meltwater in Antarctica - MAT-05 (SPAdes) (version 2) | ecosystem: Environmental > Aquatic > Freshwater > Ice > Liftoff... | reverse complement strand
GTCCACGAGCAGATCATCCCCGTCAAGGACATCTGGCTCTACCCACTGAGGCAGAACTTCCGAGCCGTTCTCTGCGCCTGAAGGCCTCTGCCTGAGAGACCGACATGCGGGTTCACTGAATGTTTACGGCTGATCAGATGTGCGGCGGCCGGGGTCGACCGGCAAGGAACCGCGGCGATGTGGCCAGTATCAGTCGAACACCGGCGACTCCACACCCAGCACCTTGTGCAGCTTCGGGCTGGTGGTGGTGTATTGCAGCAGGATGCGCTTGTCCGGGAACACCACCGGTGCGGCGCCGAAGGCGGCCAGCGCGGCTTCATGGAAGCCCGACAGGATCAGCTTCTTTTTGCCCGGGTAGGTGTTGATGTCGCCCACCGCAAAGATGCCCGGCACGTTGGTCTGAAACTTCTCCGTGTCGACGACGATCTGCTTACGTTCGATGCCGAGGCCCCACTCAGCAATCGGCCCTAGCTTGGGGCTGAGGCCGAAGAAGACCAGCAGCATGTCCAGCGGCACCACGCGCGTCACGCCATCGGAGCCAGTGACCTTCAGCCTTGCCAGCCGGCCGTCCTGCATTTCAAAGCCGGTGATCTGGCCGACGATGAACTGCATCTCGTAGGTCTCGCACAGTTCACGCATCTTTGCCACGCTGGCCGGCGCGGCGCGAAAGCCGTCGCGGCGGTGGATCAGGATCACGCTCTCGGCCTTGTTGGGGCCTTCTTGCACGAAGTTGAGCGACCAGTCCAGCGCCGAATCACCGCCGCCGATGATCACCAGGTTCTTGCCGGCGAACTGCGCCGGGCTCTTCACGTGGTAGAAGAGTTGCGTCTCATCGAACTTCTCGATGCCGTCGACCTTCAGCGTGCGCGGCTGGAACGAACCCACGCCACCGGCGATGAAAATGGTCTTGGTGAGGAAACGCGTGCCCTTGGAAGTCTCCACGTAGAAACGGCCGTCGACCTGCTTCTCGACCACCATCACCTCTTGCCCGAGGTGAAAGGTGGCGCCGAAAGGTTCGATCTGCTTGAGCAGGTTGTCTGTGAGTTCCTTGCCGGTGCACACGGGCACGGCGGGGATGTCGTAGATGGGCTTGTCGGGGTAGAGCTCGATGCACTGGCCGCCCGGGTAGGCGAGCGAGTCGATGATGTGCGCCTTGATCTCCAGCAGGCCCAGTTCGAACACCTGGAACAAGCCGACCGGCCCCGCGCCGACGATGACGGCATCGGTTTCGATGGGGTCGCCGAGTTTGCCGGCAGCGGCGCCGTCCGGGTTGCCCGCTGTCGGGGCAGGAGCGTCAAGCAGGGAAGTGAAGGTCGAAGTCATGGCGTGCGTGGCGGCCCTTGGCGGGGCCCGAAAAACAATACTGCAAAACGGCAGCTGGGTGCGTCAGCGGATCAGCTCGGACATCTTGTCCTTGACGTCCTTCCAGGCATCGGCGTCGGGCTGGGGCGCCTTGCGCTTGGTGATGCTCGGCCACTTGCGCGACAGATCGGCGTTCAGCTTGATGAAGTGCAACTGGTCGGTCGGCACGTCTTCTTCGGGCAGGATGGCGTTGACCGGGCATTCCGGGATGCAGACGGCGCAGTCGATGCATTCGTCGGGATCGATGGTGAGGAAGTTCGGGCCTTCACGAAAGCAGTCGACGGGGCATACGTCGACACAGTCGGTGTACTTGCAGCGGATGCAGGATTCGAGGACGACGTGGGTCATGGGAGGGCGTGGTGTTGACGACGGTGCGAACCGGGCGCACGGGCCCGGCGCCGAATGACGCCCGGGAACCGATGCCCACCAATTCAAACACTGATTTTAGGGCCGACTGCGCAGTGCGGCCGTCGGGTGGTCTTGCAAAGCCGTGACGGTCGGCAGGCAAACCGTCGCGGGCGCCGCGCCGCCGGTGCCGACGGCGCCAGCGCCGACCGTCACCACCGTCGGCCGGCCGGCGTGCAGGAGGGTGGCTTGTGGCAGGCTGGCAACCTGGTGGTCGCTGCCAATCTGATCGGGCCAGCCGGCGCGCGACACCACGCAGACGGGGCTGTCGGACGGCCAGCCCGCGGCCAGCAGCTGGCGGCTCAGGCGGGCCAGCTGACGGCCTGCCATGTAGAAGACTTCGGTGTCGGCATGGCGGCCGGCCTGCAGATGGCCTTCACGCGTCATCGCGGTGCTCAGGCTCACGCTGCGGCCGTGGCCGCGGCGCGTCAGCGGGCGCTGCTGGGCTGCTGCGGCGGCGAGCGCAGCCGTCACGCCGGGCACCACTTCGCATTCGATGTGGGCCGCGGCGAGCGCCTGCAGTTCTTCTTCGAGGCGGCCGAAGACGCTGGGGTCGCCGCCCTTCAGCCGTACCACGACGGCGTGGCTGCGGGCAAAGCGCACCAGCATCGCGTCGATGGTGGCCTGCCCGGTGGCGTCGGCGAACCCGCGCTTGCCGACGTCGACCCAGCGCGCCGCGGGCGCCAGGTCTCGCAATGCGGGGTCGGTGAGGGCGTCGAACAGCACGACATCGGCGCGTGCCAGCCAGCGTGCGCCGCGCAGCGTGATCAGGTCGGCGGCACCGGGGCCGGCGCCTATGAAAATGACCTGGCCCATATCAGGCTGCCGCCGGCTCGGTGCGGTCTTCGACGCCGCCCTCGGGCGAATGTGACGGCCCATGCAGACCGCATTCCTTGTTCTGGTCGCCTTCCCACCACCAGCGCCCGGAGCGCTCGTCCTCGCCCAGCGCCACGCCGCGGGTGCAGGGTGCGCAGCCGATGCTGGGGTAGAACTGGTCGTGCAGCGTGTTGTACGGCACTTCATGCATCTCGACGTAGTGCCAGATGTCCTTCAGGCTCCAGTCGGCCAGCGGGTAGAAGCGCTCGCGCCCACCGGCGTCGTTGTCGCGGAAGGGCGTGTTGCCGCGCTGCTCGCTCTGCTCGCGGCGCAGGCCGGTGATCCAGGCGCTGCGGCCCTGCAGCAGACGTTTCATCGGCTCCAGCTTGCGCACGGCGCAGCAGGCCTTGCGCAGATCCACGCTCTCACGCATGGCGTGTTCGCCGTGCCGGCGCAGGAAGTGAACGACGGCTTCCTGGTGCGGCCTGTGCACCTCCACCTGCAGGCCGTAACGCTGTTCGATGCGCGGCAGCATGGCCATTGTTTCCGCGTGCAGGGCGCCGGTGTCGAGCGTGGCCACTGCGATGGGCAGCCGGTGGCGGGCGATCATGTCGGTCAGCACCATGCCTTCGACACCCAGGCTGCTGGCCTGCACGATGTGGCCGGCGTGTTCGTCGGCCGCTTCACGCAACAGGGCAACCGCGTGCGCCACCCGGGCCTCGAACCCGGGTGTCTTGCGGGCGTGCAGTTCGACGGCGTTGCGCGTGTACATGTTCATGTCGGCCAACAGGAGATCAGGCGGTCTGGCGGGCGAACAGCGGCAGTGGCGCCAGCGTGTCGGCCTGGTAGTGGCCGGCGAAGATGCCGAGCGCGCGCCGCGCCGCAGCCTCGCCCTGATCGGCGCGCAGTCGTGCGGCGTCGAAGCCGGTGCGCTGCAGCAGCGGCAGCATGTCCACCAGCACCTCGCCGCTGGCCCGCAGTTCGCCGCGGTAGCCCAGGCGGCTGCGCAGCAGGCGGGCCTGCGAATAAGCGCGGCCGTCGGTCCACTTGGGGAAGTCGAGCACGATCAGGGCGAGCTTCGGCAGGTCAGCCGCGAGCAGCACCACGTCGGCCGTGTTCGGCAGCGCCAGGCCGGTGTTCAGGCCGACCGGCCAATGGCCCCGCACGGCGTGCCATTGCTCGATCGTGAGCAGGCGGTCGCGCTGGGGATCGGGGTCGGGCTTCGGGCCGTCTTCACCCGACACGCGGTGCCAGAGGTCGTGATGGGAGTCGATGAATTTCATGGCTGACTTCCTTCGGGCGGGTTCGGGCGGGTTCAGACGGGAAGGGCGACGGCGGCGCCGCGGGCAGCGCTGGCGGCGGTGGTGCCGCGCACGGCGTCGGTGGCCACACGGAACGGCGGCGTGCCCAGGCGGCGGGCGGTGTCGATGAAGCGCTCGCCGGCACGGCGCTCGCGGCGGTAGGTGTCGATGACGGCTTCCAGCACGTCGGGCACCTCGTCGGCGGCGAACGATGGCCCGATCACCTTGCCCGGCACGGCCTCGCCGCTGAGCGTGGAGCCGTCGGAGCCGGCCACCGACACCTGGTACCACTCTTTGCCGTCCTTGTCGACGCCGAGGATGCCGATGTGCCCGCTGTGATGATGGCCGCAGCTGTTGATGCAGCCGCTGATGTGAAGGTCGATGTCGCCGATGTCGTGCAGCACGTCGAGATCGTCGAAACGTTCATTGATGGCCGCGGCGATCGGGATCGAACGCGCGTTGGCCAGCGCGCACAGGTCGCCGCCGGGGCAGGCGATCATGTCGGTCAGCAGGCCGATGTTCGGCGTGGCGAAGCCGCCTTCGCGGGCGTCCAGCCAGAGCGCGTGCAGGTCTTTCTGCGCCACCCAGGGCAGCAGCAGGTTCTGGTCATGCGTGACGCGCAACTCGCCCTGGCTGTAGCGCTCGGCCAGCGCCGCCGCGCCGTCCATCTGGTCCGCCGTAACGTCGCCCGGCGGCAGGCCGGCGCGCTTGAGCGACAGCGTGACGGCGCGGTAGCCCGGCAGCTTGTGGGCGTGCACGTTGCGCTCCAGCCAGCGCTTGCAGGCCAGCGGCAGGCCGCTCTCGTCGGCTTCGCTCTCGACTAGAACCGTATCGACTGGAGAGGTAAAAGACGCCGCCACACGGTCGTACTCGGCCTGCGGGATGAGCTGCGCGGCGCCCAGTGCATCGTCGTTCAGCAGCGCGGCGAATTCGGTGTTGACGGCGTCGGTGAAACGCTGGCCCTCGGCCTTGACGAGGATCTTGATGCGCGCCTTGTAGAGGTTGTCGCGCCGGCCGTGCAGGTTGTAGACACGCACCACGGCTTCGATGAAGACGAGGATCTGCTGCCAGGGCACGAACTCGCTGATGACCGTGCCGATCACCGGCGTGCGGCCCATGCCGCCACCCACGCGCACCTGGAAGCCGACCGTGTCGTCTTCGCCACGCCGCAGATTCAGGCCGATGTCGTGCCAGGCGGTGGCCGCGCGGTCTTCCAGCGCGCCGCTGACCGCGATCTTGAACTTGCGCGGCAGGAAGGCGAATTCGGGGTGCAGCGTGCTCCACTGGCGCAGGATCTCGCAGTAGGGCCGCGGGTCGATGTGCTCGTCGGCCGCGATGCCTGCCAGCGCGTCGGTGGTGATGTTGCGGATGCAGTTGCCGCTGGTCTGGATGCCGTGCATGTCGACGTCGGCCAGCAGGTCCATCACGTCGGCCGCCTGCGGCAGCGGAATCCAGTTGAACTGCAGGTTCTGCCGGGTGGTGAAGTGGCCGAAGCCGCCGCGCTCGGCGGTTGCGCCGGCGTCCTGCAGGTCGTGTTCGCGGGCGATGCGCGCCAGCTGATGCAATTGGCGGCTCGACAGTTCGCCGTAGGGCACAGCCACCCGCAGCATCGGCGCGTGGCGCTGCACGTACCATCCGTTTTGCAGGCGCAGCGCGCGGAAGTCGTCGTCGGGCAGGTCGCCGGCCAGGTGGCGCCCGAGCTGGTCACGGAACTGCGCGGCCCGGGTATGAACGAACTGGCGGTCGAAGGCGGTGTATCGGTACATGAAGGTGCGGCAATGCAGCAGGGCAGGCGGTCGGACATCGACCTTTGCAGGACTCTATGGAAATCACTTATGTTTGAAAACAATAAAGAAGTACGTTGGTTATTTCTTTTTGATCTTGAATTGATCGCCGGCAAGTCGTTCGCATGACCGGCCGCGCCTTCCGGGCGGCACCGCGCCGGGCGCTCGGCCGGGCGCTCGGCCGGGTGCTCGGCCGGGTGCTCGGCATTGGCACCGCGCTGCTGCTCGCCGCCTGCCAGACCCTGCCGCCCGCCGGGCCGGTGCCGCCACCGCCGGTCGAGGTGCCGCCGGTGGTGGTGATGCCGCCCAAGCCGCCGCCCCGGCCGCCGCGCATCGGCCTGGCCCTTGGCGGTGGCGCGGCGCGCGGTTTTGCCCATATCGGCGTCATCCAGGCCCTTGAAGAAGCCGGCATCCGGCCCGACCTCGTCGTCGGCACCTCGGCGGGCAGTTTGGTGGCCGCCCTCTATGCCTCGGGGAAGAGCGGCAGCCAGATGGCGGTGCTGGCGCAGGCGATGGATGAATCGGCCATCACCGACTGGTCCTTCCCCGGCCGTGGGCTGATTCGTGGCGAGGCGCTGGCGCGCTACGTGCGCGAGCAGACCGGCGGCCGCAACATCGAACAGCTGAAGATGCCGCTGGGCATCGTCGCCACCGACCTCGACAGCGGCGCGGCCATCCTGTTCCAGCGCGGGGACGTCGGCAGCGCGGTACGGGCGTCGAGCGCGGTGCCGGCGGTGTTCCAGCCGGTACGCATCGGCAACCGCGAATTTGTCGACGGCGGCCTGGTGTCGCCGGTGCCGGTGCGCTTTGCGCGCCAGATGGGCGCCGAACTGGTGATCGCCGTCGACATCTCAGCGCTGCCCGACGGCAACGCCACCGGCGACCCCTTCAAGATGCTGCTGCAGACCTTCGCCATCATGGGCCGCAGCATCAACCAGTTCGAACTGCGTGACGCCGACATCGTGCTGCGCCCGGCGCTGCCCGGCGTGTCGAGTGCCGACTTCAGCGCCCGCGCCAAGGCCATGCAGGCCGGGCGTGACGCCGTGGCCCGTGCGCTGCCCGATCTGCGCTTGCGCATCGAGAAGGCGACTCACTGAGTGATCGAAACAGCCCGATGACCCTGCCCAAAAAAGGAAACGGCCCGGAGTCGCCACCGGGCCGTCTGAACAGTCAATTCAGGCGGGCGCAGTACGGCAGCGTCCCGACCTGACTGCGTTACCTGTTTATCAGGCAGCGCGCTTGGTTGCCTTGACGGCGGTTTGCGAAGCCTTGACAGCTTGGTTGCTCATCGCGGTGAAGTTGGCTTCAACGACTTCGGTGGCTTGCTTGGCGGCCTTGCTCACGCTCTCGTAAGCGTTGTTGGCGGCAGCAACAGCCGACTTCACCAGCGCCACAGCGTTTTCGCTGCCGGCCGGTGCGTTCTTGACGGCGTTGTCGACGGCGGCGAGCACCGACTTCTGGCCTTCGGCGATGGTGGCCTCGGCAACTTTGCTCACTTCGGCTTGCGTGCCGGCCATGATGTCATACAGGTGGCGGCTGTAAGCAGCAGCCTTCTCGGCAGCCGGTTGCAGCAGGCTGGTCTGCAGAGCCATCAGTTCCTGCGCGTCCTTGATCGACATCGCAGCCCTGGTGGTCTCGGCGGTCTCGGCCAGCGTGGTCTTGGCGACTTGCAGGTTCAGTTCGACGAGCTTCTCGACGCCTTCGAAAGCCTTGGTGGTCAGACCGAACAGGGTCTCGAGGCTGGCCTTGTGGGCGGCGAACATCTGGTCAGGGGTGAAATTGGTCATTGTGTATCTCCGTAAGAGTGGGGGTGGCTAGGGAACTCACTGCCGCGCTGCTCTGTACTGCATGCTGCGCTGCAACATGAATTGAAGTATAGGGTTTTCGCTAGGCATTGCAAGCGGTTTTTGTTGCGATGCAGCAATTTAGGGTTGGCTTTCTAGAATCGAAACGATGCGAATTTTCCATTCAGAGCAGTTCGTTCTGCCGCTGCCGCCAGGCCACAGCTTCCCGATGGCCAAATACCGTCTGCTGCGTGAGGCGGCCGAGGCCACGCTGCCTGGCCTGCGCGTCACCGAGGCGCCACCGGCCAGTGACGGCGAACTGGCGCTGGCCCACGACCCCGCGTGGATCACTGCGGTGACCGAGGGCACGACCAGCGCGGCACAGCAGCGCGAGATCGGTTTCCCCTGGTCGGAGCGGCTGGTAGAGCGGGCGCGGCGCTCGGTGGGCGCGACGATCGCCGCGGCACGCTGCGCCTTGTTCGGTGACAGTGGCACAGGCACAGGCACAGCCATCGGCACCGGTGAAGGCGTTGCCGCCAACCTGGCCGGCGGCACCCACCACGCCTACGCCCACAAGGGTTCTGGCTACTGCGTCTTCAACGACGTGGCGGTGGCGGCGCGCCTGATGCAGGCCGAGTGGCACCGGCACCAGCGCCGAATTGCCACTGGCTTGCCGCAGGCGCTGCGCGTGCTGGTGATCGACCTCGATGTGCATCAGGGCAACGGCACGGCAGCGATCTTTACCGACGACCCGACCGTCTTTACCCTGTCGTTGCACGGCGCACGCAACTTCCCGTTCCGCAAGGAAGCCAGCGACCTCGACGTCGAACTGCCCGACGGTTGCACCGACGGCCCGTACCTTGCTGCGCTCGACACCGCGCTCGCCGAGGTCTGGCGCCGCCACGGCAGCGCGCCACCCGCGCTGGCCTTCTACTTGGCCGGCGCCGACCCGCATGAAAACGACCGCCTGGGCCGCCTGAAACTCAGCGCCGGTGGCCTGGCCGAGCGTGACCGACGCGTGCTGGCTGCGCTGCGCATGCGCGGCATTCCGGTGGCCCTGTCGATGGCCGGCGGCTATGGTCGTGATCTGGCGGTGACGGTGGAACTGCAGCGCCGCACGCTGGCCGAGGCGATGGAGTCCTGGCGGGCCTGGGGTGTGCGGCGTGGGTCGGCGTGACCGGGCAATGGAACAATCGCCTGCATGAGCCGCCCCAAGCCCGAGCCCCGTGAGCGCTACCGCCACATCAGCCGCATCGACACGCGCTGGATGGACAACGACGTCTACGGCCACATCAACAACGTCGTCTATTACAGCTACTTCGACACGGTGGTGAACCGCTACCTGATCGAGGCCGGCGCGCTCGACATAGAGCACGGCGCCGTCATCGGCTTCGTCGTCGAGACCCACTGCAACTACCACGCGCCGCTGGCATTTCCGCAGGCGCTGGAGGCCGGCCTGCGCGTGGCGCATGTCGGCGGCTCCAGCGTGCGCTACGAGGTGGGCCTGTTCGCCGCTGGCGCGCCGATGGCCGCTGCCTGCGGCCACTTCATCCACGTCTACGTCGACCGCGTGACGCAGCGCCCCGCCGCGCTGCCGCCGGCCCTGCTGAGCGCACTGCAACCCCTGTTGATCACCCCATGACACTCACCGCGACACCTGAGTCCATCGCCGCTGTCGACGCCGCGATCACCTCGCGCCGGTCGATCCGCGCCTACCTGCCGGCCGCAGTGCCGCGCGCGGTCATCGAAGACATCCTGAGCGTGGCGGCGCGCGCGCCCTCGGGCACCAACACGCAGCCCTGGAAGGTGCATGTGCTGACGGGGCAGGCCAAACTCGCGCTGTCAAGCCGCATCCGCGCCGCTTTCGACGACCCCGCCGAGCGCGCCGGGCACACCGAGGAGTACGCCTACTATCCGAGCGAGTGGGTCTCGCCCTACATCGACCGCCGCCGCAAGGTCGGCTGGGATCTGTACTCGCTGCTCGGCATCGGCAAGGCCGACAAGTCGCGCATGCACGAGCAGCACGCCCGCAACTACGACTTCTTCGGCGCACCGGTCGGCCTGATGTTCACCATCGACCGGGTGCTGCAGCAAGGCAGCTGGCTCGACTACGGCATGTTCCTGCAAAGCGTGATGGTGGCGGCCCGCGCGCGCGGCCTGCACACCTGCCCGCAGGCCGCCTTCATGCAGTTCCACCGCATCATCGGCGACCAGTTGGGATTGGCGGCGGGCGAGATGGTGGTCTGCGGCATGTCGCTGGGCCATGCCGACCCGGCGGCGGTGGAAAACACGCTGCACACCGAGCGTGAGCCGGTGGCCGGGTTTACGCGCTTCCTCGATTAGGGGTTTTGCCTGATCGCCAGACGTCGTGCCGGTCAGCCGCCACTCAGCTTGCGCTTCCTAGAATGCAGCGCGCCGCCGGTCGCGGTGGAGAGAGACGCTGATGCCTGTTGAATCCATAGCCGTGACCCGGCTGATGAAAACCCTGTCTGCGGCCGCCCTGCTGGGTCTGCCCGCTCTGGCCAGCGCGTCGGGGGAGGCGAGCGCTGCGTTTTCCGGGCCGAGCGTCGGCCCGGTGCCGGTCGAATTTATCCTCTTTGCCTGCGTGCTGACCGGGGTGGCGCTGTTCCACAACTATGCGCTGCGCGTCGCCGTGGGCGGCGCTGTGGTGATCGCGCTCTACAAGATGCTGCTGTCGCCCTTCAAGACTGGGGCCGGCCTCGGCGGCTTTGCCGGCCACCTCGGGCACGAGTGGGTGATCCTCGTGAACCTGCTGCTGTTGTTGCTGGGCTTCGCGCTGCTCGCCGACCTCTTCGAGAAAAGCGAGGTGCCAGCCGTGCTGCCGCGTTTCCTGCCCGACGACTGGAAAGGCTGCTTCGCGCTGCTGGCCTCCGTCTTCGTGCTGTCGGCGTTCCTCGACAACATCGCCGCGGCGATGATCGGTGGCGCGGTTGCGCACACGGTGTTCCGCGGCAAGGTTCACATCGGCTACCTGGCGGCGATCGTGGCGGCATCCAACGCGGGCGGCGCCGGCAGCGTGGTCGGCGACACCACCACCACGATGATGTGGATCGCCGGCATCCACCCGTTCGAAATGCTCGAAGCTTTCATCGCCTCGGGCATCGCGCTCTTCATCTTCGGCATCCCGGCGTCGATGCAGCAGCAGGCTTATTCGCCGATCCAGAAAGATCCCGATGCCCGGGTGCACATCGACTGGGTGCGTGTCGGCGTGGTGGTCTTCATCCTGGCGCTGGCGATCATCGTCAACGTCGTCATCAACACGCGCTTCAACGCGGTGTCCGACCTGGCACCGTTCCTCGGCGCGGGGGTGTGGGTGGCCATCCTCCTCTGCACGGCCCTGCGGCGGCCCAACTGGGCGCTGCTGCCGGGTGCCGCCAAAGGCGCGGTGTTCCTGCTGTCGCTGGTGCTGAGCGCCTCGATGATGCCGGTCGAGCAGTTGCCGGCGGCGTCGTGGCAGTCGGCGTTCGGGCTGGGCTTCATCTCTGCGGTGTTCGACAACATCCCGCTCACCGAGCTGGCGCTCAAGCAGGGCGGCTACGACTGGGCCTTCCTGGCTTACGCGGTGGGTTTCGGCGGCTCGATGATCTGGTTCGGTTCATCCGCCGGCGTTGCCCTTTCGAGCATGTACCCGCAGGCCCGTTCGGTGGGGCTTTGGTTGCGCCACGGCTGGCATGTGGCGCTGGCCTACGTGGTCGGCTTCTTCGTCATGCTCGTGCTGATCGGCTTCCACCCCGGCAGCGTGCCGCGCACGGTGATCGATGCGTCCGCCGTGGTGGCGCCGGCCGCACCGGTCGCTCCGAAGTGAAGGTGGAACAAGCCCTGACAAGACCACAGGTACTGGTGGCGCGTGCCGTCTTCCCGGAAGTGCTGGCGCGCTTGCGAACATTTTTCGATGTGCTGGACAACCCCGACGACACGGTCTGGACGCCTGCCGAACTGAGCGTGAAGCTGCGCGGCAGACACGGCGCCTTCATCACCGGCAGCGAGTGCATCGACGCCGCGTTGCTCGATGCCCACCCGCAACTGCGCGCCGTCTGCAACATGGCGGTGGGTTACAACAACATCGACATCGCGGCCTGCACGGCGCGCGGCGTGCTGGCCACCAACACGCCCGACGTGCTGACCGAAACCACGGCGGACTTCGGCTTCGCACTCATGATGGCCACGGCGCGGCGCATCTCCGAAAGCGAAGATTTCCTGCGGCGCGGCGACTGGAAGAAGTGGTGCTACGACATGTTCACCGGCAGCGACGTGCATGGCGCCACGCTGGGCATCCTGGGCATGGGCCGGATCGGCCAGGCCATCGCGCGGCGCGGCGCGCTGGGCTTCGGCATGAAGGTGATCTATCACAACCGCAGCCCGCTGCCCGCCGAGGCCGAAGGCCCGCTGGGCGCCCGCTGGGTGGACAAGGAAAGGCTGCTGCGCGAGGCCGACCACCTGCTGCTGGTGCTGCCGTATTCGGCCATCAGCCACCATGCCATCGGCAGCGCGGAACTGGCGCTGATGAAGCCGACGGCCACGCTGACCAACATCGCGCGCGGCGGCATCGTCGACGACGCCGCGCTGGCCGCGGCCCTGCGCGAGCGGCGCATCGCGGCGGCCGGTCTCGATGTCTTCGAAGGCGAACCCGCGGTCCACCCCGACCTGCTGACGCTGCCGAACGTGGTGCTGACGCCGCACATCGCCAGCGCCAGCGTGGCCACGCGGCGCGCGATGGCCGATCTGGCCGCCGACAACCTGATCGCGGCGCTGACCGGCGGCAGGCCGCCGACGCCGGTCAACCCCGTGGTGCTGCCGCAGCCGCTGCGCGCCTGAGCCGGCCGGCTGAGACAATCGGCCAATGCCCGATTGGATCCTGATCGTCTTGCCGGCACTGCTGGCTCTGAACCTGTTGCTGCTGTTGTGGATTGCCCTGCGCCGCGCTGATGCCGCCCCGCTGGATCGCCTGGAGCGCGAACTGCGCGATGAACTCGGCCGCCAGTCGCGGGCCACGCGCGCTGATCTGGGCACCTTCCAGCAGATGCTGCTGGCGCAGGGCAGTGACGGCGCGCGCACACAAGGCGAGCAGCTCCGCCTGCTGTCCGACGCCAGCGAGCGGCGGCTGACGGAGATGCGCGGCGCCGTCGAGGCGCGTCTGGCTGCGCTGCAGGAGGGCAACGAGAAGAAGCTCGAACAGATGCGCGCCACCGTCGATGAAAAGCTGCAGGCCACCCTGGAGCAGCGGCTCGGCGAGAGCTTCAGGCAGGTTGCCGACCGGCTCGAGCAGGTGCACAAGGGCCTGGGCGAGATGCAGGTGCTGGCGCGCGACGTCGGCTCGCTGAACCGCGTGCTGAACAACGTCAAGACGCGCGGCATCTTCGGCGAGGTGCAACTCGGAGCCCTGCTGGAACAGGTGCTGACCGCTGGCCAGTACGCCACCCACGTGACCACCGTGCCGGGCAGCAACGACCGGGTGGAGTTCGCCATCCGCCTGCCCGGGCAACGTGCCGACGGTGCGCCACTCTGGCTTCCGATCGACGCCAAGTTCCCGCGCGAGGACCATGAACGACTGCTCGACGCGGTCGAGCGCGCCGACCTGCCGGCCGTGGAAGCGGCCGCCAAGGCCATCGAGCTGCGGCTGCGCCTTGAAGCGAAGACGATCCGCGACAAGTACGTGGCGCCGCCGCACACCACCGACTTCGCCATCCTCTTCGTGCCCACCGAGGGCCTGTACGCAGAGGCGCTGCGCCGGCCCGGGCTGGTGGAAGCGCTGCAGCGCGAACACAAGGTGATGCTGGCCGGGCCGAGCACGCTGCTTGCGCTGCTGAACAGCCTGCAGATGGGGTTTCGCACACTGGCGCTGGAGCAGCGCTCGGCCGAGGTCTGGGAGGTGCTGGGCGCGGTGAAAACCGAGTTCGGCAAGTTCGGCGACGTGCTCGCGAAGACGAAGAAAAAGCTCGAAGAGGCCACCCGCACGATCGACCAGGCGCAGACGCGAAGCCGCGTCATGACGCGTCACCTGAAGGCGGTGGAGGCAATGCCCGAGGGGCGTGCGCTGGCCTTGTTGCCGGCAGCGCTGGAGGCCGGCGCCGAGCCCGGCGGCGAGTCCGAACCAGATCCAGATGCCCTCGCGGACTCGAAGCTTGACGCCCACCTTTACGCCGACATTGACGCCGATCCCGACACCGGCCGCTGAAGCGCGCCCGGCCACCGGCGGCCGCCTGCTGCTGGCCCTGATCACCGGGCAACTCGGCCTGCATTCGGCGATGGCCGGGCTGCGGCTGGCCGCGCCGCTGCAGGCGCTGCGTGAGGGCTACAGCGCCTGGGCGGTCGGCCTGCTGCTTGCGCTGTTCGCTGCCGCCCCGGTGCTGCTGGCACTGCACTCCGGCCGCCTGGCCGACCGCTTCGGCTACCACCGGCCGGTGCACATTGCCGTGGCGCTGGCCGGCGCCGGCCTGGGCCTGGCGGTGCTGGCGACCTTCATTGGCGGCTGGCCGCATTTCGCCCTGCTGTGCGCGGCCGCCATGCTGGCAGGTTCGGGCGCCAACATGGGCATGCTGACGATCCAGCGCACGGCGGCGCTGGCCGCCCGCGACGCCACCGAGCGTGTGCGCATCTTCAGCTGGCTGGGCGTGGCGCCTTCTTTCGCCAACGTCGTCGGCCCGGTCTCTGCCGGTTTCATGATCGACGCCGCCGGCTTCCGCTGGGCCTACGTGCTGCTGATGCTGATGCCGCTCGCCACGCTGGTGTCGGCGCGCTTCGTGCCGCGCGCACCGCGGGTGCCGGTGGCGCCCGCGGTGCCCGGCCGCACGGCCTGGGATCTGCTGGACGTACCGGGCATGAAGCGCTTGCTGCTCGTCAACTGGCTGCTCTCGATGTGCTGGGATGTGCACACCTTCGCCGTGCCGATCATCGGCCACGAGCGCGGTTTCAGCGCCTCGGTGATCGGGCTGATCCTCGGTACCTTCACCCTGTCGGTCACCGCCGTGCGTTTGCTGATCCCGGCGCTGGCGCACCGGCTCCAGGGGCCGCGGGTCGTGCGGCTGGCGATGCTGGGCACCGCCGCCGTCTTCGCGCTCTATCCGCTGGCGCCCACGCCGCTGCTGATGGGCCTGTGCGCGGCCCTGCTCGGCCTGACGCTGGGTTGCGTGCAGCCGATGATCATGGCCATGCTGCACCAGCTGACACCCGACCAGCGCCACGGCGAGGCGCTGGCGTTCCGCTCGATGGCGATCAACGGGTCGAGCACGCTGATGCCGCTGGTGTTCGGCGCGGTGGGCGCGCTGACCGGCGCCGGCCTGATGTTCTGGATGGTCGGCGCGGCCGTCGGCGCGGGCTCCTGGGCGGCACGCCGGCTCGCCGTCGTCAGAACCTGACGCCCGGCTGCGGCTCGGCCGCGGGGATGTCGGCCGGAGGCGCTGCCGGGCGAGCCGGCGCCACGGGCGCGGCGGCGCGCGGCACGGGAACACGCTCGACAAGCACGGTCGGCGCCGGCGCCACCCAGCCGCGCGGCAGCCTCGACTCACGCGGGTAGCCGGCGGCGTCGAGGTAGCCGCCCCATTCGTCGAGCGACAGGCCGCGCAGCACCTGCGAGCCCACCGTCAGCGCCGGCAGCGTGCGGCCGCCGACATTGCGCTCCAGCGCTGCGGCGTCTTCCTCGCTGACGATGCGCCGTTCGCCGAAGGGTACGCCGCGCTGCTGCAGGAACTGCCGGCCGCTGTCGCAGGGCGCGCAATCGGCGGCGGTATACAGCGTGACCGGGAAGCGCGTCGTGGCCTGGCGCAGTTCGAAGGGCAGGGCGGCCTCGTTGCCGGTGGTCGCCTGTGCTGCGGCCTGGGCCGGCAGCGCGGCAAGGCTCTCGCGGCCCAGCGTGGTGATTTTCACGTTGGGCGTGCTCGGCGGCCGGTCGGTGTAGGTCACACTGCCGTCGGCGCCGATCACCTTGTACTGGGCGACTGCCGGCAGGCATGCCAGCAGCAGCGAGGTGGCGAGGCTGGCAGTGAGGATGCGTTTCATGACAGCTCGCAAATGACCCGCGGGCGGGCGATCTGCAAATCTAGCCGACCTTGGCGTCGGGCTCAAGCCATGCCCTGGTGGCGCAGAAACGCATCGAGCCGGGGTTCGCGGCCGCGGAAGGCCTTGAAACTGTCCAGCGCCGGCCGGCTTCCGCCCACTTCGAGTATGGCTTCACGATAACGGCGGCCCGTGGCGGCGTCGAAGATGCCGTTTTCCTCGAAGGCGCTGAAAGCATCCGCCGACAGCACTTCGGCCCAGGCGTAACCGTAGTAACCGGCTGCGTATCCGCCGTCGAACAGGTGCGTGAAAGTGTGCGGGTATCGATGGAACGACGGGTTGCGCACCACCGCCATCTCGTCGGCCACTTCGTCGGCCAGCGCCAACAGGTTCGCGGCAGCCGCCGGTTCCAGGTGCGCCCGCATGTCGAAAAGCGCGACTTCGGTGTGCCGCGACATCTGCAGCCCGCTCTGGAAATAGCGGGCCGCGACCATGCGGTCGAACAGGGCGCGCGGCAGCGGCTCGCCGGTCACCGCATGCGAGGACAGCTTGTGCAGCACCTCGTATTCCCAGCAGAAGTTTTCCATGAACTGACTGGGCAGTTCCACGGCGTCCCACTCGACGCCTGCGATGCCCGAGACCGCCAGTTCGTCCACCCGCGTCAGCATGTGGTGCAGGCCGTGGCCGAATTCGTGGAACAGCGTGATCAGATCGTCGTGCGTCAGCAGCGCGGGCTGGCCACCCAGGGGCGGCGAGAAGTTGCACACCAGGTGCGCCACAGGCAACTGCAGGCCGAGGCCGTCTGGGCGCGCCCAGCGCTGCTGCGCGTCGTCCATCCAGGCGCCGCCCTGCTTGCCGCTGCGGGCGTGCAGGTCGAGGTAGAAGGCGGCGATCGGCTGGCCGTCGCGCTCGACGCTGAAGTGGCGTACGCCGGGGTGCCAGACCGGCGCCTCGGATGCCGTGATGGCCGCGTCGAACAGCGTTTCGATCAGGCGGAACAGGCCGTCGAGCACGCGCGGCTCGGTGAAGTACTGCTTGACCTCTTCGCTGCTGAAATCGAAGCGCGATGCCTTGAGTTTTTCGCTGGCGAAGTGGCGGTCCCAGGCCTGCATTTCGGTCAGGCCGAGATGCAGGGCGGCGAAGGCTTCGAGCTCGCCGCGGTCACGTTCAGCGTGCGGGCGGGCGCGGCGCGACAGGTCGCGCAGGAAGTCGGTCACTTCGGCGGGCGTGCCGACCATCTTCGGCACCAGCGACAGGTGGGCGTAGCTGGCGTGGCCCAGCAGGGCGGCTTCTTCATGGCGCAGCGCCAGCAGTTCCACCATCAGCGCGCTGTTGTCGAGCGACGGCGGGCCGAACTCGCTGGCCCTCGTGGCATGCGCCGTGTAGATGGTCTGCCGCAAGCCGCGGTTGCTGGCATATTGCAGCACCGGGATGAAGCTGGGGCCTTGCAGAGTGAGCTTGTGGCCTTCACGCCCATCGGCTGCGGCGGCGGCGCGGGCGGCCTCGACGACGTCGGCGGGCACGCCGTCGAGTTCGGCCTCTGACACGTAGAGCGTGTAGCCGTCGGTGGCGTCGAGCACATGTTCGCCGAATGAGCGGGACAGTTCGGCCAGACGTTCCTGGACCTCGGCGAAGCGTTCGCGGGCAACGCCCCGCAGTTCGGCACCGCCCAGCACGAAGTCGCGCAGCGCGTCCGCCAGCGCCTTGCGTCGCGCCACGCTCAGCGCGCTTGCCTGCGGGCTGGCGGCCACGGCCTTGTACTTGGCGTAGAGACGCTCGTCGGCGCCGAGCCGGGTGTGGAAGTCCGTGACGCGCGGCAGCATCGCGGCGTGCGCCTCGCGCAGCGCCGGGGTGTCGGCCACGGCCTGAAGGTGGTTGACGGCGCCCCAGGCGCGGCGCAGCCGTTCGACGGCGACATCGAGCACGGCCGACAGCGGCCCGTACTCGGCAGCCACGCTGTCGCCGACCGCCAGTTCGAGCGCGGCGTCGGCCTCGGCCAGCAGTTGATCGACCGCAGGCCCGACGTGGTCGGCGTCGATGCCGGCAAAGTCGATCTTCTCCGGCAGGTCCAGCAAGGGGTTGTTCATTGGATGGCCTTCCCGCGCTGCGCGCGCCGGCATGAGCGTGTTGAAGTGGTCTGGCGCGCTCACTGAACCGCGGCCTCGGCCGCCTCCAACGTGTTGACCAGCAACATGGTGATCGTCATCGGGCCGACGCCGCCCGGCACCGGGCTGATCCAGCCGGCCACTTCGCTGACACCGGCAAAGTCGACGTCGCCACAAAGCTTGCCCTCGCCCGGTTCGCCATCGGGAATCCGGTTCATGCCGACGTCGATGACGATGGCGCCGGGCTTGACCATGTCGGCCGTCAGCGTATTTCGCCGGCCCACCGCCGCCACCACCACGTCGGCCTGCCGGGTGAAGACGCCGATGTCGGGCGTGGCGCTGTGGCACACCGTCACCGTGGCGTGCGCCTGCAGCAGCAGCAGCGCCATCGGTTTGCCCACCGTGTTGCTGCGGCCGATCACCACCGCGTGCTTGCCGCGCAGCGGCACGCCGGTGCTCTCGATCATCTTCATGCAACCATGCGGCGTGGCCGGCCGCAGCCCGGGCAGGCCGGTGGTCAGCTCTCCGGCCGACAGCACCGAGAAGCCGTCCACGTCTTTTGCCGTGGCGATGGCGGCGATGACCTTCTGCGCCGATATGTGGCGCGGCAACGGCATCTGCACCAGGACGCCGTGGATCGCCGGGTCGGCGTTCAGCGCTGCTATGCGCGTCAGCAGTTCGGCTTCGGGCAGGTCGGCGCCGTAGCATTCCAGCACCGAGTGCAGACCGTGATCGGCGCAAGCCTTGACCTTGTTGCGCACGTAGACGGCGCTGGCCGGATCGTCGCCTACCAGGATCACCGCCAACCCCGGCCGATGGCCGCGCGCCGTCAGCGCGGCGGCACGCCGGCCGACCTCGGCGCGTATCTGGCGGGAGAGGGCCGTGCCGTCGATCAGCTGGGCTGTCATCTCTTGGTTCTGAAACGAAGAAGCCGCTTCGCAGCGGCTCCGTGGGCGGCCAGCCGCCCGGTCAGGCTTTGCTCTGCGCGCCGAGCGCGATCTTCAGCAGGTCGGCCACCGTGTTGGCGTTGAGCTTTTCCATGATGTTGGCGCGGTGCGCCTCCACCGTCTTGATGCTGATGCCAAGGTCGTCGGCGATCTGCTTGTTCAGCCGGCCAGCGACGATGCGCTCGAGCACCTGCGCCTCTCTCGTCGTCAGACGGGAAAGCAGCGCATCCCTGCTGGCTTGTTCCTGGTGGTGGCTGAAGGCGCTGCGTGCCTGGTCGAGCATGCGCTCCACGAGACCCAGCAACTCTTCTTCCTTGAAGGGCTTCTCGATGAAGTCCATCGCGCCCTTTTTCATCGTCGTCACGGCCATCGGCACGTCGCCGTGGCCGGTGATGAAGACGATCGGCAGCGGGCTCCTGCGCTCCATCAGCCGGTCCTGCAATTCCAGGCCGCTCATGCCGTCCATGCGGATGTCGGCGATCAGGCAGGCCACCTCGCGCGGGTCGAAGCGGGAGAGGAAGGACTCCGATGAGTCGAAGCACTTGACGCGGTAGTCCTTGCCCTCGAGCAACCACTGCAGCGAGTCGCGCACGGCTTCGTCGTCGTCGACGACATAGACCGTGCCCTTTTTCGGTATCAGGCTCATGGGGGGGCAGCGTTGGAGTTCAGGGCAACTTCGGGTTCGGCGTCGGGTGCGGCCGCCGCGATGTCTCGCCGGGCCGCAGTGTCGACCGGCAAGGTGAAGGCAAAACGGCAGCCGACAATCTGATCCTGATTGTAGAGGTTCTCCGCTTTCATCCTGCCGCGGTGCGATTCCACGATAGACCGGCACAGGCTCAGGCCGATGCCCAGGCCTTCCGGCTTGGTCGAGAAGAAGGCCTCGTACAAGCGGCCGAACACCTCTTCCTTGATGCCCGGCCCCGTGTCCGTGACGCTGAACTCGATAACGCCGCCTTCTTCGGGCGTGTAGCGCGGCACCACGCGCAGTTCGATATGTCGGCGCGCCGACGGCAACTGCTCGCTGTCGATCGCCTCGGCGGCGTTCTTCAGCAGGTTCAGCACCACTTGCTCGATCAGGATCGGGTCGCACATCAGCACCGGCAGGCGCTGCGCCACGTAGCTGCGGATGGCCACGTTGCGGCGCCGCAATTCGATGCCGGCCAGTTCCACCGCGTCTTCGACGATCTGTCTGGCCTGCGATTCCTGGCGCTGTGGTTCGCTGCGTTTCACGAAGGCGCGGATGCGCCTGATGATCTGGCCCGCGCGTTCGGCCTGGCGCGCGGTCTTCACGAGCGCGGCGATCAGGTCGTCCTTCTCGATCGTCTCCGCCTTCACGCGCGACACCATGCCGTTGCAGTAGTTGGTGATCGCCGTCAGCGGCTGGTTGAGTTCGTGCGCGACCGACGAGGCCATCTCGCCCATCGTCACCAGCCGACTCGTCACCTGGGCCTTTTCAGCCTGCGCGGCGGCGGTTTCCTCGGCGCGCAGGCGCGCCGTGATGTCGGTGGCGATCAGCATCTGGGCCAGCCGGCCGTCGGTCCATTGCAGGTAGCGGGCGCGCACGTCGAACCATTTCTGCAGCGTCTCGACGAACACCTCGCGCGGGCTGGTGCCGCCTTCGGTCAGTTCCTGCGTAGGCAGGCCCGACATGTTGTCGACCGAGTCGTCAGGCTCGGCCTGGAAGTTGTCGGGCGCCGTGCTGCCTGCCAGCGCGGCATGGCCACGGGCGTCGCCGCCGAACCAGAGCCGGTAGGAACGGTTGACGAACAGGAGTTCGCCCTGCTGCACCGACAGCACCGAGACCGAGGCATCCAGCCCTTCCAGCACGGTCGTGAATCGTTCGTGCGAGGCCGAAAGCTGATCACGGATGCGCTTGGCCTCGGTGATGTTGGTCATGCTGGTCATCCAGCCGGTCTGCTGGCCGCGCGGGTCGATCAGCGGCGAGACGTACATGCGGGCGTCGAAGGTCGAGCCGCCCTTGCGCATCACCTTCACCTCGATGCCGCCAGCCGGGCTGCGGCCCTGCAGTTCCTGCTGCAGCAGGCGACCGTTCTCGTCGATGCGATCGGGCGGCCAGTACGGGTACGGCGGCAGGCGGCCGACCAGTTCGCCATCGGTGTAACCCGTCATCTGGGCGAAGGCGGCGTTGACGTAGCTGATGCGGCCTTCGAGGTCCATCGCCCGCATGCCGGTGGGCATGGAGTTCTCCATCGCGCGGCGGAAGTTCGTCTCCTGCACCAGCGCGCCCTGGATCTGCGAGCGCCGGCGCATGTGGCGCCAGGTGCCGAGCAGCATCCACACCGTCAGCACCGAGAGCGCCACCACCATCCAGAACAGCGTGTTGCTGATCAGGCCGATGGAGGTGCGGTAACCCTGGCCGCGCAACACCAGGCCGTTGAGTGCCGGCGTCAGCGGCGACTCGCTGACGATGGGCGTGCGCCGCGTGGTCTGGCCCGGCATGCCGGTGACCGTGCTCGACAGCACCGCCTGCTTTTCATCGAGCACCGAGATCATGTGGCGCCGCGAGACGTCGGCCGGCACGAAGAAGCGCAGCAGCGAGTCGACCGAATATTCGACGATCAGCGTGCCGGCGAAGGTGCTGCGCTCACTGAGCGGAATATGGAGCTGAAAGACCGCCGCGCCGGTGCTGTCCGCAAACGCCTGCGAATACGCCGGCATCCGGGTGTCGCGGGCAACACGGAAGGCCAGTTCGGTTTCATTGGCGCGCCCCGAGACGGGCAACGAAGGGTCGGGCGCGCTGCCAGGGGTGCCGCCCTCGGCGTGGTGCATCAAGGCCCAGTGGCTGGCCCTGGGGACGCGGCGGGCGTCGATCCACGCCATGTGGGTGACCTCGGGCCGCTCGCGGGTGAAGGCCACGGCCTGGGTGACGAAGTCGTTCGCATCGGTCTCGCGCGCCACCATGTCGCGCGACATGCGGATCAGCACCTCCTGGTTCTGTATCAGGCGAAGGCCGATCTGCTGCTGCGTGATCTCGGTGTCACGCTTGACTGATTCGGTTTCGCGCTCTATCTCCTCATTGCGCAGGTACCAGAACGCCGAGATGATCGCGGCGAGAAACAGCAGCACCGAGATCAGCGGCCCCAGCGTGGCGAAGCGGTCCTGGCTGGCGGGTGACTGCCGCCGCCACCAGATGCCGAAGCGCCGCCTTGCCACGGGCAGTGACGACGGCGGGCTGGAGTTCGAACTTCTCTGGGCTGGCATGCCCTGCATTATCCCGGGGCCGCTTCAGTAACCTTCGAGGCACTTCGGGTCAGTTTGAATCTTGAGCCGACTGAGTTTCATAATACGAAAACAATAAGCACTATTTGAAATTTTGATGAGTTGTGCCACACTCGCGCCCGTTCCATACCCACACCGATCCAGGAGACACACATGTCCGCACTGCCGGAGCCCCTTCGCGGCCTCGCCGCCCCCGATGTCGATGCTCAGGAAACCCGTGAATGGCTGGAGGCGCTGAGCGCCGTCATCGCCAAGGAGGGCCCGGAACGTGCCCATTTTCTGCTCGACCAGTTGATCGAGGAAGCGCGCCAGTCGGGTATCGACATGCCGTTTTCGGCCACCACGGGCTACGTCAACACGATCGAGCCTGACGACGAAGAACGCAGCCCCGGCAACCTGGAACTGGAAGGCCGCCTGCGCGCCTACATGCGCTGGAACGCGATGGCGATGGTCGTCAAGGCGAACCGCCTGCACCCCGCCGACGGCGGCGACCTCGGCGGCCACATCAGCAGTTTTGCCTCGCTGGCGCACATGTTCGCCGCCGGCTTCAACCATTTCTGGCACGCCGAGAGCGAAGGCCACGGCGGCGACTGCCTGTACATCCAGGGCCACAGCGCGCCCGGCATCTATGCCCGCGCCTTCATGGAAGGCAGGCTCACTGAAGAGCAACTGCTGAATTTCCGCCAGGAGGGCGCCGGCAAGGGCCTGAGCAGCTACCCGCACCCGAAGCTGATGCCCGAGTTCTGGCAGTTCCCGACCGTGTCGATGGGTCTGGGGCCCTTGATGGCGATCTACCAGGCACGTTTCCTGAAGTACCTGCACGCGCGCGGCATCGCCGACACCTCCAACCGCAAGGTCTGGGCCTTCATGGGTGACGGCGAGATGGACGAGCCCGAGAGCCTGGGCGCCATCGGTCTGGCAGCGCGTGAGAACCTCGACAACCTGGTCTTCGTCGTCAACTGCAACCTGCAGCGCCTGGACGGCCCGGTGCGCGGCAACGGCAAGATCATCCAGGAACTGGAAGGCGAGTTTCGCGGTTCGGGCTGGAACGTCATCAAGCTGATCTGGGGCAGCAACTGGGACCCGCTGCTGGCGCGCGACAAGACCGGCGCGCTGCGCAAGATCATGATGGACACGCTGGACGGCGACTATCAGGCCTTCAAGGCGAACGACGGCGCATTCGTGCGCAAGAACTTCTTCGGCCGCGACCCGCGCACGCTGGAGATGGTGGCCAAGATGAGCGACGACGACGTCTGGAGCCTGCGTCGCGGAGGCCACGACGCGCAGAAGGTGCACGCCGCCTTCCACAAGGCCACCCACCATACCGGCCAGCCGACGGTGATGCTGATCAAGACCGTCAAGGGCTGGGGCATGGGCAAGGCCGGCGAAGGCAAGAACACCGCTCACCAGGCGAAGAAGCTGACCGACGAAGACATCCGCGTCATGCGCGACCGCTTCAATATCCCCATCTCCGACGCCGACCTGCCGAACATTCCGTTCTACAGGCCGGCCGACGACACGCCCGAGATGAAGTACCTGCACGAGCGTCGCAAGGCCCTCGGCGGCTACCTGCCGCACCGCCGCACGAAGGCCGACGAGAGTTTCACCGTGCCCTCGCTTGAAACCTTCAAGGCCGTGCTCGAACCCACCGCCGAAGGCCGCGAGATCAGCACCACGCAGGCCTACGTGCGATTCCTGACGCAACTGCTGCGTGACCAGGCGCTCGGCCCCCGTGTCGTGCCGATCCTGGTCGACGAGGCGCGCACCTTCGGCATGGAGGGGCTGTTCCGCCAGATCGGCATCTACAACCCCGCTGGGCAGAACTACACGCCGGTCGACAAGGACCAGGTGATGTACTACCGCGAGGCGAAAGACGGCCAGATCCTGCAGGAAGGCATCAACGAAGCCGGTGGCATGGGCAGCTGGATCGCCGCCGCGACCTCGTATTCGACGAACAACCGCATCATGGTGCCGTTCTACGTGTACTACTCGATGTTCGGCTTCCAGCGCATCGGCGACATGGCCTGGGCGGCCGGCGACATGCAGGCGCGCGGCTTCCTGCTCGGCGGCACCAGCGGGCGCACCACGCTGAACGGCGAGGGCCTGCAGCACGAGGACGGCCACAGCCACATCCTGGCCGGCACCATTCCGAATTGCATCAGCTACGACCCGAGCTTCGCGCACGAGGTCGGCATCATCCTGCACCACGGCCTGAAGCGCATGGTCGAGCGCCAGGAAAACGTCTACTACTACATCACCCTGCTGAACGAGAACTACCCGATGCCCGGCCTGAAGGCAGGCACCGAGGAGCAGATCATCAAGGGCATGTATCTGCTGGAAGAAGGCGCGACGAACGGGATGCCGATCGGCCCGTCCGGTTCCCTTTGCGTGAATCTGCTGGGCAGCGGCACCATCCTGCGCGAGAGCATGGCAGCGAAGAAACTGCTCGAAGCCGACTGGGGCGTGGCCGCCAACGTCTGGAGCTGCCCGAGCTTCAATGAGCTGACACGCGAAGGTCAGGACTGCGAGCGCTGGAACCTGCTGCACCCGACCAGCGAGGCGCGCGTGCCCTTCGTCACCCAGCAGCTGGCGCCTCAACCCGGCCCGGTGGTGGCGAGCACCGACTACATGAAGAACTACGCGGAGCAGATTCGCGCCTTCATTCCCAAGGGCCGCACCTACAAGGTGCTGGGCACCGACGGCTTCGGCCGCAGCGACTTCCGCAGCAAGCTGCGTGAGCACTTCGAGGTGAATCGCCACTACATCGTGGTGGCCGCGCTGAAGGCGCTGAGTGAAGAAGGCACGGTGCCGGCCACCAAGGTGGCGGAGGCCATCGCCAGGTACGGCATCGATGCCGACAAGATCAATCCGCTTTACGCATAAGAAGCTGGGAGACAAGACATGGCCACGGTAGAAGTCAAAGTCCCGGACATCGGCGACTTCAAGGATGTCGAGATCATCGAATTGCTGGTGAAACCCGGCGACACCATCACGGTCGACCAGTCGCTGATGACGGTGGAGTCCGACAAGGCGTCGATGGAGATTCCTTCGTCGCACGCCGGTGTGGTGAAGGAAATGAAGGTCGCGCTCGGCGACAAGATCAACCAGGGTGTGCTGGTGCTGCTGCTTGAGACCGCAGGGTCGGTGCCTGTTGCGGTTGTGGCGGCGCCCGTCCTGGCGCCGGTCGCGGCGGCTGCACCCGTGGCGGCGCCGGCTCCGGCAGCGGTCGCCCTGGCGGCGCCCGCGACAGCCTCAGGTCCGGTCGAGATACTCGTGCCCGACATCGGTGACTTCGACGAAGTCTCCGTGATCGAGGTCTTCGTGGATGTCGGTGACAGCGTGAAGGTCGAACAGAGCCTGATCACGGTGGAGAGCGACAAAGCCTCGATGGAGATTCCGTCGTCGCATGCCGGCGTGGTCAGCAGCTTGTTGGTCAAGGTCGGCGACAAGGTGAAGAAGGGTTCGCTGATCGCGATGCTGCAAGGCGCAACTGGCGCCGCCGCACCCTCGGCTTCGGTACCCGCAACTGCGTCTGTGCCTTCCGCTGCCGCACCGGCTGTCGCGGCCGCAGCTCCGGCCGTCGCTGCGACAGCCGCCAGCGTGCCTGTGGTCCCAGCCGCCGCCATGCCGGCCCACGACCCCACCGGCGCCAAAGGTGCCTTGCCGCACGCGTCACCCTCGGTGCGCCGCTTCGCCCGCGAGCTTGGCGTGCCGCTGGCTGAAGTGGCGGGCAGCGGCCCGAAAGGCCGCATCACCCAGGACGACGTGCTGAGCTTCGTCAAGGGCGTGATGGTAGGCAGCACGGTGACCGCCGCGCAGAAGGCCAGTGCGTCGGCACCGGCCGCCGCCGGCGACGGCGGCGCCTTCCCGGGCTTGCTGGCCTGGCCGAAGGTCGACTTCGCGAAGTTCGGCCCCATCGAGCGCAAGGACCTGAGCCGCATCCAGAAGATCAGTGGTGCCAACCTGCACCGCAACTGGGTGCTGATCCCGCACGTCACCAACCACGACGAAGCCGACATCACCGAGCTGGAAGCCTTCCGTGTGGCCACCAACAAGGAGAACGAGAAGTCGGGCATCAAGGTGACCATGCTCGCCTTCATGATCAAGGCGGCGGTGGCGGCGCTGAAGAAGTTCCCGCAGTTCAATTCTTCACTCGACGGTGAACAGCTCGTCCTGAAGAACTACTTTCACATCGGATTCGCCGCCGACACGCCGAACGGCCTGATGGTGCCGGTCATCAAGGACGCCGACAAGAAGGGCATCTTCCAGATCAGCACCGAGATGGGTGAACTGGCCAAGAAGGCCCGCGACGGCAAGCTCGGCCCGGCCGAGATGACCGGCGGCTGTTTCAGCATCAGCAGCCTCGGCGGCATCGGCGGGCGTTATTTCACGCCGATCATCAACGCGCCCGAGGTCTCGATCATGGGCGTCTGCAAGAGCAGCATGGAGCCGCGCTGGGATGGCAAGCAGTTCGTGCCGCGCCTGATACTGCCGCTCAGCCTGAGCTGGGACCACCGCGTGATCGACGGCGCCGCCGCCGCGCGTTTCAATGTCTACTTCGCATCGCTGCTGGCGGATTTCCGCCGCATCGTGCTCTGATCCGAAGGAGCGCCGAGATGGCAATGATGGAAGTGAAAGTCCCCGACATCGGCGACTTCAAGGACGTGGCGGTGATCGAACTGCTGGTCAAGGTGGGCGACACCATCAAGCTCGAACAGAGCCTGATCACGGTGGAGAGCGACAAGGCCTCGATGGAGATTCCGTCGTCGGCGGCCGGGGTCGTCAAGGAAGTCAAGGTGAAGGTGGGCGACGTCGTCAACCAGGGCAGCCTGTTGCTGATGCTGGAAGGCGAGGGCGTGGCAGCTGCTGCAGCACCCGCCCCCGCCTCCGCCCCCGCCCCGGTCCCGGCCGCCGCACCGTTGGCGGCAAGCCCGGCGCCGGCAGCCGCCAGCCATGCCGGTGGCGCCGACCTGGATTGCGACATCCTCGTGCTCGGCGCCGGGCCGGGCGGCTATTCGGCGGCCTTCCGCGCCGCCGATCTCGGGATGAACGTGGTGATCATCGAGCGCTACGCAGCGCTCGGCGGCGTCTGCCTGAACGTCGGTTGCATTCCCAGCAAGGCGTTGCTGCACGTGGCCGCGGTGATGGACGAGGTCACGCATTTCAGTGACCTGGGCATCAGCTTCGCGCCGCCCACCATCGAGCTTCCGAAGCTGCTGGTCCACAAGAACAAGGTGGTGAACAAGCTCACCGGCGGCCTGGCGGCGATGGCCAAGATGCGCAAGGTGACGGTGGTGCGCGGTTACGGCAGCTTCGCCGATCCGCACCACATGACGGTCGAAGAGACGACCGGCGACGGTCAGGAAAAAACCGGCAAGTCGAAGACGATTCGGTTCAAGCAGTGCATCATTGCCGCCGGTTCGCAGGCCGTGAGGCTGCCGTTCCTGCCGAGCGATCCGCGCATCGTCGACAGCACCGGCGCGCTGGAACTGCGGCAGACGCCGAAGAAGATGCTCGTCATCGGCGGCGGCATCATCGGGCTGGAGATGGGCACGGTGTACAGCACGCTGGGCGCGCGGCTCGACGTCGTCGAGATGCTCGACGGCCTGATGCAGGGTGCCGACCGCGACCTCGTCAAGGTGTGGCAGAAGATGAACGCGCCGCGCTTCGACAACATCATGCTGAAGACGAAGACGGTGGGGGCCGAGGCCACCGCCGACGGCATCCGCGTGACGTTCGAAGGGCTGGACGGCAAGGCCAGCGAAGGCCTGTACGACATGGTGCTGCAGGCCGTGGGCCGCACGCCGAACGGGAAGAAGATTGGCGCCGAGAGGGCCGGTGTGGTCGTCACCGACCGCGGCTTCATCCCGGTCGACGTGCAGATGCGCACCAACGTGCCGCACATCTTCGCCATCGGCGACGTCGTCGGCCAGCCGATGCTGGCGCACAAGGCCGTGCACGAGGCGCATGTGGCGGCCGAGGTGGCAGCCGGCGACACGAAGGCGCAGTTCGACGCCCGCGTGATCCCCAGCGTGGCCTACACCGACCCCGAGTTGGCCTGGGTCGGCCTGACCGAAGACGAGGCCAGGGCCAAGGGCATCAAGGTCAAGAAGGGCCTGTTCCCCTGGACGGCTTCCGGCCGCGCCATCGCCAACGGTCGCGATGAGGGTTTCACGAAGCTGCTCTTCGACGACTCTCCCGAGGCCCATGGCCACGGCAGGATTCTGGGCGGGGGCATCGTCGGCACGCATGCGGGCGACATGATCGGCGAGGTGGCGCTGGCCATCGAGATGGGCGCCGACGCGGTCGACATCGGCAAGACCATCCACCCGCACCCGACGCTTGGGGAAAGCATCGGCATGGCCGCCGAGGTGGCGCACGGCAGTTGCACCGACCTGCCGCCGGCGCGGCGCTGAAGCCCGCGTCAGGGCGCCTCGGAAACCGCTCCGTTCAATACAAAGGGCCCCGAGTGGGGCCCTTTTTTCTGACTGCGCAGGTTGTCGTCAGCCTGCCTCCGCAGACTCACTGCATCTCTTCAGCCCTTCTTCGCCCAGGCGCTGCACCAGCCCTTGCCTGCCACCTGCTTGCCCGCGAATAGCGGACAGCCCCCAGCGGCGTCAGTCGCCTTACCCTGGTATAGCGCGCAGTTGCTGCAGAGCTGGGTGTTTGCGTGGTTCTTGAATTTGGTGCCATCGGCCTTGGTGGAGTCGGCCACGTAGCCAAGCGCGACGGCTTGGGCATCCTTTTCGCTGAGCATGGGCGCAGCTTGGGCGAGGGCGCCACGGCTGACCAGCAGGGCGGCGCCTGCGACCGGGACGATCTGGATGAACTGTCGACGTGAAGTCATGAATTTGCTCCGTTGTGGAAAAACTGCGTTTGGCTGATGGCTAGTCCACCAACTTTTACCTAACGCACCGCAGTAGATTGTGGACGACAGGAATGAAACCTGGATTTCTAATACTTTACCAATACGGTCGACTTGTGGAGATGCTTAATAGGAATAACAATCATTCTTATTCATTGTGACATTTGGGTGTTTGACGGTGCAGAGGCCGAATGTCGCTCTCGTGCTTTGGTTTTGCGGACCGCACCGGAGGCGACGTCATTCCCGAAAAGTCGGCTTGTGCCGCGTCGCACTAATTGATGTCCAGCGCGTGCATGCCGAATTGGCCGAGCCGCCGGTCGTCGAAAAAACGCTTCAGCGTTTCCCGCACGGTGCGGAAGGCGATTTCGTCCCAGGGAATCTCTTCTTCCAGAAACAATTGGGCCTCGATGGTCTCCGGCCCGGGTGCAAACCGGATGTCGTGCAGGCGGGCGCGGTAGAAAAGATGCAACTGCCCGGCGCGCACGACATTGAGCACCGTGAACAGGCCCTGCAGTTCGACGCGGGCGCCGGCTTCCTCGTCGGTCTCGCGCAGCGCGCCTTCCGAGGTGCTTTCGCCGAGTTCCAGGAAGCCGCCCGGCAGCGTCCAGAAACCGCGTCTCGGCTCGATGTTGCGACGGCACAGCAGCACCTGTTCGCCCCACACCGGCAGCGTGCCGACCACATTGATCGGGTTCTCATAGTGGATCTCGCCACACGCGGTGCAGACGGCGCGGTCGCGGTTGTCGTCATCCGGGGTGCGGTACTCCACCCGGCTGCCGCAGACGCGGCAGTGCTTGATGCGATGAGGTTCGAACATGCCTTCGAGTGTAGCGGCCGGGCGTGCATGGCATCATCCCCGGCCCGGCCCTGGAGACCCGCCCATGAACCTCGTCCTGACCCCGCCCGCGCCCGTCACCGTGCCTGTGGCAGGGGGTGGCGACTTCCCGGTCCACCGCATCTACTGCGTGGGCCGCAACTACGCCGACCACGCGGTGGAGATGGGCTTCAGCGGCCGCGAGTCGCCATTCTTCTTCATGAAGCCGGCCGACGCCGTGGTGGCGGTGGCCGAAGGCGAGACGGGCTTCATCGGCTACCCCAGCCTGACGGCCAACCTGCACCACGAGATCGAACTCGTGGTGGCCATCGGCGGCGGCGGCAGCGGCATCAAGGCGGCCGATGCGCCCGACCACATCTGGGGTTACGCGGTCGGCCTCGACATGACACGGCGCGACCTGCAGAACGAGATGAAGAAACAGGGCCGGCCCTGGTGCATCGGCAAGGCATTCGAGCAGTCGGCGCCGATCGGGCCCATCGTGCCGAAGGCGCGCACCGGCGAGTTGCTGCGCGGCGCCATCACGGTCAGCGTGAATGGCGTGACGAAGCAGAAGGGCGACCTCGCCGACCTGATCTGGAGCGTCAACGAAACCATCGAACAGCTCAGCGCCGCCTGGACGCTGCAGCCCGGCGACCTGATCTTCACCGGCACGCCGGCCGGCGTGGGCGCGGTCGTGCGCGGCGATGTGATGGAAGGTGCCATCGCCGGCCTGGGCACGCTGCGCGTGGCCGTGCGCTGAACGTCCGCGAGACCGCCATGGAGCTCTACAACTATTTCCGTTCGTCGGCCTCGTACCGGGTGCGCATCGCGCTCGCGCTGAAGGGCCTGGACTACGACTACAAGGCCGTCCACCTGGCGAAGAACGAACATCTGCAGGCCTCGTATTCAGCGGTGTCGGCGGCGCGCCTGGTGCCGCTGCTGCATGACGGCGAGCATGTGCTGACGCAGAGTCTGGCAATCATCGAATACCTCGATGAAACCCACCCCGAGCCGCCGCTGCTGCCGGGCACGCCGGCCGAGCGGGCGCGTGTGCGCGCGCTGGCGATGGACATCGCCTGCGAGATCCACCCGTTGAACAACCTCCGGGTGCTGCGCTACCTGGTGCACGACCTGAAGCTGAGCGAAGACGACAAGAACCGCTGGTACCGGCACTGGGTGGAGAGCGGGCTGGAGGTGCTCGAACGGCAACTGGCCGCGCGGCCCGGGCTGTATTGCCACGGCGAGACGCCGACGCTGGCCGACTGCGTGCTGGTGCCGCAGATCTTCAATGCCCGCCGCTTCGACTGCCGGCTCGACCATGTGCCGAACGTCATGCGCGTCTTCGACGCCTGCATCGCGCTGCCGGCCTTCGAGCTGACCCGGCCCGAAGCCTGCCCGGACGCCGCCTGACGGTGCTTTCAGCCCTGCAGCCGCAGTGGGGCGCACCGGCTTCGGTGGGCGCTTTCATGAGTGAGCGCGACGGCGGCGTCAGCGCGATGCCCTGGCACAACCTGAATGTCGGCACGGCGGTCGGTGACTTGCCTTCCGCCGTGGCCGAGAACAGGCGGCGCGTGGCTGCGGCGATAGGCGGGCGGCCGGTCTGGCTGCGCCAGGTGCATGGCGCGCGCGTGGTGCGAATCGGCGTGGACGACGTCGACGGCGAGCCGCTCGAAGCCGACGCCGCATGGACCGATCAAGCCGGCGTCGCCTGCACCGTGCAGGTGGCCGACTGCCTTCCGGTGCTGCTGGCCACCCGCGATGGCCGCGCCGTTGCCGCCGCCCATGCCGGCTGGCGCGGACTGGCAGCCGGAGTGCTGCAGGCGACGCTGGCGGCGATGTGTCGTGGCACCGGCAAAACGCCTGGCGACGTGGTGGCCTGGCTCGGGCCCTGCATCGGCCCGCGCCAGTTCGAAGTGGGTGCCGACGTATTGCGCGCGTTCACCGCCGACCCGGGCCACCCTGATCCGGCACGTTTCGTCAGCCGCCTGCGGCCTGACGGAGAAGCTCGCTGGCTGGCCAATCTCCCCGGCCTGGCGAGCGATGTCCTGCGTGAAGCCGGCGTGGTGCAGATCGACGGCGGACGCTGGTGCACGGTGGAAGAAAGCTCACGTTTCTTTTCTTTCCGCCGCGACGGCCGCACCGGGCGCCTGGTCGCCGCCGTCTGGCGACACCGCGGCTGAGGCCGCCGCTTCGGCCGCGCGCCTGGCCCGGCGGCGCATCGGCGTGCCCAGCACGTACATGACGATGGACAGCGGCAGCACGCCGTACAGCAGGAAGGTGAAGATGGCGCCGATCACGCTGCCCTGGCTGGACAAGGCTTCGGCGATCGCCATCATCAAGACGACGTAAATCCAGGCAATGGCGACGATGTACATCTCAGGATACGGTGTATGATTTCACTCAGTGAAAGATGGTGTCATGGCGTGGTAAGCCGACAAGGCTATAACGTGCATCAGTTCACAATTTGCGGGCAGCCTGCCCGCTCAGGGGCCGGCGTTGCCCCGACTGCGAGGAGACGACCGTGAAGAGCAAGACTACCCCCGCCGAAGCTTCGGCCGCCCCCGGCACTCCGATATTCGGCTCTGCCATCGGGGACATCTGGAAATCGGCAGCCGGCATGACGCTGCCGCTGGAAAATCTGGCACAGATGCAGGCCGACTACCTGAAGAGCGTTTCGGACGTCTGGAACCAGCAGTTGCAGCGCTTGCCCGGCATCGCCGCAGGGGCACCGGCCGCCAAGCCCGCTTCGCTGGGCGACCGCCGTTTTGCCGGCCACGAGTGGCTGGACAACCCAGCCGCCGCCTATACCGCGCAGATGTACCTGCTGAACGCCCGCACGCTGATGCAGATGGCCGAGCAGGTGCAGGGCGATGAAAAGACACGTGCCCGAATCCGCTTCGCGGTGCAGCAGTGGATCGACGCCTCCAGCCCGAGCAACTTCCTCGCCTTCAATCCCGAGGCGCTGCAGAAGGCGCTCGACACCAAGGGCGAGAGCATTGCCGCCGGCATGCAGCTGCTGCTGGCCGACGTCAGGAAGGGCCATGTCTCGCAGACCGACGAGTCGGTGTTCGAGGTCGGCCGCAACGTGGCCACCACCGAGGGCACGGTGGTGTTCGAGAACGAACTGTTCCAGCTCATCGAATACAAGCCCTTGACCACGAAGGTGCACGAGCGGCCGATGCTTTTCGTGCCGCCTTGCATCAACAAGTACTACATCCTCGACCTGCAGCCCGAGAACTCGGTGATCCGCTACACGGTGGAGCAAGGCCACCGCACCTTCGTGGTGAGTTGGCGCAACCCCGACGAGTCGCTGAAGGCAAAGACCTGGGACGATTACATCGAAGACGCTGCCATCCGCGCCATCGACGTGGTGCAGGACATCACCGGCGCCGAAACCATCAATATGCTGGGCTTCTGCGTTGGCGGCACCATCCTTTGCAACGCGCTCGCGGTGCTGGCGGCGCGTGGCCAGCAACCTGCACATTCGCTGACGCTGCTGACCACGCTGCTCGACTTCAGCAACACCGGCATCCTCGACATCTTCGTCGACGAGAACTCGGTGAAGCTGCGAGAGATGACACTGGGCCCCGACGCGCCCGGCGGCCCGGGCCTGATGAAGGGCAAGGAACTCGCCACCACCTTCAGCTTCCTGCGCCCGAACGATCTGGTCTGGAACTATGTGGTCGGCAGCTACCTGAAGGGTGAAGCCCCGCCGCCTTTCGACCTGCTCTACTGGAACGGCGACGCCACCAACATGCCGGGGCCGATGTACTGCTGGTACCTGCGCCACATGTATTTGCAGAATGAACTGGTGACGCCGGGCGCGCTGACGGTCTGTGGCGAAAAGATCGACCTCGGCCGTATCGAGGCGCCGGTGTTCGTCTACGGCTCGCGTGAGGACCACATCGTGCCCTGGGCGGCGGCCTACGCCTCCACGCGCGCGCTGAACGGCCCCGGCGGCCCGAAGGGCGCGATAAGCGTGAAAGGCGGCAAGAAGGGCGTGCGTTTCGTGCTCGGCGCCAGCGGCCACATCGCCGGCGTCATCAACCCGCCGGCCAAGGGCAAACGCTGCCACTGGGTGAACGACGCCCTGCCGGCCAACGCCGACGAATGGTTCGCCGGCGCCACGGAGCGCCCGGGCAGCTGGTGGACCGAATGGAGCGAGTGGCTGGCACCATTCGGCGGCAAGCAGGTGCCCGCGCCCAAGACGCCGGGCAGCCGCGAGTACAAGGCCATCGAAGCGGCGCCCGGCCGTTACGTCAAGGCCAAGGCCGTCTGATTTTCATCCTCGACTCAACCTGGACAGGAGAACTCCGTGACCGATATCGTCATCGTTGCAGCCGCCCGCACCGCCGTGGGCAAGTTCGGCGGCACGCTCGCCAAGACGCCCGCCACCGAGCTGGGAGCCACCGTGATCAAGGCGCTGCTGGAGCGCGCCCGCCTCGAAGGCGGCCAGATCGGCGAGGTCATCCTCGGCCAGGTGCTGACGGCCGGCGTCGGCCAGAACCCGGCGCGCCAGTCGGTCATCCGTGCCGGGCTGCCGAACAGCGTGCCGGCGATGACCATCAACAAGGTCTGCGGCTCGGGCCTGAAGGCCGTGATGCTGGCGGCCCAGGCCATCCGCGACGGTGACAGCGAGATCGTCATCGCCGGCGGCCAGGAGAGCATGAGCATGAGCCCGCACGTGCTGAATGGCAGCCGGGACGGCCAGCGCATGGGCGACTGGAAGATGGTCGACACGATGATCGTCGATGGCCTGTGGGACGTCTACAACCAGTACCACATGGGCATCACGGCGGAGAACGTGGCGAGGGAATACGGCATCACGCGCGAGGCGCAGGACGCGCTGGCGCTGGGTTCGCAACAGAAGGCGGCGGCCGCCCAGGAAGCCGGCCGCTTCAACGACGAGATCGTCGGTGTGACGATCCCGCAGAAGAAGGGCGATGCGCTGGTCTTTTCGGCTGACGAGTTCATCAACCGCAAGAGCACGGCCGAAGTGCTGGCAGGCTTGCGTCCGGCCTTCGACAAGGCGGGCAGCGTGACCGCGGGCAATGCCTCGGGCCTGAACGACGGCGCAGCCGGCGTGGTGGTGATGACGGCGAAGAAGGCCGCCGCGCTGGGCCTGACGCCGCTGGCGCGCATCGCCAGCTACGCCAGCGCCGGCCTCGACCCCAAGCTGATGGGCATGGGCCCGGTGCCCGCCGCCCGCAAGGCGCTGGAGCGCGCCGGCTGGAAGCCTGCCGACCTGGACCTGCTGGAAATCAACGAAGCCTTCGCCGCGCAGGCTTGCGCGGTGCACCAGGAAATGGGCTGGGACACCAGCAAGGTCAACGTCAACGGTGGCGCCATCGCCATCGGCCACCCGATCGGCGCGTCCGGCTGCCGCATCCTGGTGACGCTGCTGCACGAGATGATCAAGCGCGACGCGAAGAAGGGCATCGCCTCGCTCTGCATCGGCGGCGGCATGGGCGTGGCGCTGACCGTCGAACGTTGAACGAGTCACATCGCGCCGGCTCATTCCGGGCCGGTGCATCGGGCGAACCCGGTTGACCGTTGGGCGGCGCCAGGTCACCCTCCGTACATCAGAACCGAACAATCAAGGAGATTGAAATGAACCAGAAAGTTGCGTACGTCACCGGTGGCATGGGTGGCATCGGCACCTCGATCTGCCACCGCCTGCACAAAGAGGGCTTCAAGGTCATCGCCGGCTGCGGCCCCAGCCGTGACTGGCAGAAGTGGCTCGACGAGCAGACGGCGCAGGGCTACACCTTTTACGCCTCGGTGGGCAATGTCGGTGACTGGGACTCGACCGTGGCCGCATTCACGAGGTCGACGGAAGAGCATGGCCCGATCGAGGTGCTCGTCAACAACGCCGGCATCACGCGCGACCGCATGTTCCTGAAGATGACGCCGGAAGATTGGAAGGCGGTCATCGACACCAACCTGAACAGCATGTTCAACGTGACCAAGCAGGTCGTGCCGGGCATGGTCGAAAAGGGTTGGGGCCGCATCATCCAGATCAGCTCGGTGAACGGCGAAAAGGGCCAGGCCGGGCAGACCAACTACTCGGCCGCCAAGGCCGGCATGCACGGCTTCACGATGGCGCTGGCGCAGGAAATGGCGAGCAAGGGCGTGACCGTCAACACCGTCAGCCCGGGTTACATCGGCACCGAGATGGTCCGCGCGATCAAGCCCGAGGTGCTGGAAAAGATCGTCGCCACGATTCCCGTCAAGCGGCTGGGCACACCGGAAGAAATCGGCTCCATCGTGGCCTGGCTGGCCGGCCCCGACTCGGGTTTCACGACCGGTGCCGACTTCAGCTGCAACGGTGGCTTGCACATGGGGTAAGGAGAGCTCGCATCCGGGGCTGGCCGGCCCCTGATCCGCTCCGCCATTGAAACGCAGTCCAGACGGACTGCGTTTTCAGTTCCGCAGTTCCCTCGTCATATGCCGACGCGCGACATCGGCGCGGCAATCGCCTGGCGCAGGCTGTCAGCGCTGTCGCGCAGATGGGTGCGGGTCTCGGCGTCCATGGCGGAAGAGCCGCGCAAGGCCGCGTCGAGCTTCCCCTGCAGCGCCAGTGCCTGCTCACGCATCAGCCCGCGCGCATCGGCACGCGCCTGCGGCGCCGGCCGCAGCATGGCCGCAGCCAGCCGGTTGACGTGCTCGCGCTGCAGGTCGCGCCGTGCCGCGACGATGGCTCCGCCGCGCGGCAACTCGCTCCACACGTCGCGGGTCAGCCGGCCGTACAGCTCCGACAACTGAAAGGCATCGGCGGCACGTTCGTACTTGTCGACGCTGCCCAGAAGGCGCGCCGCCAGGGTCTCGCTCATCAGCTGGCCGAGCATGGCACGCTGCAGATCGAGCAGGCGCTGGCCGACCGAGAAGTCGGTCATCACGCCGGGAATCTCGCCACGGTCCTGGAAGTCGGGTGCCAGCCGGCGTTGCAGTGCGGGTGAGACGGCCAGCCCGTCGGCGGACAGCACGGCGCGCGAGATCAGGTCGAGGGCCTGCCGCTGCAAGACCGCGCTGACAGGCTGAAGCGGATCACGCCCGCTGCCCGGAAAGTCGCGCAGCGTGCGCACGCCGCCTATCTGCCGCGCGAGCACGCCGACCGCGCGGCCCATGTCGTTCAGCGCGTAGTTGAGTGAGCGGCGCAGCACCGCGTAGTCGCGTTCCGGCGCCAGCACGCGT
>Ga0209181_10001772_pt1 | contig 36640 bp, 31 predicted proteins | sample MAT05_FD_187208 | JGI IMG/M metagenome (GOLD analysis project Ga0209181, IMG submission 187208) | Freshwater microbial communities from Lake Fryxell liftoff mats and glacier meltwater in Antarctica - MAT-05 (SPAdes) (version 2) | ecosystem: Environmental > Aquatic > Freshwater > Ice > Liftoff... | reverse complement strand
ACCGGTTCGAGAAAGCACCGGCTGGCTTCCAGACTCACTCCGGCGGTGTGCAGGAACTCCGTGCCGTCACCGCAGATTTCCAGCGCGCCGTAGGTGTAGCCCCACTGGTAACGCCCCTCCACCGGCATCTGAGGCTTCCGCTGCGTGCTGGCCCAGGCGCCGTAGATGGCCGCGTCTGGGCGCTCGCCAGAACAGCGCTGGTGTCTGCGGCCAGCTTTCCAACATACAAGGGGTGCCGGAATGGTTTATGCCGCCTGCTTCCGGCACTCCCTCCGGGGTGCATCCTTTGCCTGCCCCATTCCCCGGCTTTCACCCGTGGAAAATTTCCATCGAGCCCTCCGGGCTGAGCGAGATGTCCGGGTATTTGATGAATTTGGTATTACTCGCCTCCGAACGAGGGATCGGACTCGATCCCGCTGCTGGAACTGAAGGGCAGCCCGGCCTGCTCGACGAACTCGAAGCACTGCGGGCCAGGCGCCTGCGCCACCCATAGCACTCCGCCCCCCCGGCGAGATGCCGCGCCTTGCCGCTCTGCGCGCCCCGCGCTACGCTCCGCCCCATGAGCACGCTCGTCGCCGAATTGCTGCAAGACCCGCTGCTGCCAGACACGCTCGCCACGCTGCAACAGGCGATGGAGACGGAACGCGCGCGGCGGACGCGTTTTTACGAGGAGGTCGATGAGGATGCGAAAGCGGAGTTCATCAATGGCGAAATCATCAGGCATTCACCGGCCAGAAATCTTCACCTCCAAGTCAAGGACCGCTTGCAAACGCTCCTCGGCACTTTCGTCCAGATTCGCCACCTGGGAGCCGTGCGCGGTGAAAAGGCTTTCTGCGTTTTCCCCCGCCATGATTACGAACCGGATGTCGTTTTCTTCGGTCCGGAAAAGGCCGCACTCCTTGAACCGAACACCCGCAAATTCCCCATCCCCGACTTCGCCTGCGAAATCCTCTCCGACTCCACGGAGCACCGCGACCGCGGGGTGAAACTCCGCGACTTCGCCGCGCACGGCGTCCGCGAGTATTGGATCGTCGATGCCGATCTCGAAATCGTAGAGCAGTATCTCGCGCGCGAAGGTGTCTATGCACTCGCGCTCAAATCCGGCAGTGGCGAAGTGGCGAGCACGGTCGTCGCCGGCTTTCGCCTCCCGATCCGCGCGCTCTTCGACGAGGCAGAGAATCTCCGTGTGCTGCGCGCCATCCTCGCCTAACTCGCGCCGCGGGTTAAGGTGCGCGGGATGAATCGCGAACTGCTCGGAGCCTTCGACGCGGCGCTTCAAAAGCTCCTCGTCCTCCTGCCCGCCGTCCATGAGTCGGTGGCCGGTCTGCGGCCGCTCGATGCCGAGCAGCGCTGGGGCTTGTTGCGGGCGAATGCGGACGATCTCGCGCAGCGACGTTTGCCGGTGGTCACGCTGCTCGGCCCCTCGGGTGCGGGGAAAAGCACCATCTTCCGCCTGCTCACTGGGCTCGAAGTGCCGGCCGGCGGCGCGGAGCGGCCGATGAGCCACAACTGCATGGTGGCCGTGCCGCCGGATGTGAGCGAGGAGCAGCTCGCCGCGATCTTCCCCTCGATGCAGCTCCGCCGGCTCGACGACCCCGCCGAGATCAAGCGCCCCGATCTCCCGCGCGAGACGCTCTTCTTCCGCGAAATGCCGCGCGACGTGGCGGCTCACGGCGACTTCCTCCTCGCGGATGTGCCGGACTTTAGCACCACCACGCTGGAAAACTGGGAGAAGGCGAAGCTCATGCTCCAGCGCGCCGAAGTGGTCGTCTTCGTCGTCACGCGTTTTTCTTACGCCGACTACCAGGCCGTGCTCTACCTCGCCCGCGCCTGCGCGCTCGCCGGGCATCTCGGTTACGTGCTCACCATGGCGGATGCGGAAGCGGCGACCGCCATCTGGCGCGATCTCGTGGAGGAAAAAGCGCCCGGCTTCACCCTCCGCGCCGACGTGCCCGCCGAGGATGAACCGCGCCCCTTCCTCGAGCCCCGCGCCGATCACCGCACCCGCGTAGAGTTCCTCGCCGCCGCCGACGTCTACTACAGCCCCTACAGCGAGCAGCCGCAGCTCGATGGCATCCGCGCACTGCGCGAGCAGGCGCCCGCGCTCGCCGATTTTCTCCGCGGGCGGAATATCGCGCGGCTGATGTTGACGAAGCGCGCCAACGACCTTCAGCAGGGTCTCAAGCTCGCCGAGGAAGTGCTCACCGCGCACGACTCGCAGCTCGCCGACTTCCGTTCCCGCCGTGCGCGCATCCTCGCGGAGATCGTGGACGATTCGCTCGACGTCGTGGGCCAGCAGCTCCCGCTCGGCGAGATTCTCGAGGAAGTCTTCGCGCAGGCGCAGCAGGCGCTCCCCTTCTGGCGCCGCGCCATCGCCACCATCGCCGCCCCGATCTGGCGCGGGCTGCGCGAAACGATCGGCGCGATCCGCGATTTCTTCAGCCGCCCCGAGCAGGCGCGCGAGCTGCACCGCGACGAGATCGAACTCGCCGCGCTCGTCGATCAGGCTTCGCGCCTCGCCGACCGCTGGCGCGCCGATCACGGCGCCGCGCTCGAGCTCACCGCCGAACGCTGCGCCGCGGCCCTCGAGGCCCTGCGGGTGAGCACCGCGCCCGCGCCCGATCAAGAGTGGAAACACTTCGCCGCCGCCAAGGCGCGCGCCTGGGTCGAGGCGCACCCGAACCGCGCCACGCTCATCCTCAACGCCGGCGGCGCCGTCGCCCTGCTCGCGGGCAGCTACGCCACCTTCGACGTGCTCACCACCGGCGGCGCGATCAGCCTCGTGCTGACCAAAATTGGCGTGCTCACGGGCGCCGCCACCGGCCTCGCCGCGACCAGCCTCATCGGCTCCGCCGTGAACCACTTCGTCCAGCGCCTCGGCCTCACGCCGGTGCTCGTCGAGTTCCAGGCCGAGTGGAAGCGGCAGCGCAACCGCCAGCTCCGCGCGCATCTCCGCGAATACTTCGGCCGCCCGCTCACCCTTGATGTGCTAGAGCGCCGCATCGCCGCGCTCCAGGCCGCGCCCTCGATGCCCGCCACCGTCGTCATCGTCGAGCTGCGCCGTCTGCTCGAAGAGTCCGCCCCATGAACTTCGACCCCTTCCTCCAGCCGCTCCGCGACGACGCCCTCGCCCTCGCCGCGCGCTGCCGCGATCTGCAATCGCACCCCGCCATCGCGCAGGTCGCGCTGCGCCTCGCGCAACTCGCCTCGACCGCGGAGGTGATCCGCGAACGCCCCGTCATCGCCGTGCTCATCGGCGGCACCGGCGTGGGAAAATCGCAGCTCTTCAACGCGCTCATCGGCCGACCCGAGGCGAGCCCCACTTCCAGCGCGGAGCGGTTGAAAACGAAGCAGCCCGTCATCGCGCGCCGTCCGGCCGAGCACGCGCTGCTCCCGGATTTCGGCGGCGACGGGGTGCAGTTTCTCGATGCGCCCACGCCGTGGTTCGCCCTCGCCGATACGCCGGATCTCGACGGCATGGATCTGCGCCACCGCGAGATCACCGAGCGCGTCATCGGCCTCGCCGACCTCGTCGTCTTCGTCAGCAATCCGGAGAAGCGCGCCAACTTCGCGCTGCTCGAAATCGTCCGCGCCTGGGCCGGCCGCAAACGCTGGTTCTTTGTCCTCAATCAGGCCGACACCGTCGTCGCCGATCTCGACGCCGTCCGCGCCGACTTCGATCACCGGCTCGTCGAGCTCGATTTCGCCCCGGACGATTCCACCCGCTTCCTCGTCAGCGCGCTCGATCCGTCGCGCTTCGACTTCGCCCGCCTCCGCGACACGCTGCTCCGCGAACGTCCGCGCGAAGCCGCCGCCGCGCTCGCCGTGGACGCCGCGCTCGGCCAGGCGCTGCACGCCGCCGAGCCCGCCACGCTCGACCGCCTCACGGCGCTGCACGACGAGATTGCCGCCCGCGAAACCGCCGTCGGTCGCGAGATCGTCCAGCGCGTTCACGATGCCATCGAGCGCCGCCAGCTCGCCCCGCGGCTCCTCCCGCTGCTGCGCAAACAAATCTGGACCACGCTGCCCGCGCGCGTCGGCGGGCCGCTCGCGCTGCCCGTGCTCATCCACGCGCGTCTCACCGGTCTCGCGTCCGCCTTCCAGCTCTGGCGCATCACCACCGGCGGCTTCACGCTCTGGCGGCTCGGGCTGCTCGCCACCACGCTTTTCGCCGCGCTGCGCGGCAGCCTCGAGGTGCGCGGCCTGCTCGCGCGGGTGGATGAAGAAATGGCCGCCCCGCTCGCCGCGCTCTCCACCGAGGTCGCCCGCTTCCTCGCCGACCGCCAGCTCGCGCTGCCGGCGCGCCCTGCCGAATCCGCCGCCGGCGACCGCGAACTCCGCGACGCCGTCGCCGCCATTCCCGGCGCGGGCCAGGCGCTCGCCCGCGTTGTCGATCAGCTCAGCGAGGCGGGCGAACCCGGCCGCGTCACCCGCGAACTCGCCCCGCTCGTCACCGAAGCCATCGACCGCCGCGCCGAGGAAGCCGCGGGAAAATGCGTCGGCTTTTTCGTCCACCTGTTGAACCTGCTGCCGATCGCCGCGATCGGCTTCGCCGGCTACGAGATCGTCGCCACCTGGCTGCTCAAGCAGTGGCTGCCCGGCGCATTTTACCTCCATGCCGCCGCTGTTTTTCTCCTCACGCTGCTGCCCGGTTATCTCGTCATTTGCCTGAACGTCGCGCGCCAGCTTCGCCGCCCCGAGACGCTCGCCAGCCTGCTCGCCGCCGCCGACAAACTCCCGCCCACCGGCCCCGCGCGCGCCCTCGCTCTCGTCCGCTCCGACCTCGCCGCGATCCTCGCCGGCCTGCGCAGCCTGCGCACCCGCGCCGGCAGCACTCGCGCCGCGATCGATGCGGAGTACGGCGTCGCCCAGCTCGGCGCCCGCGCGGCGGATCGCTGAGCCGCGCGCCCGCTCGGCATCACCACTCCACGGCGACGCTTTTGCGCTGTTGAAAGCGGTCGTTGAAGAAGAGCTGTTTGTTCGCCGCGCCGTATTCGTGGACGAGCTTCGTACACTTCACGTCGAAGCAGCAGTATTCCGCGATGTCGAGCAGGCGGCCTTCGCGCCACCAGCGGATGGCGTCGAGGCCGTCGCCGGTTTTGCCCACACCGAGCGTGGCGGTGGCGACGGCGTCGAGGCCGAGGCGGTGGCCGAGCTTGGCCTCGATGTCCACCATGAGATCGAGCGTGCGGCACTGATGCGGCAGGTCGAGGATGGTGTAACCCATGAGCACTTCGTAATCGAAGTTGATCACGTTGAACCCGACGACGAGATCCGCGCGGAGGAGTTGGTCGACGAGTTCGTTGACGCGGGCTTCGGAATAAATGCGGTATTCGCCGAGCCGCGTGCTGTAGGTCACGCCGATGGACATGCCCATGTCGCGTTTCTTGTCCCAGCCGCCGGCATCGTTGGCTGTGCGTTGAGTTTCAAGATCGAAGTAGACGACGTCGCGGGACATGCGGACGTTTTAGGAAGGCGCGCAGGGCGCGGCAAGACGCGCGGCTATTTTGCGGCGGGATTCCACTCCAGCTCACCCGCGTCGAAGGCCATCATGTTCGCCAGCTTGTGCGCCCGGAACTCCTCCACCACGGCGCCGTCGCCTTGGAAGATGGTGAGCTGTTTGCCGCTGCCTTCCTGCCCGATCACGGCCCATTTCAGATGCGGCGCCTCGGTGATCCGCCGCAGCGGCAGGCCGTCGAGCGCTTTGATGAAGCTGCCGGTCGGGCCGAAGCCGATCGTGACGCTGACGGTGGAGAGCGCTTCCTGCAGGAGCGGGTTGGGGAGCAGGCTGGCGGTGAATTTTTCGCGCGGGATGAACGGCAGGATGCGGCCGAGCTGGCCGGCGACTTCGGGGAAGCTGCCGCTCGCGAGGATGGTTTTGTTCAGCACCGTTTTCCAGGTGGAGGTGGGCGGCTCGCTGGCCTTGCCGGCTTCGCCGGGCGCCGCGGGTGCGGCTTCGAGGGCGAGGCCGCGCACGCGCTGGAGACCGGGCTTTTCCTCGATGAGAAAAATCAGCTCGCTGGTGCGCGAGGCGAAGATGCGGCGCGGCGCGGGCTCCGCGGGATCGATGGTGAGCCGGCGGAGAAATTCGCCGCCGGGGACGCTGTATTCCTTCACTTCGACGTGGTTGCCGACCTGGTCGACGACCCACACGCCGTCGCGGCCGAGGCTCGCGTCGAGCGGCTTCACAAGATCGGGCAGGTCGAGCGGACGATCGGTGCCGGCTTCGCGCAGCACGACTTTGCCATCGGCGATCACGGCGAACTTCGCGGTCGGCGCCGGCTCAGGCGCGGTAGCGCCGATGGCCTGGGCGCTGACCTGTGGTTCTGCCGGAATTTCCCCCGCAAACTCCCCGGCCTGGTCGCAGCGCACGAGCTGCGGCTGGCCGTCCGCGCCCTCGGCCCACACGGCGAGTCGGCCGCTCGGGCGCAGCTCGAGGCTGAGTACGCGGCGGATGCGCGGCGATTCGTCGTCCTGCATCCAGTCGTTGCAATGGTAGGCCACGCCTTCCACCGCGATCGTGCCGACGCTGAAGCCGCGCGCGGAGTAGGTGCCCGCGGGCGCCACCTTGCCCGCGTCGTCGCGGCCATCCCAGGCGGTGATGAGTCCGTTCAGCCCGATGGTGAAATCCTTTTCCCGTGCCTCGCGCGCCAGCACGCGGACGAGCTTGCCCGCCCCGTCGTAGATGCCGAGCGAGAGCGTGCCCTCCATGGGCGGGGGGAGGAAGGTGATGCGGAGGGGGGCGGGATCGGCGGCGAGCGTGGAAACGGCCAGGAGGAGGAAAAATCCGAAATCCGAAATCCGAAATCCGAAACAAATTCGAAAGGAGTGAATGAAGGAAAACGGGGAAACGGCGCGCGCCGGCTTCCGCTCGTTACTTTCACGTTTCCAAACTTTTGCTCCCATTGTTTCGGTTTTCGATTTTCGGATTTCGGATTTTCCCCTCGTTACGCGTAGTAGCGCCAGTCGAGCGTGGGAAAGATATTGTCGCGCCACTCGCAGTTCGCGAGGAACGCCTCGTCGATGTCGCGGGCGCGGAGCTGATCGTAGAGCCGGGTGAAACGCAGGATGTGATCCTTGGTCCGCTTCGTCGCGTAGCTGCGCGCGGTGCCCGTCTTCATGAGAAAGGCCCAGTCGCTCGACTGCGCGAGGAGGAGTTCGCGCGCCAACTGCCGCAGCGCGCGGTCGTGGAGCGGGGGAACGCTGTCGGTGGCCCAGTATTGCCGGGCGAGTTCGGTCATGCGCTTCGCGGCCATGTGGAGATGGGGATAAATCCACGAGTTCGAATCGTCGAGCCACACTTCCCAGTAACCCTTGTGCCCCCAGCTCGAGGAGGAGGGCGCGAGGAGCTGGTGCGTGTCGTTTTCGGCGAGGTAAGCCGAGGGCGTGGTGAAGGTAAACACGTCCTGATCGTAGGCGGCTTTGCGGATGAAAAGGTTGAGGAACTCCGGCCCCTCGAACCACCAGTGGCCGAAAAGTTCCGCGTCGAACGGGCTGACCACGATCGGTGGCACGTTCATGTTTTGCCGCAGGTGCTGGATCTGCGCGGCGCGCGCGCCCATGAAGTGCCCGGCATGCGAGTCCGCCGCGCGCAGCGCCCATTCGCGGTGGTAGAGTTCCTTCGCGCCGCTGCGGTCGGTGATGCGGTGATACTTCAGCCCGGTGAATTTGCGGCGGCCGTCCGCGGGGAGAAATTCGCGGAGATCCTCCACGGGCAAATCGAAGCCGATGTCGCGGTAGAAATCGCGATACGCCGGATCGCCGGGATAACCTTCCTCCGCGCTCCACACCTGCCGGCTCGACTCCCGATCGCGTCCGAATGCCGCCGGCCCGCCCGGCGTGAAAACCGGCGCGTAGATCGCATAGCGCGGGCGCGGATTGCCAAACATGAGGCCGTGCGAATCGAGCACGAACCAGCGGAGATCTGCCTCCTGCAACACCTTGTCGAGCGTCGCGGTGTAGGCGCATTCCGGCAGCCAGATGCCGCGTGGATTGCGGCCGAAGATTTCCCGATACTGATCCCGCGCGATGAAAATCTGCGCGCGCACCGCTTCCGGAAACGCGGACATGAGTGGGAGGAATCCGTGCGTCGCCGCGGAGGTGATGATCTCGATCACGCCGCGGTCCTGGAGCGCGGCAAAGGCGCCGACGAGGTCGCGCTGCCAGCGGTGGTGGAAAGACTCCTGCGAGCGGGTCAGCCGCTCGAGATAAAACCGCGCGATCTCCTGGAGCCGCGCATCGTCCGCCGTGCGCTCGATCTCCCGCCGCGCGAGCGCCAGCGCGCGATCCAGATAGCGCTCGAAGCGCTGGAGCAGCAGCGGGTCGCGCAGCATGTGGCAGAGCGGCGGCGTGAGCGAAAGCGTGAGTTGAAACGGGACGCCGTCATCCGCGAGCCCGTTGAGCATTTCCAGGAGCGGCAGGTAGGTCTCGACGATGGCCTCGAAGAGCCAGTCTTCCTCCAGAAACTCGTCGTACTCTGGGTGGCGCACGTAAGGCAGATGTGCGTGGAGCACGAGGGCAAGGTATCCTTGGGAAACCATTCGGGAGGGGTGGAGGCTACCACCCGCGAAGGGGTGGACAAGCGCAACGTGCGTCGGCCGCGCTGCGCGTGCGCAAAAAAATTCGCTGGGAACGCCCCAACCCTTGCGTAGGGTTCCGCCTCCTTCCCTAAAAGCCATGGTCACGCGCCTCATTGCAGTCGTCCTCGTCCTTGCCTTCGCCCCAGTGATCGTTCCCGCGCGTGCGCAGGTGGCGCCGCTGAACGAGGCGCCGCCCGAATACTTCGCCGCGCTCCGCGACGCCGTGGCCGCCTTTACCGCGCGGGATTTTGAAAAAACGCTCAAGGCCATCGACGCCGCCGACGCGATCCTGCCGCCGAATCCGATCACGCTGAACACGCGCGGCGCGGTGCTCATCGAGCAAAAGAAATTTGCCGAAGGTGAGGAATATTGTCGCAAGGCGCTCGCGCTCGACCCGAAGTTTTACCCCGCGCGCTTCAATCTCTGCGAGGTGCCGCTCGTGCAAAGACGTTATTCCGAGGCGCGGACGATGTTTCAAAAACTGCTCGACGAAAACCCCAAGGACGAACTCGCGCAGTACCGCATCCTGCTCACCTGGCTCCTGGATAAGAACGACGTGGAAGCGCGCAAGGTGCTCGATGCGATTCCGTTTCCGAGCAACACCTGCGCCTACTATTACGGCCATGCCGCGTGGGAATTTGCCCACGGCAACATGGCCGAGGGCGAGAAGTGGGTGATCCGCGGTAACTGGGTTTTTAAGCCGGAGATGACCAACAACTTCTCGCAGCCCTTTGTGGAAATCGGCTGGCTGAAGGCGGTGCCCGGCCAGAGCAACACGTTGCCCGAACTGGCCGTGCCACAAGGCGTGGCGCCGAAGCCGCTGGAGCTGGGCTCGCCGCTCCCCGCGACGCCGCCGCGCTGATCAGAGGGCGCGGCGAAAGCCGTGCAGGCGGCCTTTGGATTGATCCCAGAGGAAGACGTCGGTGAGGTAGGTCTGATGCACGAGTTGGAGATTCGTGCGGACAAAAAGATCGAACCGCGCGCCCGGGCTCTGCCACGCGATGCGGCTGCCGGGGGAGCGGAATCGGATGTCGCGATTCAGCACCACCCACACGCGGTCATGCTGCGCGAGGGCGTCCTGCAAATCGTCGACCCGCGCGATGACTTGCGCGCCGCCGTTGCGGTCGATGAGCCGTCCATCCTTGCGGTAGACGAAGTCGTGGAGCAGCGGCAGTTCGATGTCGTAATCCACGCGACCGAGTTCGCACATCGCCGCGGCGGTGTGCGGCGCGGCCACGGCGAGCGCGTCGCCCTGCGCGATCTTTTGGCGGACGAAGGCGAACGCGCCGTCCACGTCGGGCAGGAGTTTGGTTTCGTAGGAAGCCACGATTTTCCAGGGCGACCACGAGAGCGCGACCATGAGCACGAGCACCGTCGCGAGCGACCACTGCACCGCGCGATGCTGGCCGGCGAGCAGCGGCCGCAAGTGGCGCAGCGCGGCCGCCGCGAGCTGCTGTGCGCCGTAGACGGTGGTGAGGAAAAAGAGCGGAAAGAGCCAGTATTGAAACCGCACGCCGGGCCCGGTGATCAGGATCGTGGTGAAAACGAGGCCGCTGAAAAACGTGACGACCAGCGTGATCGCCGCCTTGTTCCGCGAGCGCAGGACGAAGGGCAGCCCGGCGAAAAAGAGCAGGCTCAGGCCGAGGTGCAGCCGGGAGAAGAGGCTGAAGATCCAATAGAGCGTGCTCGGAAACATGAAATTCAGCCCGAGCGCCGGCTCGATGCGCGGCGAGACGCCTTCGAGCCGGGTGAGGCACACCGCTTGGAAAATGACGAAATCGAGCACCACGAACACGAGCCCGCAGCTCGCGGCGAGCAGCCAGCCGGCTTCCTTCCGCCACTCCAGCCCGCGCGCGTAGAGTAGATAGGCAGGCAGCAGTGCAAAGGCCATCATCACCGAAATCTCCTGGCTGAACACGGCCGCGAAAAACGCCGCGAGCATCGCGTAGCGCGCGCTCAACCGCTGCCCGGAAACGAACCCGCGGCAGAAATAATAAAACGTGAGCAGCGCGAAAAACTGCTGCTGCTGGTAGAAGCGGACCTGGTGCCCCATGTCGATCGCCAGCGGATGAATGGCGAACAACGCCGCCGCGCCGAGCCCCACCCAGCGGCTGTGCAGCAGCCGCGCGCCGCACAGGTAGAGGAGCGCGCAGGTGGCCACCGCAAACGCGGCGCCGGGCAGGCGCACGGCCCAAAACGTCTCCCCAAACAACACGACGGAACCCGCCGTGAGGTAGTGATAGAGCGGGCTGCGCGTGTAGTAGGCTTCGTCGGTGAGTCGCGGCGTGCCGGTATCGACGATCGCGAGAATGGTTTGCAACGAAGCCCATTCGTCGGCGTCGGTCGGCTGGAAATCGGCGCGATAAGCGCGGGTGAAACCGCAGACGATGAGCACGAGCACCAGCCCGGCGCGGACGGCCAGGCGGCGGCGCGAAAAAGTCGCGGCGGGCCCGCGCAGGAAAAGCCAGGTCACAGCGGCGGCAGCCGTCGCGAGGAGGAGAGCGGCCGCCCACACGCCGGGTTGCGCCATCCAGAGCGCCTCCTCGCGCACGGCGAAACAGCGGTCGATGATGAGCGCGCTGGCGAGCACCGTCGCCGCCACGAGCAGGCTGGCGGCGAGGCGCGATGCGGTGAGCGGGCCGAGACGCGGCGCGAGGAGCGTGGCGAATGTGGAGAGCAAAAACGCGGCGACGATGGGGATGAACAACACGGGCCAACTCGCGGCGGCGGGGGCGGCGCCGAGGTAACGAAGTTGCCGCCCATCTGCGGCGCGGCTGCGGGCTTCGGCGAGCGGGAGGGGGCCGGCGGCGGTGGCGGCGGTCCAGGTCGCGGCGGAGGAGATCAGCGGGGTCACCGTTTTTGCGCTGCGCGCCATTCCATCCACGGCGATCCGCGGGCTCCATTGGAAGTGAGCGCCGCGGTCGACGAGGCGGAGCGTGATTTGATTTTCGCCGCGGTGGAGCAGCGTGGTGACGTTGCACGCATCGAAGGTCCCGACCTGCGCATCGCGGAGCAGGGCCGCGGGAGCGGCGGTGCCGCTTCGGTCGCCCGCGGTTTCGGCAAAGAGCGATCCCGCGTCTTCCGGATCGAGCGCCGCGGGCTGCCAACGCTGGCCGGTGGCGAAGAGCGTGCGCGGAATCCACGAACCCGCGGCAAGTTCGCTCGGGCCGAGCGTAGCGGGCACGACTTGGCGGCCGTTGATCGACAGGTCGTAGGCGCGGTTCACGACCAGCCGCAGCCAGGCTTCACGCGGTGCTTCGTCGAGCTGCCAGGTGGTTGCAAAGGTGACCGCTCCGCTGGCGTCGGCGGTGATCTCGCGGCCGGCGAAGGGCTCGGAAAATACTGCGGGATCGAGGATGCGGAAGAAGCCTTCGGGGCCGGTCCGTCGCTCCGCCGCGGTCCAGCCGCGGTCGTTGTAAATCGTCTCCAGCCACGCCGCACCGGATTCTTCGCGCGGCAGCGTCGCCGCTTTCCACGAGCCATCGCTGGCCAGCGAAAGGCGCTCGCCGGAAACCAGCAAGACTTCGCCCGCGACGCGCAGCAGCGGATCGACGCGGCGGGAATCGACGCGGATGCAAAGCGCGTTGCGGCCGGGCTGGAGATGGCGCGAGAGGTCGAGGAAAACGGGCACGCGGTAGCTGGCTTGCGGCTCCCACTGGTATTCGCGCGGGTAGGGCACGCCGGGGATCGGTCGGGCGTCGTTCACGCGCTGGCCGCGTTCGCTGGTGGTGAATTGGAACGATCGATTCGGCCGCCAGAGTGTCTGGCTGCCGATCACCGAGCCGTTCACGCTGATCTCAGAAACATCGCGCGCGGCGACGGCGATCCACGCGGTGCGAACTTCACCCGGCAGCTCGAACGTTTTGCGAAAGTAGCCGACGGCGGCGCGTTCGCCGGGCGCGGTGATCCATGCGCCATCCATCGCCCACGGCACCGGGCGATCGCGCGGCGGCAGGAGCCAGCGGCAGGCGACGAGCGCGGCGAGGAATCCGCAAACCGCGACGGCGAGCCCGAGCGTGAGGCGGAGGCGAGGGCTCATGGTTTGCGCGCGCGGGCGAGGGCGCGCCAGGTGGCGTCGGGATTGCCGTCGAGGGCTTCGGCGAGCGCGTGGTTTTCGTGGCCGAGCGCGAGCACGGCCTTTTTGGTCGAGGTGTTGAAGCCGCGATAGACGGTTTCCATCTGCGTTTGCAACGCGGGCAACCGCGCGAGGTCGGCGTTGCGCACGGCGATGAGCTGCAGGGCGTAGTTGGCTCTGAGATTTTGCGGATCGTCGGCGAGCAAGGCGGCATAAAGCGCGCTGGCGGTGGAGACTTCGGCGCTGTTCAAGGCGTCGGCGGCGAAGGAGAGCAGCGACTTCAGACTCTCGCGGCGTACGGCGCCGGAGCCGGGCGCGCGGAGATGGGCGAGATGTTGCGACTGCGCCTGTTCGTCGAAGCCGCGCGCTTCGAGGAGCCGGGCGCGGTGGAGTGCGGCTTCGGGCGAGGCGATGCGCAGCGCGTCGTCGAGGAGTCCTTGCTGCGCCACAAACGCCCCGCCTTCGCGCAGCGCAGGCAGGCACCGGGCGGCAAGCGCGAGACGCTGCGCGGCTGCGGCGTATTCTCCGCGTTGCGCGGCGGCTTGCGCGGCGCGCAACTGGAACACGGCGAGCGCGGGCGGGATCAGGGCGAGCGTCACGATTCCGGCGAAGCCGAGCAGCCCGCGCCGCATCACCACGGCGGCCAGGCGCGAGCCGGCTCCACATTCGCGCAGCAAGGCGAGGAGACACGCGGCGGTGCCGCAGAGCGCGAGGACCCAGCCTTTGCGAACGAAGATCGCGAACCACGGCGAGGCGCCGAACCAGTCGGTGAGGTCGATCAGGCGGCCGAGGTCGAGGCGGGTCCAGTCGGGGAGATCGATGACTTCGGAAGGGATCGGGCGGTTGACGACATCGACGCGTTGGCGCCACGAGTCGGCGCGCGTTTCCTGCGAGAGATAAAGGTCGCCGGAACTGCCGGTGAGGCTTTCGTGCTGGGCGTTTAGCCAGCTCGCTTCGCCGGCATAAACTGGCGACCAGATCGTGACGAAATACGGGAACAGCAGCAGCGTGCAGAGGAAGGCGGTCGCGCAGTGCGCGGCGCGGTGCGGCGCGCGGCGGAGCTGAGGAAACCGCACGATCGCCGCGACGACGACGCCGGCCGTGAGCAGGCGGAAGACGCTGCACCAGACGGGCTCGCCGGACATTCCCGGGACGGTGAACCACGGCGAAAAAACGGCGGCGACGATGGCCAATGCGCCGATGACGCCGATCAGGCGGGAGAGGAGCTGGGGGAGGGAAAGGGGCGTATTCGGCGCGGCTTCGGCGGGGGGAACCGACGGAATTTTTGAACCCCGAAATAGACGAAATAAACGAAAGGCAGACTCCCGCGGAGGCTTTCGTTTATTCCGCCTATTTCGTGGTTCCATCCTCCCCTCCGGATCCGGTTCCACGGCCGCTAGCGGGTGGTGGGGACGGCGGTGAAGCGGTCGCCGGGTTGGAGATCTTCGTGACCGGCAATGGCGACGAGTTCGCCCGCGCGGAGGCCGCCTCGGATTTCCACCCAGCCGTCGGATTCGTCGCCGAAGGTCACTTCTTTAGCCACGCGTTTTCCCTCGGCGAAAGTCTGCACGAGACCGCGGCCGGAGGAGACGGAGGTGATGGCGCTGAGCGGGACGGCGAGAGTGTCGCGGGCGGATTCGAGGCGGGCGAAGCCGGTGAGGCCGGGCGCGACGCGGAGGCGGTCGGCAGTGGCGAAGTTGATGATGACCGAGAAGGTGGTGGGCCACTCGGGGGTGCCGGTGCCGAGCGCGCGGACGGGGCGGCGACCTTCGGGGCCGCCGGTGCTGTAAGTCACGATGGGGACGATGCGATCGATGGTGCCTTCGAGCGCGTCGCCGCCGAGGGCTTCGAGCTGCACTTGGGCCTTGCTGCCGGCGGTTACTTTGTGGATCGCGGTTTGATCCACGTGCGCCTCGAACCACAGGCCCGCGGCGATGACGAAGCCGATTTCTCCGGGCGTCTGATTGTATTCGCCGGGCTGGACGAGGACTTTTTCCACGATGCCATCGGCGGGCGCGGAGATGCGGCATTCGTCGAGCGCGACGCGGGCTTGCTGGAGGATGTTTTGCTGCTGCTTGAGATTGTTTTCGGCGATGGAAACGCTCTGCGGCTGGCCGCGTTGCGAGACTTCGACGCCGAGCGTGGCGGATTGAAATTCGCGCTGGGCGTCGGCGAGGCGCAGCTCGCTATCGGCGACTTGGGAACGCGCGACGGCGCCCTGGGTGAAGAGTTTTTCCAGCGACTGATGGCGCTCCTGGAGGATGTCGATTTGTTTGCGGCTGGCGGCGAGGTTGATGCCTTCTTTTTCCGGGCGCTCCTGAGTGAGCGTGTAGGCGGAACCGAGTTTGACGCGTTCGAGTTCGGCCTGCGCGGACTCGACGAGGAGCTGCGCGGATTCGGCGGCGAGTTTCGGGAGCGTGTCGTCGAGCGTGGCGAGGAGTTGGCCGCGGGTGACGCGCTGGCCTTCCTGGACGGCGACGGTTTTCACCCGCGCGCTCTGCACGATCGGCACGCGGACGGGCTGGGCGGTGACGCGGCCTTCGCCGAGCTGGCGGGTGACGATGCGGCGCATCTGCGCGGGTGCGGTCTGGACGCTGAACGGAATGCCGCGGGCGCGCTGCACTTCGGCGAAGCCAAAACGCGAGGCATACATGCGGCTGCTGGGTTTTTGGTAGCCGGGCCAGATGACCTTCGTCAGCAGAAACGCGCCGCCCGCCACGGTCGCGAGGACCAATGCGGCGAGTGCGAAATTTCCCAGCCGTGCAGCGGTGCGCGTGCTCATGAGGCGACGGGCGCGGCGGTCGTTTCGCGCGGCGAATGCAGGAGCGTAGGCGCGAGGCAGACGGTGAGGCAGAGCACTTCATCCACGATGAGGACGAGGCGCCAGAGGATGCTCGCGGCGATGGCGGCGGGCAGCGGGATGATCGAGCTGAGCAGGAAGGCGGAAGTGGCTTCGCGCACGCCGATGCCGCCGGGCGCGCCGATGGCGAAGAAGCCGATGAGCCAGCCGCAGGCGTTGATGCCGATGAGCGCGGTGAGGCTCACGGGGGCGTCGGTGATCGCGCGGATGACGAGGTGGAACGCGAGGCCATTCAGGCAGCAGAGCGCGGTGTAAAAAAGGGCGACGCCGGCGAGCAGCGCGGGGCGGAGCGCGAGGGTGCGCAAGGTGGCGAGTTCGCCGAGGAGGCCGCGGATCTTGGTGGCGATGCGGCTTTGCGGGAAGGCGAAGACGCAGATCGCGAGGGCGGCGGCGACGGCGAATCCGCCGCCGGCGGCGATGATCAGGATGCGCGGAGAGACGAGATGCGACCAATCGATGCTGCGGCCGGAGAGGAGCAGGCCGCCAGTGGCGACGAGCGTCCAGGCGGCGATGGTGAGGAGGAGTTCGAGCGGGAGACTGGCGGAGGCGATGGCGGGCGGGACGCCGTTTTTGCGCGCAGCATAGACGCGCGAGCAGAAGCCCCAGACGCTGCCGGGCAGCCAGCGCGCACTTTCCGCAAGCAGCCAAAGGCGCATGCCGCGGGCGACCGGCATGGGCTGGTGCATGGCGCGGAGGACGCCGACCCAGCCGGCGGAATTCAGCACGCGATAGATGATGCAGATGAGCAGCGCGGCGAGCAGCGGGCCGAGGCGCAGCGACGCGACGTAGGGCTGGAGCTGGTGGGCGTAATGCAGCGTGGCCTTGGCGATGATCGCGAGGATCACCACGGCGGCGACGGGTTTCAGCCAGCGCGACCAGCGGCGAGCTTCACCGGGCATAGGCGGCATGCAGCGCGGGCTCGGGCAGGACGGGCGCGGCCAGCGCGTCGTAGTAGAGTGCTTCGGTGGCGGCGGTGACGCGGTCCCAGTTGAAGTATTCTTCCGCGTGACGCTGGCCGGCTTCGCCGAGACGCTGGCCGAGGGCCGGCTCGGCGAGCAGGCGCAGAATGGCGGCGGCGAGTGCGGCGGGATTTTTCTCCGGGACAAGCAGGCCGGTTTTTTCGTGGCGAATGACGTCGACGATACCGCCGACAGCGGAGGCGACGACGGGACGCGCGTTCTGCAAAGCTTCGATGAGGACGACGCCGAGACCCTCGGTGTCGCCGCGGTCGTCGAAGATCGCGGGGAGCACGTAGACGTCGCACTCGCGGTAGAGTTCGGCGAGGCGCTCGTTGCTGACGAAGCCGGCGAACTCGACGTGCGCGGTGAGGTGGAGTTCACGGGTGAGCGCTTCCCACTCCGCGCGGCGGTCGCCGTCGCCGGTGATGACCAGCTTCACGGGCCGCTGCTGGAGAATCTGCGGGAGTGCGCGGAGCAGATACGGCACGCCTTTGCGCTGAATGTGGCGGCCGCTGAAAAGGACGGTCGAGGGTTCGTCGGGCGACTTCACGCGCGGTGCGGCGGGAGCGAGTGGCGTGGTGGCACCGTAGGGAATGATGAGGGCTTCGCGGCCGCAGAGTTTTCCGATTTCGGTCTGGGTGTGCGTGCTGTTGCAGGCGATGCGGTCGCAGCGGAGCAGGACTTCGCGGAGGACTTTGCGCACCCAGCCTTTGCGGCGGGCCATGGCGAGTTCGGCGCCGTGGCACATGGCGACGACCTTGGCCCCGCACATGCGCGCGGCGGCGAGGGCAAAGAGCCCGTGCGGAAACGGCCAGTGGACGTGAATGACGTCCCACTTCCGCTGCACGGCCCACGCGGCGCAAGTGACGGTGCCCATGCCGATGTAGCTGAGCGCGGGGATTTGCCAGAGCGGGTTGCGGAGTTTGTTGGGCGCGCCTTCGTCGTGGGTGAGTTTTTCAATCGGCCGCGGCGCGTAGCGGAAGCGCAGCACCTCGATGTCGTCGATGCGGTGGCTGCGCAGGCCTTGGAACGATGGGACGGCGACGGTCATTTCGTGGCCGAGCGCGGCGAGGCGGTTGACGGATTCGCGCAGCCACGGGACCTGCGAATCCTCGGCGTAACGGGCATACGTGGAGCCCATCACGGCGACTTTGAGCGGGCGGCGCTCCGCCTTGGGCAGGCCGGGCCGCGCGCTCATGACGCGGCGATTTCCTGGAAGTGGATGGCCTTGCGCACGGTCTTGAGCAGGGCGTCGGGCCGGGCGGGTTTCAGCAGGTAGTCGAAGGCGCCCATCTTGATCGTCTGCACGGCGACTTCGAGTTCCTCCTGCGCGGAAACCATGATGACTTGGACGTGCGCGTGGCGGCGGCGGATCTGGCGCAGGCAGTCGAGGCCGTCGTTCACGCCGACCATGTTCAGGTCGAGCAGGACCACGGCGGTGAGGTCGTCGATTTGATCGAGCGCATCGTTGCCGTTCTCGGCTTCGGCGACGACGTAGCCGGCTTCTTCGAGGTGATGCCGCAGGAGGTTGCGCGTCACGGGGTCGTCGTCCGTCACGAGGATGTGCTCGCCGGCTTCGCTATTGGAATCGAGCGGCTTGCTGCGATCGAAGCCGAGCATGGGCGACGCGGAGTCGCGGCTAAGGCTGACGGCGGTTTCGTCGCGGAGGAACCCTCGCGCGGGCAGCACCTCGGCGATAGGCGGGCGACGATCCTTTTCCACCTGGCCGCGGAGCAGCATCTCGGCGAGAAAACCGAGGCCGGCGACAGGGAGCGAGGCCATGAGAAAAATCTGGCCGAGCGAGGCGAGCCGCGCGGTGGCGAGATCGCCGATGGGCAGGAACGACGCAGCGAAAAGCAGCGCGCCGAGGACGAGCGCGATGGCACCGATGCCGCCGAAAAAGTGCAGCGGGCGCTCGCGATAGTACTTCAGGAAATAGACCGTCTGCATGTCCATGAAGCCGCGGAAAAAACGCTTCAGGCCGTATTTGCTCTGGCCGAATTTCCGCGCGTGGTGCTCCACCTCGATCTCGGCGGCGCGAAAGCCGTGGGTGCTGGCCAGCGCGGGCACCATGCGGTGCATTTCGCCGTAGAGATTCACGCTTTTGGCGACTTCGGCGCGGTAACATTTGAAGCCGCAATTGTGATCGTGCAGATGCACGTCGAGCACGCGGCTGATCAGGGCATTGAAGACGCGGCTGGGCAGCACTTTGTGCCACGGGTCGTGGCGCGTTTTTTTCCAGCCGGTGACGAGGTCGAAGCCCTCGCCGAGCTTGGCGAGGAAGCGCGGGATTTCCTTCGGGTCGTCCTGCAGATCGGCGTCGAGGGTGAAGAGGATCTGCCCGCGCGCGGCGCGAAAACCGGCGGCGAGCGCATCGGCTTTGCCGGAGTTTTTGCGGAAGCGGCAGGCGAGCACGCCTTCGGGATTGCCGGCGGCGAGTTCGCCGATGACGCGCCAACTGTCGTCGGTGCTGCCATCGTCGATGAAGATGATCTCGAACGGTCGATGCAGCCGCTGCATCTCAGCGGTGATCTGGCGGTAGAGTTCGGGGAGGGATTCTTCTTCATTCATCACGGGGATGATGAAGCTGATGAGTTCGGAGACGGGAGCGACCATAGGTGTGGGCGGGTTTCTGGTTGGGCGTCGGGGTTGGCGACTGCTGCCGGGGCAGCAGTCAGGAATGGGAAAGCAGGACGCGCACCCAGCAGCGGGGCAAGGTGCGGCGCGGTGGCGCCCTGGCGGTCCGCCGCGGGGTCCGCACCAGCGGAAATCTCGCCTGAACAAATTCTTCGTCGGCTGCGCGAGTGGGCTCGTGATCGTCGCGATTCTCATCGGTGTGTTCAGAGCGGCGTAACGTGACGAAAATCGCGGTAGGGAAGCCGGGCCGCGGTTTTCCTGATTTCTCCCCTCGCCCGCCGCTTTCAGCCTGGGAACCCGCGGCGCGGCTTCCCTACCGTGCGGGGCCACTCCGCTGCTTCGCTGAGCCGCCGCGGGTTGGCATCATTCTAAGGACCAGGTCGCCCGGGCGTTTGGCTCCGGGAGAATGCTCCGCAGCGATCTCCCCCATTCGCCATGAAACGATCCCTCCCGCTTTTCCTCCTCCTCTCCGCCAGCCTCGCCTGCGCGCAGGATGCCGCGCCTTTCCGCGAACTGCTCGACCTCTCGCTCGAGCCGCCCGTGGTCAACACCGACCCTGGCCCGGAATACGACGCGGACCAACGGCCGGGGAACATGATCATCGGCATCGACCGCACGCCGAAGGGCCGGCTCTGGGCGGCGTGGGTGGGCAATGGTGATTCGCCGAATGGATTTTTTATGCTCGCGACGAGCGATGACGACGGGAAGACGTGGGGCAAACCGCGCGTGGTCATCGACCCGCAGGACGGCGAGCGAAACGGCGTGCGCTACGAACGGCGCGCGCTGGTAGGCAATCTGTGGACTGATCCGCTCGGGCGGCTGTGGTGCTTTTTCGATCAGAGCCTCGGCTATTTCGATGGGCGTGGCGGCGATTGGTATATCCGCTGCGACGATCCCGACGCGGCGGTGCCGCAGTGGACGGCGCCGGTGCGTTTCGCCGATGGCTGCACGCTGAACAAACCGACCGTGCTCGCGAATGGCGACTGGCTGCTGCCGGTGTCGCTCTGGACGCGCGACCGCATCGGCGGCCCCGGCACGAGCAAGGAAGCGCATACCGATCTCGACGCGATCCGCATGGCGAACGTTTTCGCCTCGACCGATCAGGGCAAAACGTGGACGCGCCGCGGCGGGGTGGCGTTTCCGCGCACGGACTTCGATGAACACATGCTCGTGGAGCGCAAGGACGGCTCGTTGTGGATGCTGGCGCGGACGAGTGCCGGGATCAGCGAGAGCGTCTCGACCGACAAAGGCGCGACGTGGAGCGAGCCGCAGGCGTCGGCGATTCAGAATCCGAGCGCGCGGTTTTTCATCCGCCGGCTGGCGTCGGGCAATCTGCTGCTGGTGAAGAATGGGCCGGTGAATGCGCGGCTCCCGCGTCGCTCGAATCTGAAGGCGTTTCTTTCCACCGACGACGGCCGGACCTGGGGCAAGGGGCTGCTGATCGACGACCGCGCGGAGGTGTCGTATCCCGACGGCTTTCAGGCGCCGGATGGGACGATCCACATTCTCTATGACTGGAACCGCCACACCGACGCGGAGATCCTGCATGTGAAGTTCACCGAGCAGGACATCGCCACGCGCGACGCGCACTGGAAGCAACCGAAGACCGTGGTGAACAAGGCGCTCGCGCCGCGGCTGGCGAAGGCGATCACGCCCGAGGCGAAGTGGACCGCACAGGCCGCAGAGGACGCGAAACAGGACCGGCACAGCTTTGCCTACGATGGCGTGACGCCGAACAAAATGGTCTGCGACACGACGCTGCGGCAGTTGCCGGACGGCTCGTGGATTTACTTCCTGCTCGCGGGCGGCGACACCGAGCCGAGCCCGCTGAACTACACCGGCGTCACCCGCAGCACCGATCAGGGGAAAACGTGGACGCCGCTGGAGACGTTCGATGTGGGCTTCCCGCGCGAAGGCAAAACCATCGGCCAGGGCCCGACCGAGCTGATGATCTTCGGCAACCGCGCGACACTGTTTTTCTCCACGCACTCGAAGCACTGGGCGAACGACTGGCGCTCGTGGTTTTTGACCAGCGACGACTCTTTCAAAACGTGGAGCAAGCCAATCGAAGTGCCCGGCCGGTTGAAGGAGCGCACCTTCATCCGCAACCACATCGTCACGCGCGACGGGCGAATCATCGTCCCGTTCCAGCACTATATCGGGCCCGACGACGAGCGGGACAAAGCGCCGCTCGACCGCGCGTTCACAAACCCGCGCAACGGCGTGCTCATCTCCGCCGACGGTGGCAAAACCTGGACCGAGCACGGCAACATCCGGCTTACGCCGAACAGCCGCTACTTCGGCTGGGCGGAAAACAATCTCGCCGAACTGAGCGACGGCCGCATCGCAATGATCATCCGTGCCGACGGACTCGGCGGCATGCTCTACCGCGCGGAGTCGAAGGATGGCGGGAAAACCTGGCCGGAATTTGCGGGCCTCACGCCGATCCCGAACCCCGGCAGCAAAGCCACGCTTTACCCACTCGGCGGCGACACTGTGGCGATCCTGCACAATCCGAATTCCAAACAGCGCACCCCGCTCGCGCTCTGGATCAGCTTCGACGGCATGAAGACGTGGCCCTACCAGCGCGTGCTGGTGCCGGAGTCGAGCGACGGCCCGAAAGGCCGGCTGAACTACCCGGACGGCTTCGTGAGCGCGGACCAGCAATGGCTGCACTTCGGCTACGACGACAACCGCCACCGCGCCGGCGTCTACTCCGCCAAGCTGCCGCCGAGGTAGCGCAGAGCAAGTAGCCCCTTGCCTTTCCTGGGCGGAGTCTTCGCACCATTCCCACACGTCCCCCGCGAGATCGTGGAGACCGAGTCGATTCGCGGCAAAACTGCCCACCGGCGCGGTGAACGCCCAGACATCACTTCGTCGCGGTCTTTGGAATTCACTGCGTCCACAGCTCGCTCTCCTCGGGCTTGACGGGAACACCGAGCGCGTCGGCTCGAGCAGAGGCGACCAAGGCGCACGGCGAAGATGCGTCTCGCCAGCTCCCGGCAGCGGCGCTAAGCACTCCATCATGCTCGCTCCCGAAGTTGACCAGCCCGCATTTCGCGCCCGGATCCACCCGATCGGCGTCGAGACTTACCATCGCCTCGGCGAGATCGGCCACATCGGCGAACGCACCGAATTGATTCGCGGAGCCATCATCGATCAAATGCCCAGGACGCCTCTTCACTCCTCCATCGTGCAATTGCTGCACGCTCATTTCGTCGCATCGCTCCCGCCGGGCTATCATGCCCGCCCCGAACAACCGCTGACCTTTGCCGAGTCCGAACCTGAGCCGGACCTCGCAGTGGTGAAAGGTGCGCTTCCAGATTACTTCACCGCCCACCCGAGCACCGCCGCCCTCGTCATCGAAGTCTGCGTGAGCAGCGCCGCCCTCGATCGCATCAAGCTCGGCGTTTACGCCGAAGCCGGCGTCGCGGAGTGCTGGCTCATCCTCGCCGAGGAGCGGGTGGTGGAACGTCACTCCGAACCGCAGGGCACAGCCTACCAGCGCGTCGAACGCATCACCTTCCCCGCTACTCTCGAGAGCACCGTCTTCCCCGGCCTCGCGCTGCCGCCCGCGGGGTTGTTTCCGGGGTGATCGAACTGGTTGGATCACCGGGTTGGATCCGTCGGATTTCTTCGCTCTCGCTCTCGCGGGTGCCCACCGCGCACGACCACCCGTGATCGGTCGGCAGCCGGCAGACCTCACTGTGGTCGCCGCCACCCGGTCCAGGGGCAGATGGACGATGTCGCGGAAGGCGCAGTTGCCTTGGCCAGAAAAGCCCAGGTAGCCGCGGTAGCACCCCGTCTCCTCGTCATGCACTGTCGAGAACGGCTGGCCATCCACCGAGACGGTGAAGTCGTGGCCCACAGCGCGGAACTCGACCCGCATCCACTCGCCCTCGGCGTAAGCCTGCGGGAAGGGCCACGTCTTCACGGTCCGATCCGGAGCGCTGTTCGCCGCCTTGAGTTCGATCGTGCGGGTCGGCGCATTGATCCAGAGTGAATGCCGCGTGGAGCCCGTGCAGCTTGGCCATCGCGCGGGCTTCGCGGCGGAAGCGGTCGGCGAAGTCCTGGTCCACGCTCACTTCCAGCGGGAGCAGTTTGATGGCGAAGAGGCGATCCAGCTCGATCTGCCGCGCCTGATAGACCGCGCCCATGCCGCCGCGGCATCCCGCGTCGCGCGAGCCCAGCGGCTTTGCGGAGGAGCCGAAGAGGTCTGCGCAGAATCCGGAGAGGAAGCCATGCGGCAAAAAAGAATCTCGGTCCGTAAGACACCAAAGCGCCGGAGTTGGGTCAAGCGCGCGGGGTGCGGGCGGGCCGGGTGGCTTGCAGAAATGAGCCCGTCACCCCATTTTCCCGCCAGTGACTAACCACCCCCGACCTGCGCCGCGCGGCCATCGCCTTTGGTTTCTCGCCGTCACGGCACTGCTCGTCGTCGCCGGACTCATCTTGCCGCTCTTTCGGCCGGAGTTGGAGCGCAACCTCGCGGCCTGGCTGCGGGCGGCCACGCTACTCCTCGGGGCGCTGCTGGTCATCGTGTGGTACGTGTTTCTGAGCCGGCTGGAGATCAAGGCGCGGGTGCTCACCGGGATTCTGCTCGTGATCCTCGGCGTGGAAGCGCCGCAGCTTCTCCGCGTGGATGGCTCGGTGGATGGGCGCGGGTTGCCGAAGTTTGCGTGGAAGTGGCAGCGCTCTCCGGCCGCGGCGCTCTCGGGCAAGGTGCCGATCCTGCTGCCGCCGACGCCGGCGGCGGATGCGGGGGAAGTGCCGGGTTTTTTTGGCCCGAATCGCGATGGCATCGTGACCGGCGCGCGGCTGGCCACGGACTGGGCGGCGCAGCGGCCCACGCAGCTCTGGCGGCAACCGATCGGCGCGGGGTGGTCGGCGTTTGCGGTGGTGGGTGGGCGCGCTATTACGCAGGAGCAGCGGGGGGAAGAGGAGGCGGTGTCCTGTTACGACGTGCGCACCGGGCAGCTCGTCTGGCTGCACACGGATGAGGCGCATTTTTCCCAATGGCAGGGCGGCGAAGGTCCGCGCGCGACGCCCACGGTGGATCGCGGCCGGGTCTTCAGCTACGGCGCCACGGGCATCCTGAACTGCCTCGACGCGACGAACGGCCGCGCGCTGTGGACGCGGAACATTCTCACCGAATACCAACTGGAAAACCTGACCTGGGGCACGAGCTCCTCCCCGCTCGTCACGGATGACGCGGTGATCGTGACCGGCGGGCTCACCGCGGGGCCGACGGTGCTGGCCTTTCACCGCGAGACCGGCGCGCCGCTCTGGCAGTCCGGCAGCGACAAGGCGAGCTACGCTTCGCCGATCCTCGCGACGCTGGCGGGTCGGCAGGTGGTGCTTTCGAATAATGCCGGCAGCCTCACCGCGCACGATCCGGCGACCGGCGCGAACGTGCTGAACTACGCGTGGTCGGACGACAAGTGGCCGAAGGCTTCGCAGCCCGTGGTGCTGCCGGGTGATCGGGTGTTTCTCTCCGCGGGTTACGGCATCGGCTGTGTGCTGCTGAAGGTGGACGCCGCCCCGGATGGCAAGCTGGCGGCGACGCAGCTCTGGAAAACGAACCGGATGAAAACGCAGTTCAACAGCGCGACGCTGCGCGGCGAGCATCTTTACGGTCTCGACGATGGCCTGCTCGCGTGTGTGGCCGTGGCCGATGGGCAGCGGGTGTGGAAGGATGGGCGTTTCGGGTCCGGGCAAACGCTGCAGGTGGACGACCTGCTCATCGTCCAGAGCGAGCCGGGCGCCGTGGTGCTCGCGGAGGCCAAGCCGGACGGCTATCGCGAACTCGGACGGCTGCCGGCGCTGAGCAGCAAGACGTGGAATCATCCCACGCTGGCCGGGCGTTATCTGCTGCTGCGGAACGATCGGGAAGCCGTCTGCTACGAGCTGCCGCAGCGGGCGCCTTGAGCTGCCGATTTGGAACGCGAAACACGCGGAAAGGGCGCGGAAGGACGCGAAAGTTGGCGGCTGCCCGGCTTCCCTTTTCGCGTGTTCTGTATGGCTTCCGCGTGTTTCGCGTCATTGCTGAATATCCATCTCAAGGCGCAATCCCCATCCCCGCTGGCTGGCGACGAACCTGCTCGGAATTCGGGGTTGTCGGACGATCGGGTGCCGCGCGGGTTGGCGAGGGCAAAGGCGGCGGGCGGCTTTGTTCTCGCTCCACCGGCGGGCCGCGCCTAGTTTCGCGCTCCTTTTTTCCCATGAGCCCAGAACCCCGCGTCGTCCGCATCGGCCTGCCGTCCGGCAGCCTCCAGGAGCCGACCTTTGCCCTTTTTGCGAAAGCCGGATTCCACATCTCCGGCGCGAGCCGCTCCTACCGGCCGGCGGTCGATGATCCCGAGCTGAGCATCCGCTTGCTCCGCGCGCAGGAGCTTTCGCGCTATGTGGAGCTTGGTTACCTTGACTGCGGGCTGACGGGGAAGGACTGGATCGCGAACAACGAATCAGACGTGGAGGTGCTCGCGGAGATGATCTTCTCGAAGGTGAGCAACCAGCCGACGCGCTGGGTCATCGCGGTGCCGGAGGATTCCCCGATCACGACGGTGAAGGATTTGCAGGGCAAGGTGATCGCCACCGAGGCGGTGCCGCTGGTGCGGCAGTTTCTCGCGAAGCACGGCGTCACCGCGGAGGTCGAGTTTTCCTGGGGCGCCACGGAGGTGAAGGTGCCCGATCTCGTGGACGCGATCGTGGACGTGACGGAGACGGGTTCTTCGCTGCGCGCGAACAAGCTGCGCGTCCTCGAGACGATCATGGAATCCGCGCCGCAATTCATCGCCAGCAAGGCGGCGATGGCCGACGCGTGGAAACGCGCGAAGATCGAGAAAATCGTGCTGCTCCTCCAGGGCGCCTACAATGCGCGGGACAAGGTGGGCTTGAAAATGAATCTGCCCGCGGCGCAACTCCCGGCGCTGTTGGCGGCGCTGCCGGCGCTGCGGAATCCCACGATTTCCCAGCTCGCCACGCCGGACTGGATCGCGGTGGAAACGATCATCGACGAGAGCGTGGTGCGCGAGATCATCCCCCGGCTGAAGGAGCTGGGCGCCGAGGGGATCATCGAATACCCGCTGAACAAAGTCGTTTACTGACCGAAAAAGCCATTGCGCGGGCGGGGGAACCGTGATTTCCTCACCGCCCCTCACGCCACCCCCTTACCGAAAAAACCGACCACTTCATGGGTTCACTTAAAAAACGACGGAAAGCCAAAATCGCGAAGCACAAGCGCCGCAAGCGGATGAAGGAGAACCGTCACAAGAAGCGTTTGCGCTACAAGAGCTAGCCGCTAGAGTGCGGCCATGAATTTCCGACCGCCTGGGTTTTCGCTCGGTAAGCGGCGGATTTTAGCCGCCGGAATTGCGCTTCTCGTCCTCCCGGGGGTTCCGGCCTTTGCCGCACCGCCTGAGGCTGCACCGAAGAAGGCGGCGGCTCCCGCGGGGAAGTCGGGTGCGAAGGCAGCGGGCAAAAAGTCCCTGAGCGGCTCGGCCACGCCCGCGGCTCCGGTCAAGACGGCCACGTCGCCCAATTCGGCGAGCGACGTTTTTCCTCCGATCTACGCCGATGCCTGGCCCTCGGAACTCCGACCGACCGCGCCCGACCTGCATCTCAAGCCCGAGGATGGACGCAAGGCGGACGCCTTCGGTGCGTTCGCGGAAGGGCTCCTCGCCGAGGACAATGCGGATCAGGACGCGATGCTCGCCGCCTACCGCCGGGCGCTCAATCTCGACCCCGGCTACGCGGAGCTGGCGGTCAAAGTCGCCTACGAACTGGCCCGCCGGAACGAGGTCTCGGCTGGCATCCAGATCCTCAAGGACGCGATCAAGGCGACGCCGAAAGCGCCGCTGCCTTACATCTACCTGTCGCAGCTATATTCGCACTACCTCAAGAAGCCCGAGCTCGCGCTGACCTATGTCGAACAGGCGCTGGTGCTCGCGCCGCAGAATTTCAAGAGTCACCTCGCGGCGTACGAGCTTTTCGACGTGAGCGGGCAAAAGGCGAAGGCGGACGCGGCGATCGTGCGGGCGCTCAAGGTTGACAGCAAGGACACCGGTTACTGGACGGAACTCGGGGAATTCCTCCAAAAGATTTACCTCAAGGACGACGGCACCTGCACGCCCGAGGAACTCAAGCGGATGAACACCGTCTACGACCGGCTGGCCGCGCTCGCGCCGGAGGACGCGACGATCCTGGCGAAAACCGCTGATTATCTGGTGCTCTCCAAGCAGATCAAGGAAGCCATCCCGCGTTACCTCGCGGTGCTCAAGCAGGAGCCGGTCAGCGAAGATCCGGTGGTCAAAAACGTGCGCGAAAAGCTCGCGCGCAGCCTGATTTTCACCGGCCAGCGCGATGAGGCGATCAAAGTGCTCGAAGAGCTGTTGCAGGAAAATCCGCAGCGCTTCGACACCTACGAACTGCTTGGCGATCTCTACCAGCAAAAGGGCAATCTGGAAAAAGCGGCCGAGCTCTACGAACACAGCCTGCAACTCGACTCCAGCGAGCCGCGCAACCACCTGCGCGTCGCCGATATGCTGCGGATGGCGAAGCAGTACGACAAGGCGATCGAACTGCTCCAGCGGGCGCGCGAGCGGTTTCCCGATCTGCCGTTCATCACCTACGGCCTCGCGCTGGCGCAGACTCAGGCGAAGCAGCACGACGATGCGCTGGCCAGCTTTGCCCTCGCGCAGACCGAGGCGGAAAAACGCAACGAGGAGCTGCTCAACGCGTCGTTTTTCTTCACCTACGGAGCGGCGGCCGAGCAGGCGGGGAAATACGAAAGGGCGGCCGAGCTGCTCAAGCAGAGTATCGAACTCGACCCGACCGGCAACACGCTCGACCGACCCGGCGCGGCTTACAATTACCTCGGTTACATGTGGGTGGACCGCGGGGAAAAGCTGGAGGAAGCCGGGGCGCTGATTAAGAAGGCGGTGGAGATGGAACCGGATAACGGCGCCTATCTCGACAGTCTCGGCTGGCTGTATTTTCACCGCGGCGAATTCGACAAGGCGCTGAAGGAATTGCTCCGCGCGCAGGAGTGCATCCTCCGCGATGAAAAACGCGACGATCCCACGGTGCTGGATCACATCGCCGACGCGTATGCCAAGCAGGGCAAAATGTCCGAGGCGCTCAGCTACTGGCAGAAAGCGGTGACGCTCGAGCAGGAGGACAAAAAACTCATCACGCGCGTCACCGAAAAGATCGAGGCCGCGAAGCAGAAGGTGACTTCCGGCCCGGCGACTCCGGCTCCGGTGCCGCAGCAGTAGCCGCGGCTACTCCACAAATTCCAGCTCGACCGGCGCGGGCAGCAGGCCGGCGGCGTGGCCGCGGGCGAGGAATTCGCGAATCGCCGCGCGACCCGTGTCGCCGTAGTCGAGCGTGTAGTCGTTCACGTACATGCCGATGAATTGATCCGCGAGGTCGGTATCCATGCCGCGCGCCAGCGGCATCGCGTGGGCCACACCGGCGGCGCGATGTTTCAGCCCGTAGGCGATGCTCTCGCGCAGGATCACGTTGATCTCACTGCGGTCGGCGGAGCTGAGGTCTTTGCGGATGACGTTGCCGCCAAGCGGGAGCGGCAGGCCGGTCAGGTTTTTCCACCACTCGCCGAGGTCGATCACTTTTACAAAACCATCGCGCGCATAGGTGAGCTGGCCTTCGTGGATGATCAGGCCGGCGTCGGATTTGCCGCTCGCGACATGGTCGAAAATCTCGTCGAACGGGACGACGATTTCGTTCACCGCGCCCATGAAAAGCTGCAGCGAAAGGTAGGCGCTCGTCATCTTCCCTGGAATGGCGATGCGTCGCTCGCGCAGCCAGGCGATCACGGCGGCTTCGTCGGCGAGATCGGGCAGCGCGGTGCCGGCGGGCACGATGACCATCGGCCCGTAACCGTCGCCCATGCTGGCGCCGCAGGGGAGCAGCGCGTATTGATCCAGCACGTAGGCGTAGGCGTGGATGGAGATCGCGGAAATGTGCAGCTCGCCGCGGGTGGCTCGCTCGTTCAGGGTCTGGATGTCCTGCAGCGTGTGCTCGAAGCTCCAGCGGCCCGTGTCGATTTTGTGTTCGGCGAGCGCGTAAAACATGAACGCGTCGTCGGGGTCCGGCGAATGGCCGAGCGTGAGCAGGGTAGACATGGGGTGGCGACGCTGGCGCAACCTGCCGACGCCCGCAAGAGCGGGGTCACTTTCGCTGGCCGACGATCACCAGCACTACGCCGCCCGCGAGCGCCGCGACGCCGAGGATCGGGGAAAACGGAATGCGCTTCTCCTTTTCGACCGTGGCATCGATCTGGAGGGGGCCGAGATCCACGATCTTTTTGTTTTCGCGCGTCGTGTAGTTGATGCCTTGGAAGGCCAGCGCAACGACGCCGACGATGATGAGGAGAATGCCGACGATGGCCGCAGGTTTCATGCAGCCCCGAATCGCGACGGACGGTCGGAATGGTCGCCTGCGCGGTCGATTTCAGCGATTTAGCGCAGCGCCGACCGCGTGGCCCAGCCAGACCGCGAGGAGCGAGAGCGCGACGGAAAGCAGCACATTTGCGCCGGCCGCGGCGAGGCGGCCTTCGTGGGCGAGTTCGAGCGTCTGCAGGCTGAAGGACGAGAACGTGGTGTAACCGCCGAGCAGGCCGATCATGAGCAGCTGCTGCGTGACCGGGGCCGGACCGCGCGCAGCGAGGAAACCGATCGCGAACGAGCCGGTGACATTGACTAGCATCGTGCCGAGATGCGGCGCGCCGAGCCACCGGGCCGCGACCGCGCCGAGCCAGAAACGCAGCACTCCGCCAGCAGCGCTACCCACGGCGATGTAGAGAAATTTCACACGCCGGATGAAACGCGAACCCGCTCAACGCCGCAAGCGCGGCGGCACCGGGATCAACCGGGATAGCGGAAGAACCACAGATTTCACGGATGGCACAGATGCAGACTCTTCGTCTGTGCCATCCGTGAAATCTGTGGTCAAAACCCCGCCATCCCCGTGACCGCATCCACGGCTAAGCCGCGGAGCCGCCGGGCGAAGCGGCGACCTGTTTCTGGATGATGAGCAGGAGCGCTTTCACGGTGAGTTCGTGCAGGTTGAACGGCTTCCCGAGGAAGTCGTTGCCGCCCGCGAGGATCGACTGCTCGCGGCGCTCCTCGGTGGCGAGGCCGGTGAGGAAGACGACCGGTGTCTGCGCGTGGAGCGGTAGTTCGCGGAGCCGCTTGCAGAGCTCGAAGCCGTTCATGTCCGGCATGTTCACGTCGAGCATCACGAGGTCGAAAGGGTCGCTGGCCAGCTCCAGCAGCGCGCTCGTCGGATCGAAGGACACGGAGGTCTGGATCATCTGCTCCTGCATCACGATCTGCACGCACTGGCAGTTGCCCTCGTCGTCATCGACCATCAGCACCCGCGCGCGCGCTGGATCGGTGAAGCGCTCCGGCTTCGGTTCTTCGCGGAGGAAGACGAAAAATTCCACCGCCTGGCGGATCGTGTGCAGCGTGGAAGTGTTCACCTGGCCCGGCGCGGCGGCGAGGGATTCGAGCAGACTGGCGAAGACGTGGGCGAGACGGTAGAGCGCGATGCAATCTGAGACACGCGCGCGAGCGGCGTAGGTAATGACGCGGTCGTGGAGCTGGAGCAGCGCCGCATTTTCACCTGGCGTGCTGGCGTAGACCTCGAAGCTTTCGAGCAGTGAAGGCACCAGCTCGCCGAGCGCCTCGGCCGCGGAAGAACGCGTGACGACTCCGGCGGCGATCGGCACGACCGGCGGGCGCGGACCGGGCGCGGGCCGCGGGGCGAGGGCGAATTTCACCTGCAACCGCGCTTCGGCCAGGCTGGCGCTGAGTTCGCGAATGTTGCGCTGCGCGTTTCCGAGCTGGGCGGCGAGTTCCAGCGTCTGGAGCCGCTGCTTCTCAAAACGCTGCTGCACCTCACGCCGGCTCGGTCCCGCGTCGTCACTTTCGCCGAGCACCGCCGCCTGGGCGCGGAGCGCGGCGAGTTGCGCCTCTGCTTCCAGCCGCTGCTCCTCCGCCTGGGTCTCGCTGGCTTCTTTTGCGGCCGAAAGTTCCTCGATGAGACCGCGCGTATTTTGCAGTTCGACGCAGGTCGCTTCGTGCTGCTCGGAGAGCGTGAGGAGCTGCAGCTCGGATTCCTCCTGGTGCGCGGTGGCGTCGTCGGCTACCACCGAAAGGCTGTCCAGTTTTTCCGCGAGCGCCAGGTTTTGCTGCCGCGCATCGGCCGCTTCCTGGCGGGAATCGCGCGCCTGGCTCTCCAGTGCGGCGAGGCGTTCGCGCAGCGTGTTCAGTTCGTCGGTGGCGGCGCGGGTGCCGAGTTCGCGGTAGGTGTGAAACTCCGAGCGGAGCTTCTCGAATTCGAGGCTCTGCGCCTGGGTGAGAAGTCGCGCGGTGTCGCGTTCCTGGGTGAGGCTGGCGACCTGCGAACGCGCCTCGGCGAGCGCGATGGCGTGCTCGGTGCCCGCCTGCGTGATGGCGCTTTTCTGCTCGGCGAGGTCGAGGAATTTTTTGCGCTGCGTGTCGAGTTGGGCGGTGAGTTCCTCGATCCGCGCGGCGTCGGTGCCGCGGCCTTCGCGGAGCTGCTCGAGTTCCGTTTTGTCAACGGCGGCTGCCTGCTCCGCCTGCTGCTGGGTACGGCGGGCCTGATCGTGCTGGTAGGTCAGCTCGGCGATCTCGTCTTCGAGCGCCGCGAGCCGGGTGGTGAGATCGGTATTCTGCGCGTGCGCCGCATCGCGTGCCTGTCGGATCGTGTTGCCCTGTTTTTGCAGTTCGTTCACCCGCATCCCGCTCTCGGAATACGCGCGAGTCAGCCCTTCCAACCGCTGCTGAGCCTCGTCGCGCTGGCGGCGGAGTTCGTCGCGTTCCCGGCTGGCGGCCGTCGTCTGCTCCTGCGCGCGCAAGGCGGCGCGGGCGCTGCGATCCGCCTCGGCGGTGGCGAGATCGCGTTCGCGGATGATCGTTGTGATTTCGGTAAATTGATTGCGCTGGTCGCTCTCCCGCGCGCGGAGTTCCTCGGCCTCATGCACGGCTTGCTCGAGCTGACGGCCGAGCGCGTCGCGTTCCGCCTCCGCCCGCTGCAACTGCGCGCGGGCCTCCCGCGCGCTCTGCTGGAGCTGCCCGATGAGCTGGCGGATCTCCAGCGTGGGATCCGGCTCCGCGGAGGGCGCGCTCACGGGCAAGCCGGCGACGGCCACCGGCGCGCGGCGGAGCGCGTGGGGAGCGTCATCGGGGAAGTCGGATCGTTTGGCGGATGGCATCGAGAACCCGCAGCGATGAATCCGCGGCGAGGAACACTTTAAGAGCACAGCGGATGCCCGCCGCCGTGCTCGCTCCGCGTATTCTTCCGGGAAATGAAAACCGCCGCTATCTCACCCCTGCGACCAGGAAACCCTCCGCTTCGAGCAGCGCGCGGATTTTTGCCGGCTGGTCACCCTGGATCTCGATCGCCCGGCCGCGCACCGTGCCGCCGCAACCGCAGGCCTGCCGCAGCTTTTTCGCCGTAGTCTCGATGACCGACGCGGGCAGATGCGTCGCAAAATCGTCCACCACGATGACCGTCTTGCCGCCGCGGTGCGCGGTCTCGCGGCGCAGAACGACGCGCCCCATTTTCCAGGTGGGCAGAGGTGCCGGAGCGGCCGGCGCCTCCGCAGGGCCGGCCGGGAGATCGGGCACGTTCAGCCCGGCAAAAGCGGCGTTCAGGCCGGGGCGAGGCGCTGAGGCGGCGTGGGTATCGAGGCGGCGTTTCGGCTCCGGGCGCATGCCTGCAAGTAGCCGCTCCACGGGCGGGTTCCAGCAGAATTTCCCATCGCAAGATTGAGGAACCGCGGCCGGCAGCACGGTTGCTGCTTAGTCTGAAGGTATGCCCGATCCCGCCCTTTCTGAACTGATCCCCGAGACGTCGGAACTCGAGATCAAGAGCATCCTGCTCCTCGACGACGATGTGGACCTGGCCGACGCCCTCAAAGGCCTGCTGGAGTCGCACAATTTCGTGGTGACGACGGCGAGCAACGGCGTGGACGGATTGCGCGAAGCGATGGCGATCGATTTCGACGTGGTCATCTGCGACCTGCTCATGCCGGGCATGCCGGGCGACATGTTTTACCTCGCAGTGAAGACGGTGAAGCCCGTGCTCGCGGATCGCTTCATCTTCATCACCGGCCACCGCGGCAACCCGAAAGTCGACGAATTCCTCGCCACGACCGACGCCGTCGTCATCTACAAACCGGTGCTCGCCGACGAACTCGTGCGCATGATTTCCTTCATCCTCCAGCGGAGCGGCCGCCGGCAGGGGTGAGGCGGAGGTGAATGGTGATGAGTGAATGGTGAATGGTGAATCGAGGAGGGACCCGCCCATTCACGATTCACGATTCACGATTCACTGAGCACGATCCCCGTCTCCCCTGCGGCTACGACGCCTTCGCGTAAAGCTGCGAGTTTTCGTCGAGATCCTTGACCACCGTGCAGAGGTAAACGGGCTCGGGATACAGGTCGCGGTATTTGGTGATCTCCGTTTTGTTCAACACGCGGAAGCCGTAGCGCTCGAACATCTTCGCGCCGCGCCGATCATCGAACACAACCATCTGGCCGAACACGCGCTTTTCCCCGTGGTCGTGCAGGTATTTGAGATAGGAATCTACCAGCGCGCGGGTGTGGGCCACGGTGCGCGCATCGGCGAGGAGATTGATGTGAAAGTGCGCGGTTCGGCGCGGAGCCGCCGGCACTTCACGCCAGGCCTGACGGAGGATCCACTGCACGAATTTTTTCGAGGCGACGTTGTAGCGCGGGTAGCGGAAGATGCCGCGCAAGAAGAGCGCGACGTTGTTGCCGAGATTGTAGAGCTGCTGCCGCAACGGGTGCCGCGAGCCGAGCAGGTAGCCGCGAATGTCGTCATTCACGAGCAGGACGAAGGAGGACTCCGGCTCCCAATCCGTGTAGTAGGCAGTAAGGTAGTCGGCGAAGATCTCGCGATCTTCGAAGACCGGGTCGATGGCCTTGCCGAGAAAACCCGTCTCGCAGCACAGTTCGCGGATGCGGGCGCGATCCGAGGCCTGGAAGGGGCGGAGGCTAAAACGCTTTTCAGTGGCCATCGATCGTGGGCCGCCATTGTTCGATGACATCGTGGCAAAGGTCAAACTAGCGGTGAAAGCTGGCCGTCCGTCCGGCGGCGATCACGAACATGGCCGTGATTGAGTCGGCTCCACCGGCCCGATACGGTCAGCGGCATGGCCATCCGCGCCTATGCCGATACCTCCGGCTATGGCGGCGTGTTCGAGTCGGGCATCGGCGCGGCGAGCCAGGAGTTTTTCGTTCAAGTCAAAGCGGGCGATTCCAGTTGGTCGTCTCGGAAGTCGTCGTCGATGAACTTCAGGAAGCGCCCGAGCGCGTCCGGCGGGTCCATGAGGAGCATCTGCCGTGGGCGGAATTCGTCAGCGTCTCCGTGGAAGCGGTTCGTTTGCGCGACGCCTGTCTCAAGGCCAGCGTGGTCACGGCGCAATGGGCGACGGACGCCCTGCATGTGGCCGTGGCCAGCGTGCATCGCTGCCGCTTGCATCGTGAACTGGAACTTCAGGCACACCGTTCACTTCGACAAAATCCCGCTGTATCATGGCGTCAACCTCATCAACGGTTTTGAGAGCCTGAGTTTCAACACTCCCGCCGAGGTCATCGCCTATGAAAATTGAAGAATACGAGTGCGTGAAAATAAAGCGCCGCGCGCAGGCCCGCATCTACGCAGAGACCAAAGCCTCACGCCCGAGGAATTGGTTGCGCATTACCAGCGGATCGCCGCCGCCGCCCGCCGCCCGCCGCCAGCAAGCCGATCTGCGCACCCGTTCGCAGACGAAGGATCAACCCGCGGCGTGACGGAGTCGCTAAAAGAGTAAAGATCGCCAACGTTTTGACCGATGCCCGTGCGTTACACCGTCATTCTCACCGACGAAGTCAAAGCCGGGCTGCACGCCCTGCCGCTGGCCTTGCGCCGGGAGTATCGGCCACAAGCTTTTCCTGCTGGAGGAATGGCCAATTCCAGGTGGCTCGATAAATAGACACTCATCGTATTCAGTCAGTGTCGGCATACGTGGAAGGTGAGAAAGGGACAGCCCGAGATAGTTTCCGTTGTCTAGCTCTTCACGCGTAAGCAAGCTTGCCGCGCGGCTCGGGGATGGGGCGGCCGAGTTCGCGGGCGGTTTCCAGCCATTGCTCGATGACGAGTTGGGCGTGGGCGACGGCTTCCTGATAGGTCGCGCCATCGGCCATGCAGCCGGCCAGTTCGGGGACTTCAACGACGAAACACTCGTCGGCTCGGCTCCAGTAGATGATGAGTTCGTAGCGCATATCAGTCGATCTCCCGTTGGTATATGTGGATGAGTTCCCGCACTTGTTTCACTTGGTAAGGTTTGGCCTGGCTGCCCTTGGGCTGAAGATTGAGGATTTCTTCGATGCCGGCTTTGAAGAAAAGGGTATGGCTGCCTTTGCCGGTGCGGCAGGTAAAACCGGCGCGTTCCAAGACGAAGCACAGATCGTCGAAGGCAAGGTTCGCATCGGAACTGCCTCGAGGATCCGGGCGACGACCTTTTTTGCGTGGCTCATTGGCGCGGAAGTTAGCCGCTGATCGCATTCGCGTAAATGCCGGAGTCCATCCGCGCCTCGCGGCCGGAACCTCGTTGCGTCATAGCCGCTGGTGGATGCGGCGCAGGCGCGTTTGGCTGAACTGGAAGCGGCCTACACCATCGACAAGGCCAGGGTGGACAGTTTGCAGGCGGGCCTTTTCCAGCGGCTGCGGACGTGGTGTCAGGAGCGCGACCGGCTGCGGCTCGTGGTGAGTTATCGCCAGCAGTTTTTGGAGGTGCGGCTGCGGCAGGGCGAGGAGGAAGCGGAGCAGGTGGAGAGGCAATACCGGCAGGCGAAAACGCGCAGTGAGCAGGAATATGAGGAGACGGCCCAGACCCTGGCCGCGCGCCGCGAACTGACCGCTGATGAGCAAGGCGAGCTGCGCAAGCTATGGAAGAATCTGGTGAACCTCTATCACCCCGACCGCTTCGCCCACGAGCCGGACAAGCTGGCGACCTACGAGAAGCTGACCGCCGCAATCAACGGTGCGAAGGATCGCGGCGACCTCGAGACGCTGCGGCAGATTGCGGGCGATCCGCACGGCTTCATTTTGCGGCAAGGCTGGGCGAGTCTCGACTTCCGCGAGGAGGAGCAGGTGGCGCGGTTGCGGCAGCTTTGGAAGAGCCTGGAGCTGGAGATTCTCAGCGTGCTGGAGGCGATCAACCGGCGCCGCGAGAGTCCCGAGTTCGAACTTTACGAACTGACGGCGAAGCAGCCGGAGATGCTGGAAAGTGTGGTGGCGAAGCAGATCGCGGGGCTCGAAAAGGAGATCGCGGAGCTGACGAGTGAGGCGGAGAAATCGGGCCAGGAAATCGTCGAACTGATCGGAGACGCGGTCCGAGGTTTTGGTTAGAACGGGATGACGATGCCCTCGTTCTGCTCACGGCGCGGATGTTCCCGGATGACCTCGTGGTAGAGCG
>Ga0209181_10001771_pt1 | contig 36697 bp, 37 predicted proteins | sample MAT05_FD_187208 | JGI IMG/M metagenome (GOLD analysis project Ga0209181, IMG submission 187208) | Freshwater microbial communities from Lake Fryxell liftoff mats and glacier meltwater in Antarctica - MAT-05 (SPAdes) (version 2) | ecosystem: Environmental > Aquatic > Freshwater > Ice > Liftoff... | reverse complement strand
GTGCGGACTCTTCAACGAGGAAGCGCGTTGGCGAAATGCAGACCTGACCAGCGTTGCGGAATTTCGCGCCGGCGATGATTTTTACCGCGTGTGCGATGTTGGCGTCACCAGCGACGATCACCGGCGCATGGCCGCCCAATTCCATCGTCAGGCGCTTCATGTGCTTGCCCGCGAGCGACGCGAGCATCTTGCCCACGGGCGTGGAGCCGGTGAACGTGATCTTGCGGATGACCGGATGCGGGATCAGATAGTTGCTGATCTCGGCCGGGTCGCCATACACAAGGCCGACCACGCCTGCGGGCAGGCCAGCATCGACGAACACGCGAATCAGTTCAGCGGGCGAGGCGGGCGTTTCTTCCGCCGCCTTGACGATCATCGAGCAGCCGGTGGCGAGCGCGCCGCAGAGCTTCCTCACGACCTGATTGATCGGGAAATTCCATGGCGTAAATGCCGCAACCGGGCCGACTGGCTCTTTCAAAATCATCTGTTGCTGTGCCATCGATCGCGGCGACACGATGCGCCCGTAAACACGGCGACCTTCTTCGGCGAACCATTCGATGATGTCCACCGACATGCCGATTTCAACCTTGGCTTCGGCCAATGGTTTGCCCTGCTCAAGCGTCATCAGATGTGCGATTGCATCGGTGCGCTCGCGCAGCAATTGCGCAGCGGCGCGCATGATCTTCGAGCGCTCAATGGCAGGCGTGTTTTTCCAGACAGCAAACCCTTTGGCGGCAGCGGCCAGCGCTTCGTCAAGATCAGCAATCGTGGCCTTGGCGACGGTTCCGACCAGGCTGCCGTCGGCGGGATTGTGTACCGGCAAAGTCGCGCCGCCACGGGCTTCGCGCCACTCGTTGTTGATGAGGAGTTGAACGTTCGGGTAGGCGGCGGATGTGGTCATTTTTGGCTTTTTTTACTTTGCAAATCGAGAGGGGATACGCCTATTTTCCTCCATGTTGCGTGGGTTCACGCTAACCGGCTCGAATATCAAAAAAATAAGTTTCATCGAGCGACCACTTGCCTTTTAACTTTCGCTTGAAACGCCCATTTCACCGGGGCTAGACGGGAAAAAATGTTAGTAGCGACTTAAGCCGTTTCTTGCGTTTAGCCCCAATAGAATCAACGTTGTAGAGAAAAGCTGTATGGTTTTTGTAGGAGCGTCTCCCCGCGACCGACCTTACACAAATCATCGTCGGTCGCGGCAAGCCGCTCCTACAAGGGCATCGCGCTCAGCCGCCGATGTAGCTCATCTCGACCTTGCGCAGTTTCGCTGTTTCTGCCGTGCGGATTTCGCTATAGCGATCCGTGCGCACTTGCCACAAACCGGCGAGCAGCGCGGCGATATGGTCGTCGCTAGATTCATCACGCAGAAGCGAGCGGAAATCGACGCCGTGATCGGCGAACAGGCAGGTGTATATCTTGCCGTCGGTCGAGAGGCGGGCACGGGTGCAGGTGTTGCAAAAGGCTTCCGTGACGCTGGAGATGACGCCGATTTCTCCGCTGCCGTCGGCGTAGCGCCAGCGCTCGGCGACTTCGCCTGCGTAGAGCGCGTCCACCGCCACCAGCGGATGCTCGGCGTGAATCGCGGCGACGATATCACGGCTCGCCATTACGTCATCCATGCGCCAGCCGTTGGTCGAGCCGACGTCCATGAATTCGATGAAGCGAACGATGACGCCCGTGCCCTTGAAATGGCGCGCCATCTCGACCACCGTGTGATCGTTGACACCGCGCTTGACGACCATGTTTACTTTGACCGGAGCGAGGCCTGCAGCTAGCGCAGCGTCAATGCCTTTGAGCACATCGGCGACCGGAAAATCCACGTCATTCATCGCGCGAAACACGGCGTCGTTCATCGAGTCGAGCGACACTGTGATGCGCTGCAAGCCCGCGTCTTTCAAGGCTTTCGCCTGTCTGACTAGCGTTGATCCGTTGGTAGTGAGCGTGAGGTCAAGCGCCTTGCCCGAAGGCGTGCGAATCTGCGACAGCATCTCAATCAGCGTCGGCAGATTGCGCCGTAGCGTTGGCTCGCCACCGGTCAGGCGCAACTTCTCAACGCCCAGTTCCGCAGCGATTTTCGAGAAACGGGTGATCTCCTCAAACGTGAGCAGTGCGTCATGCGGCAAAAATTTATAGCCCGGACCGAACACGTCTTTTGGCATGCAATATGTGCAGCGAAAATTGCACTTGTCGGTGACTGAGATGCGCAGGTCGTGCAGGCGACGCTGGCGCGGGTCGGTCAGCGTGGCGAACGCACGCACCTCGTTCAACGCGGCAAGCGACAAGGGCAGCGGCGCGCCCGGTGAGCGCGCGTCGAACAGCGGAATTACCTTTCCGGGAGGGCGCGCGTCGATTGTGGAAGTCTCAGCCATCGCTAATTTCTAATCGTTGCTACTAATGATCGAAGACTGCCATTCTGCTAGATTCAGTGGGTGAGTGCGAATTTGAGTCTTAGTCCAGATGCTGTTGCTGTCAATACCCCCACACGGCTTGTGGCCGCGTGGACGGCCAGCGTGAATTTCCGCAAACGTCCTGTCAGCAGCCGCTGGGTTGACTTTGAGTGGGATACGGCGAGTGTTTGGGTGGCTGACGACCAGCCGATTGAGCGCGTTGGCCCCGTTGATTGCCTGGTCGGCGACGAAGCGCAGTGGCGCTATGACGGTGAACGAATCGAGCTTCATTCTTCGGAAGGTGAGGGGTATTGGCTCAATCTCAATTCGCCGCTGCCGTGCATATTTGTGATGTGGCGGCTGGAAGAGGGCGATGTCGTGCCGCGACCTGCGGTGGTAACTGTGTCGTACAACGAGGCCGGGCGCATGCTTGACGCGGGCGATCACGTTGACAACGTGCCGATGCCGGACGATCTCAAATCGTCTTTGCTGGCCTACACCAGTGCCCACTACAAGCCCGAGCCAAAAAAGAAAGTGAAGCGCAACGATCCGTTCAAGGATGGTGCGTTTCGGCGTGAACCGGGCGCAGGAGCGGGTCATGGTTGACGTGAAACCGGTGCAGCCTGCTGAAGGCTTGTCGCTTTCCCGGTGGTCCCGATTGAAGCGGCGTGGGGGTGAGGCAGCGGTCGCGCCTTCGTCCGAGCTTTCGGCAGCGCCTGAGGTCGAAGTCACCTCAGCGTTGCCGCCGTCCGCTCCGGAAGTAGCAAGCACGGCTGAACTCAACTTGCCTCAGTTATCTTCGATTTCGCTCGTTGAAGATTTCACACCGTTTATGCAGGCCAAAGTGCCGCAAGCGCTAAGACAGCAGGCGTTGAAAGCGTTGTTCAAAGCGCCGCATTTCAATGTGATGGATGGGCTGGATACCTACATTGACGACTACACCGTGTTTGAGCCGATTACCCCCGAAGTGATGGCAACGTTGTCATCATGGAAGACCATCATGAATCCGACGCAGCAGGTGGTGACACCGGGCGGGTATGCGGTGGATGTGGAGAGTGAGGAGGGGAAGGCGATTTTGGCGGCACGGGCGGAGGCCGACGCACTTGCTCAAGGGTTTTCTCCAGACAATACCCCACACACTGACCCTCTCTCGCAAGCGGAGAGCGGATCCGAAGCTCCTCATTCCAGCGATGTCGTGACTGAACAGATATCTTCTCCCTCTCCCCTTGAGGGAGAGGGTTGGGGAGAGGGAGCTCGTGAACAAGCAGAGCAAAGGTCTGCAACGGCAACCATTCAGCACTCCCGCCACAACAAACGCGTAAGCGATTTCAGCTACATCGACACCCCTGAAGTACCGCCACCCGACGCAGAAAAAACAGAATGACCCGCCAAGTAAATTTATGTTCGTGCAACCGCACGATGCCCTTTGACGCAGCGGCGTTTGCACAAGCGGCGGCCGCCGCTGGCGCCGCAAGTGTGCAAAGTTTCGACGCAATGTGTCAGCACGAACTTGCCCGTTTTGGTGATGCGATTGATGGTGACGCTTTGGTCGCCTGCACGCAGGAAGCGCGATTACTAGGCGAGGTCGCGGGTGATTCGCAAAAAGTCTCAACCGTTCGTTTTTTCAATATTCGCGAGAAGGCGGGTTGGTCAAAAGAATCGTCGTTCGCCACGCCGAAACTTGCAGCGCTGATCGCTGAGGCGATGCTCCCGGACGCCGCGCCGACCACACAGGTAACGTACAAAAGCAGCGGTCAAACGCTCATCATCGGCCCAATGCGCGACGCGCTGGAAATCGCGGACGCGCTGAAGGGCGCGGTGTCGGTGAATGTGCTCGCGACAGACCGCAGCGGAGAGCTTCCGACGACGCGAGACTACCCGGTGTTGAGCGGCACAAACGTTAAAACAACTGGCTGGCTGGGTGCGTTTAAAGCGAGCTGGCAGCAAGCAAATCCCATCGATCTCGACGTTTGCACGCGCTGCAACGCCTGCGTGCGCGCCTGTCCCGAAGCTGCGATTGATCTGAGCTATCAGGTCAATCTCGATGCCTGCAAATCGCATCGTGATTGCATGGTCGTTTGCGGAGATGTGAAGGCGATTGACTTCGCTCGCACTGACGTCACGCGTGGAGGTGATTTCGATGTAGTGATCAATCTCGGCGAGGCGAAGCTGTTCACCCAGCACCAGCCACCGCAAGGTTACTTCGCACCCGGCACCGATGCCATTTCGCGGGTGAAAACGATCGCTGAAGTCGCGACACTCATCGGTGAATTCGAGAAGCCTAAATTCTTCAACTATCGTGCCAATATCTGCGCACATGGTCGCAACAAAAAGACGGGCTGCACGCAGTGCATTGATGTGTGTTCGACAAAAGCGATAGCACCCAAGGGTGATCAGATAGAAGTGACACCGCAACTCTGCATGGGCTGCGGTGCATGCACAACTGTCTGCCCATCGGGTGCGTTGACCTATGTGGTGCCGCGAGTGGCCGATCTCGGCAACCGGATCAAAACATTGCTGAAAACTTTTCACGCTGCAGGTGGCCGCGATTCGGCGCTGTTGCTGCATGATGAAGGAGAGGGCGTGGCCGCGATTGCAGATCTCGCGCGACGCGGCGACGGGCTGCCAGCGCGCTACATTCCAGTTTCGCTGCATCATCCCGCCGCAGCGGGCCTGGACGTGTGGCTCGGCGCGATGGCCTACGGTGCGACCGAGGTTTCGGTGCTCATAACCCGAGCCATTGCGCCAGACTATGGCATTGCTTTGCGGGCACAGGCGGACATTGCCAATCAGGTACTCATGGCGCTGGGTTATCAGGATGCGCGGGTTCGCGTCATCGATGAACGCGAGCTCGCTTTCCCGGACTGGGCCGCCACGCGCGGATTGGGCGTTCGTGTGCCCGCGACGTTCAATCTGGCTAACGATAAGCGCGGAACCCTTGATGCGGTGTTCGCTCATTTGCTAGAACATGCTCCGACACCCAAGTCTGTCATTGCCTTAGATGTAGGTTCGCCGTTTGGCGAGATTGTCGTCAACGCCGACAAGTGCACGATGTGTCTCGCGTGCGTAGGTAGCTGTCCGGAAGGCGCGCTTGCCGACAATCCTGAACTGCCACAATTGCGTTTCATCGAGACCAAATGCGTGCAGTGCGGTCTGTGTGAAAAGACATGCCCGGAGCAGGCAATCACGCTGGTTCCGCGTTTGAATTTGACGCCGGAAGCAAAGAAACCACGCGTATTGAATGAGGCGGAAATTCTTGGCTGCCTGCGATGCGGCAAGCCGCTGGGCGCCAGAAAGATGATTGAAAACATGTTCAATAAACTGGCCACGCACAGCATGTTCCCGGACGAACAATCGCGCAACCGAATCAAGATGTGTGCGGACTGCCGCGTGGTGGATTTGTACTCAGAGGAAAAGCCACTGGATATTCGGAACCTTGCGAAATGAGCACGGTTGCGCCACTCAAACTTGGTGCGTACGTCTCGCCTGAAGATCATGGCCGCGCCAATTTCTATGCTTTGATTTCGCGTCTGTTTGCTGATGCTCCGGATCAAGCATTGTTGCAAGCAATCGCTGGTTCCCCCCCGTTAGCCAGCGACGACACTGGCGAGCCCCTTTCGCTTGCCTGGTCAAAATTGATTGCCGCATCCTCGGTGATGGATGCCGATGCAGCGCGAGAAGAATTCGATGCGCTGTTCATCGGCGTCGGTAAAGCGCCGGTCAATTTGCACGCGTCGCATCACCTGACGGGCTTCATGATGGAGACGCCGCTGGCCGAAGTGCGTGGCACGCTTGCCACACTAGGGTTTGCCCGTCTCGAATCGCAAACTGTTGTCGAGGATCATCTGGCTGCGCTCCTTGAGGTCATGCGTCTATTGATTGTCGGGGCGAATGACATTTCTCCTGCGCCCTTGTCAATGCAAAAACAATTTTTTGAATTACACATCGCAGCGTGGTTCGAGCTTTGTTGCAGTGCGATAACGAAATCTTCGCTTGCTAATTTCTATGGCGTGGTAGCACAATTCACGGGTAGCTTCCTGCTGGTTGAACGTGAAGGGTTTGCCATCGATGTGTGAGGCTCAAACAAGTTGTATCAAGGAGTGCGTTTATGAGTAGCAACAAATCCGGCGCAGATATGAAACGTCGGGGCTTTTTGCTCGCTGGCAGTGTGGGGGCGGCAGGCGTGGTCGCCGTTGCCGTGGTGCCTGCGGTCAAGCACGCGGTTCCGGCTGTGGCCAGGAAGGTGGTGCCCGAAGGCGCTGGCTACCAGGACACCGAACACGTCCGCACTTATTACGACCTGGCTCGCGTTTAGCGTCCTCGCCCAAATTTCCCGGAGAACCTCATGCTGGTAAGAAAATCTCACGATGTCGATGGCACGCGCCTGTCCGAACCTTCGTCAATGCGCCGGTTTGGTGGAGCGAAGCCTTCAAACACACTGGACCGCCGCTCGTTTCTAAAACGCTCGGGCCTAGGCTTGGGTGCTGGCGCGTTCGCTAGCCAATTGCCGCTCGGATTTGTCGGAAAAGTCGAAGCAGCGGCGCCAGCTGAAGGCGGCGGAAAGGCGGAAGTCAAACGCACCGTTTGCACGCACTGTTCCGTTGGCTGCGCTGTTGATGCCATTGTCGAAAATGGCGTCTGGACGCGGCAAGAGCCGGTATTTGATTCGCCGATCAACCTCGGTGCACACTGCGCCAAGGGTGCCGCCATTCGTGAGCACGGCCACGGCGAGCACCGCCTGAAATATCCGATGAAACTGGTGAACGGCAAGTACGTTCGGATCAGCTGGGAAACGGCGATGAACGAGGTCGGTGACAAGTTGCTCGCGTTGCGCAAAGATGCCGGCCCTGACAGCGTGTTCTGGGTTGGCTCTTCGAAGCACAACAACGAACAGGCCTACATGTTCCGGAAGTTTGTGAGCATGTTCGGCTCCAACAACTGCGACCATCAGGCGCGTATTTGCCACTCAACGACCGTCGCCGGTGTAGCCAACACGTGGGGCTACGGCGCGATGACCAATTCGTACAACGACATGCAGAACACCAAGTGTGCGCTGTACATCGGCTCGAATGCGGCCGAGGCGCATCCGGTGTCAATGCTGCACATGCTGCACGCTAAAGAAACCGGTGCCAAGCTGATCGTTGTCGACCCGCGATACACCCGCACCGCTGCCCGCGCCGACGAGTTCGTGCGCCTTCGCGCTGGCGCGGACATTCCGTTTCTGTTCGGCATGTTGCACCACATTTTCAAGAACGGCTGGGAAGACAAGAAGTACATCAATGATCGTGTCCACGGTATGGACAAGATCAAAGAAGAGGTGATGACGAAGTGGACGCCTGACAAGGTCGAAGAGGCTTGCGGCGTCCCCGAAGCACGCATGCTGGAAATCACCAAAATGTTCGCGCTGAACAAGCCATCCACCATCGTCTGGTGCATGGGACAAACCCAGCACACGATTGGCAATGCCATGGTGCGTGCAAGTTGCATCGTGCAGTTGGCACTTGGCAACATCGGTGTTTCGGGTGGCGGGGCCAATATCTTCCGTGGACATGACAACGTGCAGGGCGCGACTGATGTTGGCCCTAACCCAGACTCACTACCAGGTTACTACGGCATCGCAACGGGTGCGTGGAAGCATTGGTCCACCGTTTGGGGGGTGGACTATGAATGGCTCAAGAAGCAGTTTGCTTCGCAAGCCATGATGGAAAAACCCGGTATGACGGTCTCTCGCTGGATCGACGGCGTGCTCGACCCGAATGAGACCATCGATCAGGATTCAAACCTCAAAGCCATCGTGTTCTGGGGCCATGCGCCGAACTCGCAAACACGCGGCCCGGAGATGAAAAAAGCAATGGAGAAGGTCGACACGATGGTCATCATCGACCCGTATCCGACGGCCTCGGCCGCTATGCCGGACCGCAAAGAGGGCGTGTACCTTTTGCCTGCCTGTACCCAGTTTGAAACCAGTGGCTCCGCTACGGCGTCAAACCGTTCGCTTCAGTGGCGTGAGCGCGTCATCAGCCCCCTGTTTGAATCGCAGACCGATCACGCGATCATGTACGCCTTTGCCAAGAAATTCGGCTTCGACAAAGAGTTCGTCAAGAACTGCAAAATCGTGCGGCCTGATGGCGAGAAAAAGTGGGAAGAGCCAGAACCGGAGGACATGCTCCGCGAAATCAACAAGGGCACCTGGACCATTGGCTACACTGGCCAATCGCCAGAGCGTTTGAAGCTTCACATGAAGCACATGAACACGTTCGATCCGAAAACGCTCAAGGCAAATGGCGGGCCATGCAATGGCGATTACTTCGGTCTGCCGTGGCCATGCTACGGCACGCCTGAGCTGAAGCATCCGGGGTCGCCGAACCTGTACGACACCTCAAAGCATGTCATGGAGGGCGGTGGCAATTTCCGCGCGAACTTCGGGGTTGAGCGCGACGGCGTATCGCTACTTGCCGAGGATGGCTCGCATTCAAAGGGATGCGATCTGACCACTGGGTATCCGGAATTTGATCACGTCTTGCTTAAGAAGCTGGGCTGGTGGGATGAGCTGACAGACGAAGAAAAGAAGAAAGCCGAGGGGAAAAACTGGAAGACCGATCTTTCCGGCGGCATTCAGCGCGTGGCAATGAAGAACCACGGTTGCCATCCATTTGGAAATGCCAAGGCGCGCGCCGTTGTGTGGAACTTCCCGGACGCGATTCCGCAGCACCGTGAGCCCTTGTATGGCACGAACGCCGAGCTGACCAAGAAATACCCAACTCACGCTGACAAAGGCGGCGCTTTCTGGCGCGTCAAGACCCTGTTCAAGTCGGTGCAGGACAAGGCCATTGCCGATAAGGTTTACGAGAAGTTCCCTCTGATACTTACCTCTGGGCGGCTGGTCGAATATGAAGGCGGCGGAGAGGAGACTCGCTCCAATCCGTGGCTTGCGGAATTGCAGCAGGAGAATTTCATCGAGATCAACACTAAGGACGCCAATGATCGCGGCGTTCGTAACAATGAATACGTGTGGGTCAAATCGGCGACGGGTTCGCAGATTAAAGTGAAAGCAATGGTTACGGAGCGCGTTGGCCCCGGCGTCACGTTCATTCCGTTTCACTTCTCGGGTTGGTGGCAGGGCAAAGACATGCTGGAAAAATATCCAGACGGTGCCGCCCCTATCGTGCGTGGCGAAGCGGTCAACACCGCCACCACTTACGGTTACGACTCAGTGACGATGATGCAAGAGACCAAGACCACGGTCTGTCAGGTCACCCGATTCGACGCGGCGTAAGCACAAGGAGAACAACATGGCAAGAATGAAATTTATTTGCGATGCCGAGCGTTGCATCGAATGCAACGGTTGCGTCACCGCCTGCAAAAACGAGCATGACGTTCCGTGGGGCGTAAATCGTCGCCGCGTGGTCACTCTGAACGACGGTATCGTCGGCGCGGAACGCTCCATTTCGGTTGCGTGCATGCACTGCTCAGACGCACCGTGTCAGGCCGTTTGCCCGGTCAACTGCTTCTATAAGACTGAAGATGGAGTTGTGCTGCACGACAAGGATTTGTGTATCGGCTGCGGCTACTGTTTCTACGCATGTCCATTCGGCGCACCTCAATTCCCGCAGGCTGGCGCGTTCGGTCTTCGCGGCAAGATGGACAAGTGCACGTTCTGCGCTGGAGGCCCAGAGAAAGACAACTCAAAAGCCGAGATCGAAAAGTACGGACGCAATCGCCTGTCCGAAGGCAAGCTCCCGGCGTGTGCTGAAATGTGCTCAACCAAGGCGCTACTTGCCGGTGATGGCGACGTGCTTTCGGACATCTACCGTGAACGCGTGATGCGTCGGGGTCGTGGTGGCGACTTGTGGGGGCACGCAACGGCGTACGGTCGTCCCGATACGAAGCCGGCCGGAGCAGCATTGCCCACTGCACCCGCTGTGGCTCAACCGGCTGCGCAAAAATCATGAGGACGGGCATAGCAGTTTTCGCATGTTTGGGTTCGGCAATGCTCCTCTCGGCCTGCGGCGAACAGCCGCAAACCATCGCGGCAAAACCGGGTCAGTCGGCAGCAAAAGAGGGCGACAAGCCATATAACAATGACCTGTTCAAGAATGACAAGAACGCGTGGCAGCTTCAGCTCAGAGCGCGGGCTGACCATCAGAACGAGTACAAGCGCGTCAACTAATTGAACGCTCAAATCCCCATGCGTAACGTCGTAAGGAGCAGACCATGAAACACCTGATTGCGTGTTTGAGCGCGCTGCTGCTGGCTTGCGCCGTCAGCGCACAGCAAAGCAGTGGCCCCGCGTTACCAAAAGACGAGTTGATCAAGCAGCAGCAGCAGCGTGTCGTCACTCAGCCGTACAACAACGCTCCCTTCTGGAAAGAGGCGCGCGGTGCCGTTGAGGGTTATACGAGCAATACCGCGCCAGAAGCGGGCGTCCTGATTCAGGACGGCGGACAAAACTGGCGCGCACTGCGCAACGGCACGTTCTCGATCATCGGTGGTTGGGCGCTGGTGGCGATGATGTTGCTGATCGGAGGTTTCTACGCATGGAAGGGCACGATTCAGTTGCATGAAGCCCCTACCGGTCGCCTGGTCGAGCGCTTTACATTGCTGGAGCGCATGGCACATTGGTCGACCGCCCTATCGTTCTCGGTACTGGCGATTTCCGGGCTCATTCTCGCGTTCGGAAAGACGCTTCTTATCCCGGTGATTGGCTTCACGCTGTTTTCCTGGCTCGCCGTCATTGCGAAGAACTTGCACAACTTTTTGGGGCCGCTCTTCATCATTAGCTGCATCATCACGTTTTGCATTTTTGTGCGCGACAACCTGCCGAAAGCGGTGGACTTCAAGTGGCTCGCGAGCTTTGGCGGATTGATCAGCGGAAAGCATGTGCCCAGCGAAAAATTTAACGCGGGTGAAAAACTCTGGTTCTGGGGCGGTTTGATGCTGCTGGGACTCGTAGTTGGCGTGTCGGGCATGGTGCTCAACTTCCCGAACTTTGAGCAGACGCGGGCGACGATGCAACTGGCGAATCTTGTTCACCTCGGGGGGTCAGTGCTGTTCATGCTCGGAGCACTCGGCCACATCTACATGGGCACGCTGGGCATGGCGGGCGCGCTGGACGCGATGAAAACCGGCGTTGTCGACGAAGCTTGGGCGAAAGAACACCACGAGATTTGGTACGACGACGTCAAGTCGGGAAAAGTACCGTCGAACCGTACTGCCAGTGGCAGTAACGGCGGCGCTCAACAACCGGTACCTGTTGGAGGAAACGACTGATGAAATTAAATCACTGGGTAGTTCTGGCGCTCGGCAGCACGATCACGGCATTGGCAATTGCCAAGCTGCCGCCACCTGCCCCAATGAACGACGAGCAGAAGGCCAAAGCTGAAGAAACCAAAGCGAAAGCCGCCGAAACTGCCAAGAAAGCCGCTGCTGATGAGTTGCGCTACCAGGACAAGGCCGCTGATCGCTATTTCAAGGAAATGAAAGCTGCGGGTAAAACAGTCCCTCCTGCAACTTGGGTTCCGCCTACGCCGCCGGTAGTCGCAGTACAGCCGTCTTCATCGGAATCGCACGGCCAGAAACAATCCGTCGCGCCGAAAACACAAGATACTGCGAGCAAAGGACCGGCCAAGGCTGGCTCGGGTGCAACCAACGCTAAACCGACGCCCGCGAAGGGCTAGTTCCTGCGGGTGCCGTCCGGAGTCGACGGCTACGCTAGAATTATGGGGTCGGAGAGGTGGCAGAGTGGTTGAATGTACCTGACTCGAAATCAGGCTTACCGCAAGGTAACGGGGGTTCGAATCCCCCCCTCTCCGCCACTACCGCCGTACGAATCAAGCCACCCATTGCGGTGGCTTTTTTGTTGGCTGTTTGGTGCGGGGCGTGTCTCAACATTAACTCGAACTGTTCACACAACCCGCAAACAAATGACTGACTCAATCGACTCCCCGAGCGCATTGCGCCGTATTTATGCTGCCGCGAAAGGCCGCTCGGTTGCCAAGCAGATCGACCATCTGGACGCGCATTGCAAGCGGTTCATCGCGCTGTCGCCGTTTGTCGTATTGGCGAGCGCGAACGCGCAAGGCGATCCTGATGCGTCGCCGCGCGGTGGTGCGCCGGGGTTTGTGCATGGGGTGGACGAACACACTTTGCTGATTCCCGATTCGCCGGGAAACAATCGGCTGGACTCGCTGTCAAATCTGGCTGAGACCGGAAAAATCGGGTTGCTTTTCATGATTCCCGGCGTGGATGAAACCTTGCGGGTGAACGGTCAGGCGCGGCTGGCAGCCGATCAGGCGACTCTGTTGCCCTTTGCCGCTGATGCCCGTATTCGCCTTGCCATTGAGGTGGCGGTGGTGGATGCATATCTGCGTTGCGCCAAGGCTTTGATGCGCTCGAAGTTATGGAATTCAGAGCATCAGGTTGATCGCTCGGTGCTGCCGAGCGTGGGCGAAATGCTTGCCGACCAAACCGCTACACCAGCGCTGCCGGAAATCCGCGAGCAAATGCTGGCTCGCTATGCATGCGATTTGTGATTTGGCGCGGCTTTTTTGCTGGACACCTCACGGCGCAGCCGTGCCCTATACTTTCGTTGGGATTGAACGGGATTGATGGAAACTTCCGTAAGGTTTCGTCAACGGTAAACGACTAGAGCGGATAGTCCGCTGTACTGCTAACGTGACAATCTCGCGTTCGCCAACTTCTCCGCAAATCGACACTTTTTCTTGTTTTTCGCAACGTTTTAGGCTGTACTCATGTCGATTTTTTTGTCGCTTAGCGCACTGGTGGCTGCTCTTACCGCCAGTCTATTGCTGGGTGCTGCGGACAGTGTTTCTGCGCAAACCTTCAAGTTCATCGCAACTGCCGGTGAGTCTGCGACCGAGTTACAGCGCAGAGCTGCGGCGTTGAACAACCAACCGCCGGATAGCGCCTGGTTCGGCAGCTTCACCTCTGTGCAGCGCGAACAGGCCGAGAAATTCCGCTCGGTATTCATCACCACCGAGCCGCCGATCAATTTACGCGCCGACCTGGGAGGCAAGACGATGAGTTTCGGTTCGCAGGCGAGCCCATCGGTTCACCTGAGGCCGCTGGTCGCAGCGCTTGACTGTTAAAAGAGTTTCCGGCCAAGCGAACCGTTTTATGCGTGTTGATCTCAACGATTGTTCCGCTCGTCATCCGGCGAGCAAGATCGACGCTGCGCCTGCCGTTCGCAGGCTCAGCTTAAGCGTTGCCGAGGGCGAGCAGGTAGCTGTTATCGGTCCTTCAGGTTCCGGCAAAACCACGCTGTTGCACCTGATCGCCTGTGCGCTGCGACCGAGCGAAGGCGTCTTGAAACTAAACGGCGTTGATCCGTGGACTTTGTCGACGCGCGAGCTGCAACTTCGCCGCGGCGAACTGTTTCTGGCGTCGCAAGTGCCGCCGTTGCCCCCGCGTCAGCGCGTCATCACCTCGGTGCTCGCAGGGCGCTTGCCGCACGAGAGCGTGATGGCCAGCCTGAAGAGTCTGTTCTATCCGACGGGGATAGCGGTAGCCGAACAGGCGCTCGGCCAGTTTGATCTGTCCGACAAGCTGTTTGAGCGCGTGGATCGACTCTCGGGCGGCGAGCGGCAGCGCGTAGCGCTGGCGCGCGCGCTGGTATCGAAGGCGTCGTTGTTTTTGATCGATGAGCCACTCTCGGCGCTCGATCCAACGCGTGCGGAAGAGGCGATTGCTGCACTCGTCACCGCTGCAAGCGAACGCGGCGCGACGTTTGTCTGCACACTGCATCAGGTAGCCACTGCACTCAAACACTTTCCGCGCATCATCGGTTTGCGCGATGGCGTGATGGCGTTTGATCTGGCAGCAAGCGCGGTCACGCCGGAGATTTTGCGTGCGTTGTACGCCAACAAGTTAGACGAATTGACCGGCGCTGCGCCTGAGCCTGAGGAACTGCCCGCCTCGACGGCTGCACCGTCGCCTGCCGTCATGCATTGCCGGTAAGAGCTTCAGCGTGAGCGCTACCGCTACCCAGCCACTGCTACCACCACAACGGCGTGACCCGGCGTGGTTAGGACGCGTGTTCTGGATGATCGCGGCGCTGGTGCTGTCGTGGCCGATGCTTCAGCTAACCGAGTTCACGCCGTGGGTCATTTTTGAGCCTTCGTCGCTGAAATACACGACGCGCTTTCTGGCGGGCTTTTTTCCGCCGAAAACGGACAGCGAATTCCTCGCCATGTTGCTGCGCGAAACCTGGCGCACCGTGGCGATTGCAACGTCGGGCATCGCGCTGGCGTTTGTTTTAGCGGTGCCGCTCGCGTTGATCTCGGTTCGGGTGTTGTCGATTTCGGGGCTCACGGGGCGTATGAATGCGCTGCCTGCGGTAGTTCGCTTCACCGCGCGTGCCGTGATGATCGTGTTGCGCAGTATTCCAGAGCTGATCTGGGCACTGGTGTTTGTGCGCGTGGTTGGCCTGGGGCCAACGGCGGGCGTGCTTGCTATCGCGCTGACTTACGGCGGCATGCTCGGCAAGGTCTACGCCGAAATTCTGGAAAGCGGCGACAACCATGCCACCAAGGCGCTGCTGCAAAACGGCGCCGGTCGATTACAAAGTTTTTTCTACGGCTTGCTGCCGCAAAACGCGGCTGAGCTCACGAGCTACACGGTTTATCGCTGGGAATGCGCGATCCGTTCGTCGGCGGTGCTCGGCTTTGTCGGCGCCGGCGGAATCGGCCAGCAAATGGAGGTGTCGATGAAGATGTTCAACGGCTCGGAGGTCTCCGCCATGCTGATCGTATTCATGGCGCTGGTGTGGCTGGCAGATTATGTGAGCGCGTGGCTGCGGCGGGCGCTCGCATGAGTACTCCCAGCAGAACTGCCGCTAACGAATCATTCCGCCTGCCGCCGCCCTTGTTCGATGCGCGCTGCAAGGCGTGCTGGTTTGTATTTGGCTTGCTTTGTTTGACGGTGGCGAGCTTCTGGTCGCTCGATCTGCAATTCGCGAAAATCTTCTCGGTTGAATCGGCGCAGAGAATGGCGAAATTCTGCGCCGAACTGCTGCATCCGAATTTCGACGCTGCTTTTTTGCGCAAATTGATGATTGCGGCGTTCGAAACGCTGGCGATGTCAGGGCTGGGCACTCTGATTGCCGCGTTTATAGGGCTGCTGCTGGCGTTGCCTGCCAGCAAGGCATATGCCGGTGACCCGGCGCGCTGGCGAGGCGTTACACGGCTCCTTTTAAACGCGCTGCGTTCGTTGCCTGAGCTGGTGTGGGCCTCGTTGCTGCTCATCGCGGCGGGGCTCGGCCCATTTGCGGGTACGCTGGCACTCGCGTTTCACACCTCCGGCGTGCTTGGGCGACTGTTCGCTGAAGCCATAGAAAATGCGCCGCAGGGCGCTGCCTTTGCGCTGCGGGCTCGCGGCGTTGGCGAAGGCCGCATTTTTCTCTACGCCACGCTGCCGCAGGTCTTGCCTCAGCTCATGAGCTACACGCTCTATCGCTGGGAAAACAACATTCGCGCTGCGGCTGTGCTGGGCGTCGTGGGCGCGGGCGGGCTTGGGCAGATGCTGGCGTTTCATCTGGGGCTGTTTCAGATGGGCGAAACCAGCTCGGTACTGATCGCGATGATCATTCTGGTCGCGATCGTGGACGTCGCAAGCTATGTCTCGCGGCGGTTGATGCAGCGCTGAAAATTCCATCGTTGAGGCGATCAGCTTTTGGCTGAAAGCGCTGCTGCTTTGGGGCTAGGTGGCGTTTTATGCGCTTATCGACCTAAGCCGATTTTTCGTTCTAGACCCGGTGCAATGGGGCTTTCAAGAAAAAGCCGATGCTTGCAATTAGCCCTGCGACAACCACTTTTGTCGTCGTGCAAGCGCAACCGAATCGGTGCCTTCGAGCGGTAGCCAGACGCTGTCTGCTTTCGCCAGCGGCACTGTGACGGTGGTCTCGCGCAACTGATCGTGACGGAAGTACGAAACGGGAATTGCCGCGCCCGCTTTGAACCGCGCCAGATGCTTGCTGAGGCTCACAGCGTTGGCGCGCAGGCTGTCGATTGCAATCAGCGCATCGCCCGCACTCAAACCCGCTTGCCATGCGCTGGAACCGGACAACACAACCTTGATGACCGGCAGACCCGCGCCGGAATCGCCCATCACGAGGCCGAGCGTGCGCGTGTTCGTATCAAGCGTCGCCTCGTCACGACCGCCGCGATCTGCGGCACTGGCGCTGGCACGGGCGCGGTAGCTCACGCCGAACGGTGCGAAGAGAGCGGCCCAATCGGGATCATCGGTGCCGTTCACCCACTCACTGAGCTGGGGCGCAACGTCGCGTCCAGCGTAGTCAGAGATCACGGCGAATGGGTCTTCTGGAACGCCGATGCCAGTCTTGCCGTAGTCGCGCCAGAGGCCGCGCATGACGTCGTCCAGCGAGTACGCTGAATCGTTCGCTCTGAGCGCTAAATCCAGCGCCAGCGCCACGAAACTGCCGCGCAGGTAGTAGCTGAACTGTGAGTTCGCCGCATTCTCGTCCGCACGGTAATACTTGATCCACGCGTCGAAACTGGCCTCCGCTGTCGATTGCAGCCGGGTGCCCGGTGCCCGCAGCAGCGAGGTCAGGCGACGGCCGATGACCTTCAGATAATCGGCCTCGGTGATGAGTCCGACGCGCTTCAGCATCAGCTCATCGTAGTAGCTTGTGAAGCCCTCAAAAATCCACAACAAACGCGTGTAGTTTTCGCTTGTGGTGTCGAAAGGCGTGAAGGCTGCGGGCTTGATGCGCTTGACGTTCCACGCATGAAAATATTCGTGGCTGATGAGCCCGAGCAGTTCACGATAGCCCTCGGAAATGCTGGCGTCGCCGACAGTGGGCAGGTCGTTACGCGGACAGATTAGCGCTGTGCTCGCGCGATGTTCCAGGCCTCCGTAACCGTCATCAACGACGTGAAGCTGAAAAACATAGTGATCGAACGGTGCGACTGTGTCGCCGAAAAAATCGCAATGGCCCTGACAGATTTTCTGGCTGTCTGCGCGCAAACGCTCCAGATCGCCACGATGCTTTCCAGAAATCACAAAGCGGTGCGGCACGCCGCCCGCCTCAAACGTGAACTCGTCAAAGTCAGCGCATTCGAAAGGATGATCGATCAGTTCATCGTACGTTTCTGCGCGATATTGACCGAAGCCGCGTGCGTCAATTTGAGTCGGCGCCATCGAGGTCGCGCAATGCCAGGCGTGGCCTTCAGCGAATGCGGGTGCCTGAAGATCAAGCGTACACGAGGCTTGCGGAGCAGCGACGTCTTGCAACAGTGCTGCCGCCGGATTAAAAAAGCCACGCGACGAATCGAAATAGCAGCCGCGCACCGAGCGATCCCACGCATACACACGGTAGCTCACGGTTACCGGCGCATCGGGCGCGCATGCAAGCTGCCACGTCGCTTTGTCGATTTTTTCGACTTTGATCTCGTGACCGGATTGTTGCGCCGAGAGCGTCACCACATGTCGCGCAAATTCGCGCATCAAATAGCTGCCGGGAATCCACGACGGCATCGCCACGCGCTGGCCCGCCACGGGCGAAGGCAGCGTCATTTCAACGTCGAGTAAATGACCGGCGGGATCGGAGAAACTAAGAGCGTAATGTGGCATTGTGCGCAGCGCACGGAGCGCTATGTGGGAGCGGCTTTAGCCGCGATTGGACTACGAGTATCGCGGCTAAAGCCGCTCCCACAGATTGCAAACAACCCGTGGCTAAAAAACTGGCGCCCCGAAGACGAATCGAACGTCCGACCTACCCCTTAGGAGGGGGTCGCTCTATCCACTGAGCTACCGGGGCACACTGCAATTGTTGCAAAAACGGTGGGCGCGCCGACAAAAGCGGTCACACTGTGGCTGATTCCGGTGGCTACACTAGGCGCATGACATCGACACAACGATTTTTATGAGCGGTGCCGCCGGCAACGCGAACGAGCCGACGGCCACCCCCGTCGCGGTGATCGGCGCGGGGTCGTTCGGCACAGCGCTCGCAATCCAGCTTGCCCGTCGCGGCTCGCGTACACGGCTGTGGGGCCGTGACGCGGCTGAGATGGCCGAGGCGGATCGTATTCGTCACAACCCGCGCTACCTCGCCGATTGCGAGTTCCCGATGACGCTCGTGGCAACCGGCGATCTCGATGCGGCGCTGCGTGACGCCGAGGACATCGTCGTCGCCACACCGAGCCACGCGTTGCGGGCGACGGTGGAAATGCTCAAACCCAGATTGAACGCGGGACAGGGTCTCGTTGTCGCCTGCAAGGGTTTCGAACCGGGCAGTGGCAAGCTCTCGCACGAAGTGGTCGCTGAGGTGCTTGACGCATCGCATCCGTATGCCGTGTTGTCAGGCCCAACGTTTGCGAATGAACTTGGGCGCGGCTTGCCGACGGCAGTCATCATTGCTTCGAAGAACGATGATTTCGCCAGGCGCGTTGCGCACCGGTTGAACGGCGGTGGTTTCCGTGCGTACACGGGGCATGACGTGATCGGTGTTGAGCTGGGCGGTGCCGCAAAAAATGTAATCGCCATCGCGGCGGGAACCTCCGATGGACTGGGCTTCGGCTCAAACGCGCGCAGCCTGCTCATCACACGTGGGTTGGCTGAAATTCGCCGCTTGGGAGACAAAATGGGTGCAGAAAACGAAACGCTGATGGGCTTGGCGGGGCTGGGCGATCTGGTGCTCACCTGCACCGATAATCAGTCACGCAATCGGCGCATGGGGCTATTGCTGGCGACCGGAAAATCACTGGCAGAAGCGAACGCAGAAATTCAGCAGGTGGTGGAAGGTGTGAAGGCCGCGCCCGAAGTGCATCGCCTGGCGCAGCGCTATGGCGTCGCGATGCCGATCACCGAGGTTGCCTGCGCGGTGATTGAGGGTCGAATGACACCGCGTGAAGCGTTCGCCACTTTGGCGTCGCGTTCGGTGCGGGCGGAGGCGAAATGAACGCATCGGAAAACCATCCCCACCCCAACCCTCCCCTTGAAGGGGAGGGGGCTTTGGTTCCTCCACCTTCAAGGGGGAGGCTAGGTGGGGGATGGGTTTCATGGGCATCGCTCGAATCTCACCGGGCATCGATTGCCAACTTGCGCATGGCCGATGAATTTGCGAAGGATGCGAAACGCGCCAGCAACTTCTCGCTCGAAGCGGCGGGCATCTTTCTCGACTACTCAAAAAATCGAATCACCGCTGAGACCAAGTCGCTGCTGCTTGCGTTGGCGCGAGAACGTGGCGTTGAAGCACGCCGTAACGCGATGTTCGCCGGGGAGCACATCAACACGACCGAGAATCGGGCGGTGATGCATGTGGCACTGCGGGCGGGTTCACGCGGGGGCGCACGGCGATTCTCGGTTGATGGGCAGAACGTCATACCCGATGTCAAGCGCGTGCTCGAACACATGCAGCGCTTCTCGCATCAGGTTCGCGATGGCGTGTGGAAGGGCTACACCGGCAGTGCAATCACCGATATCGTGAACATTGGTATCGGTGGCTCGGATCTCGGCCCGTTGATGGTTTGCGAGGCGTTGCGGACGTACATTCCCCAAGGGCTCAACGTTCATTTTGTCTCGAACGTTGATGGTGCTGCTTTGGATCAAGTGTTATCCGGCGTGGACGCCGAGACCACACTTTTCATCGTTGCATCCAAGACGTTTACGACGCAGGAAACGCTCACTAACGCCACTTCCGCACGCCGCTGGTTTCTCGAAAACGGCGGCTCTCAAGCGGATGTGGCGAAGCACTTTGTCGCCGTCTCAACCAACGCTGCCGCCGTCGCGAAGTTCGGCATCGATACAGCGAACATGTTCGAGTTTTGGGATTGGGTGGGCGGGCGCTATTCGTTGTGGTCAGCGATTGGATTGTCGATTGCGATTGCGATTGGCATGGATGCATTCGAGGAATTGCTCGCAGGTGCCAGCGAGATGGACGAGCACTTTGCGACTGCCCCGCTTGAGAAAAATATGCCCGTGTTGCTGGCGTTGGTTGGCGTGTGGAACGTGAATTTTTTGGGCGCGACGAGCCAGTGCGTGGCGCCGTATGCGCAGGACCTGCACCGACTGCCTGCGTACCTGCAGCAGCTTGAAATGGAGAGCAACGGCAAGTCTGTTGATCGCGACGGAAAGCCTTTGACCGTCGCCAGTTGCCCGGTGATTTGGGGTGAGCCCGGCACCAACGGTCAGCATGCGTTCTTTCAGTTGCTGCACCAGGGTACGAGCGTGATTCCAGTGGACTTTATTGCTGCGTTGCATGCGGATTCAGAGCACGATCTCGATGTATCGCATCATCGCCTGCTGCTGGCCAATTGCTTCGCGCAATCGGAAGCGCTGATGGTTGGGAAGCGCGCGGAGCAGGTGCGTGCTGAACTGGTTGCGCAGCGCATGAGCGAGGCGGAAATTGCTGCATTGACACCGCACAAAGTATTTGCCGGCAATCGACCGAGCAATACCATTCTGCTATCGGAACTCACGCCGAAATCGCTCGGCGCTTTGATCGCGCTGTACGAGCACAAAGTGTTCGTGCAGGGCGTGATCTGGAACGTCAATTCGTTTGATCAGTGGGGAGTTGAACTGGGCAAGCAGTTGGCGAAAACGATTGATGGCGAACTGAAATCAGGCGTCGTGTCTGGGGCGCATGATGGATCGACCAAAGCGCTGATGGCGAGAGCACGGCGTTGACGCTGGCGGCCGGTTGTGGGAGCGGCTTTAGCCGCGATTGATGGCGCGCCAACCATCGCGGCTAAAGCCGCTCCCACAACGCATCAAGGTGCCCTCAAAACTTCGCCAGCGCTACGCCTCGACCAGCAACAACGCCGCCACCTGCCGCCCTTCGCCCAGCAGCACGTTATACGTCCGGCACGCCGCTGCGGTATCCATCACCTCAAATCCGATGCGCGCATCCCGCAACGGACGCAGTGCGTCCGGCGGTGGGAAGCGGAGCCGTTTGCCCGTGCCAATGAGCACGATTTCAGCGGCGACCGCAACACCGTCTGCAACCGTGGTTGCCGTGATTTCGGTGAAGGTTGTCACGGCCCACGGAGCCGCCGCCGAAGCATGCGCCACACGCAAACTGTGCCCATATTCAACCCCTGCCACGCTGATTGCGCCTGCGGTGTAGCCGGTGATTGCGAACTCGCTTGTCGCTTCGCGCTGAAATTTCATGGCCATGTGCGTGTTCCTTTGCTGCGGTACTCGTTGCTTCAGACTGAATTATCGGCGAGGTTGAAGAATGACAATTGCGGATACGGCTTTTTCCTGAAAGCACCACTACACGGGGGCTAGACGCAGATGTTAGGAATTATTGACTTACGCGAAAAATTCCAGCTAGCCCCTATGCAACAAGGCTTGCGGCCGAAAGCTGCTCTCTATAACATCGCCGCTGCCGCCCACCTGCTGCGTTGCAGCAAATTGCATTCCCCGCTAACATCACGGGCTTAGGTGCCCCCTTCGTCTTGCAGAATTCTGTTGGATCGAGGAGGGGTAAATCGTCCCACGCACCAGGACCGCCCTTTGGGCGAGTAAATCCGCACATGCAGACCGAGTTCTCGCGCATCAAGCGCCTTCCCCCGTACGTTTTCGCGATCACCACTGATCTCAAAATGGCTGCGCGCCGAAAAGGCGAAGACATCATCGATTTCGGCATGGGCAACCCCGACGGCCCCACGCCCAAACACATCGTCGATAAGCTGGTCGAAACCGCGCTTCGCGGCGACACGCATGGCTACAGCGTGTCCAAAGGCATCCCGCGCCTGCGCAAGGCCATCTGTAACTGGTATGCGCAGCGCTACGGCGCGTGGCTCGACCCGGATACCGAAGCCATCGTCACCATCGGTTCGAAAGAGGGCCTGGCGCATCTGATGCTCGCCACGCTTGATCGGGGCGACACGGCGCTGGTGCCGAACCCGAGCTACCCGATTCACATCTACGGCGCGATCATCGCCGGCGCGGACATCCGCAGCGTACGCATGACCGAAGACGTGGATTTTTTCGAGGAAATCGAGCGCGCGATTCGCGAGAGTTTCCCGAAGCCGAAGATGCTGATTCTCGGCTTCCCGTCGAACCCGACGGCGATGTGCGTTGATTTGCCCTTCTTTGAAAAAGTCGTTGCGCTTGCGCGCGAACACGGCATCTGGGTCGTGCACGATCTGGCCTACGCGGACCTGGGTTTCGATGGCTACAAAGCCCCGAGCATCATGCAGGTGAAGGGCGCGAAGGACGTCGCGGTTGAGTTCTTCACCATGAGCAAGAGCTACAACATGGCGGGCTGGCGCGTCGGCTTTATGGTCGGCAATCCGCAGCTGGTGAACGCGCTTGCCCGCATCAAGGGCTACAACGATTACGGCACCTTCACGCCGATTCAGGTGGCATCAATCGCCGCGCTCGAAGGCCCGCAGGATTGCGTTGAAGAGATTCGGCTGAAATACGAAGGCCGCCGTAACGTGATGGTCAAGGGCCTGCACGAAGCGGGCTGGATGGTCGACAACCCAAAAGCCAGCATGTATATCTGGGCGAAAATTCCCGAGCCGTACATGAAGATGGGTTCGCTCGAATTTGCGAAAAAATTGCTGGCAGACGCGAAGGTCAGCGTCTCGCCCGGTATCGGATTTGGTCAGTATGGCGATACTCACGTGCGCTTTGCATTGATTGAAAATGAGGCGCGCTCGCGGCAAGCCGTGCGCGGCATCAAGGACATGTTCAAGAAGGATGGGCTGCTGTAGGGCGCCTCCATAAATTCGTTTGTGGGGCGCATTGTGTCGTTGCGGGGTGCTCGCAATCCTTATGTACCAGGGCGTACATTCCGGTTGCTGCGCGCCCCGCGCCTAACACTGCATCCCCAAAAACGATTTTTTTAGAGGAGCCCTGTCGCTCTTCCCCCTCACACACACACGCACGCAAAGAAGGCAATGAAACCACTACGCATCGGACTCCTCGGCATCGGCACAGTTGGCGGTGGCACATTTGAAGTGCTCGCGCGTAACGCCGAAGAAATTTCACGTCGTGCCGGACGTCCGATTACGATTACGCACGTGGCCGACAAGGACACGGCCCTGGCGAACAAAGTCGTGGCGGGCCGCGCGATCATCACCGACGACGCGTTTGCGCTCGTTAAAAATCCCGACATCGACGTCATCATCGAACTGATCGGTGGTTACACGATTGCCAAGCAATTGATGCTCGAAGCGATTGCCAACGGCAAGCACGTTGTCACCGCGAACAAAGCCTTGCTCGCCGTGCACGGCAACGAAATCTTCGCGGCTGCACGCGCCAAAGGCGTAATCGTCGCGTTCGAAGCGGCGGTTGCTGGTGGCATCCCGATTATCAAGGCGTTGCGTGAAGGTCTCGTGGCTAACCGCATCGAATGGATCGCTGGCATCATCAATGGCACGACCAACTTCATCCTCTCCGAGATGCGCAGCAAGGGCTTATCTTTCGCCGAAGTGCTGAAGACCGCGCAGGCAAAGGGCTACGCCGAAGCCGACCCCACATTCGATATCGAAGGCATCGACGCGGGCCACAAGATCAGCATCCTCGCCGCCATTGCGTTCGGCATCCCTTTGTCGTTCGAAAAAGCGCACGTCGAAGGCATCACCAAGATTGAGGCGAAGGACATTCGCTACGCCGAAGAGATGGGCTACCGCATCAAATTGCTAGGCATCGCGCGCCGTCGCGAAGCTGGGATTGAGCTGCGAGTGCATCCGACGCTGATCCCAACCAAACGCCTGATCGCCAACGTCGAGGGCGTGATGAACGCTGTGCTCGTCAAGGGCGACGCGGTGGGCGCAACGCTTTACTATGGCGCCGGTGCGGGCGCGAGCCCAACCGCCTCCGCTGTGATCGCCGATCTCGTAGACATCGCTCGCCTGATGGATGCCGACGCCAGCCATCGCGTGCCCTACCTCGCGTTCCAGCATGACCGCATTGGCACTGAGCCCGTGTTGTCGATGGATGACGTTGAGACCTCGTATTACCTGCGTTTGCGTGTGGACGACAAGCCCGGTGTGCTGGCCGATATCACGCGCGTTCTTGCCGACAATCAGATCTCAATCGACGCCATGCTGCAAAAAGAGCCGGAAGAGGGCGAAGCGCAGGCCGACATCATTCTGCTCACGCACGAGACGATTGAGAAAAACGTCAAGCTGGCGATTGCGGCGATTGAGGCGCAGGCGAGCACCAGTGGCAAGATTGTGTTGCTGCGGTTGGAAAATTTGGCTTAATTGCCTCTGTAGGAGCGGCTTGCCGCGACCCAATGTGGCGTTGCAAAATCGATAGCTGGGCCAATGCGGGTCGCGGCAAGCCGCTCCTACAACAGCATCGCCAATTCGAAGAGCACTATGAAATACATCTCCACTCGCGGCCATCCCGCTAAACAAACTTTTAGCCAGGTCCTGCTCTCCGGCCTCGCCGAAGACGGTGGCCTGATGCTGCCGGAAACGTTGCCGAAAATCACCGATCCTGAGTTGACCGCGTGGCGCGCTTTGCCGTATCACGCCTTAGCCCACGCCGTGCTCTCAAAGTTCGTCGCCACCGATGACATTGACTCGGCAACGCTTGCTGCACTTACCAAAGCTACCTACACAAAAGCGGTCTACGGCAGCGAAGAAATCACGCCCTTGCGCAGCATCGACGCCTACGCCCAAGGCATGCAAATTCAGGCCTTGTCGAACGGCCCGACGCTCGCCTTCAAAGACATGGCGATGCAACTGCTCGGCCGTCTGTTCGAGTACGAACTCGGTCGCCAAAACAAGTCGCTCAACATCCTCGGTGCGACGAGTGGCGACACCGGCAGCGCCGCTGAGTACGCGATGCGCGGTCGCAAGGGCGTCAACGTGTTCATGCTTTCACCCGCTGGCCGCATGAGCGCGTTCCAGCGCGCGCAGATGTACTCGTTGCAGGATGCGAACATCCACAACATTGCGGTTGAGGGTGTGTTCGACGATTGTCAGGACATCGTAAAGGCGGTGTCGAACGACCTCGCGTTCAAGCGCACGCACAACATCGGCACCGTGAACTCCATCAACTGGGGCCGCATCTCGGCGCAGATTGTTTACTACGTGCGCGGCTATTTGGCCGCAACGGCGAGCAATTCGCAAAAGGTTTCGTTCGCAGTTCCCTCCGGTAATTTCGGCAACATTCTCGCGGGACATATCGCTCGCGAAATGGGCGTTCCGATCGACACACTGGTGCTCGCCACGAACGAAAACAACGTCCTCGCCGAGTTCTTTAACACCGGTGTGTATCGACCGCGCCCCAGCAAAGAAACCTTCGAAACTTCCAGCCCGTCGATGGATATTTCCAAAGCGTCGAACTTCGAGCGCTTTGTATTTCATCTGTTCAATGGCGACGCGGAGCGCATCGCCGCGATGTGGCGCGAAGTCGATCAAGGCCGGTCATTCGACGTATCGGAAACACCCGAATTCAAAGCAATGCGCGAGCGCTTCGGCATCGTCGCTGGCACCAGCACGCACGCAGATCGCCTGGCCACGATCCGCGAGGTTTACGAAAAAACCGGCAGTCTGATTGATACGCACACAGCGGACGCGGTGAAAGTCGCGCGCTCGCTAGTCAAGCCCGGCATACCGATGATTGCGCTGGAAACCGCATTGCCAGTGAAGTTTGCCGAGACTGTTCAACAAGCCGTTGGCTTCGAACCACCGCTCACACCGGAGCAGCAAATCATGATGACGCTGCCGCTGCGTGTCGTCCAGATTGCGCCATCGGTTGAACGCGTTAAAGCCATCGTCGCTGCTGCTTAATCTGTAGGAGCGGCGAGAGCCGCGAACAGGTGGCAGGAGCTTCCCGGCTTGCGCCGCTCCTACAATCAACTTATGCCCAATTCCCTCGAAGTCAGCCATCTCGCTCACCGCTACCCTCCACGCGGACGGGAACTTGCGCGCGACACACTTCACGACGTAAGTTTTCGGGTTGAAGCGGGCCGGGTCGGGTGCCTGCTCGGCCCGTCCGGTTGCGGCAAAACCACGCTACTGCGGTGTGTCGCGGGCCTGGAGCGCATCGGCGGCGGCACGATTCGCATCGGCGACAGCAACGTGGCCGACTCACGGACTCACATCGAGCCAGAGCATCGCGGCGTCGGCGTCGTTTTTCAGGATTACGCGCTGTTTCCGCATCTGGATGTGGCGGGAAACGTCGGCTTCGGTCTCGGCAAACTTTCGTCAGCTGAACGCGCCGCGCGCGTTGAAGCCGCACTTGAACTCGTGCAGTTGCGCGCCACCGCACACGCCTATCCGCACGAACTCTCCGGTGGTCAACAGCAGCGCGTGGCACTTGCACGCGCGCTTGTGGTGAAGCCAAAACTGGTGCTCTTCGATGAGCCGTTCTCAAACCTCGACATCGAAACGCGGCAGCAACTTTCCGCAGAAGTACGCGCGACGCTTGCCGAGGCGGGGGCAACCGCGCTTCTGGTGACACACGATCAACACGAAGCCTTCGCGTTGGCCGACGAAATCGGCGTGCTGCGTGACGGCCACCTTGAGCAGTGGGACACCGCGTACAACCTCTACCATCGCCCAAACTCACGCTTCATCGCCGACTTTGTTGGCGAGGGTGTGTTTCTTCCAGCCCGAGTGATCGACGCGTCACATGTCGATACCGAGCTGGGTAAGCTGCAGCTGTCCTTACCCACGACCCGTGCTCCCGGCGACGAAATCGAGCTCCTGCTGCGACCCGACGACGTCGTTCACGACGACGCCAGCCCAACCACGGCAAAGGTGCTGGCCCGCGCCTTTCGCGGCTCACAGTTTCTCTACACCCTTGAGCTGGCAAGCGGTCGCAGCGCGCTCGCACTCGTGCCCAGTCACCACAATCACCGCATCGGCGAAGCAATCGGCATTCGTGTAGAGCTGGATCACGTCGTCGCGTTTTGACGAAACGTCGCACTTCTGACTATAATTAAGGGCTTAGCGGCTGTAGCTCAGTTGGATTAGAGTACTTGGCTACGAACCAAGGGGTCGTGGGTTCAATTCCTGCCAGCCGCGCCACCACTCATAAAGGGTTAGACAGATAGTATCTGCTAACCCTTTTTCTTTCGGGGCGCGGGAAAAACGTTTTGGTCGCCGTTCGGTTGCCGTAATGCGTTCACTAGAACGGGCGGTTAGCTCGCAACAGTTCGGAGATTGCGAAAAGCACAAGTTGTTGATTCCGCCCGTGATTGCGTCTATCAGCAGATTGGCAGGAGTTCGTTAAACCGGACGCCATTGCATGGCGTCCGGTTTAACGAGCCTCTCCAGGGTCCATGTCTGCGCTGGATTGCCGTGGGGTGGGGTGTTGGGTGTGGTCATGTCGTTGGGGGCTGTCATTGGGATGGCCGAAGCTTTCGCAGGCGGCTTTCCAGTGCTGGGGCGTTGAGGATGCCGAAGTGTGCATCGACCTGCCTGCCTCGGGCATCATAGAAGAGGGTAATGGGCAGGCCGTGGGAGCCAATGGCCTGCCCGAGCGTGGAGCCGCTGTCCAGCAGCACTTCGCGCAGTGGCAAGCCCTGATCACGCAGGTAGGTCTGTACGGCGGCGGGTGATTCGCCCTGATTGACGAAGAGAAATCCCACCGCCGTCTCGCGCTGTTGCGCGGCGGCCAACACCGGCATCTCCACACGGCAGGGACCGCACCAGCTGGCCCAGAGATTGACCACCACCGGTCGCCCACGAGCAGCCTGCACCAGGCTGACGGATCGGGTGCCATCCAGCTCGTTCAGTTGCACTGAGGGTAGCGCCTGCGATCCCATCAGCCCGCTCGCAGCCAGGGCCAAAAACCACAGGGCCAAACCCGCCACGCTGCTCACGATCCATGGCCGGCGCAGCAGGGGCTGGTGAATGCCGCGCCACGCCAACCAGGCCAGGCCAGCGATCAGCCCGGCGGGTGCGTACCAGCCGCCGTCTCGCAGATCTAATGCGGCCACGGGTGACGCCAGATAAGCGTCTGCATTCAGTGCAAGGTAGGCTAGCCGGGCCGCCAACAAACCCAGCAGCGCGGCGTGAATGATGACGAGGCCAGCCAGATCGCGGTGGGCTTTGTCGGAACCCTTCCGCACCAGGCGTGTTGCCAGCCAGGACGCGGCCCAGACGGCGAATAACAGAAGTACAGGTGCCAATGGCATTGCGATCGGGCCAAGGGAGATGGACAGCATGGGCTTAGTCAATCTCGGTGTGCGATGGGTCAGAGGGGATCTGAAACGCACGGCGGAGAAAGGTCACCAGGGTGTGGACGTGAGGTGCCAGGGCATCGCGGAGGTCGTGATCACCTTCGACCAGCAGCAGGCGCGCCCGGCTGGACGCGCTCAACAATCGGTACGCGTCTTCGACCGGGATCGTGCGATCGGCCATGCCGTGCACCAGCAACGTCGGGCAGCGCACTGCGGCCAGCGTCCGCAAAGGTGCGATCTCGTCAAAAGTGACGCCAATGACCCGCTGCACATGGCGCAAGACGTACCAGCCCAGCATCAAATCAGGAATTTTTTTCTCGGCCATGAATCGGCGCATCACCTCAGCAGGGTGGGCGAATGCCGACAGGCTGACCACGGCCCGCACATCATCGTGGTGCGCGGCGTGCAGCAAGGCAGCCGCTGCGCCGACCGAGTGACCTAGCAGCGCAAGCTGGCCGGCATCGACATTCGGTTGGTGCCGCAGCCAGGCCAGCCCTGAGGCGATGTCCTCGGCAAAGCGGGGCATCGACGTGAACGTTTCGTCGTCGCTATGGCCATGGCATCGGGCGTCCACGAGCAGCACGGCAAAACCGGCTGCGTGCAGAGGGGGAACGACTGGCCCCATCATCGCCGCGTTGGAACCCCATCCGTGCATCACCAGCACCGCAGGCACCGGTCCTTCGGTGGCTTGCGGTGGCAGCGCCAACCACCCAGCCAACCGTTTGCCTCCGGTGGCTGGAATGTCGACCTCCCGGACCCGATCAGGCGGCAGCCCGAATGCGCGTAGCTCCTGTGCATGCGGCACGCGTGGCGCGCGCAAGCCTCGCACGATGCCCCTGTGGAGCAATCGGCGCAGCGCCCACACGCCACCCACGGTGGCCGCCGTTCCAAGGATCATGGCCGTCGGTGCTCAGGCACGTTGACGCAAAAGTACTTGCAACCGCATGAAACAAGCCGATTCAGGTCTGGTCGCGCAGGGTTTGCCCGTCGCCGTCGATCACGGTGACCCGCACCGGCACGGCCTCTCGCACACTTTGAGTGACCGTGCAAAACTCTTCGAACTGCGCCAGCGCCCGGTCCAGGTGTTCCAGGGTGCTGGCTGCCACACCCAGGCGGAGGGTGGCGTGGATGCCAAGGATCCGCAGACGGCCTTCCGGGTTGCGCCCCACCTCAGCCTGCACCTCGCAACGCAGAGGCTCTGGGGCCTGCTTGAACTTGCGCAGTGCAAACAGCAGCGAGTCGCTCAGGCAGTTGCCCACCGAGGCGCACAGCAGCTGCGCGGGCGACGGTCCTTCCCCTTTGCCCAGTGGGGGGGGTTCGTCAGCGATCAAGCCGGGGATGTTGTCGCCGAAGCGGATTTCGAAGCGGTAATCGGTCTGCTGCTGGAGGGAAACGGAAGTGGTGGTCATGGTGCTGCCTTCGGTGGGGTGTGGTGATCACAGTGCGTTGAGCGGAATCTTTAAATAGGCCACGCCGTTATCTTCCTTCGGCGGCAGCTCGCCAGCGCGGATGTTGATCTGTACTGAAGGCAGGATAAGCGTGGGCATGTCGAGCGTGGCGTCTCGCTTGGTACGCATGGCCACGAACGCTTCTTCGCTCACACCGTCGCGCACATGGATGTTCTTGGCGCGCTGCTCGGCCACCGAAGTCTCGAAGGAGACCGTGCGGTTGGCGGGCGGGTAGTCGTGGCACATGAAGAGGCGGGTCTTGGGCGGCAGGCTCAGCAGCTTTCGCATGGAGGCGTAGAGCGCCTTGGCATCGCCCCCAGGAAAGTCGCAGCGCGCGGTGCCCACATCGGGCATGAACAGGGTGTCCCCCACGAACACGGCGTCACCGAAGCGGTAGGCCGCGCAGGCCGGCGTGTGGCCGGGCACAAACATCACTTCGCCGGTCAGCTCGCCCAAAGGAATGGCCTCACCATCATGGAACAGGTGGTCGAACTGCGAGCCGTCCTGCTTAAAGCCGGGCTCCAGGTTGAAAACGCCCTTGAATACTTTTTGCACCTGGGTAATGTTCGCGCCAATGCTGATCTTTCCACCGAGCTCAGCCCGCAGATAGGGCGCGGCTGAGAGGTGGTCGGCGTGGGCGTGCGTCTCCAGAATCCATTGCACCTTCAAGCCGTTGACGCGCACGTAGTCGATCACCTTGTCGGCCGAAGCGCGCTGCGTTCGGCCCGATTTGGGGTCGTAGTCGAGCACTGAATCGATGACCGCGCAGTGACTGCCTGGCCCGTTGTGGACCACATAAGTGACGGTCCAGGTGGCGGGATCGAACAGGCCATGCACTTGGGGTTGCGTGGTGTCAGTGGAGGTGGATGTCATGAGGGCTGCCATTCACAAAAAGCTGATAACAATATATTGATAGATATTTTGTTTGTCAATATATTATCGCCATAGTTCAATGCGGCATTGCGCCGCGTCAACGCAATGAAAGGAAGCAGCGATGAAGGGCGTCTTGATGGATCTGGAAGCAATGCAGACGGGCGCGGACCGAGCTTGCCGCCTGATGAAGGTGCTGGCCAACCCGGACCGGCTGTTGATCTTGTGCCAGCTCTCGCAGGGCGAGCGTCGCGTGGGTGAGTTCGAAGCGTTGCTCCAGATCGTTCAACCGACCCTGTCGCAGCAGCTCACCGTGCTGCGCGACGAGGAACTTGTGAGCACTCGCCGCGAAGGCAAGAACATCTATTACGCGTTGAGCAGCCCCGGGGCGCTGGCTGTGATGCAGGTGCTTTACGAACAATTTTGTGTCTCAGAAAAGGAGTGATTCATGACGATTGATTGGGCCAATTTCACGCCCTGGGCTTCGCTGTCCGGCGGCATCCTGCTGGGTGTTGCCGCAGCACTCTTCATTCTGGTCAACGGCCGGGTGTTGGGTATCAGCGGCGTTCTGAGCGGTCTGTTGCCTCCGAAACTGGGCGACGCTGGCTGGCGCGTGGCCTTTTTGCTGGGTATGCTGGCCGCACCGTTGGTGTACGGCCTGCTGGCCCCTGAAGGATTCGTGCGGGTGCCGCGCATCGACGCGGGTTTCGCCACCGTCGTTGCGGCCGGGCTGCTGGTGGGCCTGGGCACAGGCTACGGCTCGGGCTGCACCAGCGGGCACGGCGTCTGTGGTCTCTCGCGCCTGTCGCCCCGCTCACTGGTCGCCACGCTCGCCTTCATGGGGGCAGGATTTGCCACGGTCTTCGTGGTTCGCCACGTTCTGTAAGGAAAATCACTTGTACCGCATCACTGAATTTTTTGTGGGTCTACTGTTCGGCCTGGGCCTGCTGCTATCCGGTATGACCGACCCTGCCAAGGTACTCGGCTTCCTGGACCTGTTCGGGACCTGGGATCCATCGCTGGCCTTCGTCATGGGTGGCGCTATCGCCGTGGGATTCTTCGCCTTCGCGCTGGCCAAAGACCGCACTACTGCCTTCTTCGGCGGTGCGCTGCACCTGCCCAAGTCGACGCAGATCGACAAGCCCCTGGTGATCGGCGGTCTGACCTTCGGCGCGGGCTGGGGCCTGGCGGGTTTCTGCCCGGGCCCAGGCATCGTCTCTATGGCCTCGGGCGAGATCAAGGCCGCAGGCTTTGTGGCTGCGATGGTTGTCGGTTTGGTGCTTTTCGAGATTGCCGAGCGCAGCGGCAGGCACCAGCGACTGGGTGCCTGAAACGACGCCCTTGAACGTCGTATCTCTTTCCGACATACGGTCCGCTGCGGGGCAGATCTTGCCCGCCGACTTGCCGGAGATTGCCCGCGTCGGCTACGACTCCGTGACCTGCAACCGGCCGGACAGCGAGAACTCCGGACCGTACAGCCAAGAGGTTATGGCAGCTGCCGCGATTCAGGTCGGCTTGACGATGGTCTACCTGCCAGTAGTCTCGGGTCAGCGAGAGCTTGTCTGCTGCCACACTCGCAAACCGTGACCGAGTGTGTGTGGGCTGAGACGTCAGTGTGACTGCGTACGACTCTCGCTCGCCCTACTCGTAAAGGGTTACTCAGATCGTGTCTGCTAACCCTTGCGCGGTGCGCCTGCCGACGGACGCTGGTCTTCCCAGTCCACCCACGGAATGTTGTGAGCGGCGACGTACGCACCGACGGCCTCGCCCAGCGTGGCGAAGAATCGCCCTTCGCCAAATACCTTGAACAGTCCGAAGCGTTTCAGCTTGTCCTTGACTGGGTCCTTCAACCCGGCGAAGCGAAGCTCGATGCCCGCCGTCTGCAGCACCTTGTCGAGTTCGTCGAGCATGTCGGCCGCAGTCACATCGACGCTGGTGACTGGCTCGGCACCGACCACCAGCCACTGCACCGGTGTCGGTGAATCGCTGACCGCATCCAGCACCCGCGCCTTGAACAGTTCTGCGTTGGCGAAAAACAAAGGCGCGTCCCAGCGGAACAGCACCAGACCCGGCACGATGCGCGCCTCCGGATAACGAGTGAGGTCGTGGTAGCCCTTGACGCCATCGACGCGCCCGAGCACGGCTGAGTGCGGGCGCCAGCCGTCCCACAGAAATTCGATGATCGCAGCCGCAATCGCCAGTCCAATGCCGGGGATGGCACCGAACAGCGCGACCCCCGCGAGGCAGCCGATGGATAGCCAGAACTCCCAGCGCTGGATGCGGTAGATTCGGCGCAGATCGGTGATCTCAATCAGCGAAATGGCTGACGCGATAACCACGGCGGCGAGCGTCGCAGTGGGCATGTTCTTCAGCAAGTCAGGCGCAAAAACCAGCAGCACGGCGACTGCCACGGCACCGACGATGCCGGCCAGTTGCGTCTTGGTGCCGGCCGTTTCGGCCACCGGCGTTCGCGAGGCGCTCGCGCTGACCGCGAACCCCTGAAATAGTCCCGCCGCCACATTGGCAGCACCCAGGCCGACCATCTCCTGGCTGGCGTCGACATGCCTGCCGGCACGCGCCGCATACGTTCGCGAAAGTATGCTGGTGTCAGTGAACGAAATCAGCGCAATGGCCAGACCCCCGAGCAGTACTGGCAACAGGTCAGCCCTGGTGATCCAGGGCAACACGAACGTCGGCATGCCCTGCGGCAACCCGCCGAGCACGGCAATCCCCGCGTTCCCGGGCAGGTCGAAGGCTGACACGACGAGGGTCGCCGCGACGACGGCCAGGAGAACGCCGGGCAAGCGCCTGCTGCGCCGGGCGAGCCATATTGCCGCGAGCGTGGCTGCGCCTATGGCGAGCGCAGTCAGGTTGGTCTTGCCGGCCCCGACCGCGCCAGCAAATGCTTGAATGGAGCCCGGCAGGCCGCTTGCGTTGACGGTGAATCCGAACAGGCTTGGCATCTGGCTGACGATCACGGTCAGCGCGATGCCGTTCATGTAGCCGTAGCGAATGGGTTTTGACAGCAACTCCGTGATGAAGCCCAGCCGCGCGATGCCGGCCACCACGCACAGCACGCCTGACACCACCGCCATCATCCCGGCCAGTGCGAGCGCCCGCTCCGGGATGCCTCCGGACAAGGGCAGGACAACGCCCAAAATCAGCACCACCAGAGAAGAGTCGGGTCCGAGCACCAGCACCCGGCTCGGACCGAATATCGCGTACGCCAACAAACCAAAGATCGTCGCGTACAGGCCGCTGATAGCCGGCACGCCAGAGGCAACGGCGTAGGCGATGCCCACGGGAACCAGCACGGCTGTCAGCGCCAGGCCGCCCAGCACGTCGCTGCGCAGCCAGTTGATGTCGTAGTGGCAGAGTGTGTTCAGGCCTGGCATCCACCGCCTCCAGCCGTGCTGCGGTGCCGTCAGGCCCAACCGGGCGACCCGGCCAGGTGGGGTTGAAACGGAAGGAGGCACGCCATCAGTCATGCGCTGTCGCGTTCAATTCGCGTCTGGTCGCCGACCGTTGGTGTGATTCCGGGTGAGCGCTTGCCAAAGGATCAGGTCAGGCAGCCAGCACCTGACAAACACGGTCCAGACGCTGGCGCACCTCCTGCGCGACGGCGGCGACCTCGGGACTGTCGGTCATCTGCATGATCGCGATCGGATCCATGAAACCCACAACGACAGACGTGTCGGCTTCCTCTCGCACCGTGACATTGCACGGCAGCAGCAGTCCGATATCGGGCTCTGCCACCAGCGCGCGGTGGGCAAGCGGCGGATTGCAGGCACCCAGAATCCGGTAAGGGCGAACGTCGACGCCGAGCTTCGCCTTCATGGTTGCCTGAACATCGATGTCCGTCAGCACCCCGAAGCCCTCGGTCTTCAAGGCGTCGATCGTGCGGGACACGGCGTCGGCGAAAGCCATCGGTTTCAGATGAGCGTGAAAGCCGTATGCACAGGCTTCGCCCGAGAGATCCTTATTCATTCCATGCTCCTTGATGTTGGTCATTTCATTTCTTGCGACTTCCAAATGATGCTACTTGCTTCGCGTTGGTCTGTTCGTGACGGAGCAGGGAATTTGTCTAGAAGATCATCAAGCTCGATGCGAAAGTCGATATGGCTTTTAGCTGAAACAACGGCTGCTATGGGGCTAAAGGCTAATTAATTTGTTTATCGACTTAAGCCATTTTGCTATCCTGGCCCCAGTGCAGTGGCCATTTGATCGAAAAGCTGTATCTCCTTCCGCACTCGCTTTAAATGCAGGAGTGGGCCTGTTTGCCTGGCGCGTTCATGCACAGCGCACTGGCCACCTCGCGGACGGCCAGTGTTGCGGCAAACGGTATTGCTGCGAGTTGACGCCGCAGCAGGCAATACCCGCGAACGGAGTCGCTAAATTTTTCCCATCACCAAAAGTACGATGAGGACGAGGACGACCAGCCCCAGCCCGCCGCTGGGCCCGTAGCCCCAGCTCCTGCTGTGGCCCCAGGTCGGAAGTGCGCCGACCAACAACAGAATCAGGACGATAAGTAAGATGGTTCCGATGCTCATGAGTGTCTCCTTTTAGTATTGCGTTGATTGATCTATTGCTTTGGCGCTGGCGGCGTGATGATGACCGTAGTGCTGTCGGCGGGCTTGCCGGGCTCGCCTTTCATGCCTTCAGCGCCTGTCGTGCCTTGACTGCCGGAGACGCCGGGCGATCCGCTTGCGCCTTGTGGGCCGGCAGGGCCTGGCACCGGCACTGCAACCGGAGCAGGTGCCGGAGTGACGACGACCGGGCGGTCACAGGCTGCGAGGGTTACGGCGATGGCAGCTGCGGCAAGCGCCAGAATGGATTTAGAAGTTTTCATGGGTAGTCCTTTGATGTGGGTGAGTGAGTGTGAATTCGCGCCGCCTGGATCACGGTCTCGCGATTGAGGATGTGAAAAAGTAACGTTCGGGGTCAGAGTGGTACGTCGCCCCAATACGGCACGGTGCCGTAGTAGGAGTGAATGTTTGCCGTCCAGGCGTGGTCAGCCATGTCGGGCCAGCGGTCCTTGTCGAATCCGGGCGCATCGGTGAGACTGTCCTTCTCGACGTGCAAGGTAAAGCGCTGATGCCGGGTGTCGAGTTTCAGCGCATTCCATGGCACCGCGAAGAGCTTCTCGCCGATCCCGAGAATGCCGCCGAAGGACATCACCGCGTAGCCCACTTTGCCATTTCTCATGTCGAGCATGATTTCCTTGATCTCGCCTAGCTCTTCTCCCTTATGGTTGAAGACCAGGTCGCCGATCAGCGTTTCAGCCCCCATGAGTTTCGGGCTGGGGCCTTGTTCGGAGCCGGATTCGGCTGCGGCGGGGCCGTGGCCGATATACATACCGAAACGGTCGCGACTAACGTAGGTCATAGGTGTCTCCTGTTGAATCTTCATTTCAAAAAATGAAGAAGCGCACCGTGACTTGGTGAATTCAAGTCTTGGCTCATTACGACGAATTTATCCGCATATCGACAGGCCGTCTGTCTGGCAGCGCACTTAGCGATTTTTTGATTTTTTTCGTGTGCCGCCACCAACGCTAGGTGCCGCCACCAACGCTAAGTGCGTTAACAGACAGAGTTAATTCGTCAGCCCGTGCACACTGCGGCGTGCAGTATCTAGCGCTCAGCGTTTACGGCATGAGCAACGCCGAGAACACAAAAAGCGTCGCGTGCGCGCTCAGAAGGCTCAGAGGTGCGCGGCGGGTTGAAGTCACGCTGCAGCCCGGAACGGCCACCGTGCGCGTGGATGCGGCCCACCTCAAAGTTGGGCAGGTTCAGGCCGCGATTACCGCGCCGGGATTCTCGGCGACGGTTAAGTACGTGGGGCCTGACGAGCAG
>Ga0209181_10001769_pt1 | contig 36714 bp, 14 predicted proteins | sample MAT05_FD_187208 | JGI IMG/M metagenome (GOLD analysis project Ga0209181, IMG submission 187208) | Freshwater microbial communities from Lake Fryxell liftoff mats and glacier meltwater in Antarctica - MAT-05 (SPAdes) (version 2) | ecosystem: Environmental > Aquatic > Freshwater > Ice > Liftoff... | reverse complement strand
TCGAACATCGCGCTCGCGATGGGTGTCGCACCGCCTGCCAGCGGCACCGCTGCGCTTGCCAGCAGGCCCACCGTCATGACCTGAATCACGGGCGCTTGTGCCACCGGCAGGATGATTCGCCCGTCGGTCGGATCCAGTCCGGGCTGCGACTCGGCATTCAGCGTGAGCCGGGTTTCATTGAGGGCGGTGGCCTGCAGGTCGATGGCCAGGCTGCCCTGGGCACCATCGGCGATCCGGAACTCTAGCTCGACCAGGGTGCCAGAGCCGCCGCGCAGGGCCTCCATGCGGGACATATCGAGCACGATGCGCCCGGGCACGCTGGTGTCCTTGACGAAGTACTGGAAGTCCTGGGTCAGGCCGCCCAGCCGCGCATCGAGCAACAGCAGGCTGTCGGCCGGGTACAGCAGCGCGATCTCGACCGACTCCAGGCCGGCGGCGGTGTCCAGCGTGATCGGCACCACGACGGTACTGCCCGGCGTGCCCGCCACGGTGCCGGCGCTGACCACCGGGTCCGGGCCGCTGAAGGTCAGTGTCATGCCCTTGGGAATGGCGGGTATCTCGGGGCGGTCCAGGCCCATGACCTTGGACAACATGCGCTGGGCGTCCAGCGAGCTCAGGGCGCCGTTGCCGTTGATGTCGGCCACCACCACCGGGTCGACCAGCGGGTAGGCACCGAATCCGTTGTCCAGCTTGAGAACTGCACGCTGGATGCGTTGCACGTCGAGCGAGGAGTACTTGGCGTTGCCACTGGCATCCCCCACATAGGCCACCAGATGCAGGCCATCGTCGTCGCGCACGGCGGCACCGGTATCGAGCGTGATGCCGCGCAGGTCGAGCACCTGCTTGGCACCGTAGGGGGCGGTGCCTGGCACATTGGCGGTCAGGCGCACCAGCTCCAGGTTGCCAGAGCCCAGTGCGCTGCCCAGGGCCAGTGCGATGCGCACTTCGCCCGGCGTGCTGAAATCGGCGCTGACGGTGCTGCCGATGGGCACGCCGGCACCGCCGCTGACCCCGGTGATCAGCAGCAACGCCGGATCGTAGGCCAGCGTGAAACGCACCTCGCGCGCGCCGGTTGCGCTGCTGATCGTGATCGGCACGCCGGCGGCGGTGGCCGGTACGTCGACGGCCTGGCCCGGGCCCCGGCTGAATTCGCCGATGCGCAGCACGGCGCCGCTGCCGCTGATGCTGAAACTGCCGCTGAAGCTGTCGCCAGCCGTGCCATCGCGGTTGCCGTCCAGCAGTCCACCCAGTGCGGTGACAAAGGCGTTGGCGCGGCTGTCCAGCGTGACGGTGTAGCTGCCGTTGGCCAACAGGCCGTTGGTCTTGACGAAGCTCAGGCCCTGGCGGTCGTCGTCCAGCACCACGCTGCCAGCCACATGGCGGCCCGCCGCGTCGCGCAGGGCGATATCGGCCGCACCGCGGTGATGGAAGGACGAGTCGTACAGGTTGATGACATCGGGAACGAAGCCGCGGTTGAAGCGCACCTGGAAGCCCGTCGCCGTCGACGTGAGCGTGGTGACCTTGAGTGTGCCGGGCAACACGCTGACCAGGGTGGCCGTGCTGTAGCTGCCGTCTTCGTCGGTGGCCGTGGCCTGCACGGTGTAGTCGCCGGGGGCAGCATAGCGGTGCGCCAGGCTGCCGGTGGCCGCGCCAAGTGCGCTGCTGCTGCCATCACCCCAGTGGATCGTCCAGCCGGTCAGCGTGTCCTGGCCGGGGTCGCTGGAGGCGAGGTCGAGCACGAAGTCCTGGTCGTCCGTCACGCTGGCGGCGCCGGCGAGCGTGAGGCTTGGCGCGACATTGGCCACGGTGACCGTGAAGCTGCGCTCGGCGGAGCCGCCGGCGCTGTCGGTCACCCGCAGCGTGAAGCCGGCGCTGGCGTTGCCATCTTGCGCTTGCCAGCTGAAGGCGCCGGTGCCGGCATCGACGGCGGCGCCCTGGGTATCGCCCACCAGGGTATAGACCAGACTGTCGCCGGTGTCGTCGGACGCGCTGGCGGTGAACGTGACGACGCTGCCTTCGCTCACGGCCGCGTCGCCGATGGCGGCCAGTGTCGGACGGGCATTGACACCGAAGTCAGCGCGGGCCTGCAGGCCGCTGGTCATCGGGAATGCGACCACAGCGGCAGTGGTGGGGGTCCAGCCGTCCTGGCCGGTCAGGCGCACCTGGTAACTGCCGGGGCTGACACCCGTGAACTGGTAGCTGCCATCACCCAGGGTGACGGTGTTTTGTTCACCGATGTCGCGTTGCCCGTTGCCGTTGCCGTCCAGGAACACGGTCCAGCCGGCTTGGCCGCCGTCGGCCGGGTCCTTGGAGTCGTTGGCATTGTGGTCGGCGAAGACGGTTCCGCTGATGCGGCCCAGCGCGAAGTTACCGAAGTCGGTGCCGGTGTGGTTCTCGCCCGCGGCCAGGCGGAACTGGTGCACGCCCGGCGCAGCCAGGGGGTGGGTTTCGCCACCGATGTTGCCGCCGCCGCCGCCTCCGCTGGTTCCGTTCGGGCTGACGGTCAGCGCCAGGATGCCTTCTGCCAATGCCAGCAGGTCGACGCGCCTGAAGTCCAGGCCCGTGTTCACCACGTTGTCGTTCTCGTCGTCGCCGTCGTGTACCAGGGTGCTGGTGCTCGCGATAAGGCTGCTGAACTCGGCCATGCTGAGCTTGCGGCCCAAGTGGTCCAGCGCGAGGTCTTGCACCAGTGTGGCGATGCCGGCCATGTACGCGCTGGCCTGGCTGGTGCCGAACATGGTGCGGAGCCCGCCGTTGTAGTTGGCACCCACCATGCGGGTGCCGGGGGCCAGCACGTCGAGCAGCCTGTCGTCGCGCTGGCCGAAGGCCGCCAGCACGTTGGCGCCGGTGCTGTAGTCGGCGGCGCCATTGGCATAGTTGACAGGGCCGCCGAAGCTGCCGCTCCAGACGGCGCCCACAGCCAGCACGGCGGGGTCGGCAGCCGGATACGCCACTCCCATCTGGCCGTTGAACTGGTAGTAGTTGTTACCGCTGGCAGCGGTCAGCAGGATGTTCATGCCGGCCAGGGCGGCGAGTTCGTCGCCCAGCCCGTAGCGGCCGATGGCCAGGTCCCAGTTGCCGCCGTCGCCCAGCGACAGGTTGACCACGCCGATGTCGTAGGCATCTGCATTGAGCACGACCCATTGCAGTGCGGCTTCGAGATAGCTGAAGTAACCCGCGCCGCCGTCGCGGAAGACCTTGAGCGCAATCAGGTCGGCACCCTGCGCGACACCGCCGTAAGTGGCATCCTGGCCGCCGATCAGGCTGGCGATGTGCGAGCCGTGGCCGTTGCGGTCGCTGGCGTTGGCATCGCCATCGGCAAAGTCGTAGCTGTAGACGATGCGGTCGGCCACGCCATTGCCATCCAGGTCGGGCCCGAACCAGCTGTGGTTGAGGTCGATGCCGGTGTCGATCACGACGGTGGTGACGCCCGAGCCGTCGATGCCGGCAAACCGGGGATCGGCGCGGAATGCGTCCAGCCCGACCAGGGTGCCGGCCAGCGCATTGGCCGATGCCACCTGTACGCTGATGTCGCCCTCGACCACCACATCCTCGGGCAGGCTCAGCACCACGTCCATGCCGCTGAGCGTCAGGGTCGCGCTGGCGGCGGAACCGCTGGTGCCGGCGCCAGGCGAGGTCTGCATCCAGCCGCTTTGCATCACCTCGGCGATCACATAGGTGCCAGGCAACAGGCTGGTGAAGGCGTAGGCACCATCGGCACCGGTCAGCGCCCAGAGCTCGCTGTTGTCCAGGCTGCCATTGGCGTTGGTGTCTAGGAAGATGGTCCAGCCAGCGAGACCGTTTTCGTTGGCATCCCGCTGGCCATTGCCATTCATGTCCTCGAATTTGGTGCCGCTGATGCTGGCGGCCGCGACGTTGGCGAAGTCTGCGCTACCGATGTCGGCGCCGCTGGTGGTCTGCACCGTGTAGCGGCCGCCTGCGGGGCCGGTCTGCAGCCAGCCGGCCTGGGGAACCTGCACCACGGTGTAGCTGCCCGGGCCCACGCCCGTGAAGCGGTAGAAGCCATAGGCGTCGGTGGTGGTGGTGGCGTCGATGCTGCCGTTGCCACCCTTGTCCAGCGTGAGCGTCCATCCGGACAGGCCGTCTTCGCCGCTGTCCAGCAGGCCGTTCGCGTTGCTGTCGCTGAACAGTTGCCCACCGATCTGGGCCAGGGCAAAGTTGCCGAAGTCGATGCCGGCGGTCGACTGGCCAGTCACGACCGTCGCGGTGTGGCCCGATGGGCCCGGAGCCGTCTGCACCCAGCCCGCCTGGGCCACTTCGCGCACCGTGTAGGCGCCGGGGTTCAGGTCGATGAAGCTGTAGCTGCCGTCGGCCGCCGTGGTGGTGCGGATTTCTCCGGCATCCAGCACGCTGTCGTTGTCGGCGTCCAGGTAGATGGTCCAGCCTGGCAGGCCGGTCTCGCCGGCGTCGCGCACTCCGTCGCCGTCGTAGTCGTCGAATTGTGTGCCGGCAATGCCGCCGGTACCGCCCGCGACGGTGATGGTCGCATCGCCCGCCGCCGGTTCGGCTTCCTCGTTGCTGGCGTTGTCGCGCGCCGTGCTGAAGAAGCTGTAGGTATTGCCGTCCTCGCCAATGTAGATCGCCTCGGTGAGCTCGGTGTCGACCAGCCAGACTTCGAAGCCGCCGCCATTGACCGAGACCCAGATCGCGTAGTCACGGATGCCCGAACCCTCGGCGTCGTCCTGACCGCCCCAGTGCACCACGATCTCGTTGTTGGCGGTGGTCGCGGAGTCGAAGGCGACGATGGCGCTCTCGGGGGTGACGGCGTCGAGCATGTTGCTGATGGCCGGTGTCTCGATCGGCTCTTCGGTGTCGAAGATGATCAGCGCCTGCGCATCGATCACGGTGCCCGTGGCCGCGCTGCGCAGCGCTTTCACGGTGTAGGTCACATACCCTTCGCCGCGTCCCGTGCCCTGCGTCACCACGTCGTGATTTTCGTCGTAAACCGTGTCGTTGACCGGCAGGAAGCCGATCGACGCCTGCTGCGGTACATCGCCAGTCTCGGGGTCGATCGTGGTCATTTTCCAGGTGACGATGCCGGTGGAGATGTCGACCGAGGCCGACACGTCCAGGAAATAGCCGCGCGTCGGGTCGGCAGTGAAATCCAGCCGCTTCTGGTAGAACGCGCTCTTGCCATCCACCTCGATGATCTGTTCGCCGAAGCCGAAGTCGTCGATGCGGAAGGTGCGCCAGTCGAGGTCGCTGTCGAGTTGCTGGGTGATGATCACCTCCTGCGCTGGTGCCGTGGCGTCGGCGGCGTTCTCGAAGCGGATCATGTAGCCCAGGTTGCTGCGCGCGGCCACCCAGCCCTCGTCACCAAAACCTTCCGGCCCGATGATGTCGTTGGGGTCGCGCGGCCGCACCACGCACGGGCGGTAGACGATGGTTTTCTCGGTGCAGGTCTTGGAGTCGAAGCTGACCGAGGTGCCGCCGCCGTCGCGGCAGGCTGGCGCCGATTCGCGGATGCGCTTGATCTCCTCGGGCTTGCATTTGAGGCACTCTTCCGGCACCGGGAAGGGCGGGAAAAGGGCCTGGGTCTCCAGGCTGGTGTCGGCCACGCTGCTGACCGGCATGCCGGCGCTGAGTGCCAGGCCGGTGGCCATGGCGATCGGGTCAAAAATGGCACCGGCCGACCAGGCGCCGCCAGTGAAGATGCTGTAGTGCAGCGTGAATTCGGATACGTCGGGGTCGGGGTTGGCGTCCTGCTCCCACATCACGATGATGCCGTTGCCCAGTTGTTCGATGGCCGGGTCCATGATGCTGGCGCCGAAGGCGACCTCGGTGGCCACGCTCCAGCCGGTACCGTTCCAGGTGCTCATCATCAAATGGTCGAGCGTGTCGAGGCCCTTGCGCACCCAGGACGCGACCACGTTGCCACTGGCGTCGTGGCCGATCGTGAGGCCGGTGTCCATGCCCTCGGTCAGGGCCACGGCCTGCATGGCACTCCAGCTGCCGGTGAGCTCGTCGTAAGTGGCGAACACCACGTTGTTGCTGTCCAGCGCCGCCTCGTAAGCGGCCAGCGTCAGGTTGTTGGCGCCGTTCAGGCTGCTGCTGTTGGCGTGGGTCCACAGCACCATGCGCCGGCCCGCGGCGTCCACGGCAGCGGTGGCATCGCTGTTGAGGCCCAGGGCACCGGCGATGGCCACGGGCGTGGTCCAGCTACCGCTGTATTCGGCCACCAGCACATTGGAGCCGATTTCGACGTTCGGGTCGGCCATGTGGGTCCAGGCACCGAACAGCACGCTGCCGTCACGGGCCATGGAGACCGCTGAGTCGATGGCCACGTCCGTGCCCGCATTGGCGACCATGTGGTTGGAGCCGTACAGCGCCGTCGAACCGAGCAGGCTGCCCGGGTCGAAGATCGGGTCGCTGGCGTCCTGGGTCTGCAGTGCGCCGTCGGCGGTCTCCAGGCCCGAGGCGCTGAAGAAGCTGATCGAGAACACCTCGTTGAAGGTGAACCAGCCGATGTTGCCGCTGAAGGTGATGTTGCCGGTGATGGACTTGAGCTGCACTTCGGGCGCGATATCGACCGTGACCGTGATGTCGCCCTGCAGACGCGCCGAGTCCGACCCGGCGTCGAGCTGGGCATATACACCCAGTGTGCCGCTGATGCTGGCCTCGCCGATGCTCTCAGGCCAGACGAAATCGGGGAAGGGTTGCGTCAGCTTCCATTCCATGTCGGAGAAACTGGCGCCGCCGCCGAAGGTGATGCCATCTTCGAAGGTCAGGCCGAAACGCGCGGCCAGGCCGACCCCCAGGCTGTAGGCCAGGTAGGCACTGGTGACTGCCGGGTGCGGAATCTTGCTGAGCAGCGTGGACAGGCCGTAACGCCAGTCGAACTGCGCGCTGGCACCCCAGCCGGCCTTGGCGCTGTTGAATTGCCAGTCCTTGGCGGCTTCGTTGACGCTCCATTCGGCGCTGACGTTGCCGTTGCCGGTGATGGTCGAGCGGATGCTGCTGCCCTTGAACGAGCCCGAGATCTGGCCCTGGGCGCCGAGCGTGGCCTTGCAATCGGCCTCGCCGACCTGGCCGGAGAGCGCCAGCACGATCTCGGCTTCGGTGCCAAAGAAGTCCCAGGGGCCGAATTTCCATTGCCTGCCATAGGCGACGCTGACGCCCTCGGTGTGCAGTGCTGCGTCAGCCGGTGAGAGATCGACAGCCGCGACTTCCGGCTCGGCTGCCGCCGGCCAGAGGAAGTCGGCTTCGCTCATCGCAAAGAGGTCGTAATAGATGTCGGTGTCGTCCTGGATGTCGCCGTCGCGCTTGAGGTGCGTGATCATCACCAGACCGGTGTCGCCAATGATGACCTCGGGCGCCACATCCAGGGTGGTGTCGTTGGTGAGACGGACCGGTGCCGACCATTCGAAGCCGCCCCCGGCCTTGGCGCGCGCTACCGCGTACCAGATCTCGGACGCGTTGCCGCGCCCTTGCTGCCAGGTGATCACGGTGCCGGCGCTGGTCTGGTTGCCGGCGTCGTGGAACAGCTGGTTGCTCGAAGCCATGGCCGGTGCGTAGCTCTCGCCGGTGGAGATCGCCTGCGCGCCCTTCCATTGGCTGGTCGTCAGGTCGTACCAGGCGTGCCAGACGATGCCGTCGCGGGTCCAGACCATGTGGGTGACGCCGTTGGCATCGCGGTCCAGCACCGGGTTGCTGTCGTTGCTGGCGCCGATGCCGCCCAGGGGCTGCACGTAGATGGTGCCGGCCGAGCCGGGCCCGGTGTGTCCCAGTGTGAACTGGGGTGCCGTGAGGTCGAGTTGGCCGTTGCGGTCCATGTCGAGGGCGCGGCCCACCGGTACGATCTTGTAGGTGCCTGGCGTCAGGCGGGCGAAGCTGAAATGCCCGGTGTCGTCGGTCAGGGTGGTTCCCTTGTGCTCCAGGCGGCCATCGGCATGCACCAAGTAGGCGGCCATCTGCACGTCGGCCACGCCCGCATCGGACTCTGAGTCGTGCACTTCGCCGCTCATGCTGGCATAGGGCACGTAGTGGGGGTTCAGCGCGTACATGCGCGCGAAGATGTCGCGCACTTCGCGGATTGGATGGCCCGGATCCGACACCGCCAGCATCATGCCGTTGAGCACTGTGACGTAGTCGCCCCAGGTTCGGCCGATCAGCGGCTGAACACGGCCCCAGAAGGCCGCCCAGTCGGCGTCGTCGAGGTTGAGCGGTCGGATGCTGGCCTCGATCGTGTCCCAGTCGTCGATCAGGCGGATGTCATCGGACATGATGCGGCCGGCGCGCATGTCCAGCGCGGTCGTGATGTCGGGGCTGCGGAACACCATCGGCACGCTGTACCGCGCACCGGGGCGCAGGATGTCCATCGGGCCGTCAAAACTGGCGGCCAGGATCTGCACCGGCGAGGTGCGCATGCTGCTGGCCGACAGGCCGATCGGGGTGGCGCTGAAGCTCTCGAAGATGATCAGCGGGGCCATCACGTCGACGCCACCGTCGTTCACGTAGTTCATCGTGAACATGTTGGTGCGGTTGACCATCACATCGGTCGGGCCGGCGATGTTCATGTACACGCCATCGGCTTCGACCGATGCGCGCACCGCGACGGCGCTGTCCAGGCGGGTGGTGCTGAGGAGGGTCGGGCTGCCGTCGGCGGCCGGCGTGCCCAGTTGCTGGGCCACCACGGCGTAGCTGCCCAGTGGCGCCTGGAAAAGGCGGAACGTGGCGTAGGCCTCGCTCGAGCTGTCGAGCTGGATGGCGTAGGCGTGGATCGTCGCGCCGTCGGGGCCGACCAGGCTGAAATTCGTGTTGTCGCCAAACCTTGCGCCCTGGATACGCAGCGTCACATCGCCGGCATTGCTCACGATGCGGGCATCGACATCGGTGATCGAGAACGGGATGATCTCGGCCTGGATGGTGAACGCAGGTCCGCCTGGCGCGTACTGGCCGTAGGCCAGCACATAGTAGGTGCCAGCCTGGGTGGTCGGGATCACCAGCTGCGGGTCGGCCGTGAAGCCTTCGCGTGCCGCAATGTCGAACTGCCCGCGGGTGGGCATGTTGCCGTAGCGAACGTACAGCTCGTTGGCATTGTCGTTGACGGCGCTGTCGAAGCTGATGCGCACCGTCTCTCCAGCCGCCACCGTGAACTGGTAGTACACCGCCTGGCCGGTAGCCAACGTATAGGTTTGGGGCACGCCCAGCATCAGCGTGTCGATGTCCAGCAGCACGGTGTCCAGGCTGCCGCCGATGTTGTTGGCTTCGTCGCTCTCGGGGACATGGTTGCGGATGTCGCTGCGCACGATCACGTGGTAGTCCCCGGGCGTGACGCCGGGCAGAACACCGGTGACGGTGCTGCTGTAGCTGGCGCCCAGTCCGTCACCGTCGGTGTCGCCATCCACGGTGCCGGTGTGGATGGCCACCCCGAACAGCGCGTCGTGGATGTCCCAGGTGTCGTCCAGCGAGAGGTAGACCGAGTCGCTCCAGCTGCCCATGGCCGGGTTGGTGCCGTTGTTGTTGATGCTGAAGCCGATCGTGGCCGAGCGGCCCGGCACCCCGTTTTCGGGCAGTGTGATTGTGCCCACCACCAGGTCGGCCGGCGGTGCCAACGAGACCTGGGTGAAGGCCGCGTCCTGGGTGGCGTTGTTGAACTCGTTCGATTCAGTGATGTGGCGCCCGCCATCGGTCACCACGAACACATAGAACGGACCCGATTGGCCATAGGGGATGGCCGCGTTCAGGGTCTGGGTGTAGCTTTCGCCAATGCCCAGCCCACTGTGGTTGGCATAACCGAGGTAGATGTCGGCGCCGCGGTCGAGCACACCATCGCGCGACAGGTAGACCGCGTCGTACCAAGAGCGGTTGTCGGCGGCACCGGTGCCGTCGTTGCGCACGGTCCAGCGGACGGTCATCGACTGGCCGCTGATCGCGGTAGCGGGCGCGTCAACCGAGACCACCACCAGATCGGGCGGCGTGGTCACGGCCGCTGTGATGCGCACGCTGGTCGTGGATGCCCGGACGTTGTTGAGTTCGCCTTCCACGCCTTCGGTCACCTGGTTGTCGCGGTCGGTGCGCAGGATGATGAAGTAGTCGTTGGTGGCGAGGTTGCTGGGCAGCATGAAGCCGGTGTCGACGTCGTAGCCTTGCCCGATGGTCAGGCCGCTATTGCGATAGCGCGAACCCAGGTCAATGTCGCTGCCGTCCAGGGTCTGGTCGAGCGACAGATACGCTGTGTCGTACCAGTAACCAATGTTGGTCTGGTTGATACCCTCGTTCTGCACGCGCCAGTCGACCGCGAGGCTCTGGCCGGCGGTGGCGCTGGTGTCGTGCCCGACACTGACCACCTGCAGGTCGGCGGTCCGGCGTTGCACCGTGATGCGGCGGTCGGCCAGATTGTTGTCTTCGTTCGATTCGTAGACCCGATCGTCGTGATCGGCGCGCACGTACAGCCAGTAGACGCCGTCGGTCAGGCTCAAGGGCAGGGTGACGCTTTCAGTGCGCACGTAGCTGCCGCCTGCGGCCACCACGCCGTTGTGCGAAACGGTGCCCAGCAACACATCGTCGCCATCGCCGAAGATTTCGTCGAGGGACACGTACACCCGGTCGAGTTGCAGATTCGAGATCGACGAACCCACGCCCGTGTTGGTCACGGTCCAGCTCAGGCCAATCTGCCGGCCGGCTTCGCCATGGGTGGGGGCTTCGAAGTTGGTCACCACCAGATCGGCCGGCCGACTGGTCACGGCCATGGCAGCCGAGCTGCCGGTATTGTTGTTTTCGCCAAAGCGACTGACCGGGTCTGGCAGGCCCTCGAACACCTGGGCGCCGGCGTCGGTCTTGACGATCACGCGGTAATTTCCGCTGATGGCGAAGGGCAGCGTGAAGGTGGCGCTGTTGTTGTAGAAATAATTGCCGATCGGGTCGCCGTTCGCATCCTCTTCATAGCGGGCCAGTGCACCGGAATGCCCGCGGTCTCCCAGCACGATGTCGCCGGCGTCGAGCACTGCGTCGGTGGACAGGTACAGGCGGTCGACCCAGAAGTTGTTGCGCGTGGCCTCGGAGCCGAAGTTGCCCACCCGCCAGGACACATTGAACGGGTTGCCCGCCAGGGCCGAGGCCGGCGCCGTGACCCGCAGCACCTCGAGATCGGGTGGCGGCGTCAGCAGGATGGTGGTGGACTCAGGCTCGAGGGGGTTTTCGGTCAGTGCGTCGAAGCCGCTGTTGTTGAACTCGAAGCCATGCTCGTACACATGGTTGTTGACGTCGGTGACGACGAAGAAATAGTGGTCGCCCACCACGCCGATCGGCAGCTTCAGGCTCTTGCTGACCTGGTAGCTTTCACCTGGTGCGAGCTGGCCGGTGCCGGTTCCGATATGCCAGAAGTCGCCGAGATTGCGGTCGTCGGCATTGCCCAGCTCGGTGTCGCTGGACATGATCACACGGTCGTACCAGCCGGCTTCCAGCGTGCGCCCACTGGCGAAACGGTCGTCGTTGATGATGGTCCAGCTCACGATGATGTTTTCACCGGAGAAGGCCACGTTATCGGCCTCGACGCGCAGCACCCGCAGATCGGGTGGTGGCGTGAGTTCGATACGCGTCAGCGCCGAGACAAGGACGTTGTCGCCCTCATGGGTGTTTTCCTCCACCTGGTCGTAGGTGTCGGTCTTGACCAGGAAGTAAAAGTCACCGCTCAGGCCCTTGGGGATGCTGATGGTGCGGCTGTTGGTGTAGCTCTCGGCCACTGGCAGGTAGTTGGTGTTGACGACGATGCCCATGTCGATGTCGTCGCCATTGCCCCAGATCGTGTCGAGCGACAGCTTCACCTGGTCGTACCAGATAGGCGCGCTGGTGGCTCCGGTGCCGTTGTTGGTGACCACCCAGCTGACGATGGTTTCGCTGCCGGAGGTAGGGTCGGTCGGCGGTGTCAGCGCCGTGACCTGCAGGTTGGGCAGTGGCGGAAAAGTGACACGGATCGTCGTGTCGTCGAACGTGCGGTTGTTGCCTTGGTACTGGTGGGTCTCGTCGACCTGCTGGCCCGCGTCGGTGAAGACCACCACCGTGCGCGGGCCGTCGTAGCGCTCGTCCAGGCGAAACACCTGCGTGCGTGTGACCGAAGCGCCGGCTGCGAGCGTACCCTCGAAAGCGAAATTGCCCAGAGACACGTCGGTGTTGCTGCCACCGTTGGTGGACAGGAACAGGGAATCCGACCACGGCCCACTGATCGCCGAACCCTGGTTGCGGATGGTCCAGGTGATGGTGATGTCGCCACCGGCCAGCGCGTCCAGCGGTGCCAGGATGTTGCTGACGATCAGATCCGGCAGCGGCGGCAGGCTGGCGCGCAGGGGCGTCGGGCTGCTGGCCCGGTTGTTATTCTCGTTCGTATGCTCGTAGACCTGGCCGCTGCCATCGGCCACCACCAACAGGTACCAGTCGCCGGGCTGGTAGAGTGGAACCGTGATGGTCTGCTGCACAGCGACGCTCGCGCCCGCTGCCAGGGTCTGGGTGTAGTAATAGTCGCCCACCAGGATGTCCGGGCTGGTCCCGTTGCTGGACAGATACAGGTAGTTGTGGAAGTCGGATGCGGCGGTCTGGCCGGCGTTGTTGATCGTGAAGCCTACCGTGGCGGTATTGCCCGAAACCATCGGCTGCGGCGGCACACTGACACCGCTCACGGTCAGGTCGGCGAACAAGGGCAGCGACAACGTGATCGCGCGCGCAATGACGTTGTTGGCCTCGCTGAGCTCGGGCTCCGCGTTGTAGTGGTCGGTCTTGACCAGCAGGTAGTAGTTGCCGGCATTCAGGCCTGCATCCAGCGGCAGGATGATGTTTTCCAGGCTGCGCACATAGGAAGCGCCTGCGGCCAGTGGTCGCACCGACGGCGATGACGAAGCCCGCAGCTCCGACAGGACGCGGTCGTCACTGTTGCCGTAGATCGGGTCGGTGGACAACACGATGCGGTCGTGCCAGTCGCTGTAGGTCGGCCCCGCCCCGGCGTTCTGCACGGCCCAGGCCACGTTGATGGTGCCACCCAGCACGGCCGTGTCGGGGGCTGTCAACGAGGTCGGCGTCAGGTCTTCGGTGGCCACCACCACCTGGATTGGCGTGGCGCCGATACCGGTGTTGTTGTTTTCCAGCGTGCGCTCGTAGACGTACCCGTAGATGTCGGTCACCACCAGCACATTCCAGGTACCGGTGTTGGCCGTCGGCACGGTGACCGTCGCGCTGCGGGCCAGCGCGGCGCCGCCTGCCAGCGTGGCGCCGGAGTAGAAGTTCCCCAGGTAGACATCGTCGGCATTGCCGTACACCTGATCGGCGGACAATAGGACGCGGTCGTACCAGACGGGCGCGGTTGCGCCCCCGGCATTGTTGACCGTCCAGGTGATGGTCATCGCCTTGCCAGCCTCCAGGAACTCGGGGGCCAACACGCTGCTCACGGTCAGATCGGGCAGCGGCGGCATCACGGTGGCAAAGGCGGCGCTGTACAGGCCGTTGTTGTTTTCGTTGTTCTCGGGCTGGTAGTTGCCGTGATAGCCATCGGTCTGGATCCGGACAAAGTGGTTGACCGGGTTGAAGCTGTCGTTCAGCGGTACGGTCACCAGAGCCGACATGGTGTACTGCTCGCTCGGAGGCAGTCCGATCGTGTTGGTCGGGTCCGTATCGATGAAGTAGACGCCCAGCAAGGTGTCGTTGGCGGGGTTGGTGTCGGTCGAGATCCACAGGCTGTCGTACCAGCCATTGGCGCGCGCGGCGTCGCTGCCGATGTTGCGCACGGTCCAGGTCACCCGGACTTGGCTGCCCAGCGCCACACCCCCTTCGGGAATGACGCCGCCACCCGGCAGGGTGACGCTGATCTCGACCGGGCTCAGGTCGGGCGATGCCACCTGCACCGTGCCGAGGTAGGTCTGTTCGCCAGCGGTGGTGCTGTCCTGGTCCATGCGGTTGCCGGCCAGATCGAGAATGGCGGTGCCAACCGTGAGCGTGTAGTTGCCTTGGGTGAACTGCCCGTTGAAACCCAGCGTGACCGTCAGGCCGTCGGCGGAGACGTTCGCACTGCTGATGCCGAGAACCGAGTTGTTCGGGTTGCGCAGCACGAAGTCGCCCACCTGCACACTGCTGGGGTCCAGCGCCTCGCTGAAGGTCACCGTCCAGTTGCTGAAGGGCGAGATCGACTGCACCTCCGGGGTCTGCGACGCCACGCGCGGGGGCGTCTTGTCGATGACGAAGCCACCGCTGTGCGCCAGATTGCCGACACCCTGCAGGTCGGTGATGCCACCCGCCAGCAGGGTATACGCATAACTGCCCTCGACATTGGGTATGTTGAGCAAGAAGCGGATCGTGTCGCCATCGACGATCTCCACGCTGCTGACCGTGCCCCCGCCAGTGATGCTGAGATCGTTGACGCCCACAGTGGCGGCCAACACACCTTCGCTGAGGTTCAGCGTCAGGCTGGCTGGCGGCGTGCCCAGGCGCTTGCCGTCGATCGGGTCGGCGGAGATTACCTGCGGCGCTGCATTCGACGTGCCGGTGGCGCCGGTGGCGTGCAACACATAGTCGCCGCGGGCCGAGCCCGGCTCCAGCAACACCCGCACCTTGTAGCTGCCCCCCGCCAGGGCGGTGTAGTCGAGCAGCGCGTTGCGGCCATCGGCGGCGCCGTCCTCGTTGCTGGCGACCAGTGTGCCCGCGGCATCGAGCAGCTCCAGGCGGGCATCCAGCAGCCCATTGGGCTGGGCGGCGCCATCGAAGGGTGTGGTGGTGCTCAGGCGCAACACGTCGCCGGCGCTCACTTGCAGCAGATACTCATCGACGCTGTCGCCGGCGGCCCAGGCCACGGCCTGTTCCAGCAGGCGGTCGGCCATGCCGCTGGACAGGCTGCCCCCGCCGCCCATGTAGGTGGGGCCCAGGTAAACGCTGCGCCCGGCGCCGGCCTGCCCGACGACCACGGCGGCCCGCCCGGAGGCCGTCGCCAGAATGGTGGCACCCGGGTCTGTGCCCAGGGTGGAATACTCGACGTTGTCATTGACCAGAAAACTGGTCACGCCGCTGGTCACCGGATGCGTGTTGTCGCCGATGGTGAGTGTGACGCCGCTGGTGAAGGCGTAAGCCGGGTTCGTGTTGACCGGGAAGATGGCGTCCATGTCGGCGATCGGTGTGCCGGTCGAGACACCCACCGAGTAGATCAGCCACCCGGTACCGACCACGCCCCCGCCCGCTTCGACCCACTGGCGCAAGACTGGGGCCATGCTTTGCAACTGCGCATGCGAGGTGTTGGAGTCGCCGAGCATCACGACGTCGTAGCTGGCCAGCTCTGCCAGCGTGTCGATCTGGGTCAGGTTCACCGAACTGGCGGTGAAATTGAAGAAGCTGTCGTTGTTGAGCTGGGTGACCACGTTGCCGGCGCTGCCACTGTTGACCACCGCGACCCGGATCGATTGGCCGTCGCCCCGGCCGCCCAGGGCGCCGAGCACGTCGCCGGTGACCGTGATGTCCTGCGCCGCGTTGTTGAGCTCCAGCGAGATCGTTTGCCCGCGCGTGACGACCAGACTGTAGGCTCCGCTGCTGGCACCGGCGACCCGCAGGTAGTAGGTCCCGGCGGCCGGCGCGATGAAGTCGGTGATGGCTTCGTCAACGTTGCTGGCAACATCGGTACCGGCAGTCAGCAGGTTGCCCAGCGCGTCGTAGAGGCCCAGCTGGAAATCGCTGTTGATGATGCCGCCGTCGGGGGTGAGGGCCATGCTGGCAGCTTGGCCGGTGCCGAGTTGCACCGAATACCAGTCCACCGCCGGCGAGGATTCGTTGAATTGCCCGACCACGGCGGCACGGTCGGAGCCGGTGCTGATCAGGCTGCCTGTGAGGTCCTGGGCCGTGGTCAGTGTGTTGTTGGCGCTGCCGCCGACGGATTCGGATTCCAGGGCGGCATTGAGCAGAGCGCGCAGGGTGTACCTGCCCGCGCCCTCCACCGAGCGCACCTCGACGCGGTAGCTGCCGCCGGTGACGGCGATGGTCTGCAGCAACACGGTCTGGCCGGTCGTGGCGGCGGTCGAGAGCCCCAGCGAATTGCCTCCCTCAGCAGCGTCGAAGAGCTCGATCGCCAGCCGGGTGATCCCCGATGTCGGCGCGGCCCACAAGGTCAGGGTCTGGCCGGCGTCCAGGGACACGGTGAAGGCGTCGGTATCGCTGACGCCATGGACGGCGCGGTCGGGCACCTCGGCCCGGTAAACCAGGCTGCCGACCGGGCTGACGGTGGCGAAGGCCGGCAGTGCCTGCGCCCCGGTATCGACGACGAAATTCAGCAGGTAGTTGTCGGCCTCTGGCGTGGCCGTGTTGCCATTGAGCGCATTGCCGACCAGGTCGCGCAGCGCGTTGGTGCCGGAGACCAGCGTGAGCGTGTAGGCGCCCTCGGGCAGATCGGCATACTGCACCGTGATCTGGTCGGTGAGTGCATCGTAGACAAAGGACGCAACGCTGTATGACTGCGCGGTGGTGGTGTTGGCCAGCAGCACATCCTCGGCGCCCAGGCCGCTGGCGGCGAGGTCCTCGCTGAGTGTGAATACCAGGGTTCGCGCGCCGGTGGCGATGCTCGCACCGGCGGCTACCGAGCTGGCCGTCACTGTGGGCCGGGTGGTGTCGACGAAGAAGCTGCGCGAGAACGCGCTATTCGGGTTGCCGCTGGCGTCGGTCAGCGCGGCTGCGGCAATCTCGAGGGTGTAGGCCCCGTCGCTGCCCAGCAGACCGGTGACACCGAAGCGCAGGGTGTTGCCGTCCACCTGCAGCACACCGGTGGCCGCCTGTCCATTGATGCGCAGGTCGGCGGCCTGGATGCTGTCCACCAGCAAAATTCCGGAGAAATCGATGTCCACGGTGGTCGGGGTGACCGTGAAGATCTGGCCTTGTGCGACGCTGGCGCTGGTAACTACTAGCGCGGCTGGCGCACCGGTGGCGCCGGCCACGCGCAGCACAAATTCGCCCGCGCCCGATGTGGTCAGCACCCGCACGGAATACGTGCCGGTGGCCAGCGCCGTGTGGGTCAGCTGGGCATTGCGCCCATCGGCGGCGCCATCCCGGTCGAACATGACAACCGTGCCTGCGGGGTTGAGCAGTTCCAGTTCCGGATTGAGGGTGTTGGACGGCTCGCCAGGGCCATTGCCCGGCGTGGTGGTGGAGATCTGCAGCACGTCCCCCGCATTCACCTGGACGGTGAAGGTGCCGGAATCGACCTTGAAGTTCATGATCGCAGCTCTTTCGCGCGCGCTCAGGCCGTCCAGTGTGCCCAGGCGCGTCGCCACGAGCTCGGGCGCGCGCGCCAGGGCCGTCGCCTGACTGGCGGCCTGCGACGCAAAATGCATGATGATCTGCGTCTCGCCGGGGGCCAGTGTCAGGTTGTAGCGGTAACTGACCTCGCCACTGCCGTTGCCACCGCTGAAGCTGGCGGGTCGCACGCGGGCTCCGTCACCTGCCACCACATGGGTGACCACCGGGTCGCCGCCGGAGGTGCCGGCGAAACTGTCATCGGTGATGAGCCAGTTGTCGGCGGTGGACACAGCGGTGTCGCCGCTGGACGTCAGGTTGAAGCGCTCGTTGCGGTCCGACCCGAGGTTGGTGTAGATCGGCACCGTGAAATTCACTGTGCTCGCGCTGGTATTGGTGACGATCTCCAGGAAGCGTGCATAGCTCTGGTCGACCGGCACGTAGATCTTGCGGCTGAGCTGGATGCCACCGGTGGCATAGGGGCCAATCAGAATCTCGCGGCCGTTGTCTTCTGCCAGGCCGGTGTTGAAGCTGGTCATGGCGGTGTTCCGCATGCCGCCATCGTAGGCATCGCCGGTGCCGTCGTCGATGTTGCCGTCGCCCTGGATGTCCCAGCGGAAACCACTGGCGTCCAAGAACGTGGAAGCGGTACTGCCCAGGTTGATCAGGGTTCCGCCGCCGCTGCCACCGCTGCCACCGCCGACGCTGGCTGCGCCCAGGTAGCCCAGCAGCTCGCCGGTCAGGCTGATGTCCTGCAGCAGTGCGTTGTCGATCACGTTGGGCAGGTTGAAGCTCAGGCCCCGGGTCACCACGAGGGTGTAGCGCCCTGCGGCCGAGCCGCTGACGCGCAGCAGGTAGTCGGCCTCTGTGGGGGCCACGAAATCACGGATGCCCAGCGTGGTGCCAAAGCCGGTCGTCGCCGCCAGTGCCAGCGGGCTGGCGTCGGCGGCCAGCAGGTCGAGGCGCAGATCGGCATTGCCGCCATGGGCCCAGCCCAGCGCCATGCTCGCCGCCTGTCCGGCGAGTAGGTGGATGCGGTAGTAATCGTCGTCGGTCGCAGCGCCGGTGGCACGCTCACCGATCACCGCCAGCCGGTCGCGCCCGATGGAGCCGACGGCGAGCGCGCCGCCCTCCAGGGGAGTTGCCGAGGCGAGGGTGTTGTTGGTGACATCCCCGCCCAGCGACTCTTGCTCGACCAGCGCGTTCAGGACCAGCGTAAAGCGGTACTGGCCGGTGCCCGCAACGCCGTGCACCTGGACCTTGTAGGCGCCGGACAGCCCGCGCAGCGTCTGCAGCGCCAGGCTCTCGCCGGCGTTGCCGCCCAGTGTGGCCACCAGGCTGTCGTCGTCCGCATCCAGCACGGTGATTTCGAGTTGCAGGCTGGCGGACAGAACTTCGGTGACGACCGAGAGCAACTGGTTGCCGTCCAGCTGGACGGTATAGGTGTCGGTGTCGCCCGCGGCATGGATGGCGCCCACGATCACCGGGTCGTACACCATCGAGCCCAGGGGTGGCAGAGCCAGCATCGGCGGGTAGGCCAGGGTGTCCACGTCGACGCCGAATTCGAGCGTGAAGTTGTCGCCGTTGATGCCGTCGTTGTTGCCATCCAGGCTGTTGCCGACGGCATCGCGGAACGCAAAGTAGTTGCTCGACAGCGTGAGTTCGTAGGCTCCTTCGCCCAGGGCCGCTGTGGTCAGCGTCAGGGTGAGAGTCTCCGGGTTGTAACTGAAGCTGTTGATGGCCACGCTCCGGCCCGAGGCGATGTCGCGCAGTTGCATGTCGCCCAGGTCGATTTCGCCGGACGCGATGGGTTCGCTCAGCGTGATGGTGATGGTTTGCGCGCCTGGTGCCAGCAGCGCCCCTTGGGCAATGCTGGTAGCGACGATCGTCGGCCCCTGACTGTCGAGCGTGAACTGCGTGGCCCAGCCCGTGTTGGCATTGCCGTGGATGTCGGTGATGCTGCCATCGGCCAGTGTCAGGGTATAGACGCCGTCTCCGTTGTCGGCGTCGCTGAAATGGAAACGCACCGAGGTGGGCGTCAGGAAACTGACGCTGCTGGCGGCGACGCCATTGACCAGCAGGTCGGCGGCGTCGACGCGGGTGAAGAGCACGGGCTCAGAAAACTGGATGTCGACCTGGCCGGGGAAGTTGATCAGGGTCCCGGCGTCGTCCAATGTACTGGAGGTGACCTGCAGGGGGTCGTAGAGACCGGGCAGGTCGCCACTGACCCGCAACAGGTATTCACCCCTGCCAGCGCCGCTGACCTTAAGGGTGAAAGTGCCGCTTGCCAGCACCGCGTGGCTGGCGCTCAGGGCTCCGCTGGCCAGCAGGGTACTGCCGCTGGCGTCGTAGATCTCGAGGAGGGGTTGCAGGTCCTGCATGGGCTCGGCGCTGTCGCCGTCCAGCAGGTCGAGCGTGATGGTCAGGTCCGTGCCGGCCAGTGCCTGCACCGTGTATCGGTTGGCCGATTCGGCGGCCCAGGCGACGGCCTGTTCGAGCAGGCGGTCGGCCATGCCGTTGGACCACTGGCTGCCACCCGCAAAGTCGGGGGCCAGCAGGACGGTGCGGCCAGCCTGCGCCAGGCCTGCGACGATCGCCGGATAACCGTTGACGGACCCGAGCAAGGTGGCGTCGGTATCGATGCCGCCGAAGCCATAGATCAGGTAATCGTTGGAGGAGTTACTTGAGAAGTTGGTGACGCCGGCGGTTACCGGGTGGGACGCGTTATCGATGGATACCGTCGCGCCACTGGTCCAGCTGGCGAAGGTGTTCTGGTTGACGGGGATGACCGCGTCCAGGTCGGCATTGACCGTGCCGTATCGCAGGCTGGTGTAGTACTGGGTCCAGCCTGTCGTGACCAGGCCATGGCCGGCCTCGACCCAGGTGCGCAAGGTCGACGCAATCGACAAGTCGACATGATTGCCCAGCACCACAACATCGAAGCTCGCCAGCTCCTGGGCGCTGTTGATCTGGTCGTACCCGACGCTGGTGACGCGGAAATGGTAGGCCACGCTGTTGGCGAGCTGGGCGAGGGTATTGCCCCCACCCAGAACGGCCACGCGGATCTGACGATCGGAACCGCCCAACCCATCGAGAACGACGGGGGTCAGCGTGAGATCCTGGACGCCGGATGCAGCAGGGCCGAATTGCGCCTGCTTGACCGCCACCAGGTTGTAGGCGCCCAGGGTGCTGCCGGTGACGCGCAATGTGTAGGTGCCTGCCGCCGGTGCCCGGAAGTTGTCAATCGACAGGGCGACCGGGCCGCTGCCGGCCAGGCCCGCTGTCACTCGGTTCATGTCGGCGTCGTACAGATCGAGCGCCATCGAGGGGTTGTCGGTGGGCGTTTCCAGGCTCAGCGTGAAGCTGGCCAGCTCGCCCTCGGCCAATGTCAGACGGTACCAGTCTTCCTGGTCCGCGGAGGCCTCGGAGAACACCTGAATGTCGCCAATCGCATACGAGCCGTCACCGGCTGTCGCGTAGAAGCGCAGGTATTGGGCCACCACCGGCAGGAAGGTCGGATCGCCGCCGTCGGCCGCATCGGCTGAGCCCAGCCGGAACGTGTCCATGCCACTGACGATGTTGCCGTTGCTGGCCAGGATGTTGACCAGGCGCGCCCAGCTATTGCCGTCGGTCGAGTAGTCGACGGCGTAGTCGTCGTTGTTGTCGAGGGATAGCAGCAGTCCGCTGACCCTCTTCGCCGCACCCAGATCGAGGCCGAATACCAGACCCGACAAGACGCCGGATGCCACCGAGAGGTCAGAAGGCGCGTTCCCGACCGGCCCCGCCTCCTGGTCAATCCACCAGACACTGCCGGCGCCATCGAAGTCGCTGCCTTCGACAGGCACCTGGTTGTCGGTCAGCAGCGCAAGGTCATTTTCGAAATTGTTACCTTGTGTTCCGGTGGACGATGCCTCGACAGGGACCAGCAGGACCTGGTGCTGGTCGGTCATCACGCGGATGTTGTCGATGGTCCGGTGAGGGTTGTACAGGCCGGAATAGGTGCCGCCTGCAGCGTATTGCTGGAAGCGGATCAGGGTCTGCGGGCCCAGCACCAGCCCGTAGGCCGCGGCAGCTTGCACCAGGTCGATGATGGCGTGGCTCGATCCTTCGCCGAAAGCGGCGCCGAACTCCTGCAGAACGATCCAGTTTTCGCCGTCGACGCTCAGGGCGACACCGTCGAAATTCGACGTGCCCTGAAATTGAGAGCTGGGTGCGTAGTCGCCCGTCTCGTCGTAGCCGCCATGGTCGAATTCCAGCGTGGCGGAGTTCAGTCCGCGCAGATCGACTCGCCAGGTGGCCGTGCCGAGCGACGCGTCATAGGTGAAGCGGTCTTCCAGTGTGGCGCCGCCCTGGCTATCGTTGACCGTCATCTGGTCGATGACCGGCTGGTTGTCGCCGTGCAGTTGCAGGTTGGCCAGGTTGGTGCCGCTGCCTTCGCCCCCAAACTGGACGCGGTACACGCCAGCGTCCGGGTTGTCGCTGGCAAGCGACCAAAGGCCATTGGCAAGGTCTGCTTCAAAGGCCAGGCCGTTTTCGAAGTCCTGTTGGGCGATGGCGCGCAAGCCCGGCGGTATCGACAAGTCGCCTATGACGGCAGCGCGGGTGGCAGGGCTGTCCAGCAAGGCGGAAAACACACCGTCCAGGTCTTGCGCCGAGGTGGCGTCCGTGGTGTCCGGGTCCTCGAGTGCGGCGTTGAGGAACAGCTCGACGGTGTAGCTGCCGACACCGGCCAGGCTGTCGACCTGCACGCTGTAGCTGCCGGTGGTGGCCGCCGCGCGCAGTTGCAGGATCAGGCTGTCGCCCGCGTTGGCCGCTTCGACGGCCCCCAGCGAGTTGCCGTCGGGGTCGAAGGCCTCCATGCGGCCCTGCAGGTTGGCGGGGGGCGTCAGGCGCAGGCTGAAGGTCTGGTTGGCATCCAGCGAGATCGACAGCACGTCGCTGTCGCCGCCGAAGTCGAGCGTGCCTTGCACGCCGCCCACGTGCACGCGCCCGCCCAGAGGTGCCACGGGTGCCAGCGGCGAGCTGAAGTTGTCCAGGTCGAACTGGCCCACCAGGCTGCTGGCGTAGAGCGCTGCGTCACCGGTGGTGATGGGGGCCGTCCAGCGGATCTGGGGCGAGGCCGACGATGGCGGCGTGAGGTGGACATTCGGTGACAGCGGCCCCTCGGGCGGCGTAGCCACGGTGCCGGGCAACAGGTCGGCCGATAGCAGCAGGCGTGGCTCGAGGCTTTCGAACAGGATCTTGCGCCGCTGCGGCGGGTGCAGCCGGGCTTGGCGCCGGTGCGTGCTGGCGGTATGTTGGCGGTCCAGCAGGTGGTCCAGCAAGGCATGCTGGCGTACGCGTTCGATGGACTTGTTGATCAGTGCGAACATGGTCATGACCTCAGGAGCCTTGGTGAGCCCGATGGGGAAAAAAGGAAGAGGGGATGCGATTCGGGGCGCGCAGGTGCGTGCGGGAGCGCAGGGCCCGTGCAAGTGCCACGCCGGGCTTGTTGCCGGGCGTTGGTGTGGCTGCTGCTGGTGCGTTCCCAATGGCCATAACGCCTGTCCCCGCTATGGCAACCCGGCTGTCTCCTATCCGAGGGGAGACCCGTGGTTTTCCGGCCCCGCCTCGCGACGGGAGTGGCTTTATCGATTTATGTTGGTACCGGTGACATCGGATCGTGCATGGCGGGTTGACGGTCTGCCACGCGCGCGAAAATCACCTGTGAAGCCGCGACCGCTTCCAGGCCAGCAAGCCGATGCCGCCCAGCCACAACAGCCAGAGCTCGGGCTCGGGGACGGCGCTGACGGTCACGGCGACGCTGTGATCGAAGCTGCGCTCTTCAAACACAGCATCGGTACCGATCGAACCCGCCACCGTGACCGCGGTGGCGCCCAGCGGCGCGCCATTGCGGATCGTGAAGGCCGGTCGCAGCACCAAGGCGCCGGTGAAGGGTTCCGGCATGGCTGCGAACGAGGAGAAACTGAACCAGGCCACGTCACCAAGGACCGAGGGCCCAGCCTTGTTGAAGTTCGGCAGGCTTGTCCAGGCGCTGGATCCCCCGTTGTAACTCACGGTGGAGCTCGCGAGGTCAAAGGTCAGCAGCGGATCGGTGAAGGTCATCCTGAGATCAATCGACTCGAACAAGAACCCGTTGACATCGAAACTGAACGTCGGCTTGACCGTGCTGCCGGCGACGCCGGAGGCCTGGGTGACTGTGACCGTTATCGGGGGCGGAGGTGCCATGGCCGCGATGGCAGCACCCGACAGACCGATCCATAAGCCCGCAACAGCGGCCAACACCGTCTTGCGTATCTGCATGATCACACTCCTTGAATATTTTTGTCAACCGCGTCTTGCAAGGGGGCGATGCCCGCGATCAGTGATAGCCAGCACCCTCACCGTGCAAGATTCGGTAACCTTTATACCCCGTGCTCCATGCGGTGGGCAATAGTGCATTCACCCTATGCCGATGGCGCGGTTTGGACGTATCCGACTAATCTGTGACAAAGTACACAGGTGCATCAACCCGCCGGTCGCTGCTCAGTGTCTACGCAGCGCCTGGAACAGCTTTTGCCCCAGATGCAACTGCGCTTGCAGCTTCTGGTTATCCAGCAGCTGGCGCATGCGGTCGGCGATCATGGCCGCGCTGCTGAGCACCAGGGTATCGCCCTGGGCATCCAGGCTCGGGGCGGTGCCGGCGGCGTCCAGCAGCGCAAGCATGGCGGGCAGTATGGCCTGGCTGCTCTCGGCGTTGTCCGCGTGGGCATGGAACCGGGCGTCCAGGCCGGCATCGCCGGTCGTGACACGTTGCAGGCCCGGCATTTCCAGAGCGTCGGTCAGTGCGCGGGCAAGCCGGGACGCGAGGGCGGAATCCTGCGGGATGCCGTCAATCGCCAGGTGCGGCAGGTCGAGCATAGGCGCCACCAGGGCGATGATGACCCAGTTGCCGCCACTCGTGCGGCCGCCGGCGCTGGCAAACCGGTAGTCGCCCACATAGATGCTGTGGCTGCCATCGGGGGCGTCGCGCCGGTACAGGTGCATCAGCAGGCGCTTTCCCGCGTGGCGCGGGTTCACGACCTGCAGGCGCTGCGCGATGGCGGCCTTGTCGGTATCGGCACCACAGCGCGTGAAACCGATCGGCAGCAGCAGTTCGTCGAGTTGGCGACGCCACTGACCAGCGCCCCGTACGGTCAGCGCCAGCATGACTGCCACGATGACCGCGAATCCCGCCAGCACCAGCCAGGTGTTGCCCATGGCCCGATTGTGACCCGTCATCGGAGCGATGAAAATAGCGGAATGAAAAGCGCAACCCGGAGGTGGATGCTGGTTGGTGCGGCCGTGGCCGTGCTGTTGTTGCTCGCGGGCTGGTGGGCGATGCAGCACTGGCTGGGGTCGGACGATTTCCGGCTGCGTGCCGAACGCGCCGCCACCGAGGCCGTGGGCGTACCCGTGCGCCTGGGCCGCATCGGTCTGGACCTGCTGCCGGTGCCCGGGCTGGCGCTGGAGGCGGTGCGAATCGAGACCCGGCCGGTGGCGACCATCGGGCGGGTGGAGCTGCGCGCGGTGCTCGGCGTCTTGCTGCAGGGGCGGCTGGAGCTGTCCAGCCTGCAACTGCAGCAGGTCGATGCCTCGCAGGCTGGGTGGGAGTATCTGGCGGCGCAGCGCAGCAAGCGGCCACCCGTGCCGGCGGGCGGCCCACTGCTGCCCTGGGCGCAACGGCTGCGTGTCGACGGGCTGACTTGGCGCCCAGTGTCGGGCACGCCGGCCACGGTCGATGCCGATGCCACGCTGGCACCGGATGGCCTGCCCGATACGCTGCAAGCCCGGGTACGCTCCGGGCCGCTGCAGGGGGCGGACCTGGCGCTCACCCGCAAAGGACTGGCGTGGGCGGTCCGCGCCAAATATGCGGGCGGCACGGTGCGGGGCGAGCTCACGCTGGACCGTCTGCCGGCGCCCGGTGGAGTGGTGCAGCTGGACGGCAGGCTGGTCACGGAAGGTGTGGACGTCGGAGTTTTGTCGGGCCAGCGCCTGAGCGGGCGGCTGGGGGCCACGACCACGCTGGGCCTGCGCACCGGTGGGGCGGGCGCACTGATGGACTCCCTGCAGACCCAGAGCCAGTTGAGGGTGCGCGATGCGGTGGTGCATGGGGTTGACTTGGCGCGCGCGGTCCGGACGGTGGGCCTGAGCCGCGGGGGCGAGACCCGGCTGGACGCGCTGGCCGGACAGGTCAGCACACGCGGCCGGGCAGTCCAGCTCAGTAACCTGGTTGCCAGCTCCGGCCTGCTGACGGCCAGTGGGCAGTTGAGTGTGTCGGCGAGTCGGGCTCTGCGCGGGCGCGTGCAGGTCCAAGTGGGGCCCGCGGTGGTCGGGCGGGCGCTGGGTGTGCCGCTGGTGGTCGGCGGCACGCTCGACGATCCAGAGCTGACACTCACACGTTCGGCCATGCTGGGTGCTGCCATCGGCACCCTGGTGCTGCCGGGCGTCGGCACCGGCGCGGGCGCGGCGCTCGGCGACAAGATCGGCAACTCGATCCAGGGGATTTTTGGTAAGTGAGCGCATGCGCTCCTGGCGCATGACTCCAGGGCTGCGAGTGCCAGATCACACTTGAAACCAGCGCCCATGCAGTCGGGCCTGCTTAGCCGGGCCGGATCAGGCGCGGGGCTGGGTGGCGGACTCCAGTTGCGTCAGCCAGGCCAGGGCGCTGGCGGTCGACGTGCCGCACATGTCTGGCGCCGGCTGGAGCTGACGGCACACCGCAGGGCGCGACGAATGGCCGAAGATGCGGCAGCGCAGCGCCTCGTCGAGCTGCATACACCGCACACCGGCCGGTTTGCCCGCGGGCATGCCGGGGATGGGCGAACTGATCGAGGGCGCGATGCAGCAGGCGCCGCAGCTCGGCCGGCAGTGCAGGGCGTCATGAGGCTGGGGTGCTTGTCGCACCTCGATCATGCAGGGGGTTGCAGCCGCTGCGCCGCCCACAAAGTCTGCGCGACCACTGCCTGCACACCGGCGATGCGGGCCTCGCCGCGCAGGCGACCTTGCGCATCGAAGGCCTCGCGGGCCTGTCCCACCGCATAGGTGCTCGGGGTGACCCAGCACGCCAGATTGAGCAGCAGTGGCGCCAAGTGCTCGAGTGCCCGCAGGCCGCCCAGGCTGCCGGGTGAGGCGCTCAGCAGGCCGACCACCTTGCCCACAAAGGGCCGCGTGCCATCGCTCCAGGTGGGGTGGCCCTTGACCGGGCTGGAGGCCCAGTCCAGCGTGTTCTTGAGCAGGGCGGGGTAGCTGCCGTTGAATTCGGGTGAGCAGATGATCCAGGCCGGGTGCGCATGCAGCAATTGCTTGACGCGGAGCACATCGGGCGGGGTGCCCTGCGCTTCGAGGTCGGCGTTGTACATCGGGATGTCGAAGTCGGCCAGTTCGAGGCGGGTGACATCGGCGCCGGCTGCGCGTGCCAGGCCTGCGGCGCTGGCGGCCAATTGCCGGTTGAACGACTGCTGGCGGGTGCTGCCAGCGAAGATCAGAAGCTTCATGTCCCCGATTGTCGACAGTTTCCGACCAGCCGGTAAAATCGTGACTTCTTCTTTCCCAGCAGCGTCGCACCGCGTGGACCCGTTGTCCGCAGCCCGTGCGTCCGGCCCACCATGTTGTACCCACAGAATTTCGATGTCATCGTAGTCGGCGGCGGCCATGCCGGCACCGAGGCCGCCCTGGCAGCGGCGCGCATGGGATGCCAGACCCTGCTGCTCACGCACAACATCGAGACCCTGGGCCAGATGAGCTGCAACCCCTCGATCGGGGGCATCGGCAAGGGCCATCTCGTCAAGGAACTGGATGCGCTGGGCGGCGCAATGGCCGCAGCCACCGACGAAGCCGGCATCCAGTTCCGCATCCTGAATTCCAGCAAGGGCCCGGCCGTGCGGGCCACCCGGGCGCAAGCCGACCGCATCCTGTACAAGGCCGCGATCCGCCGGCGCCTGGAGAACCAGCCGAACCTATGGCTGTTCCAGCAAGCGGTGGACGACCTGATGGTCGAGGGAGACCGGGTCGTCGGCGCGGTAACGCAGGTCGGGATCCGCTTTCGCGGCCGCACGGTGGTGCTGACCGCCGGCACCTTTCTGGATGGCAAGATCCACGTGGGCCTGAACCACTATGCGGCCGGCCGGGCGGGTGACCCGCCAGCGCAGAGCCTGTCGGCGCGCCTGAAGGAGCTGCAACTGCCCCAGGGCCGGCTCAAGACCGGCACCCCACCGCGGCTCGACGGCCGCAGCATCGACTTCAGTCGGTGTACGGAACAGCCGGGTGACGGCATGCCGGGCGGCGAGAGCCACCGAATTCCGGTGTTCGGTTTTCTGGGGCGGGCAGAGCAGCACCCGCAGCAGATGCCGTGCTGGATCACGCACACCAACGCGCAAACCCACGACATCATCCGCAGCGGGCTGGACCGCAGCCCGATGTTCACCGGCAAGATCGAGGGTGTCGGCCCGCGTTATTGCCCCAGTGTAGAAGACAAGATCCATCGCTTTGCCGACAAGCAGAGCCACCAGATCTTTCTGGAGCCCGAGGGCTTGACCACCCACGAGGTCTACCCCAACGGCATCTCAACCAGCCTGCCTTTTGATGTGCAGTATGCGCTGGTGCGTTCGATCCGCGGCCTGGAGAACGCGCACATCCTGCGCCCCGGCTACGCCATCGAGTACGACTTCTTTGACCCGCGCGCGCTCAAGAGCAGTTTTGAGACCCGCGCAATCGGCGGGCTGTTTTTTGCCGGCCAGATCAATGGCACCACCGGTTACGAAGAGGCGGCCGCCCAGGGCCTGTTCGCGGGGGCCAACGCCGCGCTGCAGTGCCGGGCTGAGGGCCCATGGGTCCCGGGGCGTGACCAGGCCTACCTGGGAGTGCTGGTGGATGACCTGATCACCAAGGGGGTGACCGAGCCCTACCGCATGTTCACCAGCCGGGCCGAGTTCCGTCTGCAACTGCGGGAGGACAACGCCGACATGCGCCTGACCGAAACCGGCCGACGCCTCGGGCTCGTGGACGATGTCCGCTGGGATGCGTTCAGCCGCAAACGCGACGCTGTTTCACGTGAAACAGAACGTTTGCGAGGGATCTGGGTGAACCCCCGCAACCTTTCGGCCGAGGATGCCGTGCGGGTTCTGGGCAAGGAAATCGACCATGAATACTGCCTGTCCGAGTTGCTGCGCCGCCCCGGCGTGGACTATGCCGGGCTGATGTCCCTGGATGGCGGGCAGTACGCGTCGCCTGAACTCCCGCTCGTGGTTTCACGTGAAACAGAGGCCGGTTCAGCCGACGCCGAGCCAGGCGGCCCAGACGCCTTGTTCGTGCAGTCGGTGGTGCAGCAGGTCGAGACCATGGCCAAGTATTCCGGCTACATCGACCGCCAGCGGGACGAGATCCACCGAGTCGCCCATTTCGAGGGCATGCAGTTGCCAGCCGACCTGGATTACCTGGAGGTGCCCGCTCTGAGTTTCGAGGCACGCCAGATCCTGGCCCGCCAGCGGCCGGAAACCCTGGGCCTGGCCTCGCGCATCTCGGGCATCACCCCAGCCACCATTTCCCTGTTGCTGGTACACCTGAAGAAAAAGCGCGGCCGGTTCGCGCCGTCGGCGGGCACCACCAGCACCTCCGACAAGATCGCCGCGTGAACCCGGAAGAACGCGCATCGGCCCTGCGTGCGGGCGCCGCCAATCTGGGCTTGGCCCTGACGGATCCCCAGGTCGACCAGTTGCTGGCTTACCTGGCTCTGTTGCAGAAGTGGGGCCAGGTGTACAACCTGACGGCCGTGCGCGACCCGGACGACATGGTCACCCACCATCTGCTTGACAGCCTGGCCGTGGTGCCGGCCTTGCGTCGCCATGCCCAGGCCGCAGGTTTGTCGGCACTGCGCGTGCTGGATGTGGGCTCGGGCGCCGGGCTGCCGGGGGTCGTCATCGCAATCTGCTGCCCGGAAATGGCGGTTTGGTGTGTCGATACCGTGGCCAAGAAGGCGGCGTTCATCCAACAGGTGGCGGTCAGCCTGCGGCTGCCGTCACTGCAGGGGATGCATGCCCGGGTTGAAAAACTCACGGGTACCTACGACCTGGTCATTTCCCGCGCCTTTGCGTCCCTGGCCGATTTCGTTCGTTGGTCCAGTGCTGCGCTCGCGCCCGACCAGGGGGTCTGGTTGGCCATGAAAGGGCGCCATCCGGCCGATGAACTGGCAGCCCTGCCGGCGGGCGTCGAGGTGTTTCACGTGGAACAGCTGCAGGTTCCTGGCCTCGATGCCGAGCGTTGCCTGGTCTGGATGCGTGCCCGCCAGTCACCGGCCTGAGCTACGCCCGCGGCCCGCACTCGGTCTGCGTTGAGCGACGCAGTAAACTCGGCATTCATTTCAGGACATTTCCATGTTTGGTGTTGCAGACTACGGTGCGTTCGTCATCGCGATCATGGTGTTTCTGCTGATTCCCGGCCCGGGCAATCTGGCCCTGATCACCTCCACTACCAAGGGGGGCCTGCGCGGCGGAATGGGGGCCACCTGCGGCCTCATGGTGGGCGACCAGATCTTGATGTGGCTGGCGGTTGCCGGTGTTGCGGCGCTCCTGGCCGCGTATCCGGCGGCCTTTTTCGCCGTCCAGTGGCTGGGGGCCGCTTATCTGGCCTACTTGGGTGTGCGCATGCTGCTGGCCCGGCCGGGTGATGCGCCGGTGCTGAACATCCGCACTGGGCAATACATCCGCCAGGCCCTGATGATCACCTTGCTCAATCCCAAGGCCATCGTGTTCTACATGGCGTTTTTCCCGCTGTTTGTCGACCCGGCGCAGCACCCCACTCTGAAGACGTTCGCTTTCATGGCCTTTACCATCGCGGTGCTGACCTTTGCCTATGCCGCGACCGTGGTTCTGTTGACCTATTTCCTGGCCGAGCGGCTGCGCGCCAACCCGCTGGTAGGCCGCCTCATGGAAAAGCTGGCGGGAGTGTTCCTCATCGGCTTCGGCATCAAACTCGCCGTCTCGCGCTGACGCCGAAGGCCGCCAGCCCACCCCCCTACCGAGGTAGCCCACCACTATGGCCAGGATCTTTTGTATCGCCAACCAGAAGGGCGGTGTCGGCAAGACCACCACCACCGTGAACTTGGCGGCGGGTCTGGCCAAGGTGGGCCAACGTGTGCTGATGGTCGACCTCGATCCCCAGGGCAATGCCACCATGGGCTCGGGCGTGGACAAGCGCCAGCTCACCGCCAGCATCTACGATGTGTTGCTCGAGTCCAGCACCGTGGCCCAGGCCCGCACCACCAGCGAGAAGCTGGTGGCCGCCGGTTGCGGTTACGACGTGCTGGGCGCCAATCGCGAACTGGCCGGTGCCGAGGTCGAGCTGGTGGATGTGGAGCGGCGCGAGCGGCGGCTCAAGACCGCGCTGGCCGAGGTCGAGCAGGAGTACGACTTCATTCTTATCGACTGCCCGCCCTCGCTGTCGATGCTCACCCTCAACGGCCTGTGTTGTGCGCACGGGGTGCTGGTGCCGATGCAATGCGAATATTTTGCGCTCGAGGGCCTGACCGATCTGGTCAACTCCATCAAGCAGGTGCGTGCCAACCTGAACAAGGATCTCGCGGTGATCGGCCTGCTGCGGGTCATGTTCGACCCGCGCATCACGTTGCAGCAGCAGGTCAGCGAGCAGCTCAAGGAGCATTTTTCGGACAAGGTCTTCGACACCGTGATTCCGCGCAACGTGCGGCTGGCCGAGGCGCCGAGTTATGGCGTACCAGGCGTGGTATTCGACCCCGCGTCCAAAGGTGCGCAGGCCTACGTGGCGTTTGCCCAGGAGCTGGTGGATCGCATTGCACGCCTCTAAGGCCTGTTAGCCCTTGATTCACCGCTCCTTTTTTGATAGCTGATGCGTTTGCCAACCGTTCTAGTCCTGCCAGGCTGGCAGAATTCCGGCCCGCAGCACTGGCAGAGCCGGTGGGAGCCCCTGCACGGCTACCGGCGCGTCGAACAGCACGACTGGATGCGGCCCCTGCGCGGCGACTGGATGGCTCGCCTGGAAGACGAGGTCCTGCAACACCACAACGCCAGCCCCACCAGCCCGGGCATCGTGCTGGTGGCCCACAGCCTGGGCTGCCTGCTGGTGGCGGCCTGGGCAGCGCACTCGCGCCACCACCACCTGGTACAGGGCGCCCTGTTGGTGGCGCCTGGCGACCCGCAGTGCGAGGCCCTTGGCGGGGTGCTCGCAAGCTGGTCGCCACTGGCCTTGCAGCCGCTGCCGTTTCGCAGCATCCTGGTGGCCAGCCAGGACGACCCCTATTGCAGTTTCGCGCGCGCGCGCACTTTTGCCTCGGCCTGGAGTTCCGAATTCGTCGATTACGGTCGATGCGGGCATATCAATGCCGAATCCGGCCTGGGTGACTGGCCCGACGGACATCGCCTCGTGCAACAACTCGGCGGGTCGCGCCTGGCCCCCACATGAACCGAAAGACCGACACACCATGGTGACCAAGAAACTCAAGGGGCTGGGCCGCGGCCTCGAAGCATTGCTCGGCCCGACGGCACACGGCAGTGCGGCGATGGCGCTAGCCGAATCCGGCGCCGCCGGGCCGGGTCTGCCCGCCTCGCTGCTGCTCAGCGACATGGTGCCGGGCCAGTACCAGCCCCGCATCCGCATGGACGAAGGCGCCTTGTACGAGCTGGCCGAGTCGATCAAGGCCCAGGGCATCATGCAGCCGATCCTGGTGCGCCAGTTGGCCCAGGCCGACGGCGAGGTGCGCCGTGCAGCGCAGCTCGCCCTGGGCGGTCAGGATGCCGGCGCCGAGCCGCAGCCGGGTCGACCGGTGTACGAGATCATCGCCGGCGAGCGGCGCTTCCGTGCCGCCCGGTTGGCGGGCCTGGACAGCGTGCCGGTGCTGGTGCGCGATGTCGGCAACGAGGCCGCCGCGGCCATGGCGCTGATCGAGAACATGCAGCGCGAGGACCTCAACCCGCTCGAAGAGGCGCAAGGCCTGCAGCGTCTCGTGCGCGAATTTGGCCTGACCCATGAGCAGGCGGCGCAGGCGGTCGGGCGTTCGCGCAGCGCGGCCAGCAATCTGCTGCGTCTGCTCAATCTGGCCGAGCCGGTGCAGACGATGCTGATGGCAGGCGACATCGAGATGGGGCACGCCCGCGCATTGCTGGGGCTGGAAAAGCTGTCACAGATCACCGCGGCCACCCAGATCTCCGCGCGCAAGATGACCGTGCGCGAAGCCGAGAGCCTGGTCAGGAAGCTCAGTGCCGAATTCACGTTGACTTCGCCCAAACCCAAGAAGGAAAAGTCGCGCGACCTCAGGCGGGTCGAGGAAGAGTTGTCCGACCTGCTGACCGCCGAGGTCGAGGTGCGCGTCAAGAAACGCGTCAAGCGCGCCGGGCGCATGCTGGAGATGGGCGAAGTCGTGATCCAGTTCGGCTCGCTGGAAGAACTCAATGGCTTGATCGACAAGCTCAGCAACGGCGCGTCGCGCTGACGGGGCTGGGCCGTGCCGCGCCTGATGTGGCCGCTACCGGCCTTGCTGGCCTGGGGCCTGGCCTGGCTGGTGTACCGGGCCCTTCAACTGATCGGCATGTCTGCGCTGGTGGCGCTGGTGGCGGCCACGCTGGTCGGTCTGGCCATGAGCTTCTTCGGCCGCAACTGGTGGCGTCGCCTCATGATCGTAGCCGGTTTCCCGCTCGCCGTTCTGGCCCTGGGCGCTGCGGTCTGGCCGGCCTGGTCCTGGCTGGTGTTGCTGGCCATGCTGACCACCGTTTATCCTTTGCATGCCTGGCGCGATGCGCCCCTGTTCCCGACCCCCGCCGGCGCCTTGCTGGCACTGCCCCAACACGCGCCACTGGCCGCCGGTGCCCGGGTGCTGGATGCGGGTTGCGGGCTCGGTCATGGCCTGGCGGCACTGCGGGCAGCGTATCCGTCCGCACGTTTGCACGGTATCGAATGGAGCTGGCCCCTGCGCCTGGCCTGTGCGCTGCGCTGTCCCTGGGCCGAAGTGCGTCAGGGCGACATCTGGCGCGCCGACTGGCAAACCTACGATCTGGTGTACCTGTTCCAGCGCCCCGAGAGCATGCCGCGGGCACTCGAAAAAGCCAGCGCGCAGATGCAGCCGGGCAGCTGGCTGGTGAGCCTGGAGTTTGAGGCACGCGGCGCAGTGGCGACCCATGTGATCCAGTTGCCCGATGGGCGCCCGGTGTGGCTGTATCGCCTGCCTGTGGTGCCAAGCTAGCAGGTAGCTGTGACAGCCTTGCCCCGCTTTCCACTCTAAGCTCGCCAGGGAGCACGATCGGGCGGATGGGTGGGCGGGATCAAGGCGGAGTGCCCACCGCGCTGATCCAACACTGTCACGGTAAGCGGCGCGCAGGCACACCACGCTGGCTGCCGCGGCGTGAGGCGGTGGCGCACGAGAAGACGAAGGCGCCAACACGGCTGCAGCCAGGAGCCGAAACTCCGCAGGCACTGCCACTTTGTGCAGCTTCGGCCCGTCTTGGAAGAGGAGGGGCTCCGCAGGCTGGATCGGCGGGCGGGATCAGGGCGGCGGGCACTCCGCCCTGATCCAACACCACCATCGTGAGCCGCGCGCCCCAGCCTCCGCGGCGTGAAGCAGCAGCGGCAATTGCCCAGACAATCGATACAAGTGCGCCACGGGGCAGTCTGACCGACGAGATCAGGCCCATCGCACCCGCCAAAATGACGTAACTCGTCGTAACATCGCAGACACAACAACTGCGGAGTTTTTCGTGGACCCAGCACCCCGAGCATCCGGCCTCGCAACGCCCGCCGCAGACGCTGGCGCCGGGCTACCGCGCGCGCGCGAGTCGATGCAGGACGCGGCCCGGGTATTCGACGCCACCGTGCTGGCCATGGCCCGTCTGGCCGAGCCTGGCGAAGCCGGCAACCATATCGTGCGCATCCAGCACTATTGCCGGGCCCTGGCCCAGAAACTCAAGGTCTCGCCGGCCTATGGCCGCAGCATGTCGGAGCACACCATCCACCTGATCTTTCGAGCCAGTCCGCTGCATGACATCGGCAACGCAGGCGTGCCCGACCGCTTTTTGCTCAAGCCCGGTCCGCTGACCGCGGAAGAGCTGGAGATCATCCGCACCCATCCGACCCTCGGGCGTGACACCCTCGACCAGATCCGCAGCACGGCCGGAGTCAGCACCGAGTTCCTCGAAGTGGCCCGCGACATCGTGCATGGCCACCAGGAGCACTGGGACGGCACCGGGTACCCGCAAGGAATTGCCGGCGAAGCGATACCGCTTGCGGCACGGGTGATGGCCATCGCCGATGCCTACGATGCCCTCACGAGCGACCGCGTCTACCGCGCCGGCGTGGCACACGACAAGGCGGTTCAGCAGATTTTCCAGGAGCGCGCCGCGCAGTTCGACCCGGACATGGTCGACGCCTTCATCGAGATCCAGGACGAGTTCGCCGCGATTGCCGAGCGCTTTGCCGACACCGAACGCGACTTACAGCAGAAGATCGCCTATATGGCCCAGGCGATTGCCGAAAGCCCCTGAGCGCCACGCTACAGCCGGAAGATCTTGCCCGGGTTCAGAATGTTGTGCGGGTCGAGCGCGCGCTTGATCGTGCGCATCATGTCGACCGCACCGTCGCCCGCCTCGGACACCAAAAAGTCCATCTTGTGCAGGCCCACGCCATGCTCGCCGGAACAGGTGCCCCCCAGGGCCAAAGCGCGGGTTACCAGCTGGTGGTTGAGCTGTTCGGCGACCACGCGCTCCTGGGGCGCCTCGGGGTCGAGCAGGTAACCGAAGTGGAAGTTGCCATCGCCGACATGGCCGACCAGAAAGTACGGAATGCCGGAGGCATCGGCTTCGGCCACCGAATCCAGCAGACAGTCGGCCAGCCGCGAGATCGGCACACAGGTGTCGGTCGAGATGGCGCGGCAGCCGGGGCGAGACTGGATCGCCGCGAAATACGCGTTGTGCCGTGCCGTCCACAAGCGGGTGCGTTCTTCGGGTGTGCTGGCCCATTCGAAGGCGTTGCCACCGTGGTCGCTGGCGATCTCCTGCACCAGTTCGGCCTGTTCCTTGACGCTGGCAGGCGAACCGTGGAACTCCATCAGCAGCATCGGCTCTTCGCGCAGGCCCAATTTGGCGTAGACATTGACCATGCGCACCGTGTTCTGGTCGATCAGCTCCACACGGGCGATCGGAACGCCGAGCTGGATGATCTGGATGGTGGTACGCACGGCGGCCTCGATGCTGGGAAACCAGCAGATCGCTGCCGACACCGCTTCGGGCAGGGGGTAGATCTTGAGGGTGATCTCGGTGATCACGCCCAGCGTGCCTTCGCTGCCCACCATCAGCCGCGTGAGGTCGTACCCTGCCGCCGACTTGCGGGCTTTGGTGCCGGTGCGGATCACCTCGCCACTGGCAGTGACGACTTCCAGTGCTAGCACGTTCTCGCGCATGGTGCCATAACGCACGGCATTGGTGCCGCTCGCCCGTGTGGCGCACATGCCACCGAGGCTGGCATCTGCACCCGGGTCGATCGGGAAGAACAGGCCGGTGCTTTTGATCTCTTCATTGAGCTGCTTGCGGGTCACGCCGGGCTGCACCGTGACCGTCAGGTCTTCGGCGTTGATCGACAACACCTGTTTCATGCGCCCGAGGTCGATGCTGATGCCGCCCTGTACCGCGAGCAGGTGCCCTTCGAGCGACGAACCCACGCCGAACGGAATCACCGGCACCTTGTATTCTGCGGCCAGCACCAAGATGGCCGCCACGTCGGCGGTGGACTCGGCAAATACCACAGCGGCCGGTGGCGGCGCTGCGAACGAGGATTCGTCGCGCCCGTGCTGTTCGCGGACCACAAGCGCCGTGGAGCAGCGGTCACCGAAGCGCTGCTTCAGGGACTCGATCATCGCGGGCGGTACGGTGCGCTGTTCGACCTGGGGCAACAGGTGCTGGGGCTGGGCGGGTGCATTCATGGTGGAAGGCGTGTCTGCGTGGGGAGGGTGCCCAGTTTACGCCGGGCTGGCCACGCCAGCGCAAACCAGGGCAGTTGGCGGTGTCACTAGACGCCCGCAGCGTTGCGCTGGAGGCGCTTGCGCTCCAACGACTGATTTGATGCCGCCCCCGACACCAAACGTCTGAGAGATGTTTTCTGTGTCGGCGACCGGCTCGGCAATCCGGGCTTGTCCAACAGCCGGGTCAGATCGTGGCTTCGCGCGATTCATCCTTTTTCGTTAGGCCGCATTGCGACATGAACTTGCGACGGCGGAAAGCAGCGACATCTTGCATCGTGAGCTCGAACCACTCGCCGTTCTTGCGCTTTGCTTCCAACCTGCGGTGCAGTACCTTTCGATTCCGTGTGGATCATCGGTTCGAATCGAATGCACTGTTACCGCGCGCGCAGGAAGCTGGATGGCTAGCAGTTCGTTCCATCAATACAATTACAAATCAGATGATAATCGCCATGCTTCTTCAACTCTTGAAGGGGGTGATCATGGCGAGAAAATCTGAACGGCCGCCGTTGGTGCTG
>Ga0209181_10001768_pt1 | contig 36718 bp, 29 predicted proteins | sample MAT05_FD_187208 | JGI IMG/M metagenome (GOLD analysis project Ga0209181, IMG submission 187208) | Freshwater microbial communities from Lake Fryxell liftoff mats and glacier meltwater in Antarctica - MAT-05 (SPAdes) (version 2) | ecosystem: Environmental > Aquatic > Freshwater > Ice > Liftoff... | reverse complement strand
CCGGAGGGAAACCGCGGTAGGGAAACCGCGGTAGGGAAGCCGCGCGGTAGGGAAGCCGCGCCGCGGGTTCCCACGATTTCTCCAAGCGCCCGCCGTCAGTGTGGGAACCCGCGGCGCGGCTTCCCTACCGGACTTCCTACGCCATGATTTCGGCATTCGACGCCGATCCGGAAACCAGCATTCTGGTTCTCCCGTAAAGAGGAGCCACCCAACGCGCGGGCGGCTCGCTAAAAATGGGGATCGCTGCGGGCTCGTCAGCGGCGCGGGGGAGGTGGACGATGCGGGCATGATGATTCGTGTTGTCTTGTTCGTTTCGCTCTTCGCCGCGGCGGGCGCGTTTGCGGCTCCTTCCGTGGCGCGGGGGGAGAAGGGGGCGGTGGCCTCGGTGCATCCGCTGGCGACGCGGGCGGGGTTGGCGGCGTTGCAGGGTGGGGGGAATGCAATCGATGCGGCGGTGGCGATGGGGCTCACGCTGGGGATCGTGGATGCGCATGACTCGGGAATCGGCGGCGGTTGTTTCCTGCTCATCCGGCGGGCGAATGGCGAGGTGCTGGCGATCGATGGGCGCGAGATGGCGGGGGCGGCGGCGACGCGGGATATGTTTCTGCGGGGAGGAAAGGGCGACACTTCGCTGAGCCAGACGGGTTCGCTGGCGAGCGGGGTGCCGGGTTCGCTGGCGGCCTATGCGCTGGCGCTGGAAAAGGCGGGGCGCAAGAAGATGGCGGAGCTGCTGGAACCTGCGGCGAGGGTCGCGGAAGAGGGGTTTCCGATCGATGAAGTTTTTGCCCGCAAGCTGAAGGCGACGGCGGGGGACCTGGGGCGGTTTGAATCGTCGCGGGCGATCTTTCTGCACGCGGATGGATCGCCGCTCGCGGAGGGCGAGGTGCTGAAGCAGCCGGAGTTGGCGGCGAGCTATCGGGCGCTGGCGCGGGAGGGGATCGATTGGTTTTACCGCGGCGAGTTTGCCCGCAAGCTCGGGGCGTGGATGCAGGCGAATGGGGGCATCCTGACGGCGGGGGATTTTGCCAACTACCGCGCGGTACTGCGGGAACCAGTGCGGGGGACGTATCGCGGCACGGAGCTGATCAGCTTTCCCCCGCCAAGCTCGGGCGGGGTGCATGTGCTGCAGATGCTCAATATCCTCGAAGGCTTCGACCTCGCGGGCATGGAGGAGGCGACTCGGGTGCATGTGATCGCGTCGGCCATGACGCTGGCGTTTGCCGACCGCGCGTTCTGGCTGGGTGATCCGGATTTCGCGCCGGTGCCGCGCGGGTTGCTGAGCAAGGAATACGCGAAGTCGCTGGCGGCGCGGATCGCGCTGGATCGGGTGACGCTGGTGCCGACGCATGGCGAGCCGCCGGCGGCGGGGACGGATGTTTTCCAGAAGCACACGACGCACTTCTCGGCGGCGGATGCGGAGGGAAATTGGGTGGCCTGCACGGCGACGATCAATACGGCCTTCGGGTCGAAGGTGGTGATCCCGGGGACGGGCATTCTCTTGAACAACCAGATGGATGATTTTTCGATCGAGCCGGGGGTGCCGAATGCCTTTGGGTTGATCGGCGCGGAGGCGAATACGGTGGCGCCGGGCAAACGGCCACTCTCCAGCATGTCGCCGACGCTGGTGCTGCGGGAGGGGAAGCCTTTCCTGGCGATCGGGGCGGCGGGCGGGCCGACGATCATTTCGCAGACGGTGGTGAATCTGGTGGGCGTGCTCGATCTCGGGCTCTCGCTGGAGGCCGCGCTGGCCGCGCCGCGCTTTCACCACCAGTGGCGGCCGGATGAACTGCGCATCGAGAATACGTGGGGAGATCGGGTGCTGGAGCGGTTGATGGGCCTCGGCTACCAGCTCAACGTGGTGACGCATGCCGGGGCGAGCAATGCGGTGGGGTGGTTTGACGGACAGTTCGTGGGCGCAAGCGAGCCGCGGGTGCCGGGCGAGGCGCTGGCGTGGTGAGGGGACGGTGGGGTGTCTCGGGTAGGGTGGGCGTCCCGCCGGCCGGGCCCGGCGTCTCGCCGGGACGATCTTGCGAACGAGCGGACGACCTTCCCGATGCCGGGAAGGCCGCGACGCAGGATGCGTCGCTCGGAGGGCGAGACGCCCACCCTACCCGAGGCGGATAAGGGCGGTCATCTCGTGCCGCGCGCCGGGGGCGAGGGTGATGGCGTCGGTGCCGACGTTGGCGGTCTCGATGCAGAGCATCTGCGGCCACTCGCGGTCGCCGAAGTCGGCCATGGCGGCGGCTTTGGCGATCCAAGGGTTCCAGACGACGGTGGAGTGGGAGCCGGTTTTCTCGATGACGATGCGGCGGGGAAAACCGGGGTCGTGGATCGTGCAGGTGGCGGTGTTCGCGGGGAAGATGCGGTCCGTTTCGCCGGTGAAGCGCAGCGGGTCGGGGCCGAGTTCTTGCCGCGCGCCGGCGGCGACTTTATCGAGATACGCGGCACCTTCGAGGCCGGTGACGGTGACGTCGTTGACGTCGCTGATGGCGAAGTAGGTGTGCAGGGCTTCCTCGAAAAGGAACGGGTCGGGGCCGGGGTTTTCGACTTCGAGCGTGAGGCGCAGTTCGCGGGTGACCTCGACGCGGAGGCGGGCGGTGAAATCGTGCGGCCAGAAGGCGCGGGTCGCTTCCGTGCTGGTGAGGATGAGCACCGCGGTGACGCCAGTTTCCTCGGAGCCGGTGACGGATTCCACCGCCCACTGGGTGGTGCGCGCGAAGCCGTGCGCGGGCGCCTGCGGATCGCCGGCTCGCGCCCCAAACCACGGGAAGCAGACGGGCACGCCGCCGCGGATCGGCCGGCCGGGCGTGAGGTGGCTGGAGCCGCTGACGAAGAGCAGCGGGGACGCGCCGTGCGGCTGGAAGTGGGTGACGTGCGCGCCGTTCAGGGTGAGGGCGGCGGTGGAGAGGTGGGTGGCGATGCCGAGGCGGACGAGGCCATCGGGAGTGACGAAGAAGGTGGCGATGCCGGGAAGGCCCGTGGGCAGCGGGTAGGGAGAGATCATCGGGCGGATGGTAAGACGGGGGCGGATGCGGCCAAAGGAGAAACAACGGCGTTCGTGGGGATTCTGCTGGCGCGGCGCGGTTTTCGCACTTACCTCACAATCCGGCTTCAAAAACCCTCTCTGTTTTGCGCCAATCTTCCGCCCCACCACCAGTGATTGCAGCCGCTTCGGCGGCGCCTGATCGCGATTCGGCGGCGCCTGCCCATCTGTGACCGCCGCCGCCGATCAACCGGCGAGCCGTGGTGAGCATAAAATCGACCGGGTGGGTATCGCCCTCGGGCTGGCGTTTCTTGTCGTGCTGATCACGGGGATCGCGGTGCTCCAGCGGGTGGCTGACGAGCGGCGGCGGGCGGCGTTGGAGACGCAGGAATTCCTCATGACGCTGGAGGATTCCACCGAGCTGATGCCACAAGTGGCGGAGCTCTTCGCGGTGGCGGTGAGTGCGGTGCCGGAGGTGCTGGCGCCGCGGTTCGAGAAGGCGCAGGCGGAGTTCGGCGCGACTGTCGAGAAGGTGACGCGAGGTTTCGGCGGGCTGCAAAATGTCGCCGAGCGGGAGAGTCTGCTGCAGGAGCTGGAGGTGGTCCGGCGTCCCGTGGAGGCGATCTTCCGTGAAATGAAGGAGCGTTCGATCCCGCTCACACCGCTGCCGCTGGAGCGGGTGCGTGCCGTGGAGCGCCACTATCAGGAAGCGGCCAGCGCATTCACTCATCTGCGGGAGCACGCGGTGCGGGTGGAGCAGCAACTCTTCCAGGAGCAGGAGCGGGTCGTCGCGGTGTTTCTAAATCTGGAATATACGGTGGCGGCGACGCTGCTGCTGCTGGTGCTGGGGGCGGCGATTTATTTCCGCGAACGGGCGGGCCGCGAGCATCGCATGGTGGAGGAAAAGGAGCGGCTGCTGGCGCATGTGCGCGAGACGGAGCTGAAGTACCGCTCGATCTTCGATAACGCGGCGGAGGGGATTTTCCAGACGACGCCGGACGGGCGCTTCATCACGGCGAATCATGCGCTGGCGCTGATGTATGGCTATTCGTCGCCGGAGGAGTTGATGGAAAAGCTGACCGACGTGACGCGGCAGCTCTACGTGGAGCCGGCGCAGCGGGAGGCGCTCTTCGAGGCGCTGAAGGAGTCGGACATCGTGTCGAACTTTGAGATCGAGCTGTTGCGCGTGGATGGCCGGACGATCTGGGTGCGGGAGAATGTGCGGGCAGTGAAGGACGAGAACGGCCGGCTGCTTTACCTCGAAGGCACGGTGGAAGACATCTCGGCGAAATGGTGGAGCGAGCAGCGGCAGCGGCTGCTCTACGCGACGGCGCGGCTGCTCACGGAAGCGACTTCGGTGGAAGCAGCCCGGCCGCAAATCCTGCGCACGATCTGCGAGACGCTGGAGTGGGATCTGGGGGCGGTGTGGACGGTGGAGGGCGAGGTGATGCACTGCGTGGAAATCTGGTGCGTGCCGGAGGTGGACGTGACGGACTTTGAGCGGGTGAACGCTGAGGCGGAACTGCGGCGTGGCGACGGGCTGGCGGGTCGGGTCTGGGTGAGCGGGCAGCCCGAGTGGATCGCGAATCTGGAAGGTGCGGACGATGACACGAACGCGAAGCTGGCGCTGGCCAGCGGCATGTCGTCGGCGTATGCGGTGCCGATCCAGGTGGGAGGCGAGGTGCTGCACGTGCTGGAATTTTTCAGCCCGAAAGTCTCCTTTGCCGATCCGGAGTTGCTTCAAACGCTCGGCACGATCGCCTCGGCGCTCGGCCACCTGATCGAGCGCAAGCGGGCGGATGAGGCGCTGCGCAAAAGCGAAATGCGCAAAGCGGCGATCCTGCAATCCTCGCTGGACTGCATCATCACGCTCGATCTTGATCGGAAGATCATCGAGTTCAACCCGGCGGCGGAGCGGGTGTTTGGTTATCGCGAGGCGGAGGTGCTGGGCCGCGAGATCTGCGCGCTGATTTTTCCGGATCTGAGGATGGAGGATGAGCCGAGCGGGACGACTCTCTTTCAGGTGACACAGGACGGCGGCGCCGGCAAGCGGCGGGAACTCACCGCGCGCCGGGCGGACGGCCGGCCGGTGCCGGTGGAGTTGGCGGTGAGCCGTATCCTCATCGACGGCAATCCGATGTTCACCGCGTATCTGCGCGACATCTCGGAGCGCAAGGAAGCCGAGCGGCTGACCTCGGAGCTGGCGCTGGTGGTGGCGAACTCGAACGACGCGATCGTGGCCTGCACGCTCGACGGCGCGATCCGGAGCTGGAATCTGGGCGCCGAGCGCATCTACGGCTACACGGCGGAGGAGGCGATCGGGCGCCCTTTCCACATGATGATCCCTCCGGATCGGCTGGATGAATTTCCCCAGACGCTGACCGCGGTGAAGCGCGGCGACAGCCTCGCCAACTACGAGACGCTGCGGCTGCGCAAGGACGGGCGGAAGATCAGCGTGTCGCTCACGGATTCGCCGATCCGCGGCGAAGGCGGGCGGATTACCGGGCTCTCGTCGATCGCGCGCGACATCACGGAGCGCAAGCGGCTGGAGGAGGAGCTATTGCAGTCGCAGAAGATGGACGCGGTGGGCCGGCTCGCGGGCGGCATCGCGCATGATTTCAACAACATTCTCACGGCGATCCTCGGCTACAGCGACCTGATCATCGGGCAGATCGACGAGCGGCAGTGGATGTTCAAGCACCTCGTGGAGATTCGGAAGGCGGCGGATTTTGCGGCGTCGCTCACGCATCAGCTACTCGCCTTCAGCCGCCGCCAGCCGCTGTTCCTGCGCGTCTTTCACATCGATGAAACGGTGCGCAGCCTGGAGAAAATGCTCCGCCGCGTGATCGGCGAAGACATCAAGATCGTGACCGAGCTCGGCGCGCAAATCGGCCGCCTCAAGGCGGACCCGGGCCAGCTCGAGCAGGTGCTGTTGAATCTCTGCGTGAACGCGCGCGACGCGATGCCGAAGGGCGGCACGATCACCATCGCCACGAAGGACGTGACCTACTTCCTCGACGACTTTTATTCCGTGAACGAAATGCCGGCTGGTGAGTATGTGAAGCTCACGGTCAGCGACACCGGCTGCGGCATGAGCGCGGAGGTGAAGAAGCACATTTTCGAGCCGTTCTTCACGACCAAGGACAAAGGGCAGGGGACCGGACTCGGCCTCGCGACGTGCTACGGGATCGTGAAGCAGACGGGCGGTTACATCGTGGTGGAGAGCACGGTCGATGTGGGCACGACCTTTTCCATCTACCTGCCGCGCGTGGAGGAGAGCGGTGAGAAGACGAGTATCCGCCAGGAGGTGGGCCAGCTCCCGGGCGGGCACGAGACGATCCTCTACGTGGAAGACGAGATCACCGTGCGGACGTTGACCGCGCACGTGCTGCGGCGGCTCGGCTACACGGTGCTGGAGGCGGGCGATGGGAAACAGGCGCGCGATCTCGTGGCGGCGAACAACGGCAGCCACGTGACGCTGCTCTTTTCCGACGTGGTGCTGCCCGACTCCGGCGGCAGTGAACTGGCGACGTGGATCAAGACGCAGCACCCGGAGACGCGCATCCTTTTCACCTCCGGATACGTGGATGAAAACATCCTGAAACGGCACGGCTTGCAGGTGGGCACGGCGTTTTTGCAGAAGCCGTTCACGCCCTCCGACCTCGCGCGGAAAGTGCGCGGCGTGATCGACGAAACGGCGGCGTGAGAGGAGGCGGCGGATCGGCGAGGGGGGTGAATATCAGGGTTTCAAGGGGCCGCTGCGGTGCTATCCTTTCGGCGTTGATGCGCGAACCTGTCCCCATGAGTTCCAGCCCACTTTCGCCGATCTCCTGGCGGATGCCCGCCGGGAAGGAAAGGTCCTGCCTTGAGTGATCCGGTGCCATTGCGCGTGCTGCTCGTCGAGGATTTCGAGGAGCATCTGCACCTGTTCACCGAATTGCTCGCGACGCAGCCGGAGGCCTTTGAGATCGAGATGGCGACCTCGCTCGCGGAAGCGCGGACCCGCCTGAACAGCGGAAAGTACGATGTGATCCTGCTCGATCTCGGGCTGCCCGACAGCGATGGCATCGAGACCTACGAGCGGATCGCCGAGGCGGCTCCAGAGCTGCCGGTGGTGGTGCTGAGCGGCACGGGGGACAGCGCGCTCGCTTTCCAGACGGTCGAGCGCGGCGCGCAGGATTATCTGGCGAAGGGGATCGTCGATGCCGATTTGCTCGCGCGTTCCATCCGCTATGCGGTGGAGCGGAAGCGCAACCAATTCGAGCTGCGGCACGTCAACGATCTGCTGGAGCGCCGCGTGCGCGAGCGGACGGAGGCGCTGGAGCGGGCGAATGCGCGGCTGCAGGAGGAGGTGGCCGAGCGGCGCAAGGCCGAGGCGGCGGTGTTGGAGAGCAACAGCCAGCTCGCGACGGCGCTGGCGCGGCTGAAAAAGACACAGGACGAAATCATTCAGCGAGAGCGGATGCACGCACTCGGACGGATGGCGAACGGGATCGCGCACGATTTCAACAACGCGCTCGCGCCGATCCTCGGCTTTTCCGAACTGCTCCTGATGAAGCCGGAGACGCTCACCGATCCGCGCCGGGCGCGCGGTTACCTCGAGATGATCCACAAGTCCGCGAAGGAGAGCGCGGTGATCGTGGCGCGGCTGCGGGAGTTCTACCGTTACCGCGACGAACGGGAAATCTTCATGCCCGTGGTCATCAACGATCTCGTCCTGCACGTCATTTCGCTCACCCAGCCGCGCTGGAAAGATCAGGCGCTCGCGGCGGGCGTGATGATCGACGTGCGCACGGAGATGAGCAACGTGCCGACGGTTCCCGCGAATGAATCGGAGTTGCGCGAGGCGCTGGCGAATCTCGTTTTCAACGCGATCGATGCGATCCCGAAGCGCGGCACGATCACCATCCGCACGGAGGTGATGGGCCGCTGGCTGGTGGTCACGGTGACGGACGATGGCCTCGGAATGACGGAAGAAGTCCACGCGCGGTGCCTGGAGCCGTTTTTCAGCACCAAGAGCATGGAAGGGACCGGGCTCGGGCTGGGCAGCGTCTACGGAATCGTCCGGCGTCACGATGGGGAGATCGAAATCCAGACCGAACAGGGGCGCGGCACTTCGGTCGCCATTTCGCTGCCGTTGGAACGCGCGAGCCGGCCGCCCGACGCGCCGAAGCCGCCGCGGCCCGCGCTGGCGGCGCTGCGGATTCTCGTGGTGGAAGACGAACCGCTCGTGCGCGAGGTGCTCAGCGTCTACCTGCAGGAGGATCAGCACGAAGTCGCGCTGGCGGAGAATGGGCGCCTCGGGCTGGAGAAGTTCATCGCGGAGGGGCCGTTCGATCTCGTGATGACGGATCGCGCGATGCCGGAGATGAATGGCGACGCGCTCGCGGCGGAGATCAAGAAACTGAATCCGCAGCAGCCGCTCATCCTGCTCACCGGCTTCGGCGATCTGATGACCGAAGCGGGCGAGCAGCCGACGGGCGTGGATCTCGTGGTGAGCAAACCTTTCACGCTGGCGACGCTGCGTTCCGCCATGGCGAAGGTCACGGGTCGCTGAAGCCGCTGCGACACGGCGAGACTTTCGCCCGGCGGGCGACGCTGTATGCTGCGCCCCCCAAACCAATGGTCACTGCCCCAGAGCCGATCCGTATTCTCCTGATCGAAGACGACGCCGAATACCTCGCGCTCCTGCGGGAGCTGATCGATTCGGCGCGGGGCGGCATCTTCCGCGTGACGGCCACTGCCGGCGATCTCGCGAGCGGCATCGCCGCGGCGAAGCGAGGCGGCGTGGATGCAGCGGTGCTCGATCTGAATCTGCCGGATAGCCAGGAGCTGGACACCTTCCGCCGCCTGCACGAAGCGGCACCGCGGCTGCCGGTGATCGTGCTGAGCGGGATCGACGACGAGGAACTGGCCGCGAGCGCGGTGCATCTCGGCGCGCAGGATTATCTGGTCAAGAGCCGCACGGATTCGCACCTCCTGAATCGCGCGTTGCGTTACGCGGTGGAGCGTTCGCGCAGCGAGGCGCTGCTCTCGCGGGAGCGCGACCTGCTCGAGACGCTGCTCAACGGCATCCCGGATCGCATCTATTTCAAGGATCACGCGAGCCGTTTCATCCGCATCAATCGCGCGCTCACGGATTTCTTTCAGCTCGAGAAACCGGAGGATGCCTATGGCCGCACGGATGCGGATTTTTTCGGCCACGAGCATGCGGAGGAGACGCTCGCGGACGAGCGCCGGGTGATCGAAACCGGCGAGCCGATTCTCGGAAAAATCGAATGCAAGACGCCGGTCGGCGGCGGGCGTTCGTGGACGCTGACGACGAAGCTGCCGCTGCGCGATGGGTCGGGGCGGATCGTGGGGACGTGCGGCATTTCGCGGGAGATCACGACGATCAAGGAGATGGAGGAGCAGCGGGCGGCGGAGCGGAATTTATTGCGGAGCGTGATCGATCACCTGCCGGACGCGATCTTCCTCAAAGACAACGAGGGCCGCTACCTGCTCGACAACGCGGCGCACTGGCGGTTGCTCGGCGCGAGGGGTCCGGAGGAGGTGCTCGGGCGCACGGTGTTCGATTTTTTCCCGGTCGAGATCGCGGAGTATTTCGACGCCAACGACCGCCAGGTGCTGACCACCGGCGAAGGCATGCTGAACCACGAGGAACGCGTCTTCGACATCCACGGCCGCACCCGCTGGCAGCTCACCACCAAGGTGCCGTGGCGCGGCGAGGACGACGCGATCCTGGGCGTGCTTTGCATCGCGCGCGACATCACGTTGCAAAAGGAATCGGCTGAGCATTTGCAACGGGCTTACGCGGAAGTGGCGCACAGCCGCGAGGAAGTGCTGGAAGCGATGGCGCGGTTGCAGGAGGCGCACACGGAGCTGCGCGGCGTGCAGCTCCAGCTCATCGATGCGGAGAAGATGAAATCCATCGGCCGGCTCGCGGCGGGTGTGGCGCACGAGGTGAAGAACCCACTGGCGGTCATCCGCATGGGCATCGAATTCCTCAACCAGGCGGTGGGTGACGACGCGGACAGTGTGCTGTCGCTGAAGGAAATGGCGGACGCGGTGCAGCGCGCGGATGGCGTGATTCGTGGGCTGCTCGACTTTTCCGCGCCCAAGCAACTCGAGCTGACGCGGGAAAGCCTCAACGCGATCATCGACCGCGCGCTCCAGCTCGTGCGCGGCGAGATGGGGCCGGAGATGGAGGTCATCCGCGAACTCGACAAATGCCTCCCGCTGCTCCCGCTCGATGCGGTGAAAATCAGCCAGGTGTTTGTGAATTTGCTGACCAACGCGCTGCACGCGATGGGCGAAACCGGAACGCTCACCGTGCGCAGCTATGCGAAACAGCTCACCGGCGTGGGCGCGAACATCAGCGGCCGGCACATGGAGTCCTTCCGCGTGGGCGGCACCATCGTGGTGGCGGAAATCGACGACACGGGGCACGGCATTCCCGAGGAAAAGCTGGGCAAAATCTTCGAGCCCTTTTTCACCACCAAACCCACCGGCCTCGGCACCGGCCTCGGCCTCTCCGTGGTGAAAACCATCGTGGACTTGCACGGCGCGACGATCGACCTGCGGAATCTCCCCGAGTGTGGCACGCGGGCGACGATTATGTTTCAAGTCTGAGCCGCGTTTCGTAACCTCCCTGCCATGCCTCCCACGAACGACGCCGAAAAGCGGCGCATCTTCATCGTCGACGACGAATCGGGCTTCACCCGGCTGCTCAAGCTCACGCTGGAACGCAGCGGAAAATTCGTGGTCAAGGAAATCAACGACGGCACGCAAGCTTGGCTGGCCGCGCGGGAGTTCAAGCCGGACCTCGTCTTTCTCGACATCGTGATGCCGAAGGTGGACGGCGGCGAAGTGGCGCAGCAAATCCGCAGCGACCCGGCGCTCGCGCATGTGCCGATCATTTTTCTCACTGCCATCGTGGCCGAACGCGAAACCGCGCGGGACATCGGCGGCTTTCCCTTTCTGGCGAAGCCGGTGAGCCTCGACGCGATCACGGCCTGCATCGAGGAGCATCTCGGCAAGGCGTAGGCTCCGGCTGACCGGCAGCGAGCCGCTCCGACGATGGAGCGGCGGTCAGTGCGCGGTTGGCAGGACCAGGCCGAGGCGTTCGCCCTCGCGGTTTTTCAGCCAACGCAGGCGCCGGCGTTTGCGCCGGGTCGATGATGTTTCCATGGCTGCGGATTTAGCAGCCGGGATGCCATGCGCTGGCGGAGGCTGAAACTAGACGAGTTCGCGGATGAACACGATCTGATCCCAGTTCAGCGTTTTCGCCGCACCGCCGGTGGTGAAGAGCGCCTGACCGCTCGCGGTGAGCTTGGCGATCTTCTGCGCCGCAAAGCCGCTGGTGCCGGCGAAGGCGCCGTTGTCGAGGAGATCACCCTTGATGACGATCGCGCCGATGACCGCCTGTCGGTCGGCGTCGCCCGCGCTGCGGGTGTCGGCCAGGTCCACGCCGTTGCTGCCCGCGTCGTTGATCCCGGCGGTGAGGCTGCTGTGAAGCCAGTCGCCGCCCACCGTGACCGAGCCGATGCCGGCGTCCGGGTTTTCCGCATTGCCGATGCGCGCGCCGAGCGTGGAGATATCGGTGGTGTGACCGGCGGCGATGGTGGCGAGCGTCACGTCGCCGCCCACGGTCAGCCGGCCGATCGCGTTGAAATTGCCGCCTGCGAGCGGCGTCGTTCCCCGCGCCAGGATGGCGGCGGGGAGGCCGTCGGTGCCGCGGATGTCACCCTTGATCGCAAGGGTGGTCACATTCCCGCCGAAGATCAGCGCGCCGTTGTAACTCACGTTCACTCCGCTGGCGTTGCTCCCGCCGAGCAGGTCGCCGTTGATCGTGACGCTGGCGACGGGCGCGCCGGCGATGCCGCTGTTGACCGAGAGCGCCGCGGTCAGCGAGTTCGCCCCGCTGGCGAGCTTTTGCGCCCCGATGATACTGCCCTTGATGAGAATGGTTTTGGCCGCGCCAATGCCGATCGTACCGGTTTCCGATACCGTGCCGCCGAAGATGCTTCCGCCGAGGGTAAAGGAGTCCACCCGGTTTGCTCCGATGTTGCCCGTGCCGCTCGCGACGCCGCCCCGCAGGTCGCCGCCAATGCTCAGCGTCTTCACCGAGGCGAGCGTCACCGTGCCGGCTCCGCCCGCTTCGCCGCCGATCACGCCGCCCTTGATGGTGAGGGAGCCGATCGAGCCAAAATTTTGCAGCACGCCGGTGTTGCCGCCTTTGCCCCCGATGATTCCGCCGCCGATGACGATCGCGCCGACTTCATCCGCAAAAACTTCGAGCACGCCGCGTGGCCCGGTGTCCGCCGGACTGGTCGCGGCCGTTCCGAGCAAGCTGCCTTTGATTTCGACCTTGGTGATCTTCGTGGCGCCGGCTGCGTTGAGTTGCAGCTTCGTCGCCGCGATGTCGCCATTGACGGTGAAGGTGCCGATCTGGCCGTCGATCTGGCTGGTTCCGTCGCCGCCCGCGCCGCTGAAGAGCCCGACGGCGTGGACCCCGAGCCCACCGGAAACGAACGTCTTGAAACTCGCCGTCCCATCGCCCGCGTCGATCTCCGCAATCGTCGCGCGCGGCGAACTCCAGCTCGCCAGCCCCACGCCCGTGGCGTCCACGCGGCCGAGATCGATGCGCCCGTCGCCGCCGCCGGCCGCCTTGACGGTGAGCGTCACCGCAGCGCCGGTGTTCGTGCCGGTGAAAGCGATCCGCTTCACCACCAACCCGTCAAGGCTGCCGACATCGTCCGTGGAAAAAATGGGCGCGGCGCCGACGGTCCATTTCAAGGTGACTTTGTCGCCGTCGAAGTCCGTCCAGGAGGCGGTTTGCCCAACGACGGCGACGGTGGCGGGAGCGATGCGTGGTTCGAGGGGTTCGATCATGCGGCGGAGGATATGTTTTGCTCCGCGCGCGGTCATCCGGAATCCGTCGCGCACTTTTGTGCCAATGTGGAAAATTCCCTTGCCCGCCCTCGGGAGCTGTGGCAGCCTCCCCGCCCTTTTCCAAAACCGAACGACTCATATGGCTTACGCAATTTTTAAAACCGGCGGCAAACAGTACCGCGTCGCCGAAGGCGACGTGATCGAAGTCGAAAAACTCGACGTGGCCGATGGCGGCGAGGCGAAATTTTCCGAAGTGCTCTTCGTGGGCGCGGGCGACAGCTTCAAGACGGGCGCCGATCTCCAGGGCGTGACGGTCGTAGCCGAAGTGCTCGAGCAGGTGAAGGCCCCCAAGGTCATCGCCTTCAAATATCGCCGTCGCAAAGGTTACCACCGCACGGTCGGCCATCGCCAGAAACTGACCCGCATCAAGATCACCAGCGTCGGCGCCTGATCCTTCCACTCGACTCTCAACCCTCAGCTCTCAACATTCCTCATGGCACATAAAAAAGGTCAAGGTTCCGTCAAGAACGGGCGCGACAGCGTCAGCAAACGGCTTGGCGTAAAGAAATTCGGCAGTCAGTCCGTGATCGCCGGCAATATCATCATCCGCCAGCGCGGCACGAAATTCCTGCCCGGCAAAAACGTCGGCCTCGGCAACGACTACACCATCTGGTCGCTCATCGACGGCACCGTGCGCTTCGACCGCGAAGGCCGCCGCGTCAATGTTGACCCGGTCGCGCAGGCCAACTAAGCTCCCCGTAGCTTTCCTCCTAGAAGAAGCGCTTCGGCCTGCGGGCTGAAGCGCTTCTTTATTTTTCGGGCGGGCGTTTGGGCGAAGCGGCGGGCGCTCCCGGCGGAGCTAGCCGCCGAACGAGTACCAATAAATCCCGTCGGTGATCTTCTCGAACTTCGTGCCGCCGGCGTTCCGCGGCTCAACGTCCATCGAGCGCGGGATGACGTAGATGCCGGTTTCGCCCGTGCTCTGCACCGCGAGCGCGACGGCCACGCCGTCCAGATACACGCCGACGCGCAGGGGCTTGAGCGGCCGAAACGAATCGGGCCAGTTGTAGGTGCGGATCGTGATCATCTCGAGGGTGTGGGCCGCAAAGGCATTTTTGTAGAGGATCGCCGCGTCCTGCCGCAGCCGCTCCGGGCCGATCTTGCGGACCTGGCGCTCGGCGCGCGGGCGCGGATCGTTGCCGCAGCTCACGCCAGCGAGCGCGAGGAGCAGCAGCAGGAGCAGGCGGGTCAGTGGCACGGAGCGGATGTTTGTGAAATGGCGTCGGCGCGTCGATGGCGATCGCACGGCCCGGCTGAACTCTCAATCCCGCGGGAAAAATTACCTAGGCTGGCCGCCCGGCCGTGGTTTCTTCAGAGCGCCCGATGTCCCGCGTCCTGCTCACTCTCCTTCCCGCCTTGCTGCTCGCGGCTGGTGCATCTGCGCGGGCTGCGGAGGACGTGATGTTTCGCCGCGATGTCATGGCCGTGCTCTCGAAGGCCGGGTGCAACGCCGGCGGCTGCCACGGCAACGCCAACGGGAAGGGCGGCTTCAAGCTCTCGCTGCGCGGGCAGGATCCGGATCTCGACTGGCAGGCGTTGACCCGCGACCAGGGTGGCCGCCGCGTGAATCTCCTCCAGCCCGAGCACAGTCTCGCCCTGCTCAAGGCTACCGCCGGCCTCGCCCACGAGGGCGGCCAGCGCTTCAAGGCCGACTCGCCCGAGTACAAAATCTTCGCCGCCTGGCTGCGCGCCGGCGCGCCCGATTCCGGCGCCACCGCGCCGAAGCTGACCGGGCTCGAGATCGCCGGCCAGCAGCGCGTGGTCATCGAACCCGCGAGCGAGGTGAAGCTGCGCGTCACCGCAAAATTCGCCGATGGCTCCTCGCGCGACGTGACCTCGCTCGCGGTCTACGAGCCGAACAACCAGTTGGTCACCGTTTCCGCCGACGGGCGCGTCACTCGGGAGAAAGCGGGCGAGACCACGGTGCTCGTGCGTTACCTCAGCCAGCAGGTGCCCGTGCCCATCGCCTTCGTCCCCGCGCGGCCGGATTTCGCGTGGAGCAAGCCGGCGGTGGTGAACTTCATCGACGAGCACGTTTTCAAAAAGCTGCAGATGCTGCGGATGAATCCCTCCGAGCCGTGCGGCGATGCGGTGTTCCTCCGCCGCGCGTATCTCGATCTGCTCGGCTTTCTCCCCACGGCGGAAACGGCGCGCGCCTTCCTCGACGACCCCGCGCCTGACAAGCGCGCGCAGCTCATCGACATGCTGCTCGGGCGCCCCGAGTTCGCCGAGTTCTGGGCCTTGAAATGGGCCGACCTGCTGAAGATCGAGCAGCGCCAGCTCGACTACGATGGCATGAAAGTTTTCCACGGCTGGATTCGCGAGAGCATCGCCGCGAACAAACCGCTCGATCAATTCGCCCGCGAGCTGATCGCCGCGCGCGGCAGCACCTTGAAGAATCCGCCGGCGAACTGGTGGCGCGCCAATCGCGATCCGGTGACGCGCGCCGAAAACACCGCCCGCGTTTTCCTCGGCACGCAGCTCAATTGCGCGCAGTGCCACAATCACCCTTTCGAGCGCTGGACGCAGGACGACTACTACGACTGGACGAACCTCTTCGCGCGGATCGATTACAAATTTTCGGACGAAAAGGGGAAGGACAAGAACGACAAAAACGAGTTCAAGGGCGACCAGACCGTGCTGATCAAGGCCAAGGGCTCGGTGATCAATGCGCGCACTGGCGAGCCGGCCGTCGGGCGTTTCCTCGGCGGCGAAAAACCGCAGGTGAACAAGGATCGCGACGAACTGCTCGCGCTCGCCGACTGGCTGCCGCATTCGCCGATGTTTGCGCGGATGCAGGTGAACCGCGTGTGGTTCCACCTCCTCGGCCGCGGGCTCGTCGATCCGGTGGACGACTTCCGCGCGAGCAACCCCGCTTCGCACCCCGAGCTGATCGAGGCGCTGGCGAAGGATTTCGTCGCCCGCGGCTACGACCTGCGGCAGCTCATCCGCACGATCACAGCCTCGCGCACCTACCAACTCGCCGTGGAGCCGAATGCGACGAATGCGGACGACGAGACGAATTTTTCGCGCGGCATCGTGCGCCGGTTGAGCGCGGAGCAGATTCTGGATTCCATCAGCGCCGTGCTCGCCACGCCACTGCCGCTGGATGGAGCGAAAGAGGGGACGCGGCTCGCGCAAGTGCCCGAGGGCAAAAAACATTACAAGCCGCTGGTCAACGAAGTGGATCGTTTCGCGGCGAGCTTCGGCAAACCGCCGCGGCTCATCGCCTCCGACTGCGAGCGCAGCAACGAAACCGCGCTGCCGCAGGTCTTCCAGCTCATCAGCGGGCCGCTGATTCAAAAGCTGCTCACCCGGCCGGCGAACTTCCTCGAACGCGCGCTCGGTTCAGGCGCGGACGAGACGACGGTCGATGAGCTTTTTTGGAACACGCTCTCCCGCTCCGCCACCGCCGCGGAACGGACGAAATTCACCGCGCATCTCGCCGCCGGCCCCGACCGCCGCCGCGCCGCCGAAGACCTCGCCTGGGCGCTGATCAACTCGAAGGAATTCGTCTTCCGCCGCTGACCATGAACCACAATTTTGCCTGCTCCAGCTTCCATCATGGGATCACCCGCCGCCACGCGCTGAAGGTCGGCGGACTCGGCCTGCTCGGGCTGGCGATGCCGAATCTGCTCCGCGCGGAGGCGCTGGTGAATGCGGCGAAGATCAAGGCGCGAGCCAAGTCGGTGATCTTCCTTTTCCAATGGGGCGGGCCGTCGCACATCGACATGTTCGACATGAAGCCGGATGCGCCCGAGGGCATCCGCGGACCGCACAAACCGATCTCGAGCAAGGCGGATGGCATCCAGGTTTCCGAGCATCTGCCGAAGACGGCGAAGGTGATGGACAAGGTCACGCTGATCCGGTCGATGCATCACTCGATGAAGAATCACAACTCGGCGGGCTATTACGCGCTGACCGGGCACGCGCCGCCGAGCGACGATCAGCGGCTGCGCGATTCGCTGGAGCTGTTTCCGGGCTATGCGTCGGTGGTGGATCGGCTGGCGCCTTCACGCGGCGAGATGCCGACGGCGATCTCGTATCCGCATGTGGTGAGCGATGGCTCGATCACGCCGGGGCAGCACGCGAGTTTCCTCGGCAAGGCGAACGATCCGCTGGTGGTGCTCCAGGATCCGAATGCGGCGAACTTTGCGCTGCCGGAGCTGAGCCTGCCGGAGGGGATTCCCTTCGAGCGGATGCAGGCGCGGCGGGAATTGCAAAAGCTCGTGGATCAACAGGCGCGGCTGCTCGACATCTCGGCGCAGGCGCGCGGGCTCGACAGCTACTACGAACGCGCGATCGGCATGCTGCAATCGCCGAAGCTGCGCGACGCGTTCAATCTTTCGGCGGAGCCGGCGGTGATGCGTGAGGCTTACGGGCGGACGACTTACGGGCAGAGCTGTCTGCTCGCGCGGCGGTTGGTGGAGGCGGGGACGAAGTTCGTGACGGTGTATTTTTCGCCGAGTATCGGTGGGCAAAGCACGTCGGAGGGCGGCTGGGATACGCACGGCTTCAACAACACGCGGATGTTTCCCATCGTGGAGAAATACCACCTGCCGATCACCGAGCAGACGCTGCCGACGCTGCTGAACGATCTCGATCAGCGCGGGCTGCTCGACACGACGCTGGTAGTATGGATGGGCGAGTTTGGCCGGACGCCGAACATCAACAAGAACGTGAGCCGCGATCACTGGCCGCAGTGTTACACCACGCTGCTCGCAGGCGCGGGGGTGAAGCGCGGCTTCGTCTACGGGGCGAGCGACAAGCAGGGCGCGTATCCCGTGGAGAATCCGGTGCGGCCCGACGATCTCGCGGCGACGATCTATCATGCGCTGGGGATCGATCCGCACACCGAGTTGCGCACGCTTTCGGATCGTCCGGTGGCGGCGGCGGATGGGAAGCCGGTGACGGGGATTTTTGGATGACGAGCGGTGAAGCGGTTCGCTCTTGCAGTGTGGAAACGTTCTTCTCTAGAAATCGCACTCATGAACCGGTCGCTCTTCACCTCCCTTGTGATCCTCGTTTTCTCCGCCTCGTCCGTCCTGGCCGAAGACGCCAAACCGAAACTCGGTGAAACGCAGGTCAAACGCTCGGGCAAGACCTTCATTCAGGTTTATTTCGACGAGAACTTTAAGGGCAAGTCGGTGCGGGTGGAGGTTCCGTGCGAGCTGAACAACGATGCGCGGCTGAAGGATTTAGGGATCTCCAACGACAGCATCATGTCGATGAAAATCCCAGACGGCGTGACGGTGACCCTTTACGCTGCGGCGGGATATGGTGGCACCAGCGCAAGCTTCATGGGCAAGGCGGCGACGCTGGGCGAACTCAAGGGACAAGCCAGTTCGTTGAAGGCTGAAATGAAGTAGTGTCGCGTTCACGGCTGCGCCTTGAAGCTGCGGATGGCTGCTTCGCAGCCGAGGTTCCAGATGCGGATTTCGCCCGAATGATCGCCGCTGGCAAAGGTGCGGCGATCGGGTGCGAGGGCGAGGGAGTCGATGGCATCGCGATGGCCGGGAAAGGTCATGAGGACTTTGCGGTCGTTGGTTTGCACGAGGCGGACGAGGCCATCGGTGGAGCCGGTGAGCAGGCTGGGATCCATGGGAAGTAGCACCTGCACGTCGCGGCCGGCGTCGGCGAGTTCCGTCATGCGCCCGCCGCTGCTGGCATCCCACTGCTGGACGAATTGGCCGCGGGCGACGGAGAAAACCGATGACGGCCGGGCGGGAAAGACGGCGGCGAGGACGGGGGCCTGGTGGCCGTCGAAACGCATGAGCGGGTCGCCGGTGGCGGCGTCGTAAATGCGCGCGGTGCGGTCGCGGCTGGCGGCGACGAAGAGCGCACCGTCGTTGCTGAAGGCGATGGTTTGCACCCAGTCGGCGTGGGATTTCCAGAGCCGCGTTTGTTGGCCGGTGGTGGTGTCAAATTGCCGGATCGTGCGGTCGCCGCTGCCGGCGACGAGCGACGAGCCATCGGGGCGGAAGGCAACGGTGAGCGCGGTTTCCGGGAGGTCGCAAAGCAGCTGCGGCTGCCAGTTTTTCGCGGGATCAATGAGCCACACGGAACCCCACTGCGCGGGCGAACCGCCGGCCACGGCGAGGAGGTTGCGCTTCGCATTCCAAGCGATGGAGGTGATGCGCTCGGGCAGTCCGCCGATGCGGCGGACGAGTTGGGTGGTGTCGGTGTCCCAGACCGTGATTTCGTAGTATCCCGCGGCGGCGAGTTGTGTGCCCTTGGAGTTGAAGGCGAGCGCGGTGACGGGGACGGGGCGCGCGTAATGTGCAGGCGCGGGGAGGAGCAGCGTTTCGCGGACGAGTTCGGCGAGCGGGCGCTCCGCGGGACCGCCGTCGTTCTTTGCGCCCTCGGCGATCCAGCGTTTTACCAGAGCGATCTCGGCGGCGGGCAAGGCGTCGGCGCGTTGCGGCATACGGTCCTGGTCGGCGGATTCGACGAGGAGCTGGTAGAGTTCGGACTTGGCCGCGTCGCCGGGAGTCAGCGCGGCGAGGTCGCTCTCGCCGGGCTTCGAGAGCCGCGCGAAGGAGTCGAGACGGTAGCCGCCCTTGGTGGACTCTTCGCCGTGGCAGGCGACGCAGCGGCGCTGGAGCAGGGGAGCGATGTCTCGGCGGAAGCTGACCGGCGGGGTGGTCTCGGCGTGGCCGCCCGGCGCAGAAAGCGCGAGCGCGGCGACGAGGAAAAGACGGCGAGACATGTGTGGGAATCACCCGCGCGGGCCGGCGCCGTTAGCCGCAACGGCTCGACGCTCGTGGGACGGGGACACTTTGGGTCGCAGAGCTTTGAACTACAGACAACACAGATGACACGGAGGGCAGAAAGACGCGCCACATCCCATTTGTGCCATCGGCATTGTCTGTGGTGCATCTTCTCCGTCATCCGAGGTAGACCGCTGGGAAGGTGGACGGCATGCTTCGCGGTCGCTCGTTCATGAAGCTTTCCACCATTCAAACCAGCCTCGCCGCGATCGGCATGGAGCCGACGCGCAGTCTCGGGCAAAATTTTCTGCACGATCAGAACCTCGCGGACTGGATCGTGGCGCAACTCGGCATCAAGCCGGGCGAGGCGTGGGTGGAACTCGGGCCCGGGCTCGGGGCGTTGACGGAGTTCGCGCTGAAGCGTTCCGAAAACGGGATCGTGATCGAGAAGGATGGGCGGCTGGCGACGTTTCTGCGCGAGCGGTTTCCGGCGCTGGAGGTGGTGCATGGCGATGCGACGGAATTCGACGTGCGCGATCTTTTCGCGCGGGGGCCGGTGAAGGTGCTCGGGAATCTGCCCTATTACGTTTCCAGCCAGATTCTTTTTGGTTTCACGGATGAGCCGAGCCCGGTGGGCGCGCTCATTTTCACGCTGCAGCGCGAGCTGGCCGAACGGCTCTCGGCGGGGCCACGGACGAAGGAATACGGCGGGCTGACGCTGCTCGTGGGCCGTCGGTGGAAGGTAAAGTATCTGCGCACGCTGCCGGGTAGCGTTTTCGTGCCGGCGCCGAAGGTGGAATCCGCCGTGGTGATCCTCACGCCGCGCCCGCCGGGCGAGGTGCCGGATTGCGATGGCGTGCGCTTTACTTCGCTGGTGAAGGCGGGCTTTTCGCAGCGCCGCAAACAGCTCCGCAAGATGCTGGCGAACGAAACGCAATCGCGTGGTGCGGAGCCGATCGACTGGCCGGCGCTCTGCACGCATCTCGGCGTGGAGGAGACTTGCCGCGGTGAAGAGTTGTCGCTCGAGCAGTGGATCGCGCTGACCAATTTTGTGACCGGCGACACGCCGGCAGAACCCGGAGACGCGCAGGATGTGCATGGCGAGATCTTCGACGTGGTGGATGAGCACGATGTGGTGACCGGGCAGAAATCGCGGTTTGAGGTGCACCGGCACCGGATGTTGCATCGGGCGGTCCATGTGTTCGTTTTCAACGCAGCGGGCGAGGTGTTTCTCCAGCGCCGCTCGAAGTGGAAGGACAAGCACCCGCTGCGCTGGGATTCGAGTGCGGCGGGGCATGTGAACGCGGGACAGACCTACGACGAAACGGCGCCGCGCGAAGTGGAGGAGGAACTCGGCGTGCCGGTGGAGGTGGAGTCGCACTGGTCGCTGCAAGCGAGCGCGAACACGGGCTGGGAATTCGTGAAGCTCTATCGCGCGCAGCACGATGGCCCTTTTCGACTGAACCGCGCGGAACTCGACGGCGGCGGCTTCTTCACCGTGGAGCAGGTGGACCGCTGGACGGCGGCGCGGCCGGAAGATTTTGCGCCGGGGTTTCTCGGCTGCTGGGCTTGTTTTCGCTCTGCGCCCCCGTCGGCCGAGGGAAGCTCCGGGCGTTAATTTATCCCGTCGTGCTCAACGCGGGTCCGCGAGTTCGCGCACTTCGGGTTCGTAGGTGTCGAAAGGGTCGGGCATGGGGAGATAGGTCGCGTTTTCCAGCGAGATGGAATCCCAGTTGATGACGTAGGGCAGCTCGCGTCCCTGGAAGAGCGACACGGCGAGTCCGCGGCCGTGCGCACGCGTGTCGGCGGGCGGCGTGCGCAGCGCGTCGAGGCGGCGGACGCTGTCGTTGAATTCGCCGATCGCCTTGGCCGGGGTCAGCGCGAAGAAGAGGCCCTTGGCGGGATTGATGTTGTGATACTCGAGGTCGAGGCTTTGCAGCCACGGGTCGTTCCAGCTCAGGCCTTCGCTTTCGCGGAAGGATTCGAGCATCCACTTTTTCGAGATCCAATCGACGCCACCGAGCAGCAACTCGGGCTTCGTCGCGAGCGCATCGAGGGTGAAGGTCCAGCGGTCGAGCACCCAGTCGGTTTCCTCATCCACCCCGCCGAGCACGCGCTGCGCGTGGGCGAGAAATTCGTGCTGAATATCGAGCGCCGAGCGCGTGCGGCCATCTTCGAGCGCGACTACCGCGGCGCCGGTGCCTTCATGGGAAATCTGCCGCGTGGCGATGACCGCGTCGTGGAGGATCACGTCGTCGGGCAGGCTGCCTTCTTCCAGCAGCGTGAGGATCAGCGCGGTGGTGCCGACCTTCAGCGCGGTGGCAAAAGGGCTCATGTTTGAATCGCCGATGAGGAGATGGAGGCGGCGGTATTTACGGTAGTCGGCGAGCGGTTCGTCGCGTGCGTTGATGATTGCGCGGTTGAACTGCACCCACTGGTAGATGTCGTTGACGATGTGATCAGCGCGCTGGCTGAGCTGGAACTCCACCGCGCCGCCGCCCGTCGGCGGATCGAAATCGAACGCAAGCGGGCTGGCCTGCCCGACGCGCCCGGCGCCGGTGAAAAGCTGACGCGTGGCGAGGAACGAAAGCAGCGTGCCGAGCAGGCGCGGGCTGAATTGCAGCTCGCGTTTCATCAGATAATTCTCGTGGCAGCCGAAGGTCGCGCCGGTGTGGTGATCGACGTTGTTTTTGATGAACGCGACCTCTTCGCTCACGCCGAGCGCATCGAGCGAAGACTGGAGCAGCATGTCTCCGGCGAGATCGTAGGCCACGGAATCGCGCACCGTCTTGCACTCGGGCGACGAGTACTCGAGGTGACCCATGTCGATGTAGAGCCGGCCGCCATTGAGTAGAAAACCGCCGTTGCCCGGCGGTTCTTCGTAGTCGCGGTAGTGCAGGTCGATGATGCCGGCCCTGGCCTTTTTGAAGAGATGATTCTTCACCCGCGCCGGCCACGCGTCCGGCCCATGCACCGGGTCGCCGGTGACGAGGCAGCCGTATTCCGTTTCGATGCCGACGACGCGGTTCATGGCCGGAGGTCGAGAGGTGAGGGTTGAGCGTTGAGAGGCATCTTCGGCGCGATCGGCGCGGTTAATCCGTTGAGGCTAGGACAATGCATCACGAATCGCGCCGCTCAACTCTCAGCACTCAACTCTCAACCTTCGGCGGGATACAAAATGCGCCCGCAGTTTTCGCAATGCACCACGGTCTTGCGGCCGCGGACGAGGACGGAAGTCTGCGCGATCACTTTCATGTGGCAACCGGTGCAGACGTCGTGCGCGAGTTCGACGACGGCTTCGCCTTTGTTTTTGAACAGGCGCTCGTAGGTGTCCACGAGTTCTTCGTCGAGGGCGGCAGCGAAACCGGTGCGCTCCTGACCGAGTTCGGCGAGCTGGGTTTGCATGGTCTGCGCTCTCGTGTCGAGGTCGGCGAGCTGGCGCTGGGCAGAGGCGCGCATGGCTTGCGCGGCTTTGTCGGCTTCGGCGACGGCGGCTTTCAGCTTTTCGGCGGTTTCCATGAGGTCGAGTTCCTTGTCCTCGATGCCGGTGATCTCTTCCTCGAAGCGTTTGATCTCGTTGTTGAACGCCTGGAATTCTTCGTTCTTCCGGGTCTGAAATTTCTGCGCGTTGAACTTCCCGATCTGATCCCGGCGAATCTGCGCGTCGACTTGCAGCTTCTGCCGCGCGACTTCGTTTTCCTTGAACTTGAGCTTGGCGGCGTCGAGTCCGGCGTTGGCGGCGGCGAGTTTCGTCTCGAGTTCCTTGCGCTCGAGCGGCGCCATTTTCACCTCCTGCTGCAGCGTGCGTACTTTGCGGTCGCGATCCTGCAGGACGAGGAGCCTTTCGATTTCGGGGAGCATCAGCGGAGTGTGCGCGACTGGTGCGGTCGGCGTCAACGTCCCGCGGGAAAATGACCGCCCATCACGGGCTAATACAGCATCGACTCGTCCGGCGGCTTCGTCGCTTCCACCTTCTCCGCCTGGAGCACGGCGATGCGGCGGCCGTTTTCGATCGGGAAGGTGGATGTGCCGGTGATCTTCACCCACGACATCTCGGCCATCTCGGGCTTCGTTTTTGTCTCGACGAGGGTGGCGACCGGCCGCGCATCGGCAGCGCAACAGGTCATGAACATGCGCACGGCTTTGAAGCGGCTGCCGGTGGCATTGTTACTCGCGTCGGGCATGAGTTGGCCGATGAGCTGCACGGTCTTGTTTTCGAAATCGGCGCGCAGCGTGTTGTCCTGCGCGGCGTAGAGCAGGTCGAGGACTTCGACTTCGATCGCACCTTCGGCGGTGCGCTTGAGGTAGTCGTTCGGCGCGGCGGCGTCGGCGGTCGCGGGCGGTGCGGCGGAAGTGGCGTCGGCAGGCGGGTTGTTCGTCGGCAGGGGAAGTTCCGCGGGTGTCGGCGGACCGGTGCGGGTGCGGCCGGTGAGCGCGGCTATGTCGGTGATGATGCCGCGGTTTTTCACCGCGTTCGCGCTGTAGCTGTCCTTGGAAAAAAGGGCGGCGGCGGAGATGGGGAGCAGCAGGATGACGAAAGTGAGCACTTTGCCTGAAGCGCGGCGCGAGAGGGCGTGGCCGCAGTTGGCGGACGAGCAGCAGTTGGCGTCGGCGGGGAAGAAGAGAAAAATGAGCGCCATCGCGGCCATGATTACACCGGCAACGAGCACGCCCGGGCGAAACTCCGGGGCGAGGAAATCGCGGATGCGTCCGCTGAGATAGACGCTGAGCATGATGGCGCTCCAGGAGCCGAGGGTGACGCACGGGAGCCAGCGGGAGAAGAGTGAGTTGGTCACGGGCAGAGGCTACGCGGAGTCGCGGTGCTTTTCAAAAGCTCATCTACTGCCAGATGCCGATCGCGCCGATGCGCCAGCAGATGAGGAAGATGGTGACGAACAAGCCGAGCGCGAGAACGAGGACGGCGCGGCGGCGGAAGACGAGGCCGTAGAGCCAGAAGAGTTTGATATCGAGCATCGGCCCGAGAACCAGGAAGGCGAGTTTGGCCTCGGCGGGGAAAGTGGCGAAGGTGGCGGCGATGAACGCATCGGTAGTGCTGCACAGCGCGAGGCCGATGGCGAGGCCCATGAGGACGAGGATGGCGAGCGGGAGATTGGTGGCGAAAGGGAGGATGACCGCCTGATTCACCGCGGTATTAAAAACGCTGGCGAGACCGGCGCCGATGATGAGGAAGAAGGCGACATCGAGGAAATCGGCCGTGGCGCTCTGGATCGCGAGGAGGATTTTTTTTCCGAAGCTCGCGGACTCGATCGTGGCGGTGAAGTCGTCGGCGGAAGGGACGGCCGCGGTGCGCAGGCCGGGGCGAGCGCGGGCGGATTCATCGCCGAGGATGCTCGGCTGGAGCACCCGCGCGGCGCCGATGCGCAGGACGATGAATCCGACGATGACGGCGATGCCGTAGCCGAGCGAAAGGCGCAGCGTGGTCATCAACTCGGGATTCTGTCCCTTAAAGGCCATGAAGGTGCTGACCGCGACGATGGGGCTGACGATGGGTGCGCCGAGCATGTAGGTGATCGCCGCGGAGACGGGCAGGCCCTTTTTGATAAACCGCCGGATGACGATGACGCTGCCGCATTCGCACATCGGGAAGATGAGGCCCATGAGACCGGCGAGCAGGATGGCGGCGACATTGCTCTTGGGCAAAATGCGCGCCATGCGCTCCGAGGAGACGAAGACGTCGACGAAGCCGGAGATGAGCGAGCCGAGCAGGACGAACGGAATGCCTTCGAGCAGGATGCTCAGGAACGAGAAGGCGAAGTCGTTGAAGTGAAAGGAGAACCAAGGCATCGGGAGGCGTGATTGGTGATGAGTGAATGGTGATCGGTCGGACGATTCGCGGCGGTGGCCGTCCAAGCACCGATCACTTTGCCTACCCGCTCAGTAGGAGCTTTCCACCCGCTGAGCCACGTCCTTGTATCCGTAGTCCGCCTCCATGATCTCTTTCATGCACTGGAGGTAGTCTTCCTTTTTGCTCATCTTTTCGTAGACGAGGCCGAGGTCGTAGAGTGTGTCTTTCTTCACGTTATCCATGGCGATCATCTCGCTCGCGGCGCCTTTGAATTGCGTGGCGGCCATGTCGTACATGCCCTTGAGGACGAAGCAGCGGCCGAGCATGCTCATGGCGCGCAGGCGGCTGTTGGGGTTTTGCCGGGCGCGCTGGAGTTCGGGGATCGCCTCGTTGAACTGCCCGCCGGCGAGCAGCCGCTCGCCGAACTCGAAGCGCAGGTTCAGGTCGGTCGGGTTGCGGTCGACGCGCTTCTTCGCCTCGCTGATCAGCAGCTCGGCTTTTTGTTGCTGGAGTTCGCCGAGCGCCTTCTTCGAGTCGTCGACGGCCTGCCGGTAGGTGTCGGCATCTTCGTGTTCGGAGCCGCCGCTGGTCAGCCACTCCTCGGTCTGGGCGATGTAATCTTCCTGGCCCTTGAGCTGCGCATCGAGGCGCTTCATCTGGAGATCGGAGAGCTTGCGCGCGACCGCGGGATCGCTGCCGGCGCCGAGATTGTTCGTGAAATCGTAATACCAGATCGATGAGTCGAGCGTCTCGGGATTTACCTCCAGCTCGTAGCGATCTTCGTAGAGTCGGGCGATCCGGCGGGAGAGATCGACGGTCTGGGCGGTTTCCCATTCGGGGTATAGCTCGGCGAGCTGCGCATCGATCATGTCCACATCTTTGAAGACGCGGTTCTTTTGCTCGAGCGACACCGCCTCGTCCTTGTTGCGGATCAGGTCGCGGTAATCCTTCTTGCCGCCCGAATCCGCGACGGCATCCCAGCCGCCGCTCTTCATCGAAGCGGTGGCCGCGGCATCCTTGCTGCGCTTCACCGCGATGAGGTCGGCGGGATTCAGCTCCGCGACCTTCGAGTAGATTTCCACCGCCTTGTCCGCCGCGCCCATGCTGAGGTAATGCTCGCCGAGTTCGTGCATCACCTTGGTGTCGTTCGGATTCGCCTGAATGATCGTCTCCAGCGCAAAGGCGGCGACTTCCGGATAACCCGCGGCTTTCGCGGCGTCCTTGAGCAGGTGGTTCGCCTGCGGATTGGTCGGGTCGCTCTCCAGCGTTTTCTCGGCGAGTTCCATCGCGGCGAGCGGATCTTTTTTCATCACACTCCCGCCTTTCAGCGACGAGGTGGAGAGTCCGGAGAGAAAGCTCTTTTTCCCTTTGGTCGCGGCGATTTCGACGGCGCGGAGCTGCTTGCGGGCATCGAGAAATCCGGGAGCCTCCTTGAGCACGGCTTGCAGGAGGCTGGTGGCGTAACCGTAGTTGCGCAGCTCGATGGCGCTGCGGCCTTTCAGGTAAAGGGAGCGGGCGTTTTCCGAGAGGTCTTTTTCGGTTTGGAGAGGCATGGCTTGGGAGGGCGGGGAAACTAACACTCACCCCCGAATCTTGACAATGCCCGCATCTCTCCTCGCGGAGAAATTCTCCCGCACCGCAAAAAATGCTGGCCGGCAGAGCCGCCGCTATTTTACGCCGCCGCCGATCTTCTCGCTCTCGTCCTTCTTTTTCTCCGGCTTCGCGCTGAACATCGCGCTCAGGTAGTCGAATTCCTTCTTCGAGTTCTCCTGAAAATTCGACGGACCGTGCTCGAAGAGAACGGTGAACCCGAACGTGGCCGCGATGAAAAGCGCAAACCAGAAAACGGAGCGAAACAGTGCCATAAGAAGGCCAGCGAGTAATGCAATTGCCGCGCCACGGCAACGGCGTTTTTTCCCGATGGGTCGCATCCGTCGTCGTCGGCGAAATCGGGGAAGCGGCGGTCGGGAAGGGGTTTTGCGGAAAACGGCTTGTGATCGCGCGCGCGAAGGCGCGGAGTTCGGGGCATGACCGACCATTTTGCGCTGCTGGGCCAGGAACGCCGCCCGTGGCTGGACGCGGAGGCGGTGAAGGAGGCTTTTCACCGCCGCAGCGCGGAGTCGCATCCCGACGTGCCGGGCTCGGGCGACGCGGGGTATTTTGCGGAGCTGAATGCGGCCTACACGGTCCTGCGCGATCCGGCCTCGCGGCTGCGGCATCTGCTGGAACTGACCTCGCCGGAAGCCGCCACGGGCCAGGCACCGCCCCCGGCCGAACTCGGCGATCTTTTCATGCGCATCGGTGCCATGAAGCGTCGGCTGGACGCGCTGGCTGCTGCGCAGTCGGCGGCAGGCTCCCCGCTCGCGCGGGCGCTGCTCGCCGGGGAGGAAGCGGCGGCGCGGCGTGAACTCTCGGCCGTGCGCGTTGCTCTCGATGCCGCGCTGGCCGCAGCGGACGCGGAGCTGCGAGAGTTGGACGGTCGCTGGGCTGGTGATGAAACCGCGGAGCTGGTGCATCTCTACCACCGACTTGCGTATCTCGGGCGCTGGCAGGCGCAGAGCCGCGAGGCCGCGCTGCGGTGGGAAACATGAGGCGAGCGATACGCGGGCTGGGGACGCGCCTCGCGGGGCCATCCGCGAGATTCCTCGCATCACTTTACACGGGCTGGCCCACGTCCCACATTCGCCGCCCATGTCTCTCATCGTCGGTATCGATCTCGGCACCACCAACTCGCTCATCGGCGCGATGGACGCGGGGTTTCCCGTGCTCATTGCGGATGCGGATGGCGAGCGGCTGACGCCGTCGGTGGTGTATTTTCCGGCCGAAGGTGAGCCGTGTGTCGGTCGGGCGGCGGCACGGATGCGGGCGGTGGATGCGGCGGCGACGGTGTCGTCGGTGAAGCGCTCCATCGGCCGGCGAGTCGGGGAGGAGGCGGATGACGTGAGCTACCAGCTCGCGGGGGCAAAAGGTGAGCCGGTGCGGGTGCGGGTGCGGGATCGGGAGTTTGCGCCGGAGGAGGTATCTGCATTGGTTTTGCGCAAGCTGAAGGCGGATGCCGAGCGGGCGCTGGAGCAGGAAGTGACGCGGGCGGTGATCACGGTGCCGGCGTATTTCAACGACGCGCAGCGCACGGCGACGAAGCGCGCGGGGGAACTCGCCGGAATGACGGTGGAGCGGATCGTCAATGAACCGACGGCGGCCGCGCTGGCCTACGGGCTCGATAAGCTCGGCGACCGCGCGAAGATCGCGGTCTTCGACCTCGGCGGCGGGACGTTCGACATCTCGATCCTGGAGCTAAATCAGGGCGTGTTTCAGGTGCTCGCGACGAATGGAAACACGCGGCTCGGCGGCGACGATGTGGACGCGGCTTTGATGGCTGAGTGCAGACTGCCAATTGCCGATTGGCAGAAGCGCGATGTTGTCATCGAGGCCAAGCATCGGCTCTCAACCGAGGATGCGGTGGAGATCGCGCTGCCGTTCGCGGCGGGCGGAGAAAGCGTGACCTATCGGCTGACGCGCCAGGAGTTGGACCGGATTGCGGCGCCGATCGTGGAGCGGACGCGGCCGCATTGTCGGCGGGTGCTCGCGGATGCTAAGCTGGCGGCGAGCGAACTGGATGAGGTGATCCTCGTCGGCGGGCAGACGCGCATGCCGCTGGTACGCGGGTTGGTGGCGGAGATTTTCGGACGCGAGCCAAACATCTCACAGAATCCCGACGAAGCGGTGGCGCTCGGGGCGACGATTCAGGCGGGGATCCTCTCCGGCGCGGTGCAGAACATGGTGCTACTCGACGTCACGCCGCTGTCGCTAGGCATCGAGACGTTTGGCGGCCTGATGAATGTGATCATCCCGCGCAACTCGACGATCCCGATCAAAGCCGGCGAGATGTTTACCAATGCCGTGGCGGGGCAAACCTCGATGCTGATCAAGGTGCTGCAAGGCGAACGCGAACTGGCCAAGGACAACTGGCCGCTCGGACATTTTGAGTTGGAGTTTGAGCGCGCTCCGAAAGGCCAGGCGCGGCTGGGGGTGCAATTCGAGATCGATGCGAACGGGCTGCTGCACGTCCTCGCCCGAGACACGAAGACCGGCGCGGAGAAGAAGGTGGAGATGACGAGCGCGATCGACGTGAGCGACGAGGCGGTGGAGAAGATGCTCGGAGACTCGCTGGAGCACGCGTTTGAGGATGTGAACGACCGGGTGTTCGTGGAGGCGAAGCTGAAGGCGGACGAGTTGCTCCCCGCGGTGCGCAAGGCGCTGGAGCAAGTCGGTGCGGATCTAAGCGACGACGAACGCGGCTTGATCGCGCAGCGGGTCGCGGAGGTGGAGGAGGCAATCGCAACCGGTGCCGCGCAACTGCTGAAGCGCGCGAACGCGGCGCTGGATGAGTCGACGCAGCGGTTGGCGACGCTGCTGATCGAGCGGGCGATGCGCGGGTAAACCCCGGGGAACGCACGCGTCCCGCGTGCTGGTTCCGGCGTCCCGCCGGAACGGACTTTCATTCCGCGCGACTGCGTGGGGAGCACCGCATCTCGCGGCCCGTGCCCCCTCGGCGCATCGAATGTCCGGCGCTGTCGACGCCAAGCAAGACCCGGCCACGGCCCCGCCACCTTGCCGCTCGCTCCGCGAGTGGTGTCTCCGGCGGGACGCCGGAGACGACACGCGGGACGCGTGTGCTCCCCGGAAGCAGAACGCGCCTCCTTTCTCGCAAAAGGAGGCGCGTGGGAATTTTGCGTTGGCGAGGCGATTACTTCTTCTCGGACTTCGCTTCGATGGTCTTGGCGGTCATCGAGTATTCGATGGTGACTTTGGCGCCGACTTTGAGTTCGCCGGTGACTGTGGTGTCGGCGGTGCGGGCGAGGAGGGTTTTCTTCATGGTGGGTGCCGTATGGCGAATCCGTCGACGCATGGTGTCCAAAGGGCGGACACGATCGGACCGCGGGAAAAGTGGCGGCCAAAAGTAGGCGGCTCTTCCCAGAGCCGCGGTAGCGTAGTGGCGGGAAACGGAAGCGGGACTGGGAAGTCCCGCCTACTCAGTGCGACGCTTGCGCGAGCGGGGCGGTCGGGCCGCGGAGCGAATTGAGGATCGGCTGCGGGAAGATGCCGAAGACGAAGATTAGCGCGGTGAGGGCACCGATGGTGAACTTGCTGATCGGCGCGAGCGTGATCGGCGTGTCGTCGTTGGGCTCCTGCCAATACATGGCGGCGACGATGCGCAGGTAGTAGTAGAAGCCGGCGGCGACGCTGATGATACCGATGGTGACGAGGACGAACTTACCTGCCTGCACAGCGGTGGCGAAGACGAGGAATTTGCCGATGAAGCCGGCGGTAAACGGGACGCCGGCGAGCGAAAGCATGGCGGTGAGCATGCCGAAGGCGAGGAATGGCGAGCGCTTGGCGAGGCCGTTGAAGTGCATCAGGTCGTCGCCGCGGGAGTGGTTGGTGACGATGATCAGAATCAGGAAGCTGAGCAGCGTCATCAGCAGGTAGCCGGCGAGATAGAAGCCGACGGCGACGCCGGAGGAACCGAGGCTGCCGACGGTTTCGCGCACGCTGGCGACGGCAACGAGCAGGTAGCCGGCGTGGGCGATGGAGGAGTAGGCGAGCAGGCGCTTGAAATTATCCTGCGGGAGCGCGGCGAGGTTGCCAAAGAGCAGGGTGGCGCCGGCGAGGATGGCGAGGATCTTTATCAGTGGTTCGCCGATGCCGGCAGTGCCGAGGAAGGGTTCGAGGACGCGGATGAGGACGATGAAACCGGCGGCTTTGGACCCGACGCTGAGGAAGGCGGTAATGGGAGTGGGCGCGCCTTGGTAGACGTCGGGGACCCAAATCTGGAACGGGGCGGCGGCGACTTTGAACCCGAGTCCGACAAGGGCGAGCATCAGACCGAAGAGCAGCGGGGCGTGGGCGATTTCGCGGGAGTGCAGCACTTTGCCGATGGCGTAGAGATTCGTCTCGCCGGTGAGGCCGAAGATCCAGGTGATGCCGTAAACGAAGAAGCCGGTGCTGAGGGCGCCGAGGATGAGATACTTCACGCCGGCTTCGAGGGAAGCGGGGTTGCGCCGGGTGTAGGAGACGAGGATGTAGAAGCTGATCGTGACGAGTTCGAGCGCGACGAAGATGAGCAGGAAGTCGATGGCGGAGGCCATGAACATGAGGCCGGCGCAGGTGAAGACGGGGAGCGCGTAGAATTCGCCGAGCCCGGCGCCAGGGGTGAGGCCGGGGATGAACTTCTGCAGGGTGCTCTTGTATTCGAGCGCCATGATCAGGACGACGATGGTGGTGACGAGGGCGATCCGTTTGAAGAAGAGCGCGGTGGCGTCGGCGCTGTAAAAGAGTTTGCTGAGGTCGGCGTCGCCGTTCCCTTTGGCAAAGAAGGAGAAGCCGACGAGGGCGGTGAGGATGGTGATCGCGGTCAGGGCGAGGCCACGCTTGTCGTCGCTCTTGCTGAACGACTCCACCAGCAGCATGAAGATGCCGAGGAGCAGGACGGTGATTTCTAGGGAAAGGGACGGGATCATCGGGCGGAGGATTTCAAACCACGAAATGGGCGAAATAAACGAAAGGAAGACAGCGGAGGAGACGCGCTGAGTGCGTGGGCGCTTCGCGTTTTGCTCAGCCCATTTCGTCTGGTTCGTTTATCTCGTGGTTCCATCATTTCGGCAGGAGCGCTTCGACGCTCGGGCGGATGTAGCTGAGGAAGGCGCCGGGGGCGAAGCCGGCGATGAGCAGCAGGGCGAGGAGCAGGATGACGGGCCAGCGGAACGCCTTTTTATCAGGGTCGGTCCAGTTCACGGCGTCCTTGCCGAGCGGGCCCATGAAGATGGCGCGGTAGGCGCGGAGCATGTAAACGGCGGAGATGACCACGCCCCACAGCGCGAAGATGGTGGCGAGGTAGAAGTGCGAGGTGTTGAGGCCGGCGGCGGGTTTGAAGGCGCCGAAGAAGATGGTCATTTCGCTGGCAAAATTGGCGAAGCCGGGGAGACCGATCGAGGCGAACGCAGCGAGACCGAAGGCGAACGCGAGCCACGGCATCGGCTTGGCGAGTCCGCCGAAGCTGTCGAGCGCGAGGGTGGGATTCTTTTCGCGCAGCACTCCGCACATGGCGAAGAGTGCGGCGATGGAGAGGCCGTGCGCGAACATGAGCAGCGCGGCGCCGCTCACGCCGATGACATTGAAGGCGGCGATGCCGAGGAAGATGTAGCCCATGTGCATGACGCTCGAGTAACCGAGGAGGAAATCGAGGCGCTTCTGCGCAATGGTGACGAGGCCGATGTAGATGATGTTGCCGACGAGCAGGATGAGGAGCAGCCAGGTCCATTCTTTCGCGCCATCGGGGAGCAGTGGGAGGGCGATGCGGATCAGACCGTAAAGGCCGAACTTTTTCAGCACCCCGGCGTGGAGCATCGCGGCGGGCGTGGGTGCGGAGGCGTAGGCCGGTGGCGCCCAGGAGTGAAACGGGAAGAGCGAGATGAGGATGCCGAATCCGATGAGCAGGAAGATATACGGGCGGCTTTGCGCGGCGGCGGGGATGAGTCCGCCGGGCTGCGCGGCGAGGCGCTGAAGCTCGATGAGGTCGAAGGTGCGCGAGGCTTCGGGGATGGCGAGGTAGAGATCGACCAGACCGATGAGCAGGATGAAGCTGCCGAGCCCGAGATAGATGGTGATCTTCCACGCAGCGGCCTGGCGTTCCCCACTGCCCCAGACGCCGATGAGCAGGAAGGTGGGGATGAGCGCGAGCTCGTGGAAGGCGTAGAGGAAGAAGAGGTCAGTGGCGGCGAAGGCTCCCGCGGCACCGGCGCTGATGAAGAGGAGGCAGGCGTAGTAGATGTTCTCCCGCTTGGCGACGGTCGGTGTGACCCAGACGGCGGCGAGGGTGACGATGCCGGTGAGCAGCAGAAGCAGGACGCTGAGGCCGTCGGCGCCGACGGCGTAGTTCAGGCCCCAATCGGAGACGATCGGGGTGGTGCTCTGGAACTGGAAGACGTCCTTGGTACGGTCGTAAGAGAGGAAGGTGAGCAGCGTCAGCGCGAACATCGCGATCGAAGCGCTGAACGCGGTCTTGCGTGCCGGCGCGCCGAGTAAAATGCCGACGGCGGCGAGCAGCGGGAGAAGGATGATTAGGGTAAGCACGAGGTCAGACGCGGAGGTTTGGAACCACGAAATAGGCGAAATAAACGAAAGGGGAGATGCGTGACCCGAGATTCCCGGAAACAAAGGTGGTTCCGCCGGTGCGGAGCTTTTCGTTTATTTCGGATATTTCGTGGTTGTTCATCTCAGGCGCGGAAATCTGGGGGTTCGGAGTCACGGGCGTTCCAGCGGTCGTCGTGGAGGTGGCGCTCCCATTCGACCTTTGGGTAGTGGCCGAAGTTGACGAGCAAGCCGAGACGTTTGCCTGTCGCTTTGAGGTAATTCTTAAGTTGAGCGCGGTGCTCGTCGGCAAGGGCGATGACGGCTTTGAGTTCGACGATGATTTCGGCGTAACAGAGCCAGTCCGGTTCGAGTTCTTGATCGAGTGGAACGCCTTTGTATTCGAGCTGTAGCCGAGGTTTCGAAATGGCCGGGATTCCCTGCAGGGCGAACTCCCGACAGAGGCATTGGTGATAGACTGGCTCCGTGAAGCCGCAGCCTTTCTCGCGGTAAACCTCAAAGCATGCTCCCACGATCTTGTAGCTTTCCTCTTTGAAAAACAGCTCCGGCATACTCCTCCCCTTTCGTCTATTTTGCCTATTTCGTGGTTCATCATCAACGAAGCACCAGCAGGTAAATCATGGTGATGACGCCGAGGCCGAAGATGAAGGCGTAGCCTTGGAGATTGCCCATCTGCAGGAAGCGAAAGGTGAAGCCGACGGCCCAGGCAGCGCCGCTGAGGCCTCGGACGAGAACGCCGTCGATGAGCCACTGATCGAGGAAGCGCGAGATGGCGGCGAGGAGGTCCTGCGTGCCGGCGATGAGCGCGGCGTAGAGCTCGTCGAAGTAGAACTTGTTTTTGAAGAACGGGATGAGGATCGGATCTTTCGACTGACCTTTGTAGAGCATGAATCCGCCGAGCGAACCGGCGGCGAAGGCCAGCGTGGCGAGGGTCATGACGAGACCGGCGCCGCCCTTTTCGTGGATGGCGTGCAGGTTGTGCAGAAGATGCTCGCCGAGGGCCTTGTCGGAGATGAAGCCGTAGCCGGCGATGACGGAGAGCACAGCGAGGATGACGAGGGGCAGGGTCATTGCGGCGGGGCCGTCGTGGCCGTGCTTCGCAGCGTCGCTGCGGCCTTCGCCGAAGAAGACGACGACAAACAGGCGCGTCATGTAGAAGGCGGTGAGGAACGCGGTGAGCAGCGCGAAGGCGAAGATGCCGTAGCTGTGGCTGTTCCAGGCGGCGAGGAGGATGGCGTCCTTGGAGAAGAAGCCGGAGAAGAACGGGGTGCCGATGAGGGCGAGGTAGCCTGCGGTAAAGGTGAGGAAGGTGACCTTCATTTTCTTGCTCAAGCCGCCCATCTTCCAGATGTCCTGCTCGTGATGCAGGGCATGGATGACGGCGCCGGCGCCGAGGAAGAGCAGCGCCTTGAAGAAGGCATGCGTGAAGAGGTGGAACATCGCGGCGCCCGGCGCGGCGAGGCCGATGGCGCTGATCATGTAGCCGAGCTGCGAGAGGGTGGAATAGGCGAGGACGCGCTTGATGTCGTCCTGCTGGGTGGCCATGAGCGCGGCGAGGATGGCGGTGATGATGCCGGTCCAGGCGATGACGGTTTGTGCCAGCTCGGAGAGTTCGATGAGGAAGAAGATGCGGGCCAGCATGTAAACACCGGCCGCGACCATGGTGGCGGCGTGGATGAGCGCGGAGACGGGCGTGGGGCCTTCCATGGCGTCGGGCAGCCAGACGTGGAGCGGGACCTGCGCGCTTTTGCCGACGGCGCCGCAGAAGACGAGCAACACGGCGACGGCGGTAAAGCCGGCGGTGAGGCTGAGGAGCGGGAGCTTTGCCTGGATTTCGGTGAAGACGACAGTGCCGGTCGCGGTCCAGACCATCAGGATTCCGAGCATGAAGCCGAAGTCGCCGATGCGGTTGGTGAGAAAGGCTTTATTCGCGGCGGCGGCGGCGGTGTCGCGGTGAAACCAGTGGCCGATGAGGAGATACGAGCTGACGCCGACGAGTTCCCAGAAGATGAACATCATCGCGAAGTTGTTCGCGAGGACGATGCCGAGCATCGAGAACATGAACAGCGAGAGATTCCCGAAGAAGCGGGCCTCGCTTTCGTCGTCGTGCATGTAAACCAGCGAGTAGATGTGGACGAGGGTGCCGACGCCGGTGACGACGAGGAGCATCAGCTTGCTCAGCGCATCAATGGTGACGCCGATCGGGACGCGGAAGCTGGGTCCGAAGTCGAGCCAGGGGACTTCGCTCGTGCCATCGGGTCCGCTGAAGACGAAGAGGCTGGCCAGCAGGGTGAAGCTGACACTGGCGACAGAAATCGTGGCGCTGAGCCCGCGCGAGCCGCGCGTGAAAAGCTGGATCAGCACGGCGCTGACCAGCGGGGCGAGGAGGATGAACCAGGGAAAACGGGCGTCCATGCTATCGGGCGGTTAGGTTTTGAACGCGAAACATGCGAAAGGTGCGCGAAAGACCGCGAAAATCAGAGGGTGATTTCTTCGTCGCTCGCGGGGCGGGATTTGATGCGCGTGTTGGCGATTCGTTCGTATTCCAGCTTTGGGAAGTGGCCGAAGTTGATGAGCAATCCCAACTCAAAGCGGCTGGCTCGGAGATAGTTGAGGACTTGTGCCCGATGAATATCGGTGAGGTGCTCAACTGCTTTGAGTCCGACGATGATTTTGCCGAAACTGACGAAGTCGGGGACATACTTTTGTAGGAGCGGTCGGCCACGATATTCGATTTGCAAGCCGGGTTGCGGAACCGCCGGGATGTTTTGAAACTCAAACTCGATTCCAAGGCACTCCTGGTAGATCTGCTCTGGAAAGCCGCAGCCTTTGTCTTTGTAGACCTCAAAACACGCTCCGACGATTCGGAAGCTTTCCTCGCGGTAAATGATTTCAGGCATTTTCCCTTTCGCGCTTTTTCGCGTTGTTCAGCGTGTTTCGCGTTCAAAATTTCAGCGAATTGATGTCCTCGACGTGGGTGGTCTGCCGGGCGCGGTAGAGGGCCACGATGATGGCGAGGCCGACGGCGACTTCGGCGGCGGCGACGGTGATAATGAAGAAGACGAGGACTTGCGCGTTATAGTTCGGCAGGCCGTTGGGCGTGAGATTGAAGCG
>Ga0209181_10001767_pt1 | contig 36742 bp, 34 predicted proteins | sample MAT05_FD_187208 | JGI IMG/M metagenome (GOLD analysis project Ga0209181, IMG submission 187208) | Freshwater microbial communities from Lake Fryxell liftoff mats and glacier meltwater in Antarctica - MAT-05 (SPAdes) (version 2) | ecosystem: Environmental > Aquatic > Freshwater > Ice > Liftoff... | reverse complement strand
GAAAAATCTTTCCAAGAACTTTTCTTTAGACTGTCAACATATTCGAAATCAGAAGGATGTTGTCTTTGAAAACGATTTCTCCACAAAAATTCATTGTTGGTATATTTTTTCGTCGCTGCATTAATATTGAGAGCGTTTAAAAGATCTCTATCGTCATCAAGTCGTGATAAAAAGAGAATATCGAGGTCTTTAATTCCAGTTGGAAAGGCTCGTTGCATTTTAATAAGTTTTTAGATTTCAAATAAAATTAAAATAAATTTATTAAAATGGAGTCGAATAAACAAACCTTTCCGATTGGAAATAAAGATTTGGACCGTCTTCTCTTATTAAGATTTGATGATAGAGCTCTTTTGAATACCTTGTCTTTGGGAACTAAGAATCGTCTTATTAATAAGTATCTTAACGATGAAACCTTTTGGATACTTCGTTTTGAACAAAAATATCCTTCAGATTTCGAGACTGCACAAAAATTGAAACATAGATTGTGGAAAGACTTTTCTCTACTGCTTATCAAGTATCTTGATTTAGCCAAGGGAAATTATAATACAGCCATGAAGTTGGCAGCAAGAGGAGGTCATCACGATTTAGTAGACTTCTTCATCTACAAAGGTGCCGACTATTGGAATACGGGTATGCAAGGTGCAGCACAAGGAGGTCATCACGATTTAGTAGACTTCTTCATCTACAAAGGTGCCAACGATTGGGATTCGGGTATGTTTGGTGCAGCACAAGGAGGTCATCGAGATTTAGTAGACTTCTTCATCTCCAAAGGTGTCGACTATTGGAATTTGAGTATGCAAGGTGCAGCACAAGGAGGTCATAGAGATTTAGTAGACTTCTTCATCTCCAAAGGTGCCGACCGTTGGGATTGGGGTATGGAAGGTGCAGCACAAGGAGGTCATCGAGATTTAGTAGATTTCTTCATCTACAAAGGTGCCGACGATTGGATTTTGGCTATGCGTGGCGCAGCAGGAGGAGGTCATCGGAATTTAGTGAAATTTTTCAAAAGAAAAATGATTTGAAAGAATACTATTTTCAAAGAAAAATGTGTAAACCTTATCTCCACGTCAAGAAAGAAGGTCGCGATGCGTTATTCTCCAGATGCCTTGAAACCCACGATACCTACAAGTCGAAAAGAGTTAGAAAAAATCTTCTCGATACTTTCAATTGCCAAAATCCGATTATGTCTGACGTCATCCTTTCCTATTTACATGAAGATAATCTTAGTGAACTCTTTGTCCTTCTAAATAAGTATCGCTATCGCGTGGATTTTATGGAGAGTGTAAAATCTCACATTTTCTGTATCTCTGCAAAACTTCTAGAAGCCATGGAAGAGGCAACTGTTACAACATCTGAAGACATGGTGTCTTTTTTAACTTTCTTTTATAGAAGTTTGACGGGTGGTTACTCTCCCAGTGATTCGGTATCTTTTTCAGACATTTTAGCTTTAGGGGAAGAGGAAACACAAACTTGCACAAACAAAAAGACAAAAACTACAACTATATACCCGAAAGCTTTTCGAGACATTTTTGATAGGAAATTTAGTCGCCAATTCACATGTTACGACTCATATCTAGAACTCAACTCGGGCTTTCCTGAACCTGATTCAGAGTATCCCAACTTTCTACTGGAATTTGCTCTCGACTACCTTGCAGAAGAAAACTACGAAAAATGGTTCTATATCGTTATTTCAACTCTTCGTTCTTCGGCATTCGTACAAATGAAACTTGCTATCTTACATTATTTTTTTGAGGAATTTGAGATCCGAGGCTATGTGACGAAAAAATTCGGTGAAGTTTGCTTTTCTTGGTATTCCGAAGACACAACTAGAAAAGAATTCATTCCTTTATCCACTTTTATTAGAGATTTTGTAACTCTTCCAAGAAATATTCTTATTAAAAAGTATCAAATCCCTGCTTATCATCAATTACAGGGAGGCAAGAAGTTTATCGAGGCCGAATAAAACAAACTATTAAAATGAAAATATAAAAATGATTTTGAATTATATCTTAACAATTCAAAATGGATCCTCTGAATGTGCTATACGAACTGGGAGAACCCAGATGGTCAGAGGTGGTTAACATGACTCAACTTAATACTCAATTTTCAGCTATGCTGCCTCTTCTAAACACTATTCGTAATGAAGTTTTGAGTATGAGAGGCTATCTCACTTTGTGCAATTTGTCTCTATTGATGTTTTGCGGGATTGCTTTTTTTATTCTAGAATCGGTGAATCGAAACCGTCATTCGTTGGATAGTCTGAAAGAGGATGCTGCTTATAATCGGGAATCTATCGAAGAGATGTATCGGTTACTTCATGAAGAGGAAGATGAAGAAAGTGAAAACGAAGAAAATAACGAGGCAAACAATGATGAAAATAATGGAGAACCGAGCGATAATGAAAATAACAATGAAGAACAGAGCGATAACGAAGACCATGAATATGAATGTGAAGAGGGAGAGGGAGAGTGGTCTGGGGCTTCAAGACCTCTTCCGGAAGGACACATGAGAGTCACTTTAGAAACAGAAAACGATTACGAACAATTTATTGTCTGTGGAAGGACAGGACAGGTAGTTGAAAGGATGGTAGATGACAACGATGACCAAGAAGGTGATCAAGAAGACCAAAGTAGAGAGGGAAACACTGATTCAGAAGTTGAATTAAACGAAGAAGGAAATAGTGATGAAAATAACGGAAATGAAGAAAATGAACCTCCTTCATCTGTTCCTGTTATTCCTTGCCGGTGTGGAAACGAGCACTATTACGAATTTTATAGCAATGGAACATATTATTGCAGTGTTGAATGTATGATTTAGATTGGACCGTTTACAATAAAAAATGATTTAATAATTAGAATTTTAACTATTTTAATTCAAGATGCAGGAAACTATCAACGAACTTATCAAGATGGCCAACCTTTACTACGAAGCTGACCAGCGTTTGGAGACTGCATGTGGAAATAATTACGACCCAATTGCTTGCACGGTCTTTGCATTGAAAGGTAAGCACACTGAGAGCTTGCCTCTTGAAAGTCATGATGCTGGATATTATTTGGGGAAAGTTGTTTACCTGCATTCTATCCTCGTTAATACTTATAAAATGAACACCGATAAGGTCAGAGCTATTTGGTTTCCGATTCTCAACCAAAGTTCCAACAGAACACTCCAGGCTCAAGGCTTACCTATTGCTAATTTTTGAAATTATTCTATATTGAAATAAAATAATTTTAGGGACATCTAATCTTCAAGAGTAACTCCAAGATTGATGGCCATAAGCTCTCTTGTGTAATTAATCCATTTGGAATAATTATCATCGTTTACTGTAAAAGGATCATCGATAACAATAGTAATACGAGCATAATCGATATTATAACCCGGCATTGCTTTTTCTGTTCCTAACAGCGTTACGGGAAGAATTGGTAATTCTGTATTCCTGGCAATGCGAAATGCTCCGGTTTTGAAGTTATCTAGCTGCTCTTCAAAGGTACATCTTCGCCCAGTAGGATAAATGAGTAGACTACACTGTTCTGTTTCGATTCTTTCAATGGCACGCTCTACTGCAGTACTATTTAGGACAGGATCGTGGCGATCTGCTGAAATATAACCAGCCATACGAGTTAACCATCCAAAGACTGGTATACGAGTAAAAACGTGGCCGATAAGATAGGTCTTAAAAAATTGGATGCGGGAAGTGATCAAAGAGTCAACGAAACTGCGATGATTGGCTACAATAACAAAACGTTTCTCTTCTCCTTTCTTGTTATAACGTTCGGTATCTGTACGATTGTCCAGAATTTGAATTTGCCAAAATCCTGGTAAAGTCATCGCGTTTAGAACGAAGAATGCCATCATTCTTTCATAGACTCTAGAAATTTGTTTCTTGGAAACAAAAGGATAGAGGCAACAACATGTTGCCCATGTAATAATTAGAGAGGGAATCGTAATTGTCCAGAAATAGATGGTCAATGCTAACATTTTTATAAAAATTAACATTATAAAATTTCATTTTTGTGCGAATCTATTCCGCGAAGTCATCTCTTTCGTAGCCATGAAAAAAAGGATACGACAGTGTATTCCACATTGTGACTACATGATGAAGAGCTCGGCAATACTGAATACCTTGATAACCACTTCTCTTATTTTTACGCGCCGTCCAAACATGGCGGTAACCTCTAATATTTGCATAATCACCTACATAATCATGTAAATGTTTCGCTATTGGAAGATATTGAGCTTTACAGTACCAGTTGTGTAAATTTTTGTATTCCTCCAAGCTATATTTTCGAATGAGATAACGGTCTCGACTTTGAGCTGCAAGAACCAGAGCTTTATCTCTCTTGTTAAGAAAATAACTTCTATCTTCACTGTCATCGTAATTGTGAGTATGTTCATGATTGTGAGTATGGTTGTGATTATGAGTGTTGACGTTATTGTTATTGGCATTGTTAGATTTTGATTCAAGAACTGCAAGGTAAAACCCAGGAGGCTTAGCAGGATTGGGAAACCCGCTCTTTTCAGGTTCTAAATCAAAACCTCGTTTTTCAGGTTCGACATAATATCGTAGATCGAAACTTTCAAAATTGTTGAGACGAAAATCTGAAAAGCCTTGCCCAAAAGAACGAGAGGGAAATTTTCTTACACTTTCATATACAGCTGCCAAAGTAGTCACAAGAGAACGACTATCTTCTAGGACCTGGCTGGGCATCTTTTTGGAAACTCGAATCAAAGCTTCAGCTCTCTTACTGTCGTCAAGGAGGTAATTCTTGCCTTTGTTGACATACTTTTTGAGTTCCGGACGATCTCCATACATACGGTAGAAAGTTTCCAAAAGAGCGTTTCTCTGAGCTTCATCAAAATCTCTACCGTAAATAGTATAGTCTTCATTGTCATAAGTGTAATAAAAGATTGAAGGTTTCTCCATTTTAAAGGTCAAATTAACTTAAATGTTATTTCTTTCAAATTTGTATTAAAAAATCAGTTTCTTCCTCTTCAAGAAGAAAAACAATAAAACGACCAAACTCAGAAAACATCAAAAACGAAATTCTAAAGCAACTTTTTAAGATAGAAAAAAGCAAAGCAAGTTAGCTTAAAGAAAAGTTCTGAACTCTAAAGATGTCTATTCCAAATTTTGATAAGGTCAAAATTACCACCATGACAGCGATCATCATGCTAAAGGGTACTGTGATTATCGAGTCGGCATTTCCTCTACTACCAATTACTAGACTGGATTTAACAGACATAGTGACGACGAAAAAGAAATGCAAAATTCCTTGGGTAGGAAAAGAGCATGCAGGAAAGATATTTTCAGCTAAATTTCTAGGGATCAATCGAGGCATCATTAAAACGAGTAAAAAATCTTTTCGTAATGCTGTTGGTCTCGAAATTTGTACTACCAAGAAGAATATTTATGCCAAGCTCTGTAAAGAAAAGATCCAAATGTGTGGAGCCAATTCCGAAGCAGTAGCACTTGAAACGGCGCAGCACATCATCGATCATTTGATTCGTATTCAAGGCGAATTGGATTACATGCATTCTCTTCCAGCAGAGCGTGATGCTACCATTAAGTGGTTCCTCAAAGAATGCAAAGGTGATCCCTATACTATTAGTGAAGAGACACAAGAAATTGTAACTTTGGAACCAGGAGAACATATTAAAAACGACATTGTTTGTGATATCTCAGGAAAGCCGAAATTGGTTTTCAAAGAAGTACCTTTTTCATGGGAGCACGGAGATACGGTAAAGGATAAAGTCATTATAGATGAAAAAGGACACCCTTATCGCCGCGCCTTGACCAAGAAGGAAATTAAGGATGGCGTCAAAGAATATCCTATCATTCGTATTGGAGATGGAGTCCGACTCAATGATAAGAAGTTGATAGTCGATGAAAAAGGTATTCTCGTCAATAAAATTATCTTGATCCCCCTTCGCATTGTCGACGTTATCAGTGTCAAAATTCCAGACTATGTTTTGAAGAGTCTTCGAGAAACAGGAAAGAAATCTTTCCCAGAAGGAGTGAACTCTCGAATCGGCTTTTTTTTTCTTGAATATATTCAAGATTATGCCTATTACCATGTCTTGACTTCTTTTTTTGAAGGAATATCTGAGATTACTCGCGTCTACGAACATCGAGAAAGAAAAGAAAAAGGTGAACCGGATCTTTCTATTGCGAACATGGACACGGCAATGGTCAATTATAGTTTGTCTTTGCGCATGAATGTGAATCGTTGGGCTCTCTGTAGTTTAATTAACGAGGAAGGCGTATTTCATGCTACCTATGACAACACTACAGACCATCACGTTACGATAACCATCGAATATATTGCGGATAAAAAGGAAAGTATTAAAAGAAAATGTAACCAAATCTCTTTCATGGTTTACAAAAGTGGTATCGTGACAATCAGTGGGCCATCCTGTGCTTTAATGAGAGAACCTTATTATAAGTTTATGAGATTTGTCCAAAGACATTATGATAAAATTCGATTAAATGACGGCAAGCCGATTAACCTGAAATTTAAGAAATCTACCTCGTCTTCATATGACGGTTAACTTTACAACTAACCATCTCAAAAATGATTATAAAAAAAGAATTATATTAAACTAACTATGAATATCCCTCAGGTTTTAGAAATGTTGCAAGGAGCACCCATGAATACCGAGCATGTCCACGATCATGCTCGACACAATGGAGGGACAGCTTCCGAGTCTGATATTGCCTATTTTGTCAATCAAAAATGGAAGGATAGACTTATTGAATTGGCAGCAAAAACCCTTCGTATGATGAAATTAGCTGACACTATGATTACCAAACATGGTCGCAAGGAAGATGAAAAGTCCACAAGAGCAATTGTAAAATATATTGAGTTGAAAACAGCTCTTTATCGTCTCTTTGGAGATATTTGGCAAATGTTTGACCCGAAGGTAGATATCAAAGAAGATCTCTTGAATCGAAGAATTGACACGAGTCTTCCAATCTTTAAGCGTATTTTTAGTGTGGCTGATGTTCGGAAGGTAACGGAACTCGAGATTCGTTTTTACGATTTGTTGATGACCCGGAAAATCTTTTCAACTCTAGAGGAAGAATGCAATGAGACGGAAAGAGTTGAAAAAGTTCGAGAAGAGATGTTTAACAAGGTTGAAGAGCTTTGGAATGATAACATCAGCGAAGAAAATATCTTGAACTACCTTTTACATGTTAGCCGACAAGTCTATCCTCGAAGAAGCCCTACCTATCATGCAACCAGTGCTCAAACTTGGTTTCTTCAGTTGACAGGTTATCGAGATGTTCGCGTCTCTTTATCTGAAGACCAAATTAAGAGACTGAAGAGAAAGAAGGGAACCTCAGGCTGTTGTTCTACTTGTCAAGAAGATTATGACGCAGAGCAAACTATGGTTTCCTTGCCTTGCAGACACGTCTTTCATGAAGATTGCATCGTCCCTTGGCTAAGAAGACGTGTCACTTGTCCGATTTGTCGTTTTGATGTTAGAAAAGTACTTCTGGCTTCTAAAACTCCTAAGGTATAAATTAGACTCGTTAGACCCTATTAAAAATGATTAATATTAAGAAATAAAAAAGAATAAATGTCTTTTTTATCTTTACTGTCAAAGAACAAAGATGCCAACGTTCTTATCTTATCAAAACTAGATTTTCAAGATTTGAGAGAAGTTTTAGTTGTTAACAAGGAAATCAGTAAATATCATGGTGATATTCTCTGGTATCATTACCAGAAGCGATCTCCCGATTTTGAAACTATACAAAAAGTTATCCAAAGACCTTGGAAACAATTTACACTTTTGTTAATTTCTTATTTGGATATGTTTGAAAATAACTATAATGGTGCCATGATGGAGGCAGCACAAGGAGGTCATCGCGATTTAGTAGACTTCTTCATCTCCAAAGGTGCCAACGGTTGGAATTGGGCTATGTATTATGCAGCAAAAGGAGGTCATCGCGATTTGGTAGACTTATTCATCTCCAAAGGTGCCTACGAATGGAATTCGGGTATGGAAGGTGCAGCAAAAGGAGGTCATCGAGATTTAGTATACTTCTTCATCTCCAAAGGTTCCAACAATTGGGATTATGGTATGTTTGGTGCAGCACAAGGAGGTCATCAAAAATTGGTAGACTTCTTCATCTCCAAAGGTTCCAACAATTGGGATTATGGTATGTTTGGTGCAGCACAAGGAGGTCATCGCGATTTAGTAGACTTATTCATCTCCAAAGGTGCCGACGATTGGAATTATGGTATATATAGTGCAGCAAAAGGAGGTCATCGCGATTTAGTAGACTTATTCATCTCCAAAGGTGCCGACGACTGGACTTATGGTATGAAAGGTGCAGCTCAAGGAGGACATAAAGATTTAGCAGAATTCTTCCGGATAAAAATAAATCAAAAATGAAAAAATATTTTATCACGAAGGAGGTCATCGTGACTTAGTAGAGTTCTTTGATCTGAAAATGAAGGAAAATTGATTTTAGAAAGAAGTTTACAAAGAAAATAAAATGGAAGAGGTTATAGTCGAAAAACTCGAAACAAATACTAACAAGGCCAACTTTTCAGTCAAGTTACTTTGGGTAACTCCAAATGCCGAGAAGCAAGTTATGTATATGGCTCGAGTGAGCGCTGAAAATCGAGACAGCGAAAGTACTCGTCTTTTAGGTTATCTTCTCAAGGAAAATCATGTCTCTCCTTTTGAAATGGCAAACATGTGTGTAGAAATTAGTGGATCAAGAGCGATTCTTCGACAGATTCTTCGTCATCGTTCTTTTAGCTTTCAAGAGCTCTCTCAGAGATACGCTAAAATTTCTATGAAAGATATGACAATTAGTGAAGCAAGAAGACAGGATACCAAGAATCGTCAGAATAGTATCGACGATTTGCCAAAGAATATTCAAAATGAGTGGAAACAGAAACAAGAATCTTTAAACACAAAGACATTTGAGACCTATTCATGGGCTCTGGAAAATGGCATTGCCAAGGAGTGTGCAAGAAACATTTTACCTGAAGGCAATACTACATCCATTCTTTGCATGAATGGAACTTTGCGCTCATGGATTCATTTCCTGAAGCTAAGAACAGGAAATGGAACACAAGGTGAACATCAACAAATTGCTAGTGCTTGTTTAGACATTTTTAAAGAACAGTTTCCTATCATTGCAAAGGCTGTTTTTGATTCTTGTTGAGATGATCATTTTAATTTATTAGAAAATTAACACAGAAAAAGACCTTTGTATAGGGTGAGGGTATCCGAAAATGGACTTTTTCCAAAACACCCTCTTTCCTATCTTTCCTATCTTTCCTATCTTTATTTTGAAAAGATACAGGGATAGATGGGAAGTAAGAAGTGAAAGACAGTTTGGAGGAGATATTATTACAATAAGTAATTGTAATGGTGGAGAAAGATGCTACTAAGACGAAAAGTGCTTTTCTAAGGGTTGTATCAGATGAAAAGATAAGATCAGATGAAAAGATAAGATCAGATGAAAAGATAAGATGAAAAGATAAGATCAGATGAAAAGATAAGATGAAAAGATAAGATCAGATGAAAAGATAAGATGAAAAGATAAGATGAAAAGATAAGATGAAAAGATAAGATGAAAAGATAAGATAAGATGAAATCAGTTTGCAGGAGCTATCATTGTAATAAGTAATTACAATGAACAGGAAGATGCTACAAAGACGAAAAGTGTCTTTCTAGGGGTTGTATCAGAACATTTTTCAACTTTGTCTTGAATAAGATCCCAACTTTGTCCTGAATAAGATCCCAACTTTGTCCTGAATAAGATCTCAACTTTGTTCTCTCCTATATTATTCCAATTAAAAAGTTTGAAAATAATATAGGAGAGAACAAAGTTAAGATAAAAACTTTTATCTTTGTTTGAGATCAGATATTATATTTTTTGTTAAAATATAATTACTTTATTTCTTTTGCACCTGGCGCATCTTGAAACGTGTTTCGATCCCCGTCGCTGATAACAGCTGAGAAAGCAACTTGTATGAAGTAGGAATGGTACACTTTCCGAAACTTGCATTGTCTTCGCAAACGCGACAAGAGTATTTCTCTTCGACAATGTTGGCAATTGCGATTCGTCCACAAGTTGCACAGAAGACTGTTTCCAAAGCGTCGGAAGTTGTACATAATCTTTCCTGCATAAAAGAAGCAGCTCCGTGAGAAATCATGGCATCTCTCTCCATCTCTCCGAGACGAAGACCACCTCCTCTCTTTCTTCCAGAAACAGGTTGGCGAGTCAACTGACTGACACCTCCACGAGCACGCATCTGAATCTTATCTTCCACCTGATGCTTCAGAGCTTGATAGTAGCAAGGACCGATGAAAATGCGAGCCTCAATCTGCTTTCCATCGATTCCGCTCATCATTCTTTCACTTCCAGAACTACTGTAGCCATACTGAAGCAGATTTCGAGCAAACTCCTCGACATTGAAGCGTCGAAATCCTGTCGCGTTAATTCTTTCTCCTGTAAAGGCTGCAACCTTGCTGGTCACAAACTCGATCATCTTTCCAATAGTCATTCGAGAAGGAATACTCAATGGGTTGATGATGATATCGGGACTAATTCCATCTGCAGTAAAGGGCATATCTTCATCCGGAAGAATCATACCGATCGTTCCCTTCTGAGCGTAGCGAGAATTACCACAGTAGACTTCCTTTACGCCTTTACGAACATAGATGATACCCGAAGGAACAGTGCAGCAGTAAACCTTACCCTTAAACTTTCGTAGCAACATTTCGCTTCTCTTGACCAAGAATTCATTGGTGCCATCGGTGTAGTAGACATCGTTTACAATTTCATCGGCACGAATCACTTCATAATCTTCCCCTTTTCGAATATACATACGATGGTTAGTAGTAACAGTCAAATCGACATGTCGACTACGAATTACAAAAATGTCTCCATCATAATCATAGGCTTGTAAGTCGACCACTTGACGATATTCCATACCTCCATCTTCCAGAGAAGCCACAAAATCAGTCGATTCCAACTCGCCAATATACACCCAACCTCTTCGAGTAAGAACCTCATGGTCGGCAGTGTAACAAGCAAACTTATCTCCGAGAACAGGTTCGCGAACCTCGCGGATTTTAACCTTAACAACCTGGTCACCTTCAGGGTTAGTTGAAACCAAGACGCGATCAATCACGCCTTCCTGTTTCAACTCGACAAAGGTGCTCACGTTCTCAATCTTACCAAGAGAAGCTCCTCGAAGAATCTTACGCACCTTGCCAATCAAACAGTCTCCTTCTCGAACCAGACTGCCGACTTTTGGTAAACCGTCTTCTCCTATTGCCAGATACTTGTCCTTTTCCTTTTCGTTTATTTCGGGACGGGTGAATTCTTCTCTTTGATTCTTATTCTTTCTCCGAATACTCTTGTAAGTTTTGAAGATGACACTGCGAAACATGCCTCTCTGAACCGAACCGCGTTTCATAACGATGGCATCTTCCTGAGCAAAACCAGAATAAGTTGTAATTGCTACAATAACTGTCTCTCCTGCCGGTAACTCGTTTAACCCCAACATCGAGTTCATTTGGGTCTCAAACATTGGACGAGAAGGATAAGCCAAGAGCTTTCGAGTAGTATCAAAACGAGCTCCGTGATTGCTATGATCGATACCCATACCTTGCTTACCCATGCCTGCCTGATAAGTCAAACGAGGTCCAGGGATAGTTTCGGGCAAGGGGATTACAGCCACAGAGGTACTCATTGTGGCAGTAGGATCTAATTCGCAATGAGTGTAAGGTTTTACGGCTAATGCTTCCTTCAATGCGGTTTCGGATTGACTTACAATCAGCTTCAAATCCTTTACCAAGTCCTTATCCGTGTTGTTATACAGATTTTCTCTTGCAATGTCAACAGCTCGGCGAGCCGATTCCTGATCCACCTTTCTCTGTCTCACATCGTAAATGCTCTGAGCCAACATGATTTGACTTTGTTCCCAGGCGCCGATGTATTCGACACAGCCTTCATGGAGCAACGTATCGAAATCGACGTCCCAAAGATTCTTCTTTTCGATAACAAGCTCTCCGTTCTCCAGAATCAGAAGAGGTCTTGTCGGACGGCAACCATCAGTGTAAATGTTAAAACTGCCATCATTATCCAAGACAATTGTAGTATCCTTCTGGAAAGTCAGATTCCGACGCAAGCGAACACAAAAGTCTCTCATCTCTTCTCCTGCCACCCATCCCCGAAAGAGCCCATTCAAAACAAAGGGACTCTTTGTTTCCAAGCTTGGCCTTGAGGAAACATACTGACCAATGAGCTCCAAAATGATGCTCTCTGGGCGTTCTAAACTGGCATAACAAGTCTGTGCAAGATTCTTCGTCAAACCACAGTTATGAGTCACAAAACCCTCGGCGATGAAACTATGATTGTCCGAAATGGTAGTAAAATCATATACCTGTGCAGCTTCTACATGTTCAATGAGATACTTCTTCGCGAAAACAATTTCGTTACCTGAGAAAACACACAACGAATCATACTCTGGATTTAACTTGTCCAAAGGAATCCAACCATATTGTGTCAGAAAAGGATGGTCACCTGTTCCCTCAACCTCCATCAATACCTTATTTTTCTTGCTAAGAAGGGTCACCTTATACATGGTCTTATCTTTGTCGGAACTAAAGAAGGTAAAAGGTTTCTCGATGGGAGAAGCGGAAAGTTCGTATGAAGTAGGATGCACCGTCACCACAACATCTCCATTTCGAAGGTCTTCAATATTTTTCCAAGTGTCGTTAGCCATCAGAATTCGTGTTCCCTTTTTCAGACACATTTCTCCTTCAGGAGTTTCAGCAGCGTCGATGTAACCCAACTGAGAAATCTGGACCATTCTCACCTTGGTAGAAGCAGATTTCTTGCTCCCAGGAGTGTTAACTCTTGTTCAGATGTAAAAGACTGAGAGGATACTTTCACGCTTGAGGATATCTGTGATATTATCCTTGGTCAAATACGAACTCTTGACTCCCCAGTTGTTGGCAGTAAAACTATCAAGAAAATTATCAGTGATAAAGGAAGAATTGATAGCACGTTGAGCCGCTCGAAGACCATTCAGTTTCTTATCCTCGATATCTTTCTGTGCAGAAGTGATTACCTCTCTCCAGATACTCGAAAAGAGGAGTTCAAGCGATTTCCCTGCTGAAACGAGTTGCTTATTGGCCCAGTTGTCTCGATCATCCAGACCACGAGCACCTACAAGATATTCCAGAAATCTTCCAGCCATCATGGACAACATATACAGTCGATCTGTAATATGATCAGTACTTTCATCTCCTTCGGTTCTCGCAAACTCAATCTGGGGGAAAAGTTGTTTGTAGAGATCGTTCATGATATCCGTCTTGCGATTGACGTAAGAAGCATCTCCCATACCCTTTTTCTTGGAAATGTATTCGATATCATCTCCGATCTTGGAGAGTTTGACTAAACTTGCTTGGAGAATCACATAGACCTTCTTGTGAAAAGCAGGACGCACAAAAAGGTAAATGAATTCCATCATGGTTTCTGTCTTGGTAACACCCAGCATGCGAAAGATTTGAAAAAGAGTCACTGTTCTACCAACCTTGTTTGAGTTGGTAGAAGCCATACGACCCATAAATCCAAGATGCAATTTGATGGCTCCCGACTTCTTACCTTGGGTCATGGTAATCTGCGTGCTGCCGTGGATAGTATTGTTAGTCACTTTGCAAACTACCTTACCTTTGTTGTCCGAGTTGAATACAAAGATGCGATTGGCGGCTAGCTTTTCCTGAATCAAAACAATTTTCTCTTGACCCTTGATGATAAAGTAACCGAAAGGATCTCCGGCAATCGTTTCACCTAAAGCGACGCGTTCGGATTGGGACTTGCCGTGCAACCAGCACAATTCAGAACCCAGCATTACAGGAATCTTGCCAATGAAAACCTTATCGATTCTCTCTTCTGACACCAAGCCCTTGTTCAAAACAAAATCAATGTACATGTCTCCGACATACGAATAACCAGAATTGCGCGCTTCCAAAGGATACAGCTTGGCAGGACGGCCATCCAGTTTCTTGGTCATGGGTCTCGTCAGGAAGAAGTTTTCAAAGGTAACTTTTCCGACCGGCAGAACAAGATGGCGCGACATGATGTGTTCTTGAAGGGCAAAGCCGGTGAAATTGTTATACTGGTCGATTAAGCTTCCAATTTGACCCTCGTAATCGAAATAACTCTTCAACAATTTTCCCGACTCGTCAAGTTCTAGTTCTCCAGGGGTCTGGGTAGATGCAAACTCAACGGCTTCCACTTTCTTGATAAAAGGAGGTGCAAGAACGACTTTTTCAGATACCTTTGGATTCATTATCCTTTTGAAGGCCTCACGCTTTTGTGTCGCATAGTCCGGAAAGCCAAGATCACGAGCTCGAACTTCCAATTCTTCGTCTGCTTCTTTGTACAAATTGGCTCTCTCCAACAAACGCAATCTTTCTTGACGAATTTCTTCCGGATTCCAACCAAAAATAGTGGCTTTCTTGCGGATTTCCAGTCTCTGGAGGTTCGTTAACCTTCTTCCAGCCTTGACATAATCTTCTTCCTCTATTTTCTCCATTTCTGTCAAGGGTTTCTCTTGATTTTCTTTCGGGACTTCTTCAGCCATCTTTTATTTTTAAAAGTGATTTTTTATTGAATTTGATATATTATTTAATCATTTTTATCGACTAAACGTCATATGTCCTCTTTTCCGACTGGAGACCAAAATATAGATGCCTGGCTGCTCGCGAAATTGCCACAGGAAGATTTTTTACAAGTTCTCACTTTGAATAAGGCTACCAGTAAGATGAGAAACAGAGATTACATTTGGTTTAATCGTTTTATTGCTTCGTATGGACAAGAATCTTTTGAAAATGTTAAAACTACTATGAAGAGATCGTGGAAAGATTTTTGTCTTCTCATAATCAAATATCTGAAAAGTTCTAATTATAACAAAGCGATGAAGTTAGCAGCGCAAGGAGGTCATCGCGATTTAGTAAACTTCTTCATCTCCAAAGGTGCCGAAGATTGGGATTGGGCTATGGAAGGTGCAGCACAAGGAGGTCATCGAGATTTAGTAGACTTCTTCATCTCCAAAGGTGCTCGTGAATGGAATTGGGGTATGCATGGTGCAGCACAAGGAGGTCATCGCGATTTGGTAGACTTCTTCATCTCCAAAGGTGCCAACGATTGGGATTTTGGTATGCGAGGTGCAGCACAAGGAGGACATCGCGATTTGGTAGACTTATTCATCTCCAAAGGTGCCCGCTATTGGAATTCGGGTATGGAAGGTGCAGCACAAGGAGGTCATCGAGATTTAGTAGACTTCTTCATCTCCAAAGGTGCCGACAATTGGAATTGGGGTATACGAGGTGCAACACAAGGAGGCCATCCTGATTTAGTAAACTTCTTCATCTCCAAAGGTGCCAACAATTGGAATTCGGCTATGCGTGGTGCAGCAATAGGAGGTCATCGAGAGTTGGTAGACTACTTTAAAAGTATGAAAAGTCAGTAGGTAATTTTGTTATTAAGAAATAACAAATAGTTCATGATAATCTTGCAACAATTTCAGCGGCTGTAGGTCTTTTTAAGAGGTCAACTTGGAGCATAGAATTTACAGCATCGTTTAATTTCCTATTTGGTGTTTCCAGAATTAAGGGTTGTTGATTAATAATCGTTTGAAATATCGCTTGCATGTCTCCACCGGGAGGAAAGACATAACAATACATTCCGGTACTAGCATTGACAATAGTGGCTCCTAAACTCCACATGTCGCTGGCAAAATAAGAAACGGCTTCTTGAATAACTTCTCGAGCCATAAAAACCGGAGTACCCGATCTTCCTGTGCAACAATTTCGTGGAACGATATTTTCAGGTTCCCCGACATAACAAGTATCCGTTTTACAAGCTAAACCGAAATCGAGTAGTTTGGGAATCTTCTCAGGGGTAATCATAATATTGTCTGGTTTAATATCGCGATGGATGGTGTTGAGATTGTGAATATATTGTAACGCTTTGGCAATGTCTTTGGTTAAATTGACCAGATGGTCGTCTAACAAATTAAAATATTTTTGATTACGATAATCTCGGGACCATTCTGAAAGAGTTTTTCCATTAACAAATTCCATTTCAATTAACATTCTATCATTATAAAGAAAGTAATTATAGTAACACACGATAAAAGGGTGGCATCCGTTCTTTGTTATTCTTATCAAGTTTTCTACCTCTTGGATAGCAAAATTTCTTTGTAAAGTGCTATCAAATTTAACAACTTTTAATGCTATGGTTTCATTAGTAGCTTTTACAATCGCACGAAAAAGGCTTCCTTGTGCACCACTCGTCAAATAATCAAGTACATAGGAATCTTCTGTTCTTGGTCCTTCTTGTTTAATCATAAGAGGTGTTGCGGCCAACTTTCCTCCGCTCGAAGTACTGACTCTCGACGTCGAACTCCCAAAAGACCCACTAGATCTAGGAGTTGCATATTCATATTGAGAATCCAAGGACATATCTTTGAGAGAGCCTCGTGACAACATTTTATTTTAAATTATAATTTTTGTTAAATTATAAACATTTGTAGTTAATAACCATACTTGGTATTTGCCTTCATAATGAAGCGCTCTAGATTAACAAAGTTGGTAAAAGAGCCAGAAGGTGCTCTTACTGACTCTACCAGGGAAGCGTCTAATCCGTCTTCATAGGCAAACTGGTAAATCACCCCCGCGCTGTTTCTCACTGAACCATCCTCGACTACCTTAAGATTTTCCATGGCTTTCGTGAGGTGTCGATGGATGGTACCCACGTCGGAGATGCTAGTGGCCGATTCTACGACCGCTGGTCTCGAACTTTGCAGAGAGAAAAACACCTCTGCAGGTGTAAGCCCGGATAAAAAACTATTCGTGATAAAGCCTCTAGTTACAGGATCTAAGTCCGTGTTGTCGAAATACGGTAACGTTTCCTTGGGTCTTTCACCGGCAATAAATTGTTGCCCTAAAATACCCGTAATTTGTGAGACGTTGCTACTGCTTCCTTTTGCTCCTGAAGAAGACATAATATTGAAGGAATTCGTAGGGGTCAAATACTCCTTTGAAATTTTGCTGCCGAAATTCTTTGCGGTATCGAGATACCCTCGAATTTGTGCTTCTCTTCGTTCTTCTTCCAAAGGGTCGGTCAGTTTCTGTCCCATCGACTTGACTAACATTTTACTCTTTTCAATCTCGTAGCGAATAGCTTTTCTTCCCTTCTCATCGAGATAACAGTCGTCCATTGTGACCGACAAAGAGTGTGTATCCATAAAAACTCCCGCTACTCGATAGATATCTGTGATAAAAACCACAGTTCTTTCTTGACCGTAATCCTTGTAGAGAGCTTGAATAATCGATCCAGCTTCGGAACCAAGTGTTGCCTTATCCAAAACTCCGTTCGTCAAGATTCCCTCTCGAATAACTACATCTCCTTTGCGATAGAAAAAGTCTTCGGGAAAAGTCGCACTTAACAAGGCTCTTCCAGAATTTTTCGGAACATGATGCTTATCCAGTCTTCTCGAGAGAGTCGCATAAGTCGAATCATCTTCCATCACCATGCGAGCTCGGGAAACCACATCAATATCCACGATGGTATCTGCCAAGCTGAGCATGTAGCTACCAGCCAAAGCGTCGAAAACGACTGCGGCAGCATTATTATTTGTTTGTCCGGTCATAATGTTTGCGGCTGCCGACATTAGACCTGCAATCTCTTTGCAAGTGTTTTGAGAGATTGCGTTCATGAAGTTGATTTCATCACCATCAAACGCTGATACCCGTGCTTTCGCATCGGGGCTAGAATACACCTTACGCAATGACGCGGATGTCATCACGGACGAACTTCTACTCGTTGCACCTTCTCCTAAAATACCGGTTCACAGTATTCCGTACAGAGCTTGGCTCAGGATTGCCCATTACTCCAGACGTCTCGTAAAGAGATGTCGGAAGATATCATCTGACTTTTTCACCATATCCGTTGCGGTCTTTCTCCGCGGCCCCAAGAGGATTTCTCTCCCTTGGTTGGTATTCAAATGCTTTAGGGGTTTCCCTGAATTTGTCCGTCTTGCCGGTTTCCTCAAATGTACTGAGGTTCCGACTAGATAGTTATATTCGTTACCTTGTCTCTATGGGACTGACGAAGGCGTACCGAGGTGGAATTACACAATTTCCCCTATCCGGTGTTTCCACCAACCGGAAGGTTGCTACCTGCTGAAGACTTCAAGAATTGTGTGTTTCTTCAATCTCCGTTAAATTGTCGTGTCACACCTAGGTGCATGCCGACGTTGTAAACTCCAGGAGGGCCGAGTTTCACTTCAAATCCCATAAAGCCTTGTTTATGAAGTGTAGGTTGGCGATTGAAGATGAGCCAATCTCCATCTTCCAAGTGGCGATCTACTTCATCTCCAGCCACCAGAAAATGAGTCTTGCGAATGTGATCGTTGACTCGAATTCTCTTTCCTGCTTGTTTACCCGTGCTCAAAATAATGTAACTAATCTTCCCGCCACGCAACAAGGTCATCATTTTACGAAGATTGGAAGCATCGACGATTTCGTGAGGTGTCAGATACATTGCAGTAATTCGAGGAACTCTCATTTGACCGAAACGCAAAGTCGGATCAGGGCCAATCACTGTACGAGCTGAATAGTTGACACGTTTTCCCATGATATTCTCACGAATCAACCCTGTCTTTCCTTGAACACGATCTTGAATTGCCGAATAAGTCTTCTTGGTTCCCTGGCCATATTTGGCGTCCGAGTTATTCATCATATGTTCAATCGAAAAAACTAAACTATCATACTTCTTCACTCTTTCATCTTCAGCAAGGTCTCGAGGATCTTTGGCTAACTCATTATTGTAGCGAATGATATCCAAATACATTGACGTCAAATCGTCCTTGACCATCATTCCATCTTGAATCACCGGAGCTCGAGCACACAAAGGAATCACTGGAAGAGAATGCAGAATGAAAAATTTCGGATGACTTCCAGCAGTAAAGCCCAGTAACGCTGCATCCTCTTCAGAAATAGCTTCCAAAATCTCAATGATTTCTTCAACGGAACGAATGTTGACATTACTTGTTTTCTTCTTCTTGTCACGAGTATAGAAAACTTTCCCAGTTTCCTTGAGCTTCGTTGTAATGTAGGTTGGATTTGGAATACAAGGCTTAATTTCACCTTCATTGTCTTCTTCCTCTTCCTCTTCATTCTCATCTTCGGAATTATGTTCTCTACGACGATTGGGAATACAAGGCAACCCGATTGAAGCTTCAGCGATAGCTCGAAGACGATCGCTTCCTGTGAGAGACATAAATCCTTTCTCTTCAATCGTATCTCGAGGCAAAAGAAGACCACCACAAGAACCACAAACTGAAGTCAATACATCGACAACTTCTCGTCGAAACATTGGATGAATGATCTTGACATTTAGTTTGATGATTCCAAGATGTCCTGGACAGTCCAGGTTATCCAAACCACATGTCACACAAGCCACCTTATCTTCTACCGTACCAGTTCGAGGATCATTTACCGAGAAAGGACCAACATCTTCCGATTTTCTCGCTTCAAAAACAGCTTCCTTTTCCAGAAGCTTCGGATCGAACAAACCAATGATAATATCAGTAACTTCAAGTTCCGGCAACTCACGGCGCTGTTGCAAAGAACGTGTCGCGATAATTGCCTTTTCTTGTCGTGTAACTTCGATACCTCTCAGCTCTTCTTCAGGCAAAGCAAGATACTCTTTCTGAATATCCATTTTTCCTGCATTGGCAAAAATTGGATTGTTGATTCCTTGAACCGGAGGTCTTTGGAGCTTTTGTGTCTTCCTTGCTGTAAGAGACTTTTCCGAAATAGACTCAGGAGCCGAAAAAGTAACCTTTTTGGAAGCAACCTTTTTACTAGGAAGTCGTTTAGTTCCTGCAAGTAAATCCATTCTACCTTTTTAATGATAAGATTTATTTATAAAATCATTTCAGAAAAATTTGATTTCGGACATAAAGATCAAAGAAAGAAAAGAAATGAAAAGTGCTCTTTTTCCCAAGAACGAAAAAAGCAAAACAGGAAAAGAAGGTATCTTGTCTCGAGAAGTTCCCAAGACACAGGAATTTATGGGCAAGGCTCGGTTAGAGATTCCTCACACTCCCGAAGGAATCGAAGAACTTTGCGATTTTATCCGAACCAATAATCGCACCTCTTCTGGAAACATTACAATTCTTACAAAAGATGAACTTAAAAAATTTCTTAACTTGAATATGCACTCGGTTCTCTTAAGAGATGGTTCCATTTTAATAGGTTGTTTCTTATCGATACCTTTTCGAATCCAATTTCTAATCAAATCCGGAGAGATTGGAGAAAACGGAAAGAGTTTTGGGATTTATAAGAGTTATATCGAAACTTTTAGTTGCTCCACTTTTCTAAATGTTCAACAAGGAAGACAAGGACAAAAACTTTGTAGAGATTTGATTACTACAATGGCTGATTTGGAATATCACAATAAAGTCTATGCAAGTTATCAAATGACGGCATTTCCATTGACAGAAAATGCGATGCCGATAGAGACTTTTTATCGTCCAATTAATCTCCAAAACTCTCTGTTGTTAGGATTTATGTTCCCTGGTTTTCAAAACGTCTCTCAATTAAATAATCATCGGATGATGTACAAATGCAAGATGCCGAAAAACTATAGCGTGTCATCGATTAAGGAAAACGGAAGCACAAGACAAGTTGCTTATAATTTTTATCTCAAAGCGATTGAAAATAAAAGAATAGCCTACCTTCCTACCGCGGAACAATTTGGAGAATGGATAAAGAACTATACTTCATATCTTGTCTATGCTGAAACAACACAAAGTAAAACCACAAAAACGCCTATCGGCTTCTTTAGTTTAGGTTGTGCTTCCGTTAAAATGATAGATGGACGAGAAGGTCGTTTAGCCATTCCTCATCTTTTCCTGGGGAACAAAAATGCTCTACAATGTCTTCTCTCTGTAGCTGAAGAAAAAGGTTACGACACATTTTATTGTAACCGAGTGGGAGATTTAACAGAAACTTTATTAACAGATGCTCTTTGTATTTCCAACAGTAAGAAAAACTACTTTTCTTTTTACAACGCCAACTTTAATAACCTTTGTCCAGAAGATCTCTATATGCCTCTTTTCTGAGAGTTTGAAAATGATTAAGAAAATAAAATATTTTATTTTTAAATGAGTTTTTTAACGAATAATAAGGATGTTAACATTCTCATCTTATCAAAACTCGAGTTTGGAAATTCTCACGATAAATAAAGAGATTGCAAAATATAATAATAACATTCTCTGGTTTAACTATTCGAAGAGAAGAGCCGATTTTGAATTGATGGATAAAGTTATTTCGAGACCTTGGAAAGAGTTTTCTTTATGTCTTATTTGATCTCTAGATTTATCTAGAGGAAATTATAATCGATGCATGTCTCTATCGGCAAAAGAGGGTTACCTTGATTTGGTGAAATTTTTCATATCTAAGGGTGCTTATGACTGGATTGATGCTATGTCAAACGCAGCAAAAGGAGGCAATCGAGATTTGGTTGATTTCTTCATCACACAAGGAGCAGAACAGTGGGATACTGCGATGTATTACTCAGCTTCAGGAGGACATCGTAACTTAGTAGATTTCTTCATTTCCAAAGGAGCAGATAACTGGAATCTAGGTATGTTAGGAGCAGCTCAAAAAGGGGATCTCGATTTAGTAGAATTTTTCATCGCTCAAGGTGCGAATGATTGGAATACAGGGATGAGTGGTGCAGCTGAAGGTCACCGACATCTTGTAGAATTCTTCATCTCCAAAGGTGCCTTCCAATGGCAGTGGGGTTTGGAAAGTGCTACCCAAGCTGGTCATGAAGCCTTGATTGCATTTTTTAGAAGAAAATTGAATAAACCTGCATAACTTTTTCACGGTTTACCATTAAGAAAACAATTATTTTATTTCCACACAAATAAAATGAAAACGATTGATTTTGAAACAGTAGATCTCGAAAATGGAAGATGGCGATATGACTCGCGTTCTCCTTGTAATTACTGTTTGGCTATTCCTATCATTGTAAATTCACTTAACGAGAGATTGGATAAGTTAGTTAAAGGTATCACTAACTATATCTCCGAAGGTATGCAGGATACCTTGTATAATCGAAGAATAAGGACCCAGACTTTAACGGATAAAGTGACAGCTATTAAAGAGGAACTATTTTCTCATTATTATAGCATCTCTGAATTATTAAGAAAAGTAGATGTTTATAAGAAAGAAACTAGTTCTCCCTCTATTATTAATTTAAGAAATATGGAAAATCCCTTGAAAAAGAATACATCGGTTGTATCTTATTCGAGTGATTCGGATTCGAGGGACAATTCGAGAGAGAATTCGAGAGACAATTCTCCAGATAATTCTCCTTCTTTTTCTCGAAAGAAAACACATTCTCGAAATAAGTCCGGACATAACTCTGGAAATAGTTCCCAAAACGGTTCACCTAAGAAACAAAAGACTTTTCCTACGATTTCCAAAAGTAAAAACCCTTCTGTGTCAGATAAAGCCTCTTTGCTAACACCCCAAAAGGGTATATTCAAATCTACTTATACTCCTTGCGACCCTAGAGAACTAACAGATTTACTCGAGTCGGCCAAACTCAAGATAGATGATCTGATCGATGATTTAGAAATTGTGAAGGAGTGTTGGAAGGAAACTATAGCCTTGTACGATATCAGAGATGCCACAGACCTCTTTATGGAAATGAGAGATGTCTCGCATAAAATTCATCTCTTGGATAATCGTTATATTTCCGCTTTTTTCACCTTTGATGATGCTACTTTAGCTCTGGTAAAAACAGATACAAAGATAAACTTTAATTTAGGAGAGGCACTTGATAAGCTTTTAGATTTTCTTTATCGAAATTTCTTGAAATGTGTAAATAATTATAAAAATAGTAGTGAAGCAGAAAGAATAACCAAAACACTCGACCGTCTCAAATCCTTAAAACTAAAAGACTGTACAAAGCTTCTTGAAGAGCTCAAAGTTTTGATCGAAACAGAACCACATAATTATTCCCTTGAGACATGCTATAAGAAATTTGGAGAAATGCATTCAAACATGAGGATGAAGAAGTTTAAGTTTACTACTCTGGAGCATTTGTATCCTTCTTTTTCTCCAGAATCAATAAAAGGTTGCTATAAGATGTTAGAAAGTTTCGAGAAATTTCGAGGAGAATTCCTGAAGATTGAAGAAGGACCTCTAAATTTTAACAAGAGAGAAAGCATTTTGGATAACATTCTTAATCGTAATATTTCTGAACTCGAAATTTATTGTCAAATAACCGAAGAAATGCTGTTGGAATGTGACCCTGGAAAAGCTTACTTTTTCCTAAATAACAAGTTGTATGGCTATCGCAATCTCATCGCTGGTAAATATTATACCTATGTTCCAGAAAGATTGGAAAAACATTTAGAAACTTTAGCATCTCCAACCTTCCATGAATTTATCACAGATATGCATCGTTTTATTTTAATCTTGAGAAAAGAGAGAAAGTTGTTTGAAAGGTTTAAGGGTACCAACGGGACCATAATTCCTGAAAAGGTCAAAGAAGACAAGTATCTTGATGACCTGTTAGCCTCTTGTGGCACCTTTATTACCAACACTCTTCGTGTTTTGACTATGGAAATCTTAAAAAATTTACCAGTGGATCATCTCTTAAGAAGTAGAATTCTGAAAAATTATGAATATATTGAAAGTCGTTTAAAACATCTCGATGGTAGCACTACTGAAAGTGATAAAGACAAAAACGACGAGGAACCTCTTGAAACCGTGTCTGAAGTTACTGTCGATTCAGATTAAAGATACAGACGATGGAAGTTTTGCTTTCATTTAAAGGTTATTTTTTGTAGTAGAAATGTCTACAAAAAGTTTTGAAAAGAAAAAGGGCGAGTCGAAACCGAGAGAAAAACAAGCAGAAACGAAAGTTTCCGAGGATAAAAGAGACAAGCAAGTAGAGAAGATAGATACCGAAACAAGATCTGTGTCAAAATCAAAAGAGAAACAAGTTGACAAGGCAGAAACAAAGCTTTCTGAGACTAAACCAAGAGAAAGCAAAGTCAGAAGAAAGGAAAAAGTCGAAACTAAAAAAGTCCACACTCTGACATGTGAAGGTGAATATTTTGTAAGTTCGATGGAGGTGAAAAGTGTCCCCGAAGAAGATTTTTGTTTAGTTGAAATCGAATATGACGCCTGGAAAATATTCAAGATTGCTGGACTTTTGAAGAAAGGAGAAGAGAAAAGAGAATGTGTATTGGAAAACATTGATTTATCGTCTTTTCAAGAAAAGTATGAACAATTTTTTCATAGTAGTATGGCAGATACTAGTAAGATTTATTTGAATTTTGTAGAAGACGTAGATAATAACTATGAAACTACGATTAAAATTTTTGTGATATTGGTCTCTTGTTATCTCGTCTATGTTCAGTTTTTAGATTTTCCTTATACCATTTCAATGGAACTTTTGGAAATGAGATATATTAAGGAGTTTTTAGAGACAGTGCCTCTCAACTCTCTCGAGGATTCTTTCCTTGAACAAATTTCACTATTACAAAGATACTTCTTTAATGTAATTACAAATAAGAAACAAGGAGAAATGAGTGAATTTGAAGAAAGATGCCTTGAGGAGGAAAAGAAAAGAAAAGAAGTCATGGGAGAAATGGAAGCTCTCATCGAAGAGATCAAAGAATATAAGAGAAAAATGATCTCAGATATCGATAAAAGATTAAAAAAGGTATAATGTCTGTTTTAAATAAGCCTTTTCGGGCTTATCCGGATGGACCTATCGGGTCCATTTTAAACGTTTTAACTAACAGCAAGGATGTCAATGTTCTAATTCTATCGAAATTAAAATCATGAAAAAAATTATTCAAAGACCTTGGAAAGATTTTTCTCTTCTTTTTGTAAAGTATCTTAATATTTCATATGGGGTCTATGATGTTGCTTTATATAAAGCAGAAAAAGATGGGAATAAGGAACTGTCAGATTTTTTCAAGACTAAACTTGGAATATATTACAACAGGAAGGAGAAAATGATTGTTTTAAAAATAAAAAAGACAAATAATGTCTTTTTTAAATAACCTCGATCGAAACGGTTTTCTAACTAACAACAAGGATGTCAATACTCTAATTTTGTCGAAACTAGAATTTAAAGAGTTAAGAAACGTTTTAATTGTTAATAAAGAAACGAGTGTATATAATAGAGAAGTTCTGTGATGGAATTTTGCACAAAGAAAACTACCATATAATTACAGCCGTGAAACAAAGATCCTGGAAATCCTTTATTCTTCTCCTGGTAAAATATATTTGTCTTGCAAGTGAAAGAAATAAGCATGAAATGTGTTTGGCTGCAGAGGGAAGGCCATCGAGATTTAGTAGAATATTTCATCTGCAAAGGTGTTGACGATTGGAATGGAGGTATGTTTTATGTAGTCGAAGGAGGTCATCAAGATTTAATAGACTTTTTCATCTCCAAAGGTGCCAACAATTGGAATTGGGCTATGCAAGGTGCAACAGAAGGAGGACATCGAGATTTGGTCGACTTCTTCAAAACAAAGATGCAAACCCGACAATAACGGTTTTCCTTAAAACTAAAAAAACTTATTAAAATGCAAAGAGCCTTTCCAACTGGAATTAAAGACCTCGATATTCTCTTTTTATCACGCCTTGATGACGAGAGAGATCTTCTAAACGCTCTCAATATTAATGCAGCAACGAAAAAATATACCAACAATGAATTTTTGTGGAGAAATCGTTTTCAAAGACAACACCCTTCCGATTTCGAATATGTTGACAGTCTAAAGAAAAGTTCTTGGAAAGATTTTTCTCTACTGTCGATTCGATATCTCGATTTAGCCAAGAGAAATTATAATACAGCCATGAAGTTGGCAGCAAGAGAAGGTCATCGCGATTTAGTAGACTTCTTCATTTCCAAAGGTGCCGACGATTGGAATTCGGGTATGTTTGGTGCAGCACAAGGAGGTCATCGCGAATTGGTAGACTTCTTCATCTACAAAGGTGCCGACGATTGGGATTCGGGTATGGAAGGTGCAGCACAAGGAGGTCATCGCGATTTAGTAGACTTCTTCATCTCCAAAGGTGCCCGTGATTGGAATATGGGTATGCGAGGTGCAGCACAAGGAGGTCATCGAGATTTAGTAGACTTCTTCATCTCCAAAGGTGATGACAATTGGAATTGGGCTTTTGGTATATTTGGTGCAGCAGAAGGAGGTCATCGGAATTTAGTAGAATTCTTCATCTCCAAAGGTGCCAAGAATTGGAATTTTGGTATGGAAGGTGCAGCACAAGGAGGCCATCGAGATTTAGTAGACTTCTTCATCTTCAAAGGTGCCGAAGATTGGAATTTGGCTATGAAAGGTGCAGCAAGAGGAGGTCATAACGATTTAGTAGACTTCTTCATCTCCAAAGGTGCTCGTAATTGGGATTTTGGTATGTATAGTGCAGCAGAAGGAGGTCATCAAAAATTGGTAGACTTCTTCATCTCCAAAGGTGCCAACGATTGGAATTTGGCTATGCGCGGTGCAGCACAAGGAGGTCATCGTGATTTAGTAAACTTCTTTAAAAGTAAGGCTAACATTTTTAACAAGGAACACTTCTCTCAAATGAGCTTCTTGATTTAAAAATGAAATTTTTTAATCAAACTGATTAAAATGCAACGAGCCTTTCCAACTGGAATTAAAGACCTCGATATTCTCTTTTTATCACGACTTGATGATGATAGAGATCTTCTAAACGCTCTCAATATTAATGCAGCAACGAAAAAATATACCAACAATGAAAATTTGTGGAGAAATCGTTTTCAAAGACAACACCCTTCTGATTTCGAATATGTTGACAGTCTAAAGAAAAGTTCTTGGAAAGATTTTTCTCTACTGTTGATTCGATATCTCGATTTAGCTAAGGGAGATTATGATACAGCCATGAAGTTGGCAGCAAGAGAAGGTCATCACAATTTAGTAGACTTCTTCATCTCCAAAGGTGCCAACAATTGGAATTGGGCTATGCAAGGTGCAGCACAAGGAGGTCATCGAGATTTAGTAGACTTCTTCATCTCCAAGGGTGCCAAAGATTGGAATTGGGCTATGCAAGGTGCAGCACAAGGAGGTCATCGAGATTTAGTAGACTTCTTCATCTCCAAAGGTGCCGACCGTTGGGATTTGGGTATGTTTGGTGCAGCACAAGGAGGTCATCGCGATTTAGTAGACTTCTTCATTTCCAAAGGTGCCAACACTTGGGAATCGGGTATGTTTGGTGCAGCAAAAGGAGGTCATCGAGAGTTGGTAGACTTCTTCATCTCAAAAGGTGCCAACAATTGGAATCGGGCTATGTATTATGCAGCAAAAGAAGGTCATCGCGATTTGGTAGTCTTCTTTAAAAGTAAGATGCTAAACAAGGAGGTCATCGAGATTTGGTAGACTTCTTCAAAGTAATTTGCTAAACAAGAAATAATTTTATTTAAATAAAATAAAATGAAAATGTTTGTAGAAAAAATGAGAAAAGCTGTTCTCGTAGGTTTCCGTTACGAAGGTGATAAGAAACTTCCCGGCATTGTAGTAGACTTATATCAGATATACATTTTTTTGAAAGAAAATGGTTGGAAAGAAGAAGATATTTACGTTCTAACAGATGTCAAGGGCGATCAAGATACGAACGTTCTGAGAAAAGCTATTTTGGAAAAAATTGTAGATACCAATATTCTATCTTTTATTTCTCTTTTGAAAAAGAACAATAGATATATAAGGTACAAGACTTATTCTCATAGTAATAACTTTACTTCAATTTTTATTAAAGATGGTACGGGACCCCAAAACCTATTTTTTTATTACTCTGGTCATAGTAAAGATAATTGTTTTGTTCTGCCGAGTGATGCCTTGGTAAGTTTTAATACTTTTCTAGATTTAACTTATGATGAAGTTTTTATTATATTAGATTGTTGTGAGGGAGATTTAGGTTTAACATATCAATGTTTTGATAATTTTTATAGATTTAGAAATGAAAAGTTTTTTGCCAAACATATTCTTGCTTTTTCGTCTTCTTTAGACAATGAAAAGAGTCTAACCGATGCTGCAGGAAGCCTATTTACTAAAAACATTGTAAAAACATTGAGAAAAAGAAGCTCTGTCTATAAAATATTACAAGAAAGTAAAAACTCACAAAAACAGCAAAGACAGAATGTCAAACAGAAAGATTTCAAGGCTACGATAAATATTTCAGCTAGCTATCCTTTGGAATATGTTTTTTCATGGGTCTATAAAGATGTTTATTTAACTTTATTGAGATCTCCTTACTATGTAAGAATGTTGTAGTTATCGGATGGACCTAATGGGTCCATCTCAAAAATGATTTTTCTATACAAATCGAGTAATTAAAAATGTTTTTCGTCGTACTGCGCAAAAAGAAGAATTTTGAGGTTCAACAGTTTAAAAATAAGAAGAAGACGAAGAAGTTTCTCCGAAAGTATTTGAAGAAGTTTTCCTATGCAATTCGTCAAGATAGTTTCTCAGAGTTGGTTCGAGAAGCAATCAAGGTCGGAATGATATCCTCTGAAATGGAAGATCATCGCGGAGTAGTTGATGTTATTCGAGGACAATCTCTTTGCTCTTTGGAAAGAGAGGAAGCACAGATTTTACTTACAGAATCGGATTCCGATGAAGCAGTAGATAATGTCGAGATCGAAGAAGATGAAGATGAGGAAGTAGTTAGCGAGGAGGAAGTTGAAAGCGAGGAAGTTAGTGAAGAAGATGAGGAGGAAGTTGAAAGCGAGGAAGTTAGCGAAGAAGATGAGGAAGTAGTTGAAAGCGAGGAAGTTAGCGAAGAAGATGAGGAAGTAGTTAACGAGGAGGAAGTAGTTAACGAGGAGGAAGTAGTTAGCGAAGAAGAAGTAGTTAGCGAAGAAGAGGGAAATGAAACAACAGATGTTGAAACCGGAGAAGAGATCGAGACAGAAGTAAGCACTGAAGTAGAAGAGGAAGAGAAAGAAGGACTACAAATGCCTGAGATGGGTTTTGGTACTTACCGCCTTCTGAAAGATACTTATTCCTCTGTTTTGACTGCCCTGTATACAGGTTATCGTCATATTGATACTGCTTCTCTTTATCGAAATGAAGAAGATGTAGGAAGAGCTGTGAAAGATTTTTGTTCAAAAACCGGAGTATCTCGTAAATCTATCTGGATTACTACGAAAATTTCTATTAAGGATTTTGAGAATATTGAAGAAGCTTTTTTGAAAAGTATGATAAAACTATCTTTAGAATACATCGACATTCTACTGCTCCATGCTCCCAGTGATAATGTAGTCAAAGATTGGAGAACCATGATAACTTTGAAAGAAAAATATCCTGATAAAATTCGACATATTGGAGTTAGTAACTATGATATAACCCATTTAACAAAAATTTTCTGGGAAACCCAGCCTTTTTGTAATCAGATTGAACTTTCTCCATATCTAGTAAGAGAAAAACTTGTTAAACATTGTCGTGTTAACAAGATTCGAATCGTAGCACATTCTCCTTTAGTCAAGGCTGAAAAGTGTAAGGATGATTTATTGATTGAAATTGCCAAGATGTATAAAACTACTCCTTGCTCGTTTCTTTTATCTTGGGCTCTAAACAATGACTTTACTGTCATTCCAAGATCGAAGAATCCAGAGCATGTTCTAGAAAATTTTAATGCAAAAAGAATGTGGTTATCTCCTCATGTTCTTAAGAAACTTGCCGAAGAAAACTATGCTACGCATCCTCAACATATTATCGGTTGAGATAAATATTTTATTGTATTACAATAAAATAACTAGTTTACATCATATTTTATTTTGGAAGAACTCTACCAAATCATCGTAGCCTTCGATTCGGGCAAAATGACTAGCATCTCTCCACCTGTTAGCACCTTTTTCAATGAAGAAATTTATTAAATCTCTATGACCTCCTTTTACAGCATTTAACATCGCACCATTCCAATCTGTAGCTCCTTTATTTATAAAGAATTTAACGAGGTTCCAATGTCCTCCTTTGGCAGCCCCTGACAAACCTGAATTATTTGCTAAAACATTTTTTTCTTTCTCGTCGATTTTTTCAATAAAGAAATCGACGAGATTCTGGTTTCCGCTTTCTGCTGCGCTCTGCAGAGGAATAATCCATCTTTTATATCCGCCTTTCTGATTGACATAGAGATGAACTAAATCTTCGTGTCCACCCTGTGCTGCACCTGGAAGAGCAAAATTTTCCTTGTAATTCCTGTCTCTTTTTTGTTCTTGTTTTGTAAAAAATTTCACTAAATCACCGTGTCCTCCTTCGGCAGCCCCCTGTGCTGCCGAAATCCATTGGTTGGCACCTTTTTTAATAAAGAAATCCACTAAATGACGATGACCACCTTCGGCTGCTGCCTCTAATGCTCGGTTCCAATTATGTGCTCCTTTGAAAATAAAATATTTCACGAGATCGAAATGACCCCCTAAGGTGGCTCCTACCAAACCAAAATCTTCGATTCTGTCTGCCCCTTTTTCAATAAAAAAAACCACTAAATCACGATGGCCGCCTTCAGCTGCACTTTTCAAAGCTCGGTTCCAATTATGTGCTCCTTTGAAAATAAAATAATCAACCAAATCACGATTACCTTTCTTAGCCGCTAATTCTAAAGCTTTGTGATAATTTCCTCGACTTTGTTCAAGATAAGAAATCAAAGCCAAATAAAAGGTCTTCCAGTCGCTTTTCATATTCTTTACATAATCAAAATCTTCAGGAAAACGTTGCATAAAACGATTTCTCCATAAATCTTCATTATCTGCATATTTCCTTGTAACTGTATTAGAATTTAAAGTGTTAAGAAGGTCTCGATCGTCTTCAATACGAGATAAAATAAGCATATCCACATCTTTAACTCCTGTAGGAAAATACTGGACACCTTCTGATTTCTCTAATGCTTTCTTCTTAGTTTCCAAATATATTTTAGCATCTTTCATTCTATCAAATACAGAGCTCAAGTTAGTCTTATCATATTTCGAAGACTTAAGAACTCCCGGAACTTCTTTGCCTTTGTAAGCCTCCATTTTCATGTCTTCATAAACCATCTTGGGAAAGAGTTTCTTGATTTGACCAATTGTTGTATCTTTCGTCACAGTTACCCGAAACTTTGGGGTTCCATCAATAAAAACAGTTATCTCTTTTTCTAGGATTTCCATTTTAACAGGAGTTATTATAATTTTCTTTTCATTTTTATTGTATTTACAATAAAATTTCTTAATCTCTTTCCAGTAACATATTTACACACTCCTTAAAATTAACTAAAAATTCTTTTCTTTCTCCTCTTTGATCTCTTAGTCGCAATAATCCTTTTTCCATTTCATCTGGTCCTAAAAGAATAAGAAAAGGTATATTTTTTCTCTGTGACTCTGCAATGCTGTCGCGACTTTGACACTTGTTAGCTAAGGACGTTCCAATAGAAATACCTTCATTTCTTAATTCCGTCATCAGTTGAAGTTTGTATTTTGCCATTAACTTTTTCGTTTCCTCTGTTTTACCCTTGAATTCTAATTCAACTACCCAGACTGTTGGTACTTTTGATTTAGAAGTCTTTACAAAATTCATAATACGATCGATACCTAAACTGAAACCAATGCATGGTATTTTCATCGCTTCGTCATAACGTCCACCTCCTGCAATAGAGGGACTTTTTTCTCCAGCATTGAGAACAACTTCAAAAATTACTCCTGTATAATAATCTAGTCCTCGAGCTAAAGTTAAATCCAATTTAGTAGAGGGAATCGTTTCTAAAATCATTTCAATACTGTCCGGAAGTTCTGGACAACTTGTAAGTAGTTCCTGAATCTTTGTAACGGTATCTTCTGATAAACCTTTTGAAGTCATTTCCATTGCCACCTTATCCCATGGAAGTTTGTCCAATTTGTCGATACAACTACAAGTAGTATTTTTTAACTCTTCAGATACACCTGCTTTTGAAAGAATATCCTTAAGAAGTTTACGACTATTAATTCGAATTGTGTATTCTGGTAATTCATATTTCTCTCTCAACATTTTTAAAAAGGTATCTAAGAGTGTTAGTGTTTCGAGGTCGGTTAAAAGTTCATTGTTAAATCCCAAACAGTCGTAGTCACACTGAGTAAATTCACGATACCTGTACTTAGAAGGTTGATCTGCTCGATATACCTTTCCAATCTGATATCTTCTCATTCTGGAGACGTTATTAGAACGAACATAACGAGAAAAAGGGACTGTTAAATCATAGCGCAAGGCAAGTTTCTCCTTTTCTCTACTATCGCTACGACTTTCTAAAGTATAGATTTCTTTTGAATTTTCACCGTACTTTTCCATCAAAATCTCATAAAGTTCGAAAGTAGGAGTATCCATTCTCTCGACATCGTAAAGTTCAAAGATTCTTTCACAATCTTTTAAAATGCTCTGTTTGAGAAACTCGTATTCGGGGGAGTTGTCAAATGTCCCTTAGGAGCCTTGACTTTCTTCATACTTGTTATTATTAAGAATATTTCTAATTATATTTTCAATTTTAATGACCCATATTAAAATGGAGAAGAGACAAACTTTTCATAAAGATCTTTGGATTATGTTAGCCTTGGAATTAGATATGTATACTCTAATTAATTTATGTCAGACCTCTTCACAGATAAATTCGAAGGTATGTGAAAAAGATTACTTTTGGATACAGAAATTACAGAAAGAATATCCCGAATATGCGAATCATGCTAAGGTTAAAGCTATAAAAGAAGCTAAGAACCGTTATTTTATGGCAAGTCTTATGAAATTAACTTACCAACTAACGAGCGGTTACGATCAGGAAGAGATCAAGATAGCCTCAATTTAAGTAAATTCTATCAAAGATATTCCGAAAGAAGTTGGAAATTTGTATAACATTAAACGCTTATTTGTGTATGACAAGAAGATTAAACAAATTCCTTTTGAATTAGGAAATATGTCTAACTTGATCGAATTGGATTTATCCGATAACAGAATAAGACATATCCCTAGTTCTTTAGGAACGTTAAAGAAATTAAAAATTGTAAATTTATCGCAGAATAGGATAGAAATTATTCCTGATTTTGGTCAAATCATATCTATTACTTCATTAAATTTATCACGCAATCAAATTCGTGTCATCTCAAAAGGAATTACAGATCTTTCTAATTTAACTTCTCTAGAATTACAATATAACAATATTGAAGATGTACCAGACACATTTCAAAACTTGACGAACTTGGGATGGGTAGATCTGAGTCATAACAGAATACAAAAAATCACAGAAAACATAGATAAGCTATCTCTTTTGAAAATACTTATGTTAAACGACAACGAGATCCATACACTTCCTAAAGAAATCGTCAACATGCAGTCTCTTAATATGTTAACATTCGAGAACAATCCTATAGAATATCTGCCAGAGGAACTTGAAAGAGCTATTGAAGATAAACTATTTTTTACAGACTAAGATGAAAATTAGACATTTTATTGTATTACAATAAAATAAACTTTAGTTAGAAGCATACTCCTTCAACAAATCAACTTTTCCAGAGACGACAGATTCAACAGGATTATAGGTTGTTGCAAGAATCTTTCGATAACCATCAGGCTTCTTTCCAATCAGTTGTACAAAGATATTCTTACGTCCTGCTCCCGATGTACCAACATGATGTTCAATAAAATCAAAAGTCTCATAACCTTCTTCCTTCAGCCTTTCTTGGATAGCTTCGATATGGGGTTTCAGAAGATTAATCTCAGTAATATTGCGAGAACGTTTGACCTCTGCAATATATTCTCGCGTTAGACCAAGATCGGTTAAATAAGCCAAAGCTCTCTGATAAGCTGTTTTGCCTGCCATTTTCTTGGTATAATCCGTTGCACTTCCAACAACATCTTCTATGCTAATACCAATCTCTCTAAGAATCTCTTTTCCGTTTCGAGGCATCAAAATAGAAACTACAGTCATACCATTTCCGTCGGTATCCGTCTGTTCAGGAACTCTTTCACCAAGCTTGGGATCGACAATCTTTAAACCTTCATAAATTTCTTTGACCTGTGTCTTTGCGTTTGAAATTGTAGAAGCTACTTCAATCGGGACATCTTTGTAAAGGTTAACAGCCATGTTGTAACACAGACCGAAACCGGCTCCAAATTTGAAAACCTTGTCGCCAATACCTTCCAATGCTCCAAAGAAAGATTCCAAAATATCTTCAGATGTAGAAATATTCTTCGGAAAATTAGTCCGAATATACTTTGCTAAACCGAGTTGTTGTGCCAGTTTGCCTTGAAAACCTTTGGCCAAATAGACCTGACGAAGTTCAGACAACTGTTGTCGATCGAACTGAGGATAGCTCTTGATAATAAACTTAATGTAGGCAGCGTCCAAAACCGTGTCGCCATACATTTCCAGTTCTTCGTAGTTCTCTCCCTTGTTGGCGTTGAAAGATTCGTGAGTAAAAGCGACTTCCCAAATTGCCATTGCTTCGGGGCTAACAAGCTTGTCCAGTGCTTCTTCGTTCTTCAAAATGCGCTTTAGAAAGACATTTCTCAAGAAATCTTTGAGATCGACACTCCATCGATCATGCTCTTCTTTTTCACGACTTTCCTCGATAGCACGATTTCGAGTTTTCTTTTTTGAATAAATACTTAACTGAACATTTTTCAAGACTTCATTTTCCAAAGAATATCCAGGGATAAGTTTCAGATTATAGCCCGGAGGAAGACGATAAGCCACCACATCACATCGAGATTCGATTGCCAGTTCTTCCAAAGTCCGACCTTCTAAAGTGATACCTTCCATAGCATAGTCATCCTTGGTGGAAAGATGACCCTTTACTCCTGTTTGTATCCATGGAGGATCAGAAAAAAGGAGAGAATTCTTGGCTGGAATACACAAGGAAGGAAACTCTTCTACGATATCCACCTTGTCCTCAAAATTGTAAAGAGCAATGTTACTCTCCAACATTTTTCTTCTTTCGGGGAGAATCTCGTAGGCTGTTACCTTGATAATATTTTCATTATCCAAAAAGGACAAAGTATTACCTCCAATACCAGATGCCAACTCGATAACTTCGAAAGGGATCTTCCCAAGCTTTCGCATCTTCTCGACGAGGCGATCCGTAATTGCATCTGCTCCATTTTGTGAAGACATATAGGACAAAGTTTCGATGTCATAATTGACTCCTTCAACTACTTTCGGTTCTTTCTTTCCATTTCTTTTTCCAAAAAAGGTATGAAGATACTTTCGGGGGTCGTTGGATTTTGGTGAAGTTGGTTTTGCCTTTGGAGAAACAGGGACAGCTTTTGGTGAAGTTGGTTTTGCCTTTGGAGAAACAGGGACAGCTTTTGGTGATGGTTTAGAAATTTCTTTCTCTTCCTTTTCCTCAACTTCTTTTTTCTCAACCTTTTTGACGACAGGTTTGAGACTTGCTAAAGGTTTTGATGTTTTTGTAGGTCCTTTGACGGGTAATTTCACCGAAGAAGCCACTTTTTCAACTTTTTCTCCTTCTTCCGTTTTTGCAGGCTTTGGGGACAGAGATTTTAATTTAGGAAGAGTTTTCTTCATCGCTCCTTTCTTTGGATAAAATATATTAAAAATTTCATTTTTTTAATATATAAGAAGTTAGACGGAAGTGATTTTTTATGTTAAAATAAATAACACTAAGAAAAATAACCATGCGAGCAGAACCGTCGTCGGAGTTACAATTTGAAAAGAGACATCTCAAAAAGGGATATCAGAATATTCTTGAAAAACGTACGAGAGAATATCGAGATTTAGTTAACAAATGGATTGTTGGACAAACGAAAAACAATAGATACGTGGAAAATGTGGATGGAGGAACGATACAAAAAGGCGATGCGGAATATTACGCTTTAATTGACTGGACTCTTCCGAGTGTCTCATACAAATACAAAGAGATTAACTTCGTGAAGATGTGCGAACCAGATCCAGAATATCGAACAAGGCGTTCGAGTTTTATTCCTGTTACAAAGATTGCTGGGAAATTAAACTGGTTGTTGGGTAGTTTTCATGATTATGCACAAACTACCCAACAACAAAAAACAAAAGATGAAAAACGAGGAAATGAAGAAGATCGAGACACAAAAAGGATAAAGAGTGAGAAAAGTGGCGTCTACATTTCTCCAGGGCGACGAAATCAACAAAAATTGCAACAACAGAAAACAAGTCAAAATCAAACTCAAAAGTATGCGGATTTGCTGGAGTTAAAAGGGGGCGTGTTACCAATTCTCATGGATTTTGCTGGAACTTGTGAGAAGGCTGACAATAATGATAAATGCCCCGCCTTGGCTTGTGCTTTTCGTGAAATGGGTGAAGAAAGTCGGGGGCTTTTGGAACCTTATGTTCGAGAAGCAATGGAGACACCTTCTAATGTTGCTATTTTCGAAGGAGTTGACGAAATTCGCAAGGAAAAGGTATATTTTATTTTTATTTCCTTAGATTATGAAAAAGTAAAGGATCTTCCTGAGAAATTTAATGAACAAGGGAAAGTGAAACCCTGGGATCGAACCGAAAAACTCGGCCCTCTTGCCTTCTATCCTCAACGCAAAATTCATGCTTATCAATACCGAACCTCGAAAAATCTCACCGATTTTATCTCCTTCCTGCTTAAGAAATGAGTGTTTTTCTTGAATTAAATTCAAGAAAA